>Ga0080003_1000600_pt1 | contig 22965 bp, 36 predicted proteins | sample JossMetagenome_FD_69206 | JGI IMG/M metagenome (GOLD analysis project Ga0080003, IMG submission 69206) | Hot spring microbial communities from Joseph's Coat, Yellowstone National Park, USA - JC2_E (SPADES assembly) (version 2) | ecosystem: Environmental > Aquatic > Thermal springs > Hot (42-90C)...
GCTAACGTAAGCCTGGTTACGGTCTTCGGTAGCCTGATATCTGGTAAGGCCGTGCCCGTTACCCTTAAGGTAATGTCTAACGTACTGCCTTCGCAGGGGCACTTCGCCTTCGTGAACATCTATGACAATACCACGAATAAGTACGTTCTTACGGCACTTATCCAGCTTAGCCCAGTCCTCTACGTAACTAAGTACGTAACTTTCCAGAACTCCAGGATACTGGGTATAATACCTGAACCCGCAGAGTACCACACCCTGACCCTGATATTAACGGGCGTAAGTATACCCTACGAGTCAGCCCTTAGGGTGCTGGTAGTATCTAACAGCTTCCTGATATTCCTACTGATATTCCTGGCCTTCCTGATACTGATAGTCATAGCGTTTAACGCCGTATCAGGTGCTACCAGGGCCATCTATAACGTGGCCCACAGGTTCGTAAGGAGAGTGGAGGGAGAGGGCTCTAGGAGGTTCGTAAGGGAGGTAAGGGAGAGGCAGGGCTGGGGCCACTACGTAAGGAGGGTGGAGGAAGATAAGGATAGGAAGCACTACGTCAGGAAGGGCTAAGCCCCACTCCTACCTGACAAGATTTTTAAGACTAGGTATTTTTTGTATCTCTGGGTAAGAGACCTATGTCTACGCAGTTAGGTACAGGGAAGACCCCAGGAATAATAGTGGCACTATTCGGCCTCCTAGAGGCAGTTCTGCCGTTCCTTATGGGCACTGGGGCTAACACTGTAGTGCTGACCCTCGGTATACTGACGCTCCTAGGAGGCTTAGCTATGTATAATATGTCTAAGTGGGGCTATCTCCTAGCGTTCATAGCTGACACTGGCCTGATAGTCTACAGCTTCGCAGTGGCCTATAATCTGGTAGTCCTGCTATTCGCCCTGCTTCTGCTATTCTACCTGATATACGTAGCTAAGGACTACGGCTACGCTAGGAGGGCCTTTAAGCCTAAGGAGCCCCACTACATAACTGACGCAGAGAGGGCCCACGAGCACTACGTAAGGGAGTAAAGGTATACCCTTCTAGCTCCTTCTTTTTTATCTGAACATCTTTTTAAGACTGGCTTCTTTAACCTTTTCTGGGTAAGAGGGCTATGTCCCTAAGGAAGGTAGCCTTAGGCCTTATGATAGTCCTAATAGCACTTTCAGCCCTGGTACCCCTGGCTATCTACGGTCAGCCCGCTAGGGCACTTAGCACGGTAACGGTTACCCTTAAGGTGGTGCCAGGTATCTACTACAATTACGTGCCCCTGGCCAGCTATGGGTTCTACGGTAACGCTTCCGCTGGCTCCCTATCACTGGCTGGGGCACACCTCCTAGTGGAGGTAGAGTATACTAACGGCACCGTCTACTCCACCCAGCTGGTTACCGTGAACCAGTCTGGCTACATTACCTTCGCAGTGCCCTATAACCAGCCTGTGAACATCTTCTTTAACGTATCTGGCTACTACGGTACCACCTTCCCAGTGGGTGCCATCTATGACGCCACGTTTACCTCTAATACCGTAAGTAACGTAAGCGTGGCTATGTCAGTATACCCGATACCCTTCTACCTATGTAACGGCTCTAAGGTAGTAGTTAAGCTAGCGGAAGCCTGGACTTATAACCAGTCAGCTGGGCCAGCCATAGCTTCGGGGCTCTATAAGACTTCCTCTGGCTATACGGTAATGCTACCCTTCTACTACAGCACGGCCACTAACGGTAACGCCATAACCCCAGCCACGGGTGATAACGCCCTGGCAGGTTTTGACGTAGCTCCTAACTACGAGACCACCTACTGGTACTGGGCACTAGGTAAAAACGTAAGCGTTACGAAGTACGGCAGTAATGGGTTCCCGCTTAATAAGAACCCCGCTGGCGTAGCCTGGTCATTCCTTAACGGTACCCAGTACCTGGTAGGGGTTATTGTTCACTTCGCTGGGAGGCAGGGCCTTACGCCTACGGGTATTCCTACCTTCTACCTGCTATACAATAAAGCTGATGTGGCTAATGATACTGATTATATGTTTATACCAGTCAATACCACCACGGGCTGGGCCGTATTCCTGCCGTGGATTAATATGTCAGCTGGCTACGGCTACTTCTTCGGGGCTGTGCTGATTACCACGTTCAACCAGTCCCTCCCAGTCTTCACTTTCTATAACCTAGGTGGAACGGGCTACCTCCACGCTTCGCCCTTAGACTTAGGCTCCCTGGGCCTTACCTCCATAGCGTTCAATAAGACCCTGACGGTCAAGATGTCAGGCTCCAGCTTCGCCCTGTGGTGGAACGGCACTAACGTGAAGCTCCTAGAGGTGATAGGGCCAGGCTCCCTCTCCAGCCTTACCCCAGCCTGGACTAACGTATCCGCTACGGGCACCTTCTATACTAACGTAACTAACGGGTTCGTGCCTATGTGGCCCGCTGATAACGCCTGGCCCTTCAGCTACGGTAAGGAAATCACGATAAACGGTAAGGTCTACGCCCTGGCCCTGAACGCCACCTACTCGGGCTACATTACTATGTGCCAGAAAGTGCCCCCAGCACTCTACGCCTACGGTACTCAGATATACTACACTCCCTACAGGCTCTCTAACAGCACCTCCAGCACTGCCTACGTGGTCATTAAGGGTAAGGTAACCACGCTCTACGGTAACTTCACAGTGCCTAACGGCACGGTAGAGGTGGTGGTCAATAATGGAGCCACTAACGTCTATACGGTTAATGTAACCGTGAAGAACGGCGTATTCTCCAGCCCAGCCTTAAGCCTATCACCCACTACGAACTATACCTATAAGCTGGTCTACTATAACGGCTCTAAGGAGGTGCTGTCCTCCAGTGCCAGCGGTACTAACGTGGAGTTCTCGGGCACCCCGTCAGGCTTCACCACCCTTACCGTGGCCAGCACCAGCTCCACCACTACCAGCACCACTACAACTACTAGCCCCAGCCCTTCGGCACCTACCACCATTAACTGGTTCTACGTATTCCTAGGCCTAATCTTCCTGGTCATTATCGTAATGGTCATAGTGGCCGTAGGACATAGCACTAAGCACGCTATAGAGGAAGCGGTCAGGAAGTACGTTAAGGAGAGTAAGGAAGGCTACGTATCCGAGGGCTGACCTATCCTACTTCCTTTTCTTTTTTACGTGGGTAAGCCCCCTAAGGTAGCTCCCTAAGGAGGTCTTCCGAGGTCTTCTTTTCCGTATAATGTAAGATGTGCTCCAGTGATTTGTGCCCCGTAATGCGGGCTATAAGGGAGGGGTTCACCCCCTTACTTACCATATAGGTAATAAAGGAGTAGCGTAGGCTGTGGGTATTGAACCCGTAAGTCCTCCTACAGTAGGACTTAACCGCTTCCTTAGCGTTCTCTACGCTGGAGAGCCAGGTACAGGCTGACTCTAAGAGCACTCTCCCCTGGCCCCTGCGAAGTTCTTCAGGGAGCACCATTAACCGCTGGTCTCTAAGGTCTCTATGCTTCTCTATCCGTACGTAGACCTCTGGCTTCCCGCTTTCGCAGAACTCCCTTAGGGCCTCTACGGCCTCCCCTATCCTGGAGCCGTTCCTTAACTGGATTAGCAGTACCACGTCTCGGGGGTTCTTAGTCCTATTAAGATGTGAAAGGATACGCTGATAGGTCTCGGTATACTCTAACCCAGAGTCCCACCCACTCTTTACCCTTCCTGGCTGGGCCACCCTCCCAGCCCCCTGCTTTCTTACGTAGGGCACTACGTTAAAAAGGTGGCACTTCTCCAGCACGTTAGGGTAAGGGGGTTTACCCTCTTATGATGGTAAGAAAACGCTTCACTAACCGTAAAATAAAACAATTTTGTAAGGCCAGTCCTTCCTGTCTAAGCCACAGATAGGTTTTTTAACCCCGAAGGGCACTGTTACAAGTGGCCCCTGGGAGGTGGGGTATATGGCCCAGGAAGTGCCTGATAACCAGGCCCCGCAGGTACCCCAGGAGGTTATGGACAGGATAGGGGTAAGGTTCAGCCTTATAGGCCTAAGCTTTTCGGCGATAAACCTAATGCTGTCAGGCTGTCTAACCCCTCCAGAGGCCTCTATGATAAATACCTGGCACAGGTGGGCTAGTGAAGCCCTTGACCATAACGATATAGATAAGGCCGTAGAGTGGTCAAGGAAGATACTGAACTTCCTGGAGGAAAGGGAGAAGCTCTGTGAAGAACTTAGGAGGAAAAGCAGGAAGTACGGTAGGCGTTACCCACGTAAGTCCCCACGTCATTAAGGCCTGACCACGTTCCTCCTTTTTTCTGGCTGGTTCTACCCTTCCGTATACTATAGTTAGGCGTACCCCTAACTTTCCGCTTCCGTTCAAGGTGCCCCATTTACCAGTGCCTATCAGCTGACGTACGCCTCTAAGTGCCCCCAGGCTCCCCTATGGTCTCTGAAGGGCACTGTGAAAAGCAGAGCCCTGGCTCCCAGCCAGACCCCTGGGGCACTATGACATCTGGGGCCCCGCTAAGCACGTTTCTGCGGGAGGGGCCACTTTCTGGCCCCGCAATGACATAGCCAGGCCTGGCTGTTACTCCTAATATAGGGAATATAGGAGAGGGGCACCTGAAAGGCTTATAATCCTGTCTAAGGCTTATACATAACGGTGCCCGCTATGAACGCCTACCAGCGGGCGTGGTACGAATTTGACGGCCCCGTAAGATGTGAACTGGTAGAGGATACTATCCTTAGGGTCTACGGCCACGAGTTCACCCAGGCCTTCCTTAGGGGTACCCACTCTGAAGTGGAGCTGTGGGCCAGGCCGTTAAAGACCTCCATAGTCATAGACCTGGAGGAACTGGACTATCACCTAGGGCCGAAGTACGAGTACGTGGAGTTCTACCTGGACAGGATACCCTACAGGCTCTACGGCAGGCCTAGGTGCTGGGCCACCGTCTGGCTTAGGTTTTAGTCCTCCACCTCTTTCACGTAACGCTTTCTTTCTTCTTCCTCCACCCTCCTTACGTACCTGCCCCCGCTAGCTCCCACTGCCCTTACTGGCCTGATAGCCTTAGGGAAGGCCAGGCCAGTTACGAAGCCTAACAGGGTGCCGAAGGAGAAGACAGACTCTGGCGTTATGTTACCTGAAAGCACCGTTAGACCGCTTATTATGAACTGGATAACTGCCCAGAGGGCCTCCCCTATGGCCTGGATTATACCAGTGAAGCTAAGGCTGGCCGTATTCAGGTAGCCGAAGTAGACCGCTACGGCTATGAAGATTAGTAGCAGGATTACCAGCCCTATACTGCGTTTAGCCAGTGCCCCTAGGGCTACCCCCAGGACTAGGCCTCCCACGAATACCAGCACGTCAAATAGCGTAATGACCGTAGTCTCCACCGTCTAATGTTACGCCTTTCGCTCTTAAAAAGCTTAGAATTTGTAGCGAAGCCGTAACTGGGTCTATGTCTATCTTAAGGTACCTCCTAGCGAACCTCTCGGTTAAGTCCTTAGCGGTTTCGTAGGAGAAGCCCTTAGCCTGAAGCAGTTCGCAGGTGGTAAGGGGCCTGCTAAGCCACCAGTGGACTACCCTCCCAGAGAAGGAGGGAATAAGGATAGAGTCCCTGCTAATGAACGCCTCCCTTATGCTGGTGCCAGGTAGAAGCTTACTGAAGGCTGGTTCCTCGGTCTCGGTATAGTCCGCAGGCCTACAGGGGAGGGGTGGGTGGAGGAATAGGGCGTGGGCTACAGGGTCTATGGGCACTGGCACGTTAGAGCTCTCTACCTGGAAGATGTAAGCAGTATGTTCAGTCCTTATGACGTATTTCCCTACCTTACCGTGAACCAGGAATAGGTCAGCCTCTACGAGTGGTTCGGTGGCCACCTTTATCCGAAGGGCACTGGAACAGCCTTCGGGTTCGCCGAAGACCCTGTTAAGCAGGCCAGTTTCAAATTCCACCTCCAGGCCTAGCCTCTTAGAGGCCACATAGTAGGCTATGGAGCTGGGGTTATTCGGCGTAAGTATCTGGATACAGGCGTTAGCCACGGGCGAAGGGTCAGGGGCACTCTCCCTAGGGGGCCTTAGGGTATCAAATAGCTTAACTGGGTCAGGCCTTTCACTGTAGAAGTACCTTAGGGAGTGGCGTCTGGAGTACTTCCTAAGCACTTCATTAAGTGCCGTAAGGTAGTCCCCTATCTCTAGGGCCAGTACGTCAGTCTCCAGCTGTAGGTAGGCTATAGTCTCTGGGGCACTTTTCCATAGGTGGTACAGGGACTTAGATAGCCACCTGGCACGCTTTAACTCGGTGGCCTCCAGGTATTCCACTGGCCAGTGCCCTATCTGTCTATGCTTTTTAAAACGCTTATAATGCTTTCTAGCTTTGTAAGAAACTCGGTATCTGACTGCCAGCCCCTTATCACTATCTCCTTATTCCTGAATACCCCCCACCTTATCCTTATTATGGGGTAGATGTTAAAGCCGTACTGGGACATAACCCCCAGAACCTCCTTCGCCTCCCTACTTACCTTTATTCCGTACCTCTCGGGGGCCTCGGGGCTATAGAGGTGCTGGGTTATTGGTTCACTGCCCCAGGCCGAAGCTATGGACTTAGTGGCGTAGTAGCGTACGCTGAAGGCTACCCCGTAGCGTTTAGCCAGCTCCCTAAGGTACCTCTTAGCGTTTTCGCAGACTGGACAGTTAGGGTCTGCTTCCTCTATAATCTCTATCACTTCTTCCTACCCCTTTCCGAAGCCCTTTCGGCCAGCCTCTCTATATAGTCAAAAAACCTCTCTGAAGGAATTTCGGCCACTTCTTCGGCACTAAGGAATACCCTGAAGCCCTGGCTCTGTACTGGCCTTACTTCCTGCCAGTGCCTTAGACCTATACCGTCTACCGTGGGCACTACCAGCCTGGGCGTGGTGGTGCCCTTCCTGAAGCCCACTATCTCGTAGGGCGTTACTGCGTAGTCCCCAGGCAGGGCTTCAGGGGCAGGGGGCGTAGGGGGTGGAGGCTTATGTATAAGGTTATGGAGGTAGATACCCAGCCTAGCTATGGCCTCGGTGATATAGTAAATCTCCGTGAACATTAGCTGGCCACCGTGCCACTGGGCGTAGGGGTGCTGGGCTTAAGCACCACGTTATAGATGGCTATCTCCTTATCCAGGGCCAGTAGGAGGTCAATAAGCTTAAGGATATCTACCTTAGCCCTATAGTACCGCTTCAGCCTTATGCTGGCTATAAGGTCTCTCCTTACTTCGCTAAAGGCACTTTCATAAGCTACCAGCCTGTCCCTAAGGAAGGGTTCAGGGGGCTTAATGGCCACCATCTTCACGATTACCTGGTTCACCGCTTCCGTAACGCTGTAGAGCTCCCTTAGGGCGTTATCTACGCTGGTCTTCTCTAGGAGGGCGTAGAACTTCCAGAGCCTCTCCATTATGGGCTTTACGTCAGGACTTACCTGGCTTACCACCTTCGCCTCCCTCCTTTTCCTCCTTCGCAGTGCCCTTAGCCTCTACGGCAGGGGCAGGCTGGGGCACTTCAGCCATTATGTTAGCTAAGTCCTTTATGGAGGCTACCAGGCTGGCCATCTTGTCATTAATTTCCTGTATCATTTTATCGTAGTTATCACTCTCCCTGTTAAGCTGTTTAATTTCAGCCCTTATGTTATCCAGGCTTACCTGTAGCTCTAGCAGTTCCTGGGCGTACTTAGCTACCCTCTGCGTTAAGTCCTGGTAGAGTTCCTGGTACTTAGCTACCCTGGCGTTAAGTTCAGTTACCATAGACTTGTACTCTAGCACGGATTGTTCGTATTCGTAAGCGGTCTTAGCCAGCCTCTCCAGGTCAGCCTGGAGCTGGGCTATCTTATTAACGGCCTCCAGCGGTGCCAGCTGGGTGCCCATTAGCCCGTGGGGGTCTAGGATTAGTACAGTGCTCTTACCTTCCGTTACTTCCTCCAGGTTCTTAATGTCAGCCTCCCTTACCGTTATGTGGCCCACGGCCTTTGTGGCTATGTAGAAGCCCGTGAAGGCGTTAGGGGGGTACTGGAGCACGTAGTTAGTGGGCTGGCCGTTAGCGTAGAGGACTACTTCCGCTCCACCCTTAAGGGTGCCGATTATAGTTACCAGGCCGTAGGTGATTACCCAGTACCTGGCCCCTTCGTAGCCCCTGGTTACCTTATGGGTTATGTAAGCCCCCTTCAGCCCCTCCCCCACCACGTAGATTAGCTTACCCAGTAGGTTAGAGGCACCGTAGGTTTCTGTCTTACCAGGGGTAACGGTGATTACGGCCCTGGGCACCTTAAGCTCTGCTACAGTGCTCTTAGCCAGCTCCTTCGCCTTCTGGAATAGGTCTTCAGACATTACCCTTCACCTCCTTACTACCGCACATAGCCTTTACTATCTCGGCCGAAGCCTTAGCCAGGGCCTCGGTCTGTAGGTCAAATAGTCTTGTCTCCAGTGCCTCCACCCTTTTCCTTAGGTCTTCTACAATCTGGAGAAGAAGCTGGTAACGCTTATCATTAGTTTCGGCTACGGCGTTAATTAGCCCCTCCATAGCCTTTAGGGTGGTCTCTATGTCCACTATCTGGGCAGTTTCTTCCTGGTTCACTGGCCACCACCCTCCTTAAGCCCATAGGCTACCAGTGCTGAACCTACCAGGTCTCCTACTAGGTTACCTGGGAGGGGCTGGGCGTTCTCCAGGCGTACCTTCACCCTCTGTCTTGACTCCAGGCCTACGTAGACGTAGGCCAGGGCGAAGGCAGAACCGTTAAGGCCTATAACCATAACTTCAGGTATTGTCAGAGCCCCAGTTAGCCCTAGCAGGGAGATAATGAATAGGGCCAGGCTTAGGCCAGCCAGAGGCCTCCAGTCCACAGCTTAGTACCCAGGATAACCCTAAAGGAACCCCCGCTTATATTGTAGAATACTTTTTCAGGACTTTAGCTGGGACTTTAACTCGTCTAGCTCTTTCAGTACTTCATTAAGTGCCTCCAGGAAGGTAGTCTTAGAGGCTGGGTCTAGCATATTCCAGTAGTTTACCACCCTCTTTAGCCTCCCTAGGTGCTTAACTACTAGGTAGGGAGACCCCACGTATACGTGCTTAGTCCTGCCAGCCTGGGGGTCAAAGTAGTTAATGTAGAAGTACCTCTGCCCGTTTATTATTGTTACGTAGAGCTTAGCTTCAGCCACCTTTACCACCACTGGGCTCCCTTCAGCACCTCTAGGACTTTCTTAGACAGGCCCTCGGGACTGGGCACCTCTACCACAAATTTGGGAACTTCATTAAGGGTTATCTCATAGCTATAGGTGCCAGTCCTGACGTCAATAGCCTTTAGAACTGCCCTTACGGTAACCACGTTACTGCCGTTACTTACTATCCAGGTGCTACGTGCCCTTCCGCTGTGCCGATACAAGACCTTTAAGCCCATAGACCCCACCACCCCTGGGCCGTGGCCCCACGCCCAGGCTTTATAATTCTTAGACAGCTAGTAAAAAGCCTTACCCCTATTCACGGCCTAATGTGGTGGGGCCGTGGGGACTTGAACCCCAGACCTTCGGGTCTGGAGCCCGACGCTCTGCCTGGCTAAGCTACGGCCCCTCTAAACCTTAACCTTCCTAAGGGCAGATTTAAGCGTGGCTATACCTTCGGCCACGCAGTCCTGGAGCTCCTTAGGGGTCTTAGCTTCTTCGCTACAGGCCTGAAGGAGGGCGTCAAATATTTCGGAAAGCCTGGTATCTCCTATCTTATACCTGTTAAGTTCCTCCTGAACCTTCTCCACGTACTCTTCCAATTCCATAATACCCCCACTCTCCTAATGTACCCCTTATCTCTTAAACCTTATCCATATTCAGCCCGAGGCCAGCTTCTTCAGTAAATGGGCGTGGACTAGGTGGTCTGCCAGGTCTGCCTTAAAGCGGTCATAGCCGAACCTGCCAGCGTAGACCGTGGCCTTCTTAGAGAGCTCCCTTACCGTACCGCTGTCCCATAGGAGTAACTTAATGATACTGACGGCTTCGGCTAAGTCCCGGTACCCCAGGGACTTATTGAACGGGGCCACTATGTCAGTCCACCCACCACCGTCTCTGAAGACCACTGGCACGGCCCCCGAGGCCATAGCTTCAGCTATGGCTATACCGAAGTGCTCTGGGAAGGGTGGGTGGAGGTATATCTTAGCCTTACCTAACAGTTCGGCCATTTGCTCCTTACTGGCGTTAAATACCATATGGAAGTTTTCGGCCCTGTAGATTTCAGCCCTAGCCTTTATCCTCTCTATGACTGGCCCCGAGTACTTAGAGACCGAGCCTATCAGGTAGAATTCGGCTTCGGGCACCTGTGAAGCTATACGTGGAATAACCTCCAGGTGCTTCTCGGGGCTGTACCTGGAGACCGTTACTACTATGTTCTCCCTCCTTTCGCTGTAGTGGCTACTGAAAAACCTGTAGTCTATAGGGGGGTGGAGAACCTTAGCTTCACATCTGCCGTAGGCCATACAGATATAGTTAGCAGTCCAGCTAGAGTTAGTCAGCACCAGGTGGGGCAGTCCAGCCTTCCTCGGGTACTTCTCTATGCTCTCTACCAGCCTGGCCACTGCCCAATCGTAGAGCCTCCAGTGGATAGCCCCAGCGTGGTGAACGTTATAGTCAATAAGGGCAGGGAAGTGGATATAGGAGATATTCGCCGTGAAGGGTACGTTACTCTGGGTCTCTATAACCAGGTCATAATTATTTAGGAGGCCCTTCACCTTACCCATAACGGCCCTAATGTTAAGTAGCCTCCTAAGCCGTACGAACCTGCCCTGGGTAACCTTCCTGGGCCACTTAACCCCCTTAATGTAGTTCAGCTTAACCTCCCTAGGCAGGAAGGGCTCCACCTGCGGGTCTACGTAGGTAGTATAGAGGTCTACTTCGTGCCCCAGCTCCTTCATAGCGTTATAGAGGCGAAGGGCTAGGACTTCTCCACCTCCATATTCTTCAAAAAGGAGGTGAACGTGGGCTATCTTCACGGGCCCTTCCTAGCTTTTCTGTGCTAAGGCGTGGATTTAGGCCTTATTCTTTTTCTTAGCTAGCTCCCTGGCCAGGGCTTCCTCTATCTTCTTCAGGCAGTCCTCGGGGCACGGGTCTTTCTTACCCATAGTCCTACCCTAAAAAGAGAATAGCTAGGAAAAAATAAGAGGGTTACGCTTAGCCAGGTTAATCCTCCTTGACGTAGTGCTTCCTGTCCCTGTCTTCCTCTACTGACCTTACGAACCTCTTAGTCTCGGTGCCAGTCCTCCTAACGAACTGGTGGCTTACGTTATATATGGCGTGGGTGCCAGCGTACCAGGCTCCAGCTATGATTATCAGCACTATAACGCCTATGATGGCCAGGAAGTAGGGGCTAGTGAAGGCCACAGAGCCAGTATAAGTGGCCGTTATCACCTGGTTAGCCCCAGTCAGGTTAGCGAATATTGTGCCCTTGCTGACCGTAGTGGTGGCGTTCTTGACGGAGCTAAGCTTATACATATACGGGAAGCTGAAGAAGCTGGAGGGGAAGACTATAGTAGCGTTCTTGTCGCCATATATCGTGGCGTTCGTATTCAGGGTTATGCTGGCGTTCGTATTGTCAGGCTTAAGCGTGAAGGAAGTGGTAACAGGCACTGAAGTAACGTTTACATAGTGGAGCTTAGTACCATTAATTACGGCCTTAGTAGCACCAGCTACCTTTATCAGGCTGAAGTAGTACTGATGGGAGCCCTTCACGAAGACCAGGTAGGTGCCGTTAGCCAGGGAGAACTGAACGTAGCCCGTGCTATTCGTAGTGCCTGAAGCTACCTGGGTGCCGTTAAGGGCGTAGACGTAAACAGGTGCTGAAGCCACCGCAGAGCCCGTAGGGCCTACCACCTGTAGCGTAGTAGTATATGTAGTAGTGGCAGTGGCGAAGGGCACGAATAGAAGCATAGCTAACGCCAGGAATACAGCGAAGGCACCCAGCACTCTCCTAGTCATAGACATAGGGCTTCCTACCCAGGGATACAAAAAATACCTAGTCTTAAAAATCTTGTCAGGGTTTAGGGAGGTGCTAAAGGAATACCGTAGCCCGTAAGGTCATTAGGGTAGCTTAGGTGCTGGGCGTTATTGATAAGTAACGCCATAAGCTGGGCTTCGCTGGGCCAGGTGCCGTGGTAGAAGTGGTAGTACTCTAGCCAGTCAGCAATAATACCAGCCACGGCTGGGGCTGAAAAGCTGGTTCCAGACAGGGCCGTTACGTTCGGGTTATAGGGGTCTTTAACTTCGCCCGTGAAGCCTACGTAGGGAGGAAAGAGCACTGGCACGCTTACGGCACAGGCAGTAAACTGCGGTTTAACCTCTAGGAGGTTATAGGTGGGCCCTATGCTACTGAAGTTAGCTATCTGGCCAGTATAGCAGTCAAAGCCCGAAACAGCTATAACGCCAGGCGAAGAAGCGGGGTAGGCTACGTCTCCAGGTATATTACCGAAGTTCCCAGCTGAAGCCACCACGATAACCCCCTTACTCTCTATTTGCTCTATGGCAGTATTCAGCGGGTTATCGGGAGGCAGTAGGGCACCCCAGCTTAGGCTTAGCACCCTAATGTTATACTTCGCCGAATTGTTATAGACCCACTGTAGGGCAGTCAGCACGTAGCCCAGCGTGGAGGTGCCGTTACCGAAGAAGGCCTTTATCATAATCAGCTTAGCCCCTGGGGCCAGGCCCTGGATTACCCCGAAGCCAGGCTGGGCCACTATTATGCTGGATACAGCTGTGCCGTGGCCAGCCGTATCCAGGAAGGCCCAGTGCCCATACTCCTTAAAGAGGTTAAAGTCAAAATGAAAGAGGGCCGTAAGGTTATCATTTTGCTGTAGGTTCCACATTATGGGCTGGCCGTTACTGGAGTTCTTGTAGAGCACTGAAACTAGGAGGATTAGGTGCCTGCCTGGGGCGAAGTTCTTCATTAGGTAATCTATTCCAGTATCTATGACCGCTACCGTAACTCCAGAGCCGTTCCACATAGGGTTATACTTCATTACTGTTAGGAACTGGTCAGAGGCGTACCACGTGGCGTAGGGCCCCGTGCCACTGCCCATAGACCAGGGGGCCAGGTATACCCACATAGACTGGGGCACGAAGACCCCCTTAGGCACTGGCCCAGGGGGTAGCTCCATTTCAGCTATAGTTACGTTACCGAAGGCCCAGGTCTCTAAGGCCTTATACGGAATAGGCTGGCCAGTGGGCACCGTAATGAAGCCTACCTGATAGGCACTGGCACCAGGGGCCATTAGGGTCTTAGTGGCCCCCAGGAAGAATAGCCCAAATAGGCCCAGGACTACGGCTACAGCCAGGGCCTCCACTACGCTGGCCCTTCCGCTTATCATAGTGCCCTTTACTGACCTTACGTAGCTGGGGTGGCCTGCGGGCCTTACGTAGTGCCTCCTTTCTTCTTCAGTGGTCTTCCTGACGTACCTCCTTGACGTAGTGCTTCACCCCTATATCCAGGTTTACATAGTGGAGGACTATAGGCCTACCGCTTAAGACGTCATAGGCTTCCTTCAGGTCTTTAGCTATGGCGTAAACGGCGAAGACTGACTCCAGGAAGATTAGGATAAGGAGAAGGCTAAGGGAGCTGTAGGGCAGTGCTACGAGTATATTATAGATAATTAGGAGGAAGAAGCCTAGAACTATAATTTCAAATATGGCCACGGCTATGGCTGAACCCCTGCCTATGCTGGGCTTTCCGAAAACGTTCTCGTAGATGTCTATAGCGAAGATTACCGAGGCTATAAACATTCCTACGGCTAGGAGGGGCGAAGAAAAGAGAACGGTAACGCCTAGGTATACGGCCAGGCCTAGGCCTACTGTATTAAAAAAGATATCGGAAGGTATCCTCTTAGCCATAGCCTGGCCCCTAAGCTTCTTCCTCCTTTACGTAGTGCCTGACCTCCCTGTGGGTGCTCCTAAGCATTTGGGCTATAGGTTCGGCCACTACAGTCCATAGTATAGCTGACATAACTGTAGTGGTTATGAAGCCAGTGAAGTCATAGATGTGGAAGTAGTTAATGGTAAGCAGGTAGATGCCTGAAGCTAACAGAATTATGGCCACCATTATTATATCACCTGGGTGGTACCGCTTATTAAGGTATTCAGCGAATATGGCCACGAACGCTATAAAGATTAGCGTAAAGCCTGCCCCGAAAAGGCTGAAGTGAAGCATAAGCATAACTACGCCCAGTAGCCCTAGGATAACCAGGCCAGCTACGATACCTTTCCTTCCGCTAATGTCTATATGTAGAGACATAGCTCCCTGCCCAGAAAGAGAAAAGGAGGCCAGTCTTATAAATCTGGCTTAATCCTCCCGCTTCACGTAGTGGTAAGCGTCTTGTGCTATACATAGTTCGGGGGTAACTACGTACCTAGTGCCCTTAAGCCCCTGGGCACTGTGAACGTAGACTGGGGCCTTAGGGGGCCTTTCCTCTGCCCCACCCCCTCCAGGCCAGGGTAGCTTAAGCTTAGAGCTAAGCCATTCAAATCCTTCAGGAAAGACCTGGGGGGCCACTACCAGGAAGTTATGGAGCATATGATAAGCTACCGCTAATACGCCCCAGCCGTTAAGCCACAGCCAGGAAAGCCAGGCCCCCGCTATACTGTAGTCTAAGACATCTATACCGAACATCTTCAGCTTAGTGCCCGTATCGGCGTTAAGGGGTAACATCTTCAGCCTCCAGACAGGGTGGAGAAGTACCCATATAGCAGTGCCCAGTCCTACCCCTATGACGCCGAAGCCTAGGAGGTAAGGAAGACCCCTAAATACCATTTCTTCAAAGAGCGGGTAGTAGAGGCCAGTAACCACGATTTGTTCCAGGCCACTTTCAAAGCTCCTTAGGAAGGGGGCAGTGCTCTTAACGTAGACTACGTAACGCCTCCTTTTCTGCCCCCCTATGGAGAGCACCGATAGCTCTATACCAGCGAACCTATAGAGGAAGGAGGCGAAGACATCTGGCCCGAAGTCAAGGAGTGCCTCCAGGGGGAGGAATAGGAAGAAGTACTTCACCAGTAGGGAGGGGTTAGTATAGACCAGTGCCATAGCTACCACCCTCGGGTACGACCTGGAGCTGGCCTTCGGCACTGGGAAAGCCTACGTCTATATAAAAGAGTGCCTGCCTTCGCTTTATGTCCAGGGACATTATACCGTTAGCTGTACGGCCACTGAAGGGCACTAGGAAGGCAGTCCAGAGCCTGTTAGCCCTGGTTACCTGGCCAGTAAGCCTCCCTCCCTTAGCCTTCACAGTGCCCTCCACCCCAGTATAGGCACTGACAATAGCCCGAACGTCAGCCTCGGATAGGGGGCCGTAGTAGACGTAAAGGGCGTTCTCCATTAAGTCCCGCTTCAGTTCGCCGTTATAGATAAGCACGGCTATGTCATTAATGTAACCTATGAACCTCCCCAGGCTTAGGGTCTTATGGGTAACCACGGTTATCACCACGAAGCCCCTCCACTCGTACCGCTGGTAGGGCCTACTAAGATGTAGAGGAACGTAAAGGCACTAGTGAAGGCTAGGAAGTAGAATAGCCATATATGGAAGGCTATGGAGAGGGTGAAGGAGAGCACGAACATTATAATGCTGGAGTAGTAGGCGTACCTAGCGTTAGGTTCGCCGTGCTTCCTGGTATAAAGGTTTTGGTAAATGCTGTCCCATAACATTAGGAGAAGGAGGGCCCACGCCATAGCGTAGAAGACCCCGAAGTACCGCTCTAGAATCCACTTCGGAATATACCACTTAAACGTTACGATTAACCAGAGGATATAGTTCACGTTAATACCTAGGAGCTGGGCCGAAAACACGAAGAAGACCAGAATAGTAACTAGGAGGGAGATATTACTGGCCACTTCATTAAATAGCTCCAGCCTCTCTAGGAGCTTCTCCTTTTCCTCTGACATAGAGCCCCAGCTAAGTCTAGGAACTGGAGAGAAAAAAGCCTAGCTAAAGTTTAGGACTTTACGCTAAGGGCCTTACCCCTTACCTTAAGGTGCCTCCTAATCCACCGCTGGTAGCCAGGACAGCGGTCAAGGTGCCTTAGGTACATATTCGCCAGAACCTTAGCCCCGCACCACCTACAGGTAACCAGCCTTACTTCGCCTTCCTCCTTCGCCAGCACGGCTACCCTATCTAAGCCGTATACGGCAGTGCTTTTTAGTATTTCCTTAGTCAAATACCATAGCCCTTAGCGTGCCCCTATACCTATATTCAAAATAGGCCACGGCTACCTTCAGGGTATAGTAGTCCATCTTACGCCTGCGGGAAAGGAGCCGTACGAAGGTAAGCAGGGGCTTCCTGCTTCGCAGTGCCTTACTGAAGGCTTCCTCTAGGTAGTCCCCATAAAGGCTGACCAGGTACTCCTTAAGCTCCCTAGCCTCTAGGGGTTCCACGTGCCCCCTACATAGAGTTATTTAGAAAAGCTAAATACTTTTTTATTGGGAGAGTTCACTATATATAGTCATTATGGCGTCTAGGGTCTTCTCCACTGCCTCCTTATCATTAAGTATAACGGCGTCTTTAAGGGCCTGTAGCATAGCTATTAGCTTATCTATGGCCTCCAGCTTCTTAGCGTTCCTTCTCTTAGAGAGCTCCAGCCACCTGGAGGCGAAGTCCTTACTCCAGAAAAGGCCACAGAGGCAGTGGCCCATCTTAGCTATATCGGCCTTAGCGAAGACGCAGGGGCAGACCGTGGCCTCGGTACGCTCTGGCCTACAGGGGCAGTAGGGCTTACCGTACCTATCGTAGTTCTCTAGGAGCTCCCTTAGCAGTTTATTGCGTAGCTGGGTATCCAGGACTACCACGTAGCCGTTAGCCTTAGCGAAGTTCTGAACCCTCTCTATGAACTCGGGAGTATAGGGGTGGGTCTGGATATACGCCCTCTCCAGCTTTTCACTGAAGAACTTCTCCCAGCCCGAAGGGTCTAGGGGTATACCCTCCCAGTAGATACAGCCCTTACCCTTCTCCACCTTAAGGCAGAACGCTGGGGTAGCCCCTACCTTAAGGTCTACGGTCATATGGGAGAGGTTATAGACCGTAACCCTAAGCCTGGAGTCCAGGGCCTTCTCGGTGGCCCCCGTAAGGGCTAGTGCCAGAGGGCAGACAGTACAGTTATCATCTACGTAGACGCTTAACTCGTAGGAGCGTGGGGGCACCTTAAGGGAGCTGGGGTCTACCTGAACCTGGATATTGGGGTCTATCAGCTTATCGTAGACGCTGGCCTCGGGTAGTAAAATCACGGCTTACCACCCTGGAGGGGCTGGACTGGTATCTGGAGCACAATAGGCTGGGAGGGAGTAGTGCCCATAGACTGAACCGATAAGACCAGGTTAATGTAGGTATTGATAAAGGTATCACTAAGTATTGTGGTGATAATGGTCTCGGGCTTATCAAAATCTACGTTATTAAGGGTGGTGAAGGCCCTAAGGAAGTCCTCCCTGTTAAGGGGCACCTTACTGGCCAGGTACATTAGGTAGGCCTGGAGTTCAGCCCTTAGCTCCTTAGCTTCCGCTACTATGTCATTAAGTTCCTTAAAGTAGTCTATGACCACTAGGATATTGTCCCTGTTAGTCCTGGCGTACTCTGTCATTAGCTTAACCAGGCGTAGCTGGAGGCTCTTAGCCTTAGTGGCACCGAGTAGGGCCCTGGAGAGTATCTGGGCTATCTCGGGGGGTTCCGAAGGAGCTCCCTGGGGCTTCTGCGGGGCTACTGACATATACCTCCCTTATCTGGTTATTCAGCCCTAGGCTATTAGCCTGTCTACTATGTAAGGGCTTAGGGGCTACGTGGTGGGGGTTTTACTTAGTCAAGGTAAACCATTGTACAAAAACCTTAGAAAAAATTGTTCGCCCCTATAGGGCGTTTCGGGGGCTTTACCTAACAAAAATACCCTTAACGGCAGTTTAACTTAGTCAAGTTAAGACCAGTCCATATACCACTTAACCCTGGCTTCGGCCTCCCTTAGCTGTCTTATTGTCCTCTCTATTTCCTCGGGCCTTACCTCCCCACCTAGGAGCCTGGAGACCCGCTGGGCCAGCTCCTTCAGGGTAGGTTTCTGCTTTTCCTCGGGCACTGCCCCCACCCGCTAGTAGAGGGGGCCCTACTCCTATAAATATCTAAGGTATAGATAGGCTAAGGTCAGGGGTTCACCTTCTTCAGGTTATCTAAGAGCTCCCTAATCTGCCTGTCTAAGTCCTCTGCGGGCTGGCTGGATTGTTCTGTAGCGGGCTGGGTTACTGCTTCGGGCGAAGTAGCAGTGCCCTTAGGCTCTGGCTCCGTGGAGGTAACGTAGGCCCTCTTTACCTGGGCCTCCTTTACCTGGGCCCCCTTAGGCACTAGGATAGATAAGACAAAATTGTACCTAGCCCCCTTCTTCAGGCTACCGAAAAGGTGCCTGTCAAAAAACATTAACATCTGGGGGTACTTCCTGACTTCGCCAGTCTTCTTAACGTAGTACTTACCTATATAGTACCTGACGTGCCTTAGGATTAGCACCCTGGGCTTCGGCGTCTTACTCCTACCGCTAGGGAAATAAGCGGTTACTACGGCTATCCAGGGTATACCCTTAGCGTTAAGTTCACGGCCCAGCGTTATGGCCCTTAGGATAAGCGGAACGTAGTCCTTAATGGGCCTAACGTACTGCCGTAGCTCCACTATCCTCTCTCCTAAGCGGGTTACGGAATATGTAGAGAAGCCAGTAGTGCCTATGAAGGGCACCATTACTACAGGCTCTGTCTCCACTATCTTAGCTATTACGCCTACTGGCCTTACGTACTTAGGGTAGGGGGACTGGTCTAGTATAGACCGTACGAAGTCAGTGCCAGCTAAGTCCTCCCTTATATATAGAGTGGCCTTACCTTCTTCGGCTACCTTCACGAACCTATAGGTTACGTCATTATTTTGTATACCTTTAATAAAACTATTATCCGTATTGTCTTCGGGCACCTTCGGCCCCCTTCCTCTAGATGGTTCTAGATGGCTATATAGCTATCTAAAGTTATCTAGAAAAGCGGGTTTTGCTATTTTCGGATTTTATTTAAAGGTATACCTCCTTCATAGTGCCCCTGACGGCACGATATCTATAGCTTAAATAGAGCCTCCCCCTACCTCTAAGGTGGAGCGGGGGCCACCTTAGAGGGTGGAACTTATGGAAACCCAGTATAGCCCAGTACTGGAGACCGTAAGGGTTCGGGTCTCTACCCCCGAGTGGGTCTTAGCGAAGTACTGCCTGGATAACGGAATTACCAGGATAACGGCCAGGGAGATTAAGACGGCACTGGGAATTAGGAACCTACTCTCCCTCTATAACCTAATCCACATAGCTATAAGAGACGGCGTACTGAAGCCCGTCAAGAAGTTCAGCGGTATATATGACGTGAACTTAAAGGAGGCTATGGCCCTGACCCAGCTTATACCCTATAACGCTGGGGACAGGGCCACGAACCTGTCAGATATACCCCAGTGGAGGCAGGCTATAGCCTACGCTAAGGCCTGGCAGGCCCTGGCAGAGTGGGCACGTAAGGCTTTAAAGGAGGCTTCCGAAGGGACTAGCCCCCCCGCCCCCGGGGCCTCGGGAAGGGCTGGAGAGGGGGAGGGGGGCGAACCCGCTTCGGGTGCTGATACCTGCCCTAGGGGCCCCCTCCCTGCGGTCATTAGCCATATACCCATAGACTGCGTAACCACCCCCAGCGGAAAACGTGCCCTGGTGGCCGTGGTGGGTAACCTCTACGTATTGCTGGAAGACCTGAAGGGCACCCACTACCTAAGCTGTGCCCCATTTGACTCCTATATTCCAGGGGCTAAGCTTTGTTCCGCTAAGACTGATACCCTCCTTAAGTACCTAAGGAGGCCAGTCAGCCAGGTTCGTAGGGAGGTGGAGCTGGAGGGGGAGAGGGCGAAGGAGAGGGCTAGGAGGGAGCTGGAGGCCTGGGAGGCCCTAAACCAGCTGAAGCCAGGCACCTATAACCTGACGGTTCACGTGAACCCTGACGGCTCTATATCCGTGGAGGTGGCAGTGCCCGAGGAAGGGGAGGGCGAAGCGGGAGCGGGTGGAGGGGTGCTACCAGGTAGCAGGGGTGCCACCGCTGGCGTTATGGGCAGTGGCACGGTGGGGGGCTTAGCCCTCTATGACCCGCTAAGGCCTCCCGAGGTGCCCAGGATTAGGAGGGTGGAGCCCGTAAAGGAGCCCAGCACTAAGGGTATAGCCCTGGTATTTGATAACGTACGCTTCTGGGCGAACGGCACTGTACAGCAACTCCACGGCCTTCAGCCCATTAGCACTGTGATGGCCGTGGGAGACCGCTTACTCTACGCAGAGCCAGGCTTCCAAATCTATGACCCAGTGCTCTACGAACTAAGTAAGCTAATGGATATCCACGTCTACCACAGTAAGGGTAAAGACCCGAAGGGCGTAGTACGCATAGAGGCCAGGCCCAGGTCTAAGGCACTGAAGAAGCTGGGCTTAGCTGGTATAATGAACGCCCTCCTTACGTACCTCCACAGGCTACTGGGGCCTATAGAGGCCTTAGTAACTGGGTGGTGGAGAAGGTAGCTGGCCCGAGGTCAAGGCTTAAATAAGCAGGCCTCCAGGAATACCAGTAGGAGTAGGGGCAGGGCTACCACTGGCCCGAGGTGCCCCGCTCCCGTAGTGGGGCCCTAGAGGGGCGAGTGCCACGCCGTAGACCGCTGGGAGGGGTGGGAGTCCCCGCCCCGCTCTCTACTCCACCCTCCCAGGGGCCTCCCAGCGGGCTGGACTGGGCTACGGGGCCCCACTACGCTTCTACCCCTCCTAGCCACTCCTACCCCCCTCCCCCAGCCCCGCTATGGGCACTGGGAAGGAGGGGGCCGAAGGGCACTGGGAAAAGGGGTTTAGCGGGGGGCTTAGAGTGCCCTTAGGGGCCAGGGGCTATGGGCACTGTGAAGTTTAGGGTAGCCTCCCTCCAGCGGAAGCTTACCAGTGCCTATCGTATCCAGGCCGTAGATAAGCTTATAAACCCCGAAGGGCACTGGTAAAATGACCCCTGGGAGGGGTGGAGCCTATGGCCGAAGGGCCTGGTTTAGGGGAGGTCTACCTGAACTACGTGGGTAAGCGTACCTACGGCCCTAAGCTCTTTTTACAGGAGGCTATGACGTACCTGGAGTTCAATAGGGCCGTAGGTAACAGGCCCGTGCCACTGGGCTCCTACATTTTGTTCGCCCAGTGGACTAAGAAGGGTGCCCAGGTCTTCGCCCTGGGTAAGGTTACGGGCTACTCCTTCCTGGCTACTGGCGAAGAACTGAAGCAGGCCTTCGCCAGCCTGACCCAGCTGGAGAGACAGCTACAGCAAAACCCTGACCCGAAGGTAAAGGAAGACCTGGAGAAGCTGTCCAGGCTCCTAGCTAAGCTCTATGACTCTATACTGAAGGGCGAAACTGGGGCCAGCGGTGAACTGTACGACAGGGGCTGTGGCTCCTACATAGAGATAGTGATAGACTACGACCCGAAGGACTTCTACGAGTTAATGGTGCTCTATATGCGGTACTTCGGGAAGCTCCCGTTCAGCTACTTCGTAAGGGGCACTATCATAGCTTATACGCTGGATAAGGAGAAGATGCTGAACTGGAACGCCGTCAAGTTCGCCAGGGGTCTAATTAAGCTGAAGATGCGGGGGGAGGACTGGAAGCACATAATGACTAACTGGGAGTTCGTGGACATAGACGTGAAGGAGAAGGTGGCCCTGCTAAAGGAGTATAAACAGCTGAAGGGCAGGAAGGCAGAGGAAAGGAAGCTACTCCTAGAGATACTTAGGGATAAGGCCAGGGAGAAGGGTGGTAAAGATGTCCTCTCTGACTAACCCTCTGGCTGACCCAGAGCTGGCTAAGCTCCTTATGAACCCCAGGGTTATCCGCTTCTGCGAATACTGTATAACTAACTTCAGCGACCCCGAGGAGTGCTTCGCCACGTACAATAAGATGGAGTTCTTCTACCATAACCTGGGCCTGGTACGCAGGACTGGGGACAGCGATTTAAGGAAGCTAAGGGGTGCCGGTCTCCTATACTCTAAGAAGTTCACGTTCGCTGACGGAAAGCCCGTTATCTTCTTCTACCCCACCGATAAGCTGGTAGACCTATGTAGGAAGTACCTGGAGGCTAGGAGGGCTGGCGTAAAGGAGCTGGAGAGGCTGGTCTTCCGTGCCCTGTACGGCACCGCTAGGAGGGGTGAAGACTAATGGCCGAGTACCTATTTGACTGCCACGAACGCTGTATGAAGTCAGACCCCCACTGTCTGGAGTGGTACGAGTACTGCGATAGGCACTACCAAAATGACAGGAAGGGTAAGATGGCCTGCTATAATGCGTGCTGGGTGGTCTGCCTGGAAAAATGTGAAGACCAGATGGCCTACCTGGCCGATTTGCTGGAAGACGCCGATTACGAAGGCTATTAAACCAGGGCCTTCTTTTTCCTTTTTCCTCTCCTTCGCCCTAGCTAAGGCTTAGATATAAAGCAGTTAAGCTTTATAAGACTGAAGTAGGAAAGTAAGAACCGAGCGTGAAGGGCTATGGCGAACATAATCGGTTCGGGAGTGGAGGCCCTTAGGAGCTGGGTGGCACAATGTAACTCTGCCGGTGGCGTTCCCATAATCAGGACTAAGTACGGTGGTAAGCCACTGCCCAATAGCTCCGTTATCGTGGCCTGCTGGGGTCATGGGTCAGAGGTCAGGGGTGGCGAAATAACAAATATACCCGCTGACGTGCTCCAGAGGCTGTCAATGACTAAGGACAAGTATAAGATAGTCTCCAGCCTCTGACCTTCGGCCTAAGGTCTAAAGAGTTTTATCTTTCCTTTTTTCTTGTCTTTTCTGGGACAGAACGGTGAAGAAGGTCTACGCTGTACTCGTAATAGCCCTGGTACTGCTTACCTTCCTACCGCTTAACCTCCTTCTAGTAAGCAGTGCCAGCTCCACCACCGCAGGCTACGCCCCTAGCGTTCTAAGGCTGGCCCCCATAGCCCTCCAGCCAGTCCTAAGG
>Ga0080003_1000601_pt1 | contig 22947 bp, 15 predicted proteins | sample JossMetagenome_FD_69206 | JGI IMG/M metagenome (GOLD analysis project Ga0080003, IMG submission 69206) | Hot spring microbial communities from Joseph's Coat, Yellowstone National Park, USA - JC2_E (SPADES assembly) (version 2) | ecosystem: Environmental > Aquatic > Thermal springs > Hot (42-90C)...
TCATGTACACAGCCACAAGAAATTCAAAAACAAATCTATGAAGCACTGAAGCTAAAGCCAGTGCCAATAGAAAGAAAAAGCATAATAAAATAAACAATCCTATTACAAATTTAACAAAAAATACTGTAGTCCCCATAAGAAAAAAACAATGCTGTCATAATAGGATTATCGAACTACAGGTGGTAAAGAGGGGTTATAAGGGTCTTTAACACCAATTGCGCAGGAAAATTTGACATTTTCATGTGAGTTTAATACATTTTCTATTTCTGTTGGGTAAACGTTCATACCAGAAACTTTTATCATTCTTTTTAACCTTTGTTTGAAATAGAAAAACCCATCTTCATCCATATAACCTAAATCACCTGTATGTAGCCATAATTTTCCATCGCTGTGAGTTTTTAGTACATTGTTTGTTTCCGTTTGATTGTTGATATAACCTTTCATAACACAAGGGCCACTAACGCAGATCTCACCAATTTCGTTTGGCTTTAACTCTTCAAGTGAAACAGGATCCACTATTTTCATCTGCATATCGGGAAATGGTATGCCTATTGAATTTGGTTTATATTTATCAAGTGGTATAGCGCAAATTGCTGTAACTGACTCAGTTAGACCATAACCTTCCCTTAGTTTGGCAGAAGAGCCACTTTTTTCAACTAAAGAATCAAAATCTTTCTTTATGTGTTCTGGTAATGTATCAGCGCCAGAGAAAGCACCTTTTAAAAAACTTAAGTTTATTTTTTTAAAATCTTTATTGTCAAGCATAGCTTTGTATAAAGTGGGAACGCCTACTAAAAAAGTAGGCTTTTCTTTTTTTATTAGCTTAATTACATTATTTAAATCAAAATTTGGTACTAAGATTGCCTGTGCTCCGCCCATCAAAACAGCATTAATGCATACACTGAGTCCAAAACCATGGAAAATAGGCAAGATTGCAAGTATTTTATCATCTTTGCTTAAATTTGCCCATGTGCTTATTTGCATACCATTTGCTATCAAATTGTAATTGGAGAGCTCTATGCCTTTTGGTTTACCTGTTGTGCCACCACTATACAAAATGACTGCCGTGTCAGAATATTTTTGCTGGGGCTTTATCTCAATTGGTAGAACTTTTTGTTTAATTGCGCTTTCAAATGTAGGATTTTTATAGGTAATAGTTTTTTTGGGTTTTTTAAATACATTATAAACGATTTTTAGAAAAAATGGCATAAAAGTTGAAATATTTGTTAGCATTATGGTTTGTAGAGGCGTTTTGTTTTTTATATGCAAAATTTTTTGTGCAAATATATCTAGCGTTATAACAAATGTTGAATTGCTTATGTTTAGATAATTTTCAATCTCATCTTCACTAGATAAAGGATGTATAAAGCTTGCCTTTGCGCCAATTTTGTTTAATGCATAAAAAATTATAACTGCTTGAGGACAAGTAGGCAATACAATGCTAACGCAGCTTTTTTTATCAATCCCTACTTCTTTTAAATAAACGGCAAATTTATCGATGTAATACAATAGCTGGCTGTAGGTAATATCTTTGCCAAAATAGTTTAAAGCAACACTATTTTTAAATTTTAGGCAAGAGTTTTGTATAGCTTCATACAAACTTATTTGTGGGTAATCTAGACTTTTTGGTATGCTACCATAATGCTTAAACCAAATTGACATAACTTTCCCCCTTTTTTAATCTACAAGAAACATTGTATATGTATTTTTTTGTTTAGATTTAGAAATATAGAGTGCTTCATCAGCCTTTTTAAACAATTTTTCTTTTGTTGTTGGACTTAGCGCATATGCAACGCCAATGCTTAAACTTATGGTAATGGTAAATTGATTCAAATTAAATGGCTCGCTTATGGTTTTAATAATCCTTTTTACTAAAATCTTAAGATCTTGAATTGAATCAAAAGTATCACATAATAATGCAAACTCGTCCCCACCAAGCCTTGAGAGTGTATCTTCTGTCCTAACAGTGTTTTTTAGTCGTTTGGAAACTTCTATGAGTAATTTATCTCCTATATCGTGACCATAATTGTCGTTAACATCTTTAAAATCATCCAGATCCATTATCATTAAAGCAATTTTTCTACTTGATCGATTTAAAACTGCTATCATTTGAGACAATCTCTTCTCAAAAAAAGCCCTGTTTGAAATTTGCGTTAATGCGTCATTGTACGCTAAAAATTCAATTTTTTTCTTATTTTTTAGACGCAAAGATTCAAGTTTAATTATATATAGCTTGTTTGATAAGTTATTTACGAGATTTTGTAATAGCTCAAGTGTATCTGAATTAAAAGCATCATAGGCACCGAAAATAATAAACGCACCTAACGGCTTTGAATGAGCCCTGATAGGAAAAGCCACACAACAATCAAGTCCAAGTTTTCTAGAAAAATCACTAAATTCAGCGTACTTTTCGCTTGTGATAAAATGATTTTCTACCACTTTATCGTTAGTTTCCATAACTTTTTGTAAGATATTTGAATAAAAAAGCTCTTTATTCTTTCCCCTTAGAGCCAACTTTAGTGCTTTTAGTTGAAATTCATCTTTTACCCACCAATCAACTAGTTTGTTATCAATAACTACAAGGCCTAAGCGAATTTGGGGCATATTTGATATAAGCTTTACGACTATTGAAATTATTTTGTTGGGGTCTTTTTCTGATATCATTATTTCATTAGCGCTTGCAAGCATTTGGTAAAAGAAAGCGGTTTTACTAATCTGGTTTAAATTTTCAATTTGATTTGTAACTAAGTTTGACAAAGTGTCAAGCAGTAACATTGTGTCATTTTGAAAATCCAAATCAAAATCGTAAGAATATGCACAAATACTTAAAAGTTCATTATCTTTGTATACAGGAACAAACAAAGCATTTGATTTATCTAGCATGCAGTTGTTGCTAGCGATATTTCTTTGACCACAAATTCCATAAGGTTTTTGCTTATAAAGTGCATACATAAGTGACGCACTAAGTGCTTCTTTTTCTAGCAATTTATAAAGTTGTATGTCGTCATCTAAACCCTTAAATATGTAGTAAATATCGTATTTTGGAAAAAAATAGAAAATTGATTTTGTTTTCACAAACCTTATAACGCTACTAAAAAATCTTTCTACCCAGTTTTCAATGTCATTCTGATTGTAAGAATATATTGGTTTTACTGATTTTAGAGCATTTAGGTATTCCAAGAGCTTTTTTTTGTTAATATAGGATTCCACGATATAAGTTAGCAATTTTGCTACATCTAAGAGCTTGGTTAGATTTGAATTGTTAAAATCATTCAATTGATCTTTAAAATTTGCAAATGCAAGTATAGAAATTTCTGTTGTTTGAAGTTTAACCATAATAGTTGATTTAAGACCAATGTTTTTCCAATCTTCATAGGAGTTCTCATCATTTTGGTAGTCAAGCGCAATATAGTATCCTTTCTTTATAGTTTGAGACACAACAGAAGTTTTATATGCCAAATTTTTGTACAAATCTTTTATTTTCATCTTGTTTATGGCAAAAAAAGAAGATAAAAAATACTCTTCTACCTTAAAATCCTTCACAATTCCAATGCTGCAGGCTTCAAACCCAAAAAAATCAGCTAATGCATCTAAACTAGCCCGATTTAAGCCATTTTTAATTATGTAGTCAATAAGTTCTTCTTTTGTCATTAGCCAATCAACATAATAAAATCTTTGCAAGGAAGCGGTCTATAGAATAAAAACCCCTGAAAATAATCGCATCCCATACCTTTTAACGACTCAAATTGAGCGTGTGTTTCTACACCTTCTGCAATTGTCTTTATGCCTAGTTCTTTTGCAAGGAAAATTATAGATTTTACAGTGCTTTGGATCTTTTTGCTACTTCCAAGCCTTTTAACAAAAGATATATCAATTTTGAGATAGTCTATATCAAGCTCGCTTAAATAAGACAAAGATGAGTAGCCAGTCCCAAAATCATCAACAGAAAAAAGGATTTTTTGACCTTTTAGCTGTTTTATGAGATTTTGAATGTATAAAAAATCATGCATAAATATGCGCTCCACTATCTCTATGTTTAACAGAGCGTCTTTTATATTATGGTAATTAAGGCTAGATGTTAGAGTTTGTAAAAAGTGTCTTGCAAACAAACTCCTAGAGGATAGGTTTATCGAAATTGGAATGTGTTTTTTATTTTTTGATGTTTTTTCAATTACACTCAACACTTTTTCAATCATTAAGTTTTCTGCATCAATAATCAAATTGCTTTGTTCTAATTGTTCAATAAACTCTGCAGGTGGAACAATAATCCCATTTTTTTGCCAACGCATCAGAGCCTCTGCGCCAACTATTTGTGCTTTTGAATCTACATAAGGCTGGAAATATGGTAAAAACTCTTTGTTTGAAATGGCTTGTTCTAAATCTGACCTTAGCTTTAAACTACTAAAGACTTCTTCTAAATCTTGTCTAAAAAAACCAATTTGATTATCGCCTTTTTGCCTTGCGTCGATTAGCGCCACTTGGGCTTTATTTATAAGTTGTTCGCAAGTCAAGCCATCTTTTGTGTAAAAACTCAAACCAATATTGAAAGATAAAGAAATGCTTTTATTTTCAATACTGTATAGTTTTGTTAGCTCATTGAGTAATTTTGCCGCAATAATTACAATGTCTTCTTCTCTTTTTAAATCTTTTAAAAGAAGGCCAAACCTATCTGACTCAAGTTTTGCAACTACATCATAGCCCCTTAAGTTACTTTTTAGCCTATCAGTAATCTGTTTTAATAATTCATTGCCAATGTTGTATCCAAACGCTTGATTGATATTTTTAAACTGAATAGGGTTAATAATACCAACAGCCCCAATTTGATTTTCATACTTTGCACGCTCTAAAAATCTATTTATGGCTTTTTCAAACGCATGCAAATTAATCAAGCCTGTATTTGAGTCGTAATTTAAAAGTGTTTCTAGTTGAGTTAATAGAGAATCTGTATGCTCTATCTGCTTGCCAACGGCAATGTAGTTTGTAATTTTGTCATCTTTTACAAAAGGTACAATATTTACATAAAAATCTAAAATTTCCCCGTTTTTTGCCTTATATTTCATAATACCTGCATATGAATTATTAGTTTTTAAAGTGTCGTAAAAGTTTTTTGCAAATTCTTTTGTGTGAGTTTTTGAAGAAAAGATTGAATGATGCTTGCCTATTAGCTCTTCTTTTGAGTAAAGCGAAACTTCTTGCGCTTTATCGTTTGCGTATACTATATTAAACTTATCATCTGTTATAATAACAAATTCAAACCCAGAGTTCATTGCTGTTAGAGCCATCTGTGTAAATTTATCATTTTCTAATTTTGTAAGTATAAAGTTAATCTGCCTTGCTGTGGTTTTGAGCAAATTATAAGAATCTTTATTAAAAATATCACTTTGCCTTGAGATTAAAACTAATGCACCAATAAGTTTGTTTTGTTGTAAAATAGGGATAGAGCAGCACGAATTAAACCCATAACGCATTGCGTATTCATCAAAAGGCTTAAAATTTTTTTTGCTAAAATTACTTTCTATATATATTCTTTTATTTTTTAGGGTTTTTTGCAAAGCGAATACATCATTTTTACTGTGGTTTTTCTCACTTTTAAAGTAATCTTGAACAAAGTTTAAAAATCTTTTGTCTGTTTCATTTTTTGCATAGCTATATACTATATTAAGTCTTTTTTTTGGTGTAATTTCTGCTAAATAGGCTAAATCAAAACCGCCGTCTTCAACAAATATGTAATTTAGCTTTTGCAAAAAATCATCGGTGCTTTTACTCTCAATTGAAAAATTTGTTATCTTGTATAGCGTGTTGTAAAGCTTAGATTGAAACTCAATCTGGCTTTGCTGATTTACAACCTTAGAAACATCTTGACCTAAACTGACAAACCTGTAAATTTCGCGGTCTTGGATTATTGGTATAATTATAAAATCTAAGTAAAACAAACTCCCGTCTTTCTTTTTATTAACAAATCTTGATAAAAAGGGTCTTGCGTTTATTATGGTCTCCCATAGTTTTTTATAAAACGCATTGTCTTGGAAGCCAGATTTAAAAATTCTAGGGTTTTGGCCAATTAACTCTCCACGGCTATAGCCTGAAATTTCGCAAACTGCTTGATTGACATAAAGAATGTTGGCGTTTTTATCTGTAATCAATGCCCACTCATGTGACTTTTCTATCGCTTCTGTAAGCAAAAAAGCATTTTTTTGAGACTCAATTTTATTCAATGCAAATGAAATATCTAGTTGAATCTCATTGATTAAGCGTATTTCTTCTTCTCCAGCAAATGAATCTTTAAAAAAATCATAAATTATCAAAATATACTCTATCGCATTGTTTTTAAAAATCGGTATTGTGCATATTGAATGAAAATTGTTTTTTTTGTAAAAATCACTCCAGTAGCTCATATCTGGGCAATTGGTTATGTCATTTATAATTATGGGTTTTGCTGTGTTGTATGCTTTTGCAATAGTACCTTTTCCGTAATCAAGATTTTGATTTACGCTTGCTTTTAATTGTTTAATTTCAGATTCATCAAGGTGAGTCTTGGCATTTGCATAAAGTAAATCAAATTCCTGAGTTTTGGCATTTATTTTTCCAATTCCCACACCAGCATACCCTGCTGCATCAATCAGTAAGTCGCAAATACTTTTTATTAAAATTTTTTCGTTTGATTCTCTAACTATTAGTTGGTTGATCTGACTTAATGAAAAAAACAGCTTTTTATAAGATTTTTCTTTTGTTTTATCCATTAAAAGAACCAAACCAGATGGTTTGGCATTGTAGTCAATTGTGTATACAAAAGCGTCTAAGACAATCGTTTTACCCTGATGTGTTTTTGTTAATATTTCTCTGTACTCTTTTTTTTAGTTGTTTTCCTTGAACTCTTTGTAAAGCAGAATCTATTATCTCTTCTTTTTGATTTATGAGATAGTCAAAAAAACTCTTTCCAATAAAATCATATGGCTTACTAAACTCCATTAACTCTAAAAAGCGCTCATTTGCATAAACAATTTGACCATTTTCTTGGAATATAAAGACACCAAATATAGCCGATTGTTTAATAATATCTAAAAAATTTTCACTCATATATAGTGCAGTATAGTTCTAGCTTTTTTCATTTTCAAGCTCAGAAATCCGCTTTAGTATTTCTTCGCTTTGTTTATCTAATTTTTTGCCTTTGAAGTAAAACCACAAAATCAAAAGAATTCCGGTAAAGCTAAATAAAAGAATGCTAATAGTCATTTGATTGCCTCAATTTTAAATTTTAATATGTTTTGCAACAAAATATTCATGTTATTGTATATAACGCTTAAATCTTGAACAGTTTCGTTTAATTGAACTTGAGTGTCATTCACACTTTGAGCAACAAAAGATACTTTATTTGAATTATCGGTAAGCTTTAATCTCAATTTATTTGCCATACTGTCAATCTCAGATATTTTTTGTTGGATATCATTGGATTCATCAGTAATAATCTTAAAATTACTTAAAGTAATATTTACAATATTATTAATTTTTTCAAAATCGTCTCTTACTGATAAGACACTGTCATTAAAACCTTTTGAATCTGATATAATTTTCGTTAATTTGTTATCTATGTCTTTTGTCGATTGCAAAGTTTCTTCGGACAATTTTCTAATTTCATCTGCAACGACAGCAAAACCTTTGCCATGTTCGCCTGCGCGGGCAGCTTCAATTGCTGCATTTAGAGCAAGGAGATTAGTTCTGTCTGCAATTTCTTCTATAATGCCCATAATATTTGAGATTTCTGTTGAATGTTCTATCAATTTAGCACTTTTTTCGGTTAATTTTTTAATATTTTTGCTTTCGTAATCCTTTAGTTCATTAATTGAAGTAAGCTGATTATACGATTCTTTAAGCATTTTATTGGAGTTTTCTACAAAATTATTAGTCTGGTTGATAAAATCAAGCATTATTGTAATTGAATCTAAAATTTCCTTGTTGATTTGTGATATTTCGCCTATGTATTTGATATCCAAAAAGTATTTTTCTTGCAACTTTTTAGAGTCTGAAGTTGTTTTGTCTATATTTTGCTTTGTTTTAATAGCATATTGGCTGATTTTATTTAGAATACCTTTAAAGTTATTTTGCATTACCCTTAAATAAGCGGTCGTTTTTCCTAAACCATACATCGAACTTACATAAATGTTTGTGTTTAGGTTTTTTTCTGCTAATTCAATAATTACATTATCTAGCTTTTCAATTGGCTTTACAATATCATTTATTGTGTATTTAATTACAATAAAAACAATAATTAAATAAATTATAACTGCTAATAAAATTTTAGGGTTCAACAGATTTGCGTTTGTGTGATAACTGTATTGTAAAATCACATACGTTAAAGAAACAGAAATAGCAATAGCGGCGCCCAAAGCAAAGCCTATTTTTGTACCAACAGTTATTGAGATACCAGAAAAACCATGAATTTTGCCCATAATTGACCAAAGTTTTCTTCTGAAGTTCAGATAAAAAGGGTAGGTAATAAAAACAATTACCATTATGCCTAAAAAATACAAAGCACCTACATTAAAGCCGTTAATATTAGAATTTATTCTTGCAACAGCCAAAGTGCTAAACAAAGCAGTTATCATTGAAAATACTACATTTAACGCAAACACAAGTCTGGGAAATTTTAAAGCGACACTTTTTGATTTATTAACACTATCAATAACGTTAATGTTAAACTTTCTGGTTAAAAAAAAGAATAAAATAACATATACAACATAAATGACGGGCAAAAAACTCAGTTCGTAAAATGGAATTATTTCGTAAAAGGATATAATGCCAATCAAAAACAACAAAACAGGCCATATTATAAATGATGCCACAAACATTGAAAGTGCAATAAATATCGACTTCAAACAACTCCTCCAAAAAAAGAGTCAGTTATTTACGTTTTACTTCAAAAAAGCACTCACTAAAACCCTGCGCTATACATTGAGTCTCTTTTGGCTCCCAACTTCCCCCTAAAAATTCCTCAAGCATACCAGCAATAGTTCCGCCGAGCGGTAAACATGTGGGTTTTTTACTTTCTATTCCTTCTGCAAAAACAGAATGTTCTAATTTCAAGCTTGCCATTGATTCTGTTAATGTAAATTCTTTTATTATGCATTGTTTTGACTCTTCAAAATAGGCTATTATACATTCTCTTACATCATCGAGGCTTAAATTTTCACCAATAAGCTCCTTTATATGGCTTGCTGCCTTTTTGCCAGCTTTCTTGCCACTTAAAACAAACATACCGCCAAGACCAAAACCAGCTAACTTTATTAACTGCGAAAAAAAATCTCTAAAAACATTTTTCGGTAAAATAAAACCTTCTTGTTCAACATAATGAGCTGTTTTTATTCTAATATCTTCTTTTTGCATAACCCCCTCCAAAAAGAAAAAGCAGGGCCTTTAGCCCTGCAATAATTCACAATTTAGTTAAAACACATAAGTTACATTTAAACCGTACCCCCAGATGTGGGCTTTAACATCAATATCAGTATATTGATTATTATAAGATTGATTCATATTATAAGAGTTAGAAATGTTTCTGTTTCCAGCTGTGGTTGAATAAAACACATCTGTGTCAATTTTCCAATGCTTGAAGTTTAATCCTACACCGCCTGTAAACATATATTTGTTTGCATCTGGCCATTGAGCATCAAATGTAGATGATGGGATAGGTGTAGGATCATAATAAAAACCACCACGCAGAGCTAACATTTCGATAGGTTTATACTCAATACCAAATTTGAATGTATTTGTATTATTCCAATGCCTTGGAAACGATGCATAAGGTTTTTGTCCAAGTAAGGGAGGCGTAAAAAACACATCGTATGCATTAACAACACTCCAGTCCGTCCATAAGTAATCTACCTCAAACCTTACTTTTTCTGATGGTTTTATATTAACACCTATTTGCAATTGATCTGGCGCATTAACTGTAGTAGATGCACTGCCTTCTTGAAGCGTACCAGTTGATGTTTGCAATTGGTAAGTACCGCTTAAATTTGTATGCGTCATACTTCTGTATGTTGCACCGAGCGTGAGCCAATCTGTAGGCTTATACATAACACCTAAATTCCAAGAAAAATTATGGTTATCAGCTAAGTTTGTTTTTAAAGCTGCATACTGACCAAGGCCACCTAATATCTTAGGGAAATTTGTCCCCCATACATACCTTTGAACACCGCTTTGCGTTGTACCAATGTTTATCGCACCACCTATAAATAAGTTATCTGTTATTTTATACCCTGCGCCGAACGCAAATACTTCTCTGTAATACCATGATTTATATGAACTAAAAGAAATAGGATTGAATGGGCTGTTTGTAAAACTAATAGATAAACCATATGGCACATAAACCCCAAAACCTAATGTGAGTTTTTTACTAACAGGCAATGCTATGCCAAAGTTTGGTATAGTCATTGTGGCAGAATTGTCCGTAAAAGAACCAAAAGACGTGCCACCTTGGCTTAGCCCAGATTGAGATAATGCAGGATAAACGCCAAAAGGCTCTACACTCAAGCTGTTTACAGTCATAAACGGTTTTACATTTTCAAAACCTAGCGTCACTTCAGGCTTATTTATTTGAGCAAGTCCTGCTGGGTTGTAATATAGAGCAAACGGGTCATCTGCCCATGCCGCATAAGCGCCGCCCAAAGAAGTAGCTTTTGCTCCTATACCGTATGTGTCAACATTGCCAGCAAATGCTTTTGATGACAGCAATAACCCAAGTGCCGCAAGGATTGCAACTTTAGATAACCTTTTCATAAAACCCCCTATTAAACAAAATTTTAATTAAACTTATACAAAAAAATTTAATAAAAGTCAATAGTAACTTAATTATTCTAAATTAAACTATACATTAAAAATTAAACTTGACATTTACGTAAAAGATTGATATATTTTAACAACATTGAAACAGGGGGGATTTATGGAGAATTGGCCTTTTAAGTCGCTGCCAGATATGCTAAAGCAAAATGCACTTGTTTTTAAAGACAAAATTGCTATAGCATACAAAAAGGGCAATGGTGTAACAAAATTCACTTATGAAGATTTTTACAGGTTTACTTTGATGGTATCAAGGGGGCTGCAAAAATTAGGTGTAAACCCAAAAGATAAGGTTGCAATTTTATCTGAAACTAGGCCTATGTGGTCTTTGGCAGATTTTGGCGTATTGAATTTGGGCGCTGTCGTTGTGCCAATTTATCATACAAACACTCCAGAGCAAGTAGCATACATTATAAATCATTCAGAATCAAAAGTAGTTTTTGTTTCTGATAAGACTCAATACTTAAAATTGCTTGAAGTAAGAGAACAAATACCTACCGTAGAACTAGTTATAGCTCACGATAGGTTTTTGGGTGACAAAAAACTTCCATTGATAACATTTTACCAGGTATCAGAAATTTCAGAGCCACTCAATCAAAATGAGCAAAAAGAAATTGAATCATTAATTGATAGTATAGATATTAACGATACATTTACCATTATATATACATCTGGTACCACTGCTGAGCCAAAAGGAGTGGAACTAACACACAAAAATCTTATCTCAAATATCTATTATATTAATAAAAAAGTCAATGGTTTAATCGATTCAAACGATATTTTTTTAACTTTCCTGCCGTTTAGCCATATTTTAGGAAGAGCTGATAGTTATTATTTGCCGCTTGCGTGTGGTGCGCAAATTGCTTTTGCAGAAAGCATTGAAAAAATCGCAGATAATATTTTGGAGTTTAAACCAACCATTATAGTTACTGTTCCAAGACTGTTAGAAAAAATTTACTCTAAAATTTTAGATAGCGTTCACCATGCGAGTAATTTTAAAAGAAACCTGTTCCATTCGGCCATAACTGTAGCAAAACAATATGTAGATGCAAAATATGTAAATAAAAACCTCAACTCAACATTAGAGTTTAAATACAAGCTCTACGATAAGTTAGTTTTTTCAAAAGTGCGTGAAAAATTAGGCTTAATGAATTTTAAAACATTTGTTTCTGGAGGTGCGCCTTTAGAAATAGAAGTAAATAAATTTTTTTGGGGACTTGGTATAAAAGTATTAGAGGGTTTTGGTCTAACTGAAACTTCGCCTGTATTGTGTGTAAACACATTTGACAAATTAAAATTTGGCTCAGTTGGAACACTGATAGATGAAACGCAGGTAAAAGTTGCACCAGATGGTGAGTTGCTATTTAAAGGTCCACAAATCACTAAAGGCTATTACAAAGCACCTGATTTGAATAAAGAAGCATTTGATGAAGAGGGATTTTTTAGAACTGGCGATATAGGCAAAGTTGACGAGGAGGGCTTTATATACATAACAGATAGAAAAAAAGAGCTCATTGTCACAGCAGGTGGTAAAAATATTGCACCGGCTCCTATTGAAAATGCGCTTAAACTTTCAAAGTACATATCAAACGCGTATGTTTATGGCGATAGAAAACCTTATTTAGTTGCACTCGTTACAATGAATATTGAGAGAGTATTAGAGTTTGCTAAAGAAAATCACTTGCATTACTTTGATATAGCAGACCTTGCAAAAAACCAAAAGATTATGGATCTATTCAAAGCTGAAATTGAAGCCGTAAATAAAACACTAGCACGCTATGAAACCATAAAAAAGTTTTCTATTTTAGCTAACGATTTTAGTATAGAAGGTGGTGAGTTAACCCCAACATTAAAACTAAAGCGAAGGGTTATTTATAAAAAATATATGGACAAAATTGAATGTTTATACACAGAAGATGGCAACTGTTTTAGTTGTTAAAAGGAGGTTTGTTTAGATGTATTACAAAAGGAGGTTTTGGGATGAGAGAAATTAACAAAGTCGCCGTGCTTGGCGCAGGTGTTATGGGTTCTACGATTGCTGCTCATTTAGCTAATGCTGGCATAGAAGTACTATTACTTGATCTACCAAGCGATAATGACCCTAATAAAATCGCAAAAGCGGGCCTAGATGCAGCTTTAAAAGCAAAACCAGCCGCTTTTTATTTGCCAGAGTATTCATCGTTTATAAAGGTAGGTAATTTTAGAGACGACTTGGCAAAAGTTAAGGATTATGATTGGGTAATTGAGGTTGTAGTTGAAAGAATGGATATTAAAAAGGCTCTGCTAAATCAGCTTATACCTCACTTAAACCCCAATAGTGTTTTTTCAAGTAATACAAGCGGTTTATCAATTAATGAAATGTCTGAAGTTTTGCCAGAAAATTTAAGAAAAAATTTTTTAATTACGCACTTTTTTAACCCTCCAAGATATATGAGGCTGCTAGAAATTGTACCCTCTAAGTATACTGATCCTCAAATTGTTAAAGAAATGGCAGAATTTATATCACACAGGCTTGGTAAAGGTATAGTGTACGCTAAAGATACACCAAATTTTGTAGCAAACAGGATTGGTGTGTATTCCATATTTAATGGCATAAAGCACATGCTTGATATGGGATTGACTGTTGAAGAAGTCGATACCGTAGCAGGACCAGCTACAGCAAGGGCAAAAAGTGCAGCATTTAGAACATCTGATTTAGTCGGCACAGATACGATGGTGCATGTTGCAAACAATACTTATGAGTTACTTAAAGATGATGATGAGCGGGAAATATTCAAAGTACCCGAATTCTTAAACTACATGGTAGAAAAAAAACTGCTTGGCAACAAAACAAAACAAGGTTTCTACAAAAGGGAAAAAGTAGATGGTAAAAATGTAAATTACTATTTTGACTATAATACAAAAGAATATGTGCTTTCTCAAAAACCAAAATTTGCATCAATAGAAATGGTAAAACAAATCGACGATAAAGCACAAGCATTAAAAGCGTTAGTTACAGCTAATGATAAAGCTGCACAGTACGCATGGAAAAACATACGTGACACGATTATATACGCAGCAAAACGCATACCAGAAATCGCAGACGATGTAGTTAATATTGACAATGGAATGAAATGGGGTTTTAACTGGGAACTTGGACCATTTGAGATGCTTGATGCTATTGGTGTTAAATACTTTATAGACAGGTGCGAAAAAGAATCCATAAAATTCCCAGAGTGGTTAAAAGGCATAGATCGCATATACAAAATTGAAAATGGTAAAAAATACTACTACGATTGCGTAGAAAAAACATATAAAGAATTAGAGCTACCAAAAACGCAAATCAATTTAGAATTGCTAAAATCTGCAAACAAAATAGTAGACAAAAATTCTGGTGCAAGTTTAATAGATTTAGGTGATGGTGTATTTTGTCTTGAGTTCCACACAAAGATGAATGCAATTGGCGCTGAAATTATAACAATGATAAATAAATCACTTGCAAGAGCTCAAAGCGATGGTATTGGTCTTGTCATTGCAAACCAGGGAAAGCTATTTTCAGCTGGCGCAAATCTGATGCTTATTGCAAGCCTAATTGCAGAAGGTGATTTTTCACAAGTTTCGCAGGCTGTAAAAACATTCCAAAAAGCCTCAATGAGCATTAAATATGCAAAAGTACCAGTTGTTGCCGCACCATTTAACCTAACATTAGGCGGTGGATGCGAATTCTGTCTTCACTCAGATGCAATTGTAGCTCACGCAGAAACCTACATGGGTCTTGTAGAAGTGGGTGTTGGTCTAATACCAGGTGGCGGTGGCACAAAAGAAATGGCTCTAAGGGCAATAGAAGAAGCTGCTCTATACAATACTGATGTTTCGGCATTCACATTTAAAGCATTCCAAAATATTGCTACAGCAAAAGTTTCAATGAGCGCCGATGAACTATTCCAGTTAGGTTATTTAAGGCGTGGGGATTCTATAACGATGAATATCGATAATTTAATTTTTGATGCAAAACAAAAGGTCATTGCATTATCTGCGAATTACAGACCTCAAAAACCCAAAGAAAACTTAAGCGCTCCTGGAAAAAGCGTTGCTGCAAGCATAAAAGCGCAGTTGTGGAATATGAAAATGGGCGGTTACATAACCGAATATGAAGAATATCTAGGTGGACTTATTGCCAATGTAATGACAGGCGGTGATGTACCAGCAGGTACATTAATATCCGAAGAGTATCTGCTTGACTTAGAACGTGAGGCATTTTTGAAAGCTTGCGGTAACAAAAAGACACTTGAGCGCATACAGCATATGTTAAAAACTGGCAAACCATTAAGGAATTAAGGAGGAAAATTATGAAAAGTGCATATATTTTAACAGCTTATAGAACAGCAGGTTGCAAAGCAAAAAAGGGCAAATTTAAAGACACAAGGCCAGATGATTTAGCTGCAGCAGCCATCAGGGGACTCATAGACAGAACTGGCATTGAAGAAAGCTATATTCAAGATGTAATATTAGGTTGTGCATTCCCAGAAGCAGAGCAGGGTATGAATGTAGCACGTATTGCTTCGCATAAAGCAGGTCTTTCTTATGAGATTCCTGCTCAAACTGTTAATAGGTTTTGCTCATCTGGTCTGCAGGCGATTGCATCAGCAGCAGAGCGTATTATGGCAGGTTTTGCCGATTGCATAATAGCTGGCGGTGTTGAGAGTATGACAATGGTACCAATGGGCGGAAATAAATACAGTGCAAATCCCTCTTTGGTGGAAAATTGGCCTCAAGTTTATGCTGCTATGGGTATAACAGCAGAACTTGTTGCAGATAAATTTAATATCTCAAGGGAAGATCAGGATATTTTTGGCTACAATAGTCAGATGAAAGCCGCAGCTGCTCTAGAAAAATTTAAAGAAGAAATAATTCCAGTAGAAATAGAAAAAGTCTCAATCGTAGATGGCAAGGTAAAAAAAGAAAAAGAAATTGTAGATATTGATGACGGCGTAAGGCCAGACACTACCATCGAGGGCTTGCAAAAACTAAAACCTGCTTTTAAAGTTAATGGCACTGTAACAGCAGGCAATGCTTCTCAAATTACAGATGGCGCTGCAGCTGTATTTGTTGTATCGGAAGATTTTCTTAAAAAAATAAATAAAGAGCCAATGGCTAGATTTGTGGGTTACGCTGTAAAAGGTGTACCGCCAGAAATTATGGGTATTGGACCAACAGCAGCGATACCAGAGGTTTTAAGACTAACGGGCTTATCGTTGAATGACATAGGCCTAATCGAATTAAACGAAGCTTTTGCATCACAATCAATTTACTGTATAAGAACGCTTGGCCTTGATGAGTCGATTGTTAATGTTAATGGCGGCGCAATAGCATTAGGTCACCCACTTGGCTGTACTGGTGCAAAATTAACCACCACGATTTTGCACGAAATGAAACGAAGGAATAATGTAAAGTATGGTCTTGTATCTATGTGTATTGGCGGTGGTATGGGTGCAGCCGGTATTTTTGAAAAAATATAAATTTTAGGAGGATAAAATGAAAGGTGGAGAGTTTATTGTAAAAGAAACTGATAAAAACGATGTAGCAATACCAGAGGAAATGACCGAAGAACAAAAGCAAATGGCAGAAACAGTTGAATCTTTTGTTGTAAACGAAATTTTGCCAGATATTGATGAAATAGACAAACATAACCTTGATCTGTTAAAAAAGCATCTAAAAGAAGCAGCAGAATTGGGTTTTTTAGGCATCTATGCACCAGAAGAGTACGGTGGCGTTGATTTGGATACAAAAACTACCGTTGCAATCGCAGATAAAATGGGTGCTGCAGGCTCGTTTGCGGTAGCATTTGCAGCTCATGTTGGGATAGGCAGTTTGCCTTTAATTTACTTTGGCACAAAAGAACAAAAAGATAAGTACCTAAAAAAGATTGCAACAGGCGAGTGGATTGCAGCATACTGTTTAACAGAGCCAGATGCTGGTTCTGATGCTATGAATATTACCACAAACGCAACATTATCAGAAGATGACAAATACTACATTCTTAATGGCTCAAAAACTTATATAACAAACGGTGGTATAGCAGATTTATATACCGTTTTTGCAAAGATCAACAAAACTGATCATGCTGCTTTTTTAGTTGAACGTACATTTGAAGGCGTAAGTATTGGCAGAGAAGAAGATAAAATGGGTATCAGAGGCTCATCTACCACACCTGTTATGTTTGACAATGTAAAAGTGCCTGTAGAAAACCTGCTAGGAGAGATTGGAAAAGGTTATAAAATTGCATTTAGTGTGCTTGATGAAGGAAGGTTTTTGCTTTCTGTTGCTGCAATTGGTGGCGCTAAAATGGCACTCCAAGAAGCAATTAAGTATGGAAACCAAAGAAAACAATTCAAACTTCCAATCACTAAATTTGGCGCTATAAAAGAAAAAATTGCAGATATGATAACAAAGATCTTTGCAGGAGAATCTCTTAATTACAGGCTTGCGGATCTTTATGATAAAGAAATTGCCAAAATTGACCACAATGACGAACAATACTACTTAAAAAAACAAAAAGCGCTTGAAGAGTACAGCATAGAATGCTCGATATCAAAAGTATATGGTAGCGAAGCTCTTGATTTTGTCGTTGATGAGACCGTCCAAATATTTGGCGGTTATGGCTTTATTAAAGATTACCCTGCAGAAAGATTTTATCGAGATGCGAGAATAAATAGAATTTTCGAAGGAACAAACGAAATAAACAGACTCCTTGTGCCAGGTATAATGCTTAAAAAAGCAATGAAGAACGAACTTCCCCTCCAGCAAGGTGCAATGGCAGCGTTTGAAGCATTAATTACACCTTCATTTGATGAAATTGATGAGTCAAAAAAATATGCTGTTGAAAAAAATCTTATAAAAAATCTTAAAACTCTATATTTAGCTCTAAGTGGCATGGCAGTTCAGAAATACTTGGACAGTATAAAAAAAGAGGAAGAAGTATTATTTGCTCTAGCTGATATTGCAATAAATATTTTTGCGTTAGAGAGTGCAGTTTTAAGGGCTGATAAAGTACAAGACATCGTTAACCCCAATAAACTACCGCTTTATGATGCAGTGGTAAAAACTGTAGCTTTTGAGTGCACAAACAACATTGAAGAAGCTGCAAAAAAGGCTGCTTTTTACATTGGCACAGATGCGCTGCAAAGCGTATTAAGTGGAATAAGGAGATTTACAAGGTACGATGCTAACGATTTATTAGAAGCAAAAAGATTACTGGTAAACACCGCAATTGAACAAGAAAAGTACATATTTTAATTAAAGGAGGCTTAAAGCCTCCTTCTTTGGAGTTTTTATGTATAATGTTATTTTAAGTGAAAGTCAAAAAAAGATTTTTGATGAAACCAGTGAGTTTGTAAAAAGTGTAGACAAAAAATTACTAATAGATATGGATGCGGATTTGATTGATTATCCAAGACAAACCATAAAAAGACTTGGCGAGTTAAACTTGCTTGGCATAAGATTTGAGAAACAATTTGGCGGCAGGAATTTAAGCTGGCAAGAAGAAGTTGTACTAATAGAAGAAGTTGGTATGTTAGGAGCTGCGCTTTCTTGCGCAAGCGTTATGCCTTCGATTGTAGGTGAGGCTATATCGAAATTTGGCAACAATTATCAAAAGGAAAAATACTTAAAACCAACATTAAAAGGTGATCTTATTTGTGCAGAAGGTCTAACAGAGCCAAGAGGGGGCTCAGACTTTTTTGGTGCGACAACAACAGCAAAAAAAGACGGTAATAAATGGGTTTTAAACGGTCAAAAAAGGTTTATTGTGGGCGCAAAAGGTGCTGATTATTTTTTGATTTACGCAAAAACTAATTCTGATAATGACTATAAAAAAAATATGAGTGCCTTTTTAGTTGACAAAGAATCTGTAAATGTAGAAAATTTATACGAGCTTATGGGTGCAAGAGGGGCTGGTATAGGCAGGATTGTTTTAAAAGATGCGATAGTGAGTGAAGAAAATTTAGTTGGTAAAGAAGGTGAGGGTTCCAAAATATTTTACCAGATGATGATACCAGAGCGTCTAACTACAGCGGCGGGTGCTTTGGGTATTGCAAAAGCAAGCCTAGAAATTGCACTTAAATACTCAAAAAACAGAAAAGCTTTCTCTCAACCCATAAAAAACTTTGAAGCTGTAAGTTTTAAAATTGCGCAATCTAGCGCTTTGCTTGATGCAGCAAGGGCGCTTGTGCACACAGCGGCCAAAGCTGTGGACGAATCTATGGACGCAAGTCTACAGCGCAGGCTAGTTAGTGAAGCTAAGAGATTTTCTACGCAGAGCGCATGGGAGATTGTTAACAATGCAATGCAAATTATGGGTGGTATTGGTTATACTAATGTTTATCCTATCGAAAGATACCTTAGAGACTCAAGATTAATGATGATATGGACTGGCACAAACGAAATAATGGACTTAATAATCCAGCACGAATTATACAAGGAACTTGACAAAAATTACATAAAGCGCGATATAGAAAATGATGCAAAATCATCAGACAAAATAGAAGAAAAGGTATTTGAGTAAATGGATAAACATACACTTGATACACCTTATCCTGTTGGTCCTGTACATTTCTACACCTGCGAACTCAAAGGTGACATTATTATGTTTGATACAGGACCATATACATTTTTAGCGCTTGACTATGTTAAAAAAAACATAAATTTAAACAAGTTAAAGTATGTCTTTATAACACACTCGCACGCGGACCACTACGGTCTTGAAAATTTCCTCTCAAAAAACAGCCAAGCAAAAATATATATGCCAAAAATGGACCACCTAAAGTTTAAAAATTTAGAAGACCGTATAGAGATTTCAAAAAAAATTCTATTGGAGTGTGGCTTTAGCGAAAGCTATATTGAGCAAATCAAACTTATGCTTTTAAATTTTGTAAATAGCGTGCCAATACCTGTAAATTACAATATATTAGAAGAGTCAAAATTCGATATTGATCTGTCCTATTTATCGTGTCCTGGTCACTCAAAAAGCGATATTGTGTATATGTTTGGAGAATATGCAATTACAGGCGATGTTTTATTGCATAATATTTTTCAAACACCTATTTTAGATGTTGATTACGATAAAAAGATTCGCTTTAGTAATTACGAAGCTTACTGTAATACGCTTTTAAAACTACCTCTTTTAGAAAAGTACACGATTTTGCCAGGTCATAGACAACACACCTCTATAGAAGAAATAGTAAGTTTTTATGTTAGAAAAATTATTGAAAGGGCGAGTTTAATTCAACATTATTTAGATGAACCTGTGTTTAATATTATAAAAAAAGCGATCCCGCATGCTTTAAACGATCCATTTACCGCTTACATCAAAGCCTCAGAAATTATCTTTTTTTTAGATTTTTTATCTAAGCCTTACATTTTAAAAGAAAGCTTAGAGAAAATAAACATTATGGATAGAGATATTTCATTAATGTTTGATAGGTTATTTTCAAATAAAGCTTTGTCAAAAAAATTAAATTAAACTTGAAATTAAACTTTTTTAATATATAATACCATTAGTATTTAATATTTGGAGGATAAGTTTGAATAGAGTACTGCTGGTTATATTTGACGGTTTTGGTGTGAACCCCAATAGAGCTTACAATGCCATTGCTTTGGCAAAAACACCTAATTTAGACTATTATTTTGCAAATAACCCTCACACTGTAATTGAGGCTTCGGGCATTGCCTGTGGACTTCCAGATGGTCAATTTGGCAACTCAGAAGTAGGTCATCTCACGCTTGGATCTGGCAGAATATTGAAGCAAGATTTGCTTAGGATTTCTGAAGCTTTTGAAGACGGTAGTATAAATGAAAACCCTACATGGCAAAAAATTATAAAAGAAAATACAAATAAACGGTTGCACCTTATTGGTTTAGTATCTGATGGTGGTGTTCACTCGCACATTGAGCATATTATTGCACTCATTAAATTATTAGCAAAAAATAACATTGAACCAGTTTTGCATATGATAACTGACGGCAGAGATACTCCACCAACAAGCGCGCCTATTTATTTGGATATTTTAGAAAAGCTATTTAACAAATTACAAAAAGGTGCAATTGCAACTGTTAGTGGAAGGTATTACGCAATGGATAGGGCGCAAAACTACGATAGGGTAGAAAAAGCATATAAAGCTATGGTAAATAACGAAGGCTTATCCGCAAAAAGCGCTAAAATTGCGATAGAACAAGCTTATGCAAGAGGCGAAACTGACGAATTTATAACACCTACTTTTATTGAAGGAGTTCTACCTATACAAAAAGACGAAGCAGTATTGTTTTTTGATTTTAGAGCCGATAGAATGCGTCAAATTGTAAGCGCCTTTGGTAACTCAGATTTTAAATATTTTAAGCGCGATAATGTATTTAAAGTATACTGTATGGTAGAGTACGACGAAAGGTTTGACTTTGATGTGTTATTTAAACCGGAATTTCCCAAAAATGTCTTAGCAGAAGTTATAAGCAAAGCAGGGTTAAAACAATTTCACTGTGCAGAAAAAGAAAAATACGCTCATGTTACTTATTTTTTTAATGGTGGTAGAGAGGAGCCTTTTGATGGAGAAGATAGAATAATTGTGCCTTCGCCAAATGTATCTACATACGATTTGGCACCTCAGATGAGCGCTCAAGAGGTAACAGATCAAACAATTAATGCCATTAAAAAACATTACGATTTTATTGTGGTAAATTTAGCAAATGGGGATATGGTAGGCCATACTGCCGTGCAAAAAGCTTGTATTGCTGCTGTTGAAACGCTTGATGTTCAGTTTAATCGTTTAGTAAAAGCTGCCTTAGCTGAAGGTTACAAGATATTGCTTACAGCAGATCATGGCAATTGCGACGAAATGATAGATCCCATAACGGGTGAGCCTCATACACAACACACAGCATACCCTGTACCATTTTTAATTATCGGCGATAAATCAAACCTTAGGACTCAAGGCGGCATATGCGATATCGCTCCAACGGTTTTGAATTTGCTAAACTTAGAAAAACCTTCGCAGATGAGTGGGAAAAGTTTATTATTAAAACCTATTTACTATATTTAGGAGGTAAAAATGGATGTAAAGGTTCCACTTGATGTGCCATATGAAAAAAGGCAATCATACATTAGAAACTTTAATATTATGACACACGAAACAGGCAGATTAGCGCTATTTGCTGGAGATCAAAAAATAGAGCATATGAATGATGATTTTTTTGGACCAAATATTCCAATAGATGATAGCTCACCAGAACACCTTTTTAAAATTGCCCTAAATGCAAAAATTGGTGCTTTTGCTTCTCAACTTGGTCTTATTGTTAGATATGGCGTAGATTACCCAAAAATACCGTATGTCATAAAAATTAATTCTAAAACAAATTTAGTAAAAAAAGATCTAAAAGACCCTCTAAGTACAGCTATGATAGATATTGAACAAATTGATAGGTTAAAAAAACAATCTGGCCTAAATATTGTTGGAGTTGGTTATACTATTTATCCAGGAAGCGAGTTTGAACACATAATGCTTAGGGAAGCGGCACAGATTATCTTTGAAACCCATCAATTAGGTTTGATAGCTATTATTTGGTCTTATCCTAGAGGGAAAAGCGTAATGGATGAGTACGATCCACACTTAGTAGCAGGTGCTTGTGGCGTTGCTGCATGTTTAGGTGCTGATTTTGTGAAAGTAAATTTCCCAAAAAAAGAAGGAGTTAATATATTTGAAGCTTTTAGGGAAGCTGTACTAGCAGCAGGCAAAACGCGTGTAATGTGTGCAGGGGGTTCATCAAAAGAACCAAAGGCATTCTTAGAAGAACTTTACAACCAAGTGCATATAAGCGGCGTTCAAGGAGCAGCAACAGGCAGAAATATACACCAAAAACCACTTAAAGAAGCTATAAGCTTTGCAAACGCGATTTATGCGATTTTAGTTGAAAATAAAACCGTTGAAGAAGCTTATAAAATTTACCAAGAGGGTTAGTTTATGCTAAATCTTCCTCCAAACAAAACAAAAATTGTCTGCACTATTGGACCTGCATCATCAAGCACTTCTGTTATGGAAAAGATGATGCGAAATGGTATGAATATTGCCCGTATTAATTTTGCACATG
>Ga0080003_1000602_pt1 | contig 22934 bp, 20 predicted proteins | sample JossMetagenome_FD_69206 | JGI IMG/M metagenome (GOLD analysis project Ga0080003, IMG submission 69206) | Hot spring microbial communities from Joseph's Coat, Yellowstone National Park, USA - JC2_E (SPADES assembly) (version 2) | ecosystem: Environmental > Aquatic > Thermal springs > Hot (42-90C)...
AGAGGTACTGTATCTCCTCGGCCGAAGCGCCGCCGCTGATCAGATCCTCCACGCTGTAGCCGGCGTACCTGAGGATCCCCCTCTCACCATCTATCGTCGTCAGCCTGGTCCACTTGATGTCGACGTCCTCGAGACCCCTGCTGATCCTCTCCATCGGGTTTCGATGTGCGATTCCGCTATTTAAAGAGCGATGCCCTCGCGTCCACCGCGTAGATCCTCGGGCCATCCACGATCAGGGGGTTCACCTCGAGCTCCGAGATCCCGGGGGAGCAGGCGGCGTCGCTGAACGCGGCGATCGCGGAAGATAGCCTGTGCATGTCCGCCCTGGGCATCCCCCTGTAGCCCTCTAGGAGGGGCCTCAGCCTGAGCTCCGAGAGCATGGAGAGCGCCTCGCCCTCCGTCACCGGAGCCACCCTGGCGGAGTGATCCCCGATGAGTTCCGTTACGACCCCGCCCAGGCCGACGTCAATCACGCACCCGAAGTCGTGATCCCTCACGAGCCCGACCCTGAGTTCGACTCCGCGGACCATCCTCTGCGCGTAGAGCCTGCCGGACGCGGACCTGGCGATCGGCGCCAGCCTGCGCACGGCCTCGTCCATCTCGCGCGCGTCGCGTATCCCGACGACGACCGCGCCCACCTCGGTCTTGTGGACAAGGGACGGGGCGTGGACCTTAAGCACGGCCGGATAGCCGTCGTCGGGCCAGTCGCCCGATGAACCCACCCATGACCACTCCGGCACATCGAATCCCATGGACGCGAGTGCATCCACCAGGTCCGGCCAGAGCTCGCCGCGGACCTCCAGCCCCCCGCGCGCGGACCTCCCGAGGGTCCACGTCCCTGGATTCGCCGCGAGCCATCTCACGGCGTGGAGCGCCCTCGCGGCCCTCTCCGAGCTGGGATACGATGGTAGGCCTAGAGAGTCGTACGCGGCCCTCATGAGCTCCGCCAGCTCGGAGCTGCCCAGCTCGGAGACCACCGTGGGCTTGGCCCGGGCGGCCGCTATCTTGGTGGGCAGACCCAGCGTTATGGGCAGGGCGTGGTGGGTGGGTATCAGAAGCACCGAGTCAACGGAGCTATCCCCCATGAGTGCGGAATATGCGGCAAACAATCCATCGTCCCCGGCGCCCCCGGTCACGTCGATGGGATTCGCGATGGAGGATATCGGCGGTATGGCGCCGGAGGATTTGAGCGCGATGAGCCTCTGCGAGGATGAGAGATCGGGGAGCGCGAAGCCCATTGAGCTCAGGGCATCGGCCGCGAGCACGCCCTGGCCGCCGCTGTTCGTGAGCACCGCGACATTGCTCCCGGGGTCCGACTTTATCGTGACCGCGGCCTTTGCCGCGTCCAAGGCATCCTCGAGCGATGAGACGACGTACGCCCCGGCTTGACGCAGCGCCTGTGTCACCACGAACGATGAGGAGAGCACGGATGCCGTGTGGGAGCTGGTGGCCCTCTTCCCAACCTGTGTTATCCCTCCGAGCAGAAATATCACGGGTTTGCCGTTCTCCCTGGCCCTCCTGACGGCATCCATGAGCGACCTCCCCTCCGAGGATCCCTCGGCGTAGATCAATATGGCAGAGGTCAGAGGGTCCTGCGCGAAGTATTCCACGGACTCCGCAATGTTCACGTCCTCGGCGTTCCCCAAGGTCACTATCGCCCTCACGCCCGGACCTGAGGAGCACAGCTCATCGTATAGCGCGACGCCGAGTTGCCCACTCTGTGAGATGACCGCCAGGCTCCCTCTCTTGGGTCTCGGCAAGTTCTCCCTTCCCCCCTTGCGAAACGGAGCGAAGAATGTGAAGACGCCGCTGTATGTGTCTACCACTCCTAACGTATTGGGACCGAGCATCCTCATAGCCCCGAGGTCGAGCTGCTCCTTCAGAGGACGGCCTCCCACCTCCCCGAAGCCGCCCGATATCACTATGGCGCCCTCGTAGCCCTTTGCAATCGCCATCCTGAGATAATCGACCGTGAGCGAGGTGGGCACTATGAGTACGACAAGCTCCGCCTGGGGAAGGTCGGGTTCACAGGGAGTCCCAAGAACCTCCGGGTAGTTGGGATTTACGCAGTGGATGTCCGCCTTGAGCACTCCCTCGGACTTCATGGATAACAGGTTCTCTAAACACGCTGTGCCGAGGTTACCATGCGGAGAGGGGCCGACAACTGCTATCGAGCGCGGATCCAGGAATACGTCGAGTGAGCGCATCGTGTGAAATGACTAAGTAATGTAGTTGCCTTTATCTTTACTGGAGTTTGGGGGCTCCGTTACCTTAAGCCGATCGATGAACCTAAATCCGAGGGGGGTCTTCCGCCCGATCCGCAATGACCGCGAATCATATACAGATCAGGAGGAGGACTCCCCCTTTTTGAACACCACATGTAGAGTTCAAATCCCACCCCCTGCACATACATTTTTATCGGGAGCGCTGCTGTGTTGCGCGATCTGAACTCGTTGTCCACCGATTTTGATCCACGCGCACTTACGCCGGGCACGCGTTACCCGAGCTATGTTAGATGGGGGCTAGCGCTGCTAGGACGAGGCGCTGCGGGGAAGCAGGCGGTGGTCAAAGGGCGGAAGTTCAAGCCGAGGGCGTGGTCCAGGATCCACGGGTTCGGATCCAGATGGAGGGTCGAGGGGGCCTTCTCGGCGATAAAGAGGATATTCGGGGAGTACGTCACTGCGGGGAAGTTCGCCAATATGGCGAAGGAGATGATAATGAAGGCGTTCATATACAACATATTCATCGTGCAGATCCGAGGCCTCCCGCGGGAGGGACCGCTGGGCCGCTCGCCGGGGAGCCGTGCAACACAGCAGCCCGTGGATTACTTTTATATCGTTCGGCGCGAAGCTGATTCCATGTTGGAAGGCGCAGCCGAGTACCTCCTGAGGGTCCTGCCCCGCTACGCGGGGCAGGTGGACTCCGGGAATGCCCTGGACGAAGAGCTCCTCAGAGGGCTCGAGGAGGTCGGCGCCTTCAAGGCGCTGAGCGCTGGGATTGGGGATGTGCACGGGCTCGTGAGGATCGCCTCCAGGTGGAGCCCGGCGGTGGCACACGTGATAGCCACGTCCGCGTCCGTATCCCTGGGGATGAGGGTGGAGGGCGGCATCTACTCTCTGTGCGTGACGGAGCCCGGTGGAGGGTCGGACGTCAGGGGGAACCTGAGGACGGCGGCCGAGGAGATGGGGAGCGGGGACGAGGCCATCCTGACGGGCGAGAAGGTCTTCGCCAGCAACGGGATCTACGCAACGCATTTCTTGGTGCTGGCCAACGGGCCACAGGGCCCTACGCTCTACATGGTGGAGAGAGGACCGGGCGTCCGCGCCGAGCCCCTAGACCTGTACACCTTCAGGGGGGCGGGCGTCTCCAGGGTCGCGCTCGAGGGCGCGAGGGGCAGGAGAATAGGGGTTCCCGGGAAGGGGATCAGGGAGGCGCTGGAGGCGATAAACCACGAACGGCTCAGCTACGGTTACATAGGGCTCGGGATCATGGAGGGACTCTTGGAGGAGGTGGGGCCCGGAGCTCTCTCCAAGAGGATATCAGGGGTGGAGCTTGGGGATTACCAGGGCGTGAGATGGATGCTCGCCGAGCTGGAGATGAGGGCGAGGCTCCTGGAGTCCCTCATGAACGTCGCGACCTCCAAGGTAATGAGGGACGGACGCGCCGATCCGCTGGACGCAGCTGTGGCGAAGGTCGCGGGGGCGGAGCTCGCCCAGAGGGCCGCGTGGGTCGCGGTGCAGCTGATGGGCGGCTCCGGCTTCGCGAGGGGCACGAGGGTGGAGAGGCTAGCGAGGGACTCGAGGATGCTGGACGTGGGCGCCGGGGCTAGGGAGATCCTATATGATTACCTGGGGGAGCGCGCTGTGAGGCGCTACCGTGGCCGTTGAGGATAGAGCCCCGGGCGGGATTTGAACCCGCGGTCTCCCGCTTACAAGGCGGGCGCATTGACCGATCTATGCTACCGGGGCCCGCGAGCGCGCTCCCCACGGAGCCGCCCCTCCTTTAAGGGATCGGGGGTTTAAGGTATGCGGCACTCCGTGTACAGTGGACGGCCCAGCACACCGCCTCCTGACTTCAGATAAATTACATTAAATTCACCATATAATACCATAAATTATATTTAATAGACATATATATTGCCATAGTTTAAATTCGGGTAACGAAATCAGCCGAGATGGACGTATTTTTGCCGTTATATAATAATTATTTCAGCCGTATTTGGAGTATTTTTCATAAAATGCCCCGCGAGTTTCGACGTGAAACCTTATCTCCAAGGGAACACTGTTACAATATCAGGGGGATGGCGTGTGGAGGCGAGGACCGTCGGCTCGAGGTGGGATGTGAGGATCGATCCCGGGAAGTGCAAGGGCTGCGGCATCTGCGTGGCCGCGTGCCCGATGGGCAACCTCAGGCTGTCCGAGGCCATCAACTCCCTGGGCTATCACTACGTGGAGTGGAAGTACGAGGGGGACGTGGGCGCGTGCACGGGATGCACTGCCTGCTACTGGGTCTGCCCCGAGTACTCCATACTGGAGATAGTGCGCGTGGGTGCCGGAGGGGAGGGGCTGTGACCGCGGAGCTCCTCAGGGGTGCCGAGGCCATCGGCCTCGCGGCACTCATGTCGGGGGTCGAGGCCTACTTCGGGTATCCGATAACCCCCAGCTCCGAGATAATGGAGTTCATGGCGGCGGAGCAGGGCGATCCCAGGTTCCCCCGCTACAGGGTGTTCCTCCAGGCGTCGAGCGAGGTGGAGGCGGTCAATATGCTGATGGGAGCGGGCGCGGCGGGGCACCTGGCGATGACCGCCACGTCGGGTCCCGGGCTGAGCCTGATGGCGGAGGGCGTATCCTATTCGGTTGGAACTGAGATTCCGTTCCTGATAGTTGACGTGAACAGGGGAGGGCCGGGGCTGGGGAACGTCGAGCCCGAGCAGAGCGATTTCCTGTTCGTCACCAGGTCGCTCGGGCACGGCGGATCCAGGGCCATTGTGCTCGCGCCGCAGGGCGTCGGGGAGGCCATGGAGCACGTTAACAGGGGATTCCGCCTGGCGTTCGAGTACCGGATACCGGTCGTCGTGCTCACCGACGCAATAGTGGTGCACATGAGGGAGACGGTGGAGGTCCCGGATCTGGGGGAAGTGAAATCCGACGTGGGATGGGCCGTCAGGGGCAGGGCCGGGGGCGCCAGGCACCTGCTGAACTCCATGTATCTGGAACCGCACGACATGCGGATCCACAAGGAGCGGCTGTCCGCCAAGTGGAGGGAGATAGAGTCGCGCGTGAAGGACTTCGAATGCATCGCGTGCGACGGCGCGGACACCGTGCTCGTTGCGTATGGCGTGGCAGCCAGGAAGGCCGAGGGCGCCGCCAGAAAGCTCCGGGAACGCGGAAGGAAGGTCGGCGTGTTCCGCCCGATCACGCTCAGCCCGTTTCCCTGGGGGGAGCTGGAAGCCGCGGCGGAGGGCAGGAGGGTAATCGTGGTTGAGATGAGCGAGGGCCAGCTCCACGAGGAGGTCGCCGCCAGGCTGGGGCCGCTCGTGGAGTCGATCGCGGCGGCCGGAGGGGAGATCGTCGAGCCGGAGGAGGCGATCGCGCGATGGACGCCGGCCGCATATCGTCGATATATCCCGGGGTCCCCACGTCGTACTGTCCCGGGTGTGAGCACGGCATCCTCCTCAAGCTGATAGCGAGGGCGCTCGAGGAGCTGGGCCTCGTCGAGAGGGCCGTCATGGTGGGATCCGTCGGATGCTCAGTCCTCGCACACGAGTTCCTGAACGTGGACTACGTGCAGGCGCCGCATGGAAGGGCGCCCGCCCTCATGACCGCGATCAAGCTCCTCGAGCCGGGCCTCGTCGTCTTCTCGGTCCAGGGGGATGGGGATGCCGGCGGCATAGGGATCGGCGAACTGCTGGGGGCAGCCGGCAGGGGGATGCCGGTGACCGTGTTCATGTACAACAACATGGTATTCGGGATGACCGGGGGACAGATGTCCCCGACAACCCCGCAGGGCATGAGGACCACCACGACCCCCAGGGGAAGGGGGGCCGGCGTGGAGGGTCCCCCGACCGATGTCTGCGGAATACTGGCATCCATCGAGGGACCGGCGTACCTGAGGAGGGTCATCATAGCGCCGAAGCCCGTGATGAGAAATGGGAAGGTCATCTACTCGTTCCGGCCCGTGATCGACTCGTACAGGGCCATCTTATCCGCCCTCAGGACACAGCTGATGGGCGGTTTCTCGTTCGTGGAATTCATCGGCACGTGCAACGTGAACTGGAAGATGACGGTGGACGAGGCGAAGTTCTACGCGCACGAGGTCGCGGCCAAAGCACATCCCCCGGGACTCTGCAGGGATAGGCTGGGGGTGGACGCTTGATATCCGTGCTGCTGTCCGGCAGGGGTGGACAGGGCGTGGTGGAGGCTGGAAATTTGCTGGCCCTCGCGCTCATGCAGGCCGGCATGTACGCTACCGCCGTTCCCACGTATGGCCCGCAGACAAGGGGAGGCCGCGTGGAGAGCGCCGTGGTCGGATCCGAGGATGCTGTGGACGATCCCCTTCCGCATCTGTACCGCGCGGTGCTGCTGGCGGATCCGCTGGCCTCGAGGAGATATCTGCAGCTGGAGCGGAAGGGGATCCTCGTGGTCAACTCGTCCCTTCTGAAGCCGCCGACCGGGCTGGATGCCAGCGTGATCTCCATCGATGCAACTAGAATAGCGGAGGAGGCGGGCCGTGGTCTCAGGGAGCCCAGGATTCTGACCGGCATCGCGCTGCTGGGAGCGCTTTCGGGAGGGCGCGCGCTGCCGCTGGAATGGCTGGTCCGCGCCGCCCGGGCGCGCTTTCAAGAACCGGGGCTCCTGGAGGCTAACCTGGCGGCGCTCAACGGCGGGGCGAGCGCTGTGGAATCCCGGTGAGCATCGCCATCAGATCGCCATCTCCCTCGTGAATCACGCCGTATTCCCCCCAGTAAGCGGCCCTCAGGACCGCCCTTATGTGTTTGCAGGGAGATGGCCGTCCACGCGCTAACCTGAACGAGAAATCGGGGCATGTGCACATCGGAGGATCGAGCGATACTATGTACTCGAGCTCATCGCCGGCAGCCCACACGGAGTAGCCGCTTGGATCGAAGATCAACTTGGCTATCCTCACATCCTCCGGCAACGAACCCCATATGTGCGCCTCATATTTCTGACCTCCTCCCCGCCCTGAAGGGCGAGGGGTTCCCTGAGGTCTCAAGGGTTACACCCCTTTATGGGTGCTACTCTGTTATGGTCTACGACGAAAGATAGAGGCTTCTTTACTGTTGAAACCATTACGTTCACTGCTTTTTTGAGGATGTTCAATGCGCCGTTTAAATCGCTGTGCAGTTTATGCCCTAACGGGCAACTAACGACTCCCCTCGGTCTCCTTTCGACTTCTACACCGTGGTAAGCACAGTATCTGGACGTGTTATATTCGACGACCTCAAACACCTTCATTCCGTACTCTTGAGCCTTCAGCTCTATGATGTCCATCAACTTGCGGTAAGACCACATATTCGATGTGAATTTGTTGCCCTTGTCCTGAGCGATGTTGAAGGGGTAGCCCAGATAGATCATTGAAGCACCTTGTTCGTGAAGTGTCTTGAGTAAGTGATAGGCGAAGTTCCTGTACAAGTGAAGAAGCCTCCTGGTTAGTTTCTTAAAAAGCATCCTCTTCTCTTCCAACAACTCCTCGTGTGCTTCATATTCACCCGGATTTCTCGTCTTATCCGCCAGGGATTGTACTTGTGCTATCCTCCTCTCGAAGTAGAAGTAGTCCTCCTTAGTCCTGACACCTTTGTACACAATCCAAGTGCCGTCGTTTAATACTACGCTTGCTAAGATGTTAATGCCTAAGTCAATTGAAGCCACTTTGTTTCCCCTGGGCGATTCAACTTGTATACTCTTCCTCTCTCCTCTCACGATATGCTTACTCTTCTTTCCCGTTTTAGTTTCCTCAACACCAACCTCCACGGGGATGGAGGCGTGCCAGGCGTTCCTAGTCTCATCATAGTGTATTTCCAGCCTACCCTGTTTACCGTACCACCTCAACCTGCCCGCGAACTCCACTTCGAGGTCGAAGCCCTTGAGGACTAGTTTGTGATTTTGCTCGTCTACAACATATCTGTCCTGCCTGACAACCAGAAGGAGCTTCCTCTCCTTACTCTCCCTGTCCTTCCAGTACTTCGGTGGGCTAACGTGTTTCATGTGAGGTGGTAGTTTTCCTTCTTTCTTCAGCTTCAGTAGGGAGAAGAATGAGTTCCAGGCTTCATTGTTCTTCTGCATGACTGCTTGGGCGTTAACTCCCAGTTCTTCCCTGTACTTCTCGTAGTATTTGTCCCACGTCCCCTTGAAGTCAACACGTTGTTGCTGGAAGAACTGTTGCCTCCTCTCATGGTTAACTTCGTTGAAGAGTTTTGTTGATGTGTTCGCTAACTTCTTGAGTTTTCTTTCCTGGAAACCGTTCAGTAAGAGACGGACTACGTTAGTCCTCCTGTTCTTGAATTCGACTTCGTAGATGCCCTCCTCCGGTATTGCGGGAGAAATCGGCTCCCGCTCCTCATGTTTAGGAAGTTGACCGGAGGAGAGCATCTTGGAGAGAAATAGTCTTCTTGATTTTTAACTTTACCCAGTCCCTAGAAGGGGCGAGGTTTGCCGTTCACTTTATCACCGATGGCCGCGGGGGTTCCACGCGATCAGCAAGGAAAGGAGACTCCTCGATATCGCCACGAGGACTCTTTGAAGAGATAGAAGGAAGCGTTTCTGTCATGCACGGCATTGCGAAAATGGGAAAACATCCAGCCCTGGAGCCCACCCCCGCGCCTCACGGCCTCGGCGCGTCCGCGCCCCCAGCAGGTCCGCCGCCCGCCTGATCGACGGGTCGGGGTCCAGCACTAGCATGACGCGATACTCATCAGCCAGCAGGTCCAGCGCGCGGCGGGGCCATCATCAGCTTGGTCAAGGTCACGCCAGAGCTAGTGAGGAAGCCCGTGCAGGCCTCGTCGGCACGGTATATCGCTGACGCGCGGTGGTCACGGCGCGTCTTTATCCTTGTTATTTTTGCTATTAATGGATAATGCGCCGCGTCGCCCGGTCGCGTCCAGATCCATAGAGCAGGCTATTTGCGCAATATGAACAGCGCCTCCCGTCGTGCGCGGGCAGCCTCGCCTCTCAGGACGGATAAGTTGTAAAAAGAAAGTTGTGTGAGTTCGCGGGGCGGTCAGCCGGCCGTCGCGGTGGCGGTCGCGTTGGATGTGGGTATAGTCATCACCGTTATACCGTAGCTCTGTCCGGCGATCGGCGTCAGCGTTATCGTGACCGGCTTCATTGATCCATCGGATCCCACATGCGGCCCCAGTGTTATGGTGCCCTCAAATACGAACGTGGCGCTCTGTCCGGGCCCCAGCGTGTAGCCGGGCATCATGAGCACAGGCATCGGCGGCTCTGGCGTGCTGTTGATCGACGGCATCTGGTTGGCGATGGGTGATATTGTCTGATTCCAGCCGATTGATGGGGCGCCACGGCCCCATCCACCACTGGCGTTCATGGGCGCCGCGCCGGAACCCGGCCGCGCGTTCGGCGGCAGGAGTGATCCGACCGTCATGCGCGGGGCGGCCAGCTGCAGCGCCGGTACCAGCTGCGTCCCGTTGGCGAAGAACACCATGTGCATGTGGGCGGTGGCGCCGCTCACACTGATCACAGCGTTCACGCCCCCTACATTTATCTCGATCGGCGGCGCACTCAGGCTCCAGTTGCCGTCGATGCCCACCCCCAGGACCTGCACGGGTTCGCTTCCCTCGTTCATCATAGTTATGCTGACTATGGTCTCGTTCCCGACCACCTGTATCGTGGCGGAGGTCACAGTCACGTTCGCGGCCGAGCGCGCGAGCGCCGCGCGCAGCTCCCTCGGTATATGGTGGACGGTCCCGGGCGGGGCCGTGTAGTTCAGCGGGACGGCGACGGCGGCCGGCGCCATCATGAACACGGGCTTATCGCCAACATATGCCTCCACCACGTGGGGCTGCAGGTCCACCAGCGCGCCCTGCGCGGCGCGGGAGGCGTTGGTTTACCGGTATCTTCAGGATTCCGCTGGGGAGCATCAGGGAGTACTTGGTGCCGTTGACCGCTATGGACGCGTTAGCCACGTAGAGGCGGACCTCGTTCACTGTATCGTTGGCCGGCACGCTCACCTGCGCGAGCACAACGCTCAGGTTCTGGAGCGTCAGGAGATCCACGGAGCCGCTCGTGTTGGCGTAGATCCAGCCGTGATCCTCAGTGTGGACAGCCACGCTACTGTAGTTGCTGACCCCCTCCCCGCCCTAGAAGGGCGAGGGTTCCCCGAGGGATCCCGGGGCGGGGGTCTCGGCAGTTAACGCCGCTTTGACGGACGCTACTCCGCTGTGGTCCACGAGGAAGGAGAGCGGCCCTTTGAGCGTTGCCGGGATCACGCCCGCGCCGCGCTTCAGAATGTTCAGCGCTCCATTGAGATCGCTGTGTAGCCTGTGTCCGAGCGGGCAGGTGACCACGCCCCTCGGGCCCCTCGTCACCTCCGTGTCGTGGACCGCGCAGTGGTTCGAGGTGTTGTACTCCACGACCTCGTACACGCGGATGCCGTACTCCTGCGCCTTGAGCTCGATCGCGCGCATCAGCTTGCGGTAGCTCCAGAGGTTGGAGGTGAGCTTGTTGCCCTTATCCTGCGCTATATCGCGGGGATACCCGAGGTAAATCTTCGAGACCCCGAGCTCCCAGAGGCTCCTCACCAGATGGTTGGCCAGGTTCCTGTAGAGGTGCGCCGTGCGCCCCGCGAGCTTCCGGAACAGCCTCCGCCTCTTCCTGTTGAGCCTCTGGAACTCCTCATTGTCGCCGCCCTTCCTGGCGCGGTCCGCCTTGGACTGTATCTTAGCTATTTCCTTGGTGAGGTAGAAGAAGTCCTCCTTCGCCCTGGATCCCCTGTAGAGGAGCCAGGCGCCGCCGCCCGTCACCGCGCTCGCCAGTATGTTGATCCCGAGGTCCACCCCCGCGGCCACCTTGCCCTTCGGCTCCGCGATCCGGATCGACTTCCTCTCCCCGCGGACCACATGCTTCGACTCATTACCATTCCTCGTGGTCTCAACTCCGACCTCAACTGGTATGGAGGCGTACCAGGCCCTCCTCGCCTCATCGTAGCGTATCTCCAGCCTGCCCTGCTTACCGTACCACCTCAGCCTGCCGGCGAAGTCGATTTCCACGTCGAAGTCCCTCAGGACTAGTCTGTGGTTCATCTCGTCCACAATATATCTGTCCTGCCTGACGACCAAGAGGAGCCTCCTCTCCTTGGTCTCCCTGTCCTTCCAGTACTTTGGTGGGCTGATGCGCTTCATGTGGGGCGGCAGCTTCCCCTCCTTCTTCAGCTTCAGCAGGGAGAAGAACGAGCTCCATGCCTCGTTGTTCTTCTGCAGGACCGCCTGGGCGTTGACGCCGAGCGCACCCTTGTACTTCTCATAGTATCTGTCCCACGTCCCCTCGAAGTCCACCTTCTCCCCGCGGAAGAACTGCTGCCTCCTCTCGTAGTTGACCTCGTTGAAGAGCCTCGCTGAGATGCTCGCTAACCTCCTGAGCTTCCTCCCCTGGAAGCCGCTCGGCAGGAGGCGGACCACATTCGTCCTCCTGCCCGCGTACTTGACTTCGTAGATGCCCCCCTCCGGTATTGCGGGAGGAATCGGCTCCCGCCCCTCATCTTCGAGAAGTTGACCGGAGGCGAGCATCCGGAGGAAAAATAGTGACTTGAGTTTAAAAGCTTTCACCCCGCCCCTAGAAGGGGCGAGGTTTGTCGTTCACTTTCACTTTATCAACATGGACCGTGGCAGAGCTCCACGCCGCTATGTCCAGGATAATTAAGGAACACATAAATGAGATCGAAATTCCCCCAGAAATTGGTGAAATAATCGGCGATGCGCTGGCGAAGGGTGACAGGCAACTGGCTGTGAGGACACTGGTGGGTTACGCACTGAAAATTTCCCACGTGAACGTTTTGCGGGATCAAATTTACGCCAGGGAAATGCTAATCGGAGGCGAATCAACCCTCGCGTTCTGGGCTTACTCCGACGCCGCTCGCGCTGCCTTGAAGCTAGGGCTTAAGAAGATAGGTGACCTCATGCAGGTAGCTTATGCAGCCCAAGCGGCAAAGGATGGACTAGTTGAGTATTTTCTGACGCTGGATAAGGAAATCATTCGCAACGGCGAGGACCTCGAAAGATACTACGGGCTGAAGGTACTTCAGCCACCGGCGAACGCGCCCAAGTAACACGTCCAACACCTGCGCAGCTTTGGATTTCCGTGCCGGTTCGCGTCCGACTGATGGTCGATTATGGGAGGGGTCGCAATCGATCCGTAGGGCGGCGGATTCCCAATCGTTTATGGAATCCCCCGGGTGCCGGGTGTTGGTCAGATAAGCCCAGATGGGCGGACCATCCCCTCCGGCCTCCATGTACATACGGGTACCATTCCACTTCAACCTGTAAGGGAGCTGGAGTGGATGACTACTATGAGCGCAGGAAGAGGGTGGTCGACCGCGTCATGAACAGGTGCGTGACCGCCCTGAAGGTGGCGCTCGTCAACATGGACGACGCGATAGACGACGTCAAGGACGACTGGCTGCTCTACGAGATGCTCATGGAGCACCGCTCGCGCCTCCACGCCCAGATAGACGATCTGATAAGGCTGAGAAAACACGTGACGGAGATGGACCAGGTCACCGCTTAGTATGGAATCAATTAAATCACACCTCATCCATGGTGGACGCAATGAGCTGGGGATCACTGGAGGAGGTTCCGGAGGAGGTTTCTCCGGATGTCCACAGGAGGAATCGGACGCCTCCCTGCAACAGGTTCGCAGGGCAGAAGGTGCTGGTCACCGGCGCCGGCCGCGGCCTCGGGAGCAAGATAGCCACGGCGTTCGCCAGGGACGGCGCCGACGTCGCGGTCCACTACAACACGTCGGCGGAGGGCGCCGAGAAGGTGGCCGACGAGATCAGGGGTATGGGGAGGGACTCGTTCGCGGTCCAGGCCGACGTGGCGAAATGGGACGACGTCAGGAGGATGGCCGACGAGGTCTGGAGGAGATGGGGGAAGCTCGACATCCTCGTGCACCAGGTGGGGGAGATGGTCACGGGCCAGATGAGCTGGAGGGACATGAAGACCGAGGCGGAGATCCGGAAGGCGATAGACGTGGACGCGCTGGGGAGCCTCCTCGTGATACACGAGCTGGGAAGGCGCATGTACGACGTCCAGAAATACGGATCGATAGTCGCGATGGCCTCCAACGTGCTGACCACGGGGAGCCCCAGGGCTCCTCAGTACGCCGCCGGCAAGTTCGGCGTGATAGGGGTCGTCAAGTCCTACGCGAACGCGTTCGCCCCGTGGGTCAGGGTGAACGCGGTGGCGCCCGGTTACATAGAGACCGAGGCCACGAAGGCCAGGCCGGACTGGCCCAAGAGGAAGAAATTCGTCCTGCAGAGCACGCCGCTGAAGCGCATCTGCCAGATAGAGGACGTGATACCGGTGATAATGTTCCTCGCGTCGGGCGACTCCGGGTTCATAACTGGACACACCGTTTACATAGATGGCGGCTTCACGATGCCGCACTGACGCGGATCACGTTCCCCTCCACTGCGGCTTCCTCCTCTCGAGGAAAGCCCTCGCGCCCTCCTTCTGATCATCCGTCGAGAAGCATCCGGCGAAGAGCTCCGACTCGGTTTCCATTCCCTCGTCGAACGCCTTCTGGAAGCTCGCGTTCGTCGCCCTCTTGGCGAACGACAGTATGAGAGGGCTCTTGGACCTCAGGTCCTCCAGATACCGCTCCACCGTATTCAGGAACTCCTCCCTCGGGACCGCCCTGTTGACAATCCCGAGCGATTCCGCCTCCTTCGCCGTTATCGGCTTCCCCGTGAATATCATCTCCTTCGCCTTCTTTATCCCCACGTGCCGCGGGAGCCTCTGGGAACCGCCGGCACCCGGTATCAGGCCGACGTTCACCTCGGTCTGCCCGAGGAGCGCATCTTCCACCGCCACCGCCAGATCGCTCGCTAGGATGAGCTCGAGCCCGCCGCCGAACGCGTGTCCGTTCACCGCCGCGATCACCGGCTTCGACAGGCCCTCTATCCTGTCCACCAGCCCCTTGGTTATCCTGAGGTACGGCCCCGCCGCCTCCTCGTCCATCTCGAGGAACATCCTGAGGTCCGCGCCGGCGCAGAACGACTTATCGCCCGCGCCGGTTATCACGACCGCAAATACGTCCGGGTCCCCCTCCGCCTCGTCGAGCGCGTCCAGCATCTCCTCCTTCGTCCCGGCGTCCAGCGCGTTCCTCACATCGGCCCTGTCTATCGTGATCCAGGCGACGCCGTTCCTCGTCTCGTACCTGATGTTCGAGTAGACCATCGCCGGACATGCGGGCGGGGTGGATATTGGGGTTTCCGTCCGGGGCAGCGCGCGCTTCAGACTTTTATATCACGAACTCGCAGATGCCGGTAGAATGCCTGCGCAGGCGGCCGAGGTCGAGCTTGAACGGTCAGAACTCTCCAGATATAAATGGGTTGGCGCATCCGTGAAGAGGAAGGAGGATTCCGAGCTCATAAGGGGCAGGGGCACCTATACGGACGACGTCAGGTTGCCCGGCACGGTCTACGTCGCGTTCGTCAGGAGCCCCTACGCGCACGCCCGGATAAAGAGCATAGACGTCTCGAGGGCGCTCAGCGACCCGAAGGTGGTCGGGATCCTGACGCCCGACGAGGCCGTTCCGCTTCACTCCTGGATGGAGATGCCCGGCATGAGGCAGGTGCCCCGCACATCCCTCGCGGTCGGTAGGGTCAGGTTCCAGGGGGAGCCCGTGGTGGCGATCGCTGCCACCGACAGATACGCGGCGGAGGACGCCGTACAGCTGGTCGAGGTCGAGTACGAGCCCCTCCCCGCGGTCGTGGACGCGGAGAAGGCGCTGGAGCCCGGATCCACCCTGCTGTACGATGAGTGGGGAGACAACCTGATCTATCACGGGGACGCGAAGTTCGGGGACGTCGAGGGGGCGTTCGCGCGCGCCGACCTGGTGGTCGAGGGCACGCTCGTGAGCAACAGGCACTCCCCGACGCCCATGGAGCCCCGCGCGATAACCGCGCACTACGATCCCGTGAAGGACGTCTTCACCATATGGGTGACCACCCAGTTCCCCCACGTCTTCAAGACGTACGTATCGCAGGTCCTCAAGTTCCCCGAGGACCGGATAAGGGTGATAGCGAAGAGGGTGGGCGGCGGATACGGCCCCAAATCGCACGTTTACCCGGACGACATAGCGGTCCTGCAGCTGGCGCTCAAGCTCAGGAGGCCGGTGAAATGGGTCGAGACGAGGACAGAGAACCTCCAGGTGACCGGCCACGCCAGGGACTGGAAGATCAGCTACAGGGGGGCGTTCACGAAGGATGGAAAGGTGCTGGCGGTTTATATAAAGGGCATCGCCGACTTCGGCGTCTACGGCCCGTTCTGGACGGAGATACAGCCCGCGCTCGTGGCGCAGGCTCAGGCGCCGGGTCCCTACAAGATGCAGGGATACGAGTTCGACCTCTACTGCGTCGCGACGAACAAGGCGCCGTACGCTGCCCACAGGGGGTTCGGAAGGCCGACGGGATCGCTCGTCATGGAGAGGATAATGGACGGCGCCGCGCGCAAGCTGGGGCTCGACCCGGTCGAGATACGCCGGCGCAACCTGATCGGGCCCGAGGAGATGCCCTACAGACAGGTCACCAACATAGTGTACGACAGCGGGAATTACCCCGGGGCGCTGGAGACAGCGCTCAGGTCCTTCGATTACAGGGGGTGGAGGAGGAAGCAGGAGGAGCTCAGGAGGCAGGGGAGGTACGTGGGGATAGGGGTCTCGACGTACGTGGAGTACTCGGCGCCCTCCTCCAAGAGGCTCTCCGAGGGCCTCGGATGGAAGGTCGGCGGATACGATATGGTCAGGCTCAGGGTGGAGCCGACCGGGAAGGTGAAGTTCTTCACGGGCCAGTCGACCCAGGGCATGAGCCACGAGACTATATTCGCGCAGATAGTCGCGGAGGAGCTCCAGGTGCACCTCGACGACGTGACCGTGGTGGAGGGCGATACCGAGGATACGCCCTACAGCTACGGGGCGTGGGCCAGCAGGGCCACGGTGGTCGTCGGGGGGGCCGCCGTCAAGGCGTCCAGGATGATAAGGGACAAGATGACCAGGATAGCGGCATTCAACCTGGGCGTGGAGCCCTCCGACGTCGACGTAGCCCGCGGCTGGTTCTACGTGAAATCGGATCCATCGAGGAGGATGCCGTTCCCGGAGGTCGCCAGGATAGCGTACCAGGAGGTCCACCGGATACCGATGGGCCTGGAGCCGGGGCTCGAGGTCGTGACGACGTACGAGCCGGAGGTCTACACCACGGCGAGCTACGCATGGCACTTCGTGGTCGTGGACGTGGACCCAGAGACCGGGAAGGTGAACATAATGAAATACTACGTGCTCGAGGACGCGGGCATCTCGGTCAACCCCATGACCATGCACGGGCAGACGCACGGCGCGGTCGCGCACGAGATAGGCGGCGTCATGTACGAGGAGCTCAGGTACGACGAGAACGGGAACCTGCTGAACTCGAACTTCGTGGACTACTTGGTCCCGACGGCGCTGGAGGTGCCCAACATAGAGGTGGAGCACATTGAGACGCCGAGCCCGCAGCTGGGCGGCTGGAAGGGCATGGGCGAGGGCGGATCGATAGGCGCCCCGCCGGCGCTCTTCGGCGCGATAGAGGACGCGCTCTCCCCGCTCGGCGTCAGGCTCGACAGGGCCCCGCTCAGCCCGGAGAACATACTGAGGGCCATCAGGGCCGCGGGACACGCCCCCTGAGGTCGGTGTGCTCGCTATGGAGGGCCGCATCAGGGTGGTCGTCTCATTCGACGACACGGACTGCAGCAAAAGGGTCCACTTCTCGAGGTATTCCATCTGGATTGACAGGGCCATACAGGAGTACTTCAGGGGGCTCGGGTTCGAGTTCCAGCAGGATGGGAGCCTGCGCTTCAGGGAGACCGGCGAGGTAGTCGCGTTCGCCATAGGCGAGTATCGCGCGAGGATGGACAGGCCGTCCAAGCTGGGGGACGTGCTGGACGTCGTCGCCCGCCCGGCGGAGATCAGGAGCCGCGTCATCGTGTTCGACGGCTCGGTGTCCGACGCGTCCGATGGCGCGACGGTGGCCAGCGGCAGGATAACCATGATACACCTGGATCCGTCCACCGGCCGCTCCCGGGATATCCCGGGATGGCTAGCCGCGCTCGTGAGGCGCTGAAAACTATTATTAGCTATCCCACGCGAGTTGCGGCATGGACTTCGGCGAGACGGACGAGCACGCGCTCCTCCGGAAGGGCATGGCCGATCTGGTGAAGCAGTTCCCCCGGGAGTACTGGCGTCAGAAGGACGTGGCCGAGGAGTTCCCCCAGGAGTACTGGGACGCGCTCGCGAAGCAGGGATGGCTGGGGCTCCTGGTCCCCGAGGAGTACGGCGGCGCCGGGCTCAACATGTACGAGGCCCACGTGGCGGCGTACGAGGCCGCGAGGAACGGCGCCGGTGTCCCGGGCGGGGATCTCCTCATGAGGACCTACATGTTCGGGACGTACCCGATAAGGCAGTTCGGGAGCGCCGGCCTGAAGGAGAAGTGGCTGCCCAGGATAGCCGAGGGGAAGGCGATATTCAGCATAGGGCACACGGAGCCCGTGGCCGGCGTCAACACGTTCGATATAGAGACGTACGCAGAGCACAGGGCCGGCGAGTACGTTGTCAACGGCCAGAAGATATGGATGACCCTGGCGCACAGGGCCGACGCGATACTCCTCATAGCGAGGACGAAGCGCAAGGAGGAGGTCAGGGACAGGAGCGATGGCCTGACGCTCTTCATGCTCGACACCCACAGGTCGAAGGTCAGGACGGCTAAACTCCCGGCGTCGGTCATGAGGCCGCTGGGCGAGAACGTCGTCTACTTCGAGGATACTGTGATACCGGAGGAGGACGTGATAGGTGAGGTCGACAGGGGATGGCGCTACCTGGTCAACGTGTTCAACGCGGAGCGCCTGGGGACCGCGTCCGTCGCCGCCGGCGCCGGCGAGTACGTGCTGGACCTGGCCGTGGATTACGCGAAGACGAGGAACGTCTTCGGGAGGCCCATAGGCTCCAACCAGGCCGTCAGCTTTCCGCTGGCCGAGATCAAAATGTACCTGGAGGCGGCCAAGCTCCTGCTCCAGAAGGCGGCGTGGCGCTTCGACAGGGGGGAGGATCCATCGGTGGAGGGCAACATGGCCGCATACATAGCGGCGGAGGCCGCGTGGAGGGCCGCGGATCAGGCGGTCCAGGCCTTCGGCGGACTGGGCTTCTCGGTCGAGATGGACATAGAGCGTTACTACAGGGACCTCCGCCTGTTCAAGACCGCCCCGGTGCCCAGGGAGATGGTGTTCAACTTCATCAGCAGGCGCCTCCTCGGGCTCCCGAGGACGTTCTAGGCCGACCGGCCGCTCCGCGCGTTTCAACTTTAAATAACTCCCGGCCCACTTTCATGCGGATTGCGTCCTGCTCCGTTTGAGTATTACGCACCCGAGACAGTTGAGGACGCGCTGAGGCTGCTTGAGGAGAAGGAGGGCGCCAAGCTCCTGGCCGGGGGCCAGAGCCTGCTGGCGCTGATGAAGCTCAGGTTGCTGGCGCCGTCCGCCCTGATAGACCTCAACAGGATAAACGGCCTGCGCTATATAAGGGAGGAGGGGAACGGCTGGCTGTCGATAGGCGCGATGACCCTGTACGATGAGCTCGAACAGTCGCCGGTCGTGAGGACGCGCTACCCGGCGCTCCACGAGGCCCTCTACCGGCTCGGCGATCAGCAGGTGAGGAACAGGGGCACGATAGGCGGGAGCCTGGCGCACGCCGATCCGTCAGCGAACCTCCCTCCGGCCATGGTGGCGCTGAAGGCGCAGATCGTCGTCGCCCGGAGGAACGGCGAGAGGAGGACGATATCCGCCGACGACTTCTTCGTCGACTCGTTCACCACGGCGCTTGATCCGGAGAGGGAGATGCTGGTGGAGGTGAGGCTGCCGCCGTGGCCGCGGATGAGCGGCGGAACCTACATGAAGCTCTCGAAGAGGGAGATAGATTTCTCCATAGTGGAGGTCGCAGCCCAGATGTCGGTCGACGACGCCGGAAATGTGAAGGAGGCCAGGATAGCCCTGGGATCCGTCGCGCCGAAGCCCTACAGGGCGACGGGCGCCGAGAGCGTGCTCCTGGGATCCAAGGTGGACGAAGGTCTGGCCGCCAGGGCCGCCGAGAAGGGCGTCGAGGGTCTGGAGCCCCCATCGGACGTGCAGGCCACGGGCTGGTACCGGAAGGAGGTGTCCAAGGTCCTGGTCAAGAGGGCTATATTGAAGGCGTGGAGGCGCGCTACGGGGGTGGAACAATGAGCGAGGGACAGGAACTCGTACACGTGAGGGTCAGGGTGAACGGCCAGCCATACGAGGCCGACGTGGAGCCCAGGACCCTCCTGATAGATTTCCTCCGCGATAATCTGGGGATCACGGGGCCCCACATAGGATGCGATACCGGCCACTGCGGAGCGTGCACCGTCATACTGAACGGGAGGAGCGTGAAGTCGTGCATGGTGCTCGCGGTGCAGGCCGACGGCTCCGAGATATTGACGGTCGAGGGGCTGGAGAAGGACGGCCAGCTCCACCCGCTCCAGGAGGCCTTCTGGGAGAACCACGCGCTGCAGTGCGGTTACTGCACGCCCGGACAGCTGATGTCCGCGTACTTCCTGCTGGGCCGCAACCCCAATCCGAGCGAGGACGAGATAAGGAAGGCGATAGAGGGCAACCTGTGCAGGTGCACGGGGTACGTCAACATAGTGAAGGCGATAAAGGCCGCCGCCCTCAAGATGTCCGGCACCGGGATTAGGTGATGTTATGAGTGCTGAATCGGCAACACCTACGTTAAAGGAGGCATCTTCTTATAAGTGGATAGGCAAACCACTAAAGGTCAGGGACGATCTCCCATTAATAGCCGGAAAAGGTACATACATGGATGACATCGCGTTGCCTAACACCGTTTATCTAGCATACGCTAATTCGAGATATGCACATGCTAAAATTAAAAATATAGATATATCTGCCGCATTAAACCGTAAGGGAGTTTTATATGTGATGACAGGAAAGGAATTAGCACAATATATGAATCCATTTCCACAATTACTTACTAAACCGCCGGCTGCTAACATTAAGGATTATCCACTAGCCGTCGACAAGGTAAGATATGTAGGGGAGCCCATAGCGGCCGTGGTCGCAACCGATCGGTACACCGCTGAAGATGCGGCCGAGCTAATAGATGCCGATTACGAGCCCCTTAAACCGGTGCTTAACGGTCAAGATGCAATACGGCAGGATGCGCCGGTTATTCATGAAGAGGCAGGCACTAACATAGTATGGAGCGGCGAGTGGAACTATGGCGATGTTGATACTGCATTTAAAAATGCATATAAAGTGATTAAAGATCAGATCTATTTCCACAGGTACGCGGCTGCTGCTTTGGAGCCTAACATTGTTATGTCCTCGTATGATTGGAGAAATAACTCATATATAATATATGCAAACCAACAGATGCCAATGTTCGTCTTACCGTTCGTTGCGTATGCCCTTAAAGTTCAACCCTCTGATATTAGGATGATAGTGCCCCCGAACACCGGGGGTGCATTTGGAGGAAAGATAATGCAATATGTTCACATGCCACTTCTTGCGATATTATCTAAATTGCTCAGGAGGCCAGTTAAATATGTCGAGACGAGGACGGAGAATATTATAAGAGGGACCCATGATAATGAGAGGTCATTTGATGTAGAGGTCGCTGTTAGCGCAAACGGCAGGCTCCTGGGCATCAAGGCCGATATTATCGATAATACTGGGGCATATCCCAGATATGAGCCTGCAGGAGCTGCGGTGTGGAGCCAGGTCTTGACAGGTATGTATAATATTAAGAATATACACATAAGATTTACTCAAGTTGTAAGCAACAAAGGTCCGACCTCTCCTGTGAGAGGTTATGCGAGGGTTCAACAAAACTTCATGTGGGAATTAGCCATGGATCGCATAGCATCCGAATTGGGGCTGGATCCTGTGGACGTTAGGATTACTAACTTCATAAAACCCGATGAGATGCCCTACGAGGCTCCGAATGGAACTATATATGACGGCGGAGACTATCCGCGCGCCCTCAAAGTGCTAGCTGAGACATTGGAGTATAATAAATTTAGGGAGCTGCAAAGGGAGTATCGGAGTAAAGGTAAATTAATTGGTATCGGCTTCGGATCTGTGATTGATTCTGCGGGGAACAACTTCGCTCAAGTGAAAATATTAGATAATGATATACCGCTATCGGGCACCAGCGACATAGGAGTCGCTATGATTGATTATAATGGCAATATAGTAGTATATCACGGCGGAACTGACGCAGGACAGTCGCACGCTCAACTATATTCCCAGATAGCGGCTGAGGTGTTCGACATCGATCCCATGAAGATAATCGTTAAGAAACAGTTTGATTCCGATACCGGTGCATGGATGCCGCAATCCGGCGCATATGCCAGTAGAACCGCAGTACTAGGTGGCACTGCTACATACTATGCTGCAGTACAACTAAGGGAGAAGGTTCTGAAGATAGCAGCGCATTTATTAAAGGAAGATATTTCTAGCCTCTACACAAAGGATGGCGTAGTTATTAGCAAGGATAGTGGGAGGAAGATAACGCTCGCCGAAATAGCAAATGTAGCGTGGACGAATGTGTTGCTACTGCCTCCTGACATGGAACCGGGATTATATTCCAGATATGCATACAAGCCAGATTTCAAGAACAATCTTCCGGATAGTAATAAAAAGATTAACAATACATTGACATATGCATATACAATACATGGAACTGTCGTGGAGATAGATCCCGAGACATTTGAAATAAAAATATTAAGACATGTCGTGATTTCAGATCCAGGTGTGGCGGTCAATCCGATAGTCGTCGAAGGACAGGAACTTGGAGCTACGATGCATGGCATAAGTGCCGCACTGTACGAGGCGATAAATTATGACGAGGTAGGGAATCCATTGAACACCAACTTCCTATATTATGGTCCGATTGGAGCCACCGAAATGCCAGATGTGGAGATAAAATATCTGAATACCAGATCTCTAACGTCGCCGCTTGGCATACGCGGTATAGGTGAAGGAGGAGGCGGCCCCATAGCCTCTATTATAAATGCGATTAACGATGCGCTGAAACCACTTGGAGTCAGAGTAAATAAATCGCATATAGAGCCAGAAGAGATAGCACGGTTAGTGAAGGGATACCATTAGGTCTTTGACAGGCATTCTGTTATATTATTACGCCGATACTGCCTCTTCCATTCGATGCTCCATATGTAGCATTTTGTCCCACAACCCGGGGCTCCGTTACCTAAGCTCACCTCCTACCCGAGCGAGAGGATTGAGCGCATCTCGTTCAGCCACGGGGGCCTCCATCCCCTTCTAGGTTCCTGTTATCGAAAATGAAGTTGTGCATGAACGTGAACGCTGATAGCCAGTTGAGCACGTGCTCGAAGGCGCGCCCGGACGCGAGCCTGCGCTCGCCGACAGGGAACAGGTCGTCGAACGCCTCGGTCCCCTCCTTCACGTACTGGACCATGCGCTCCGCGGATATCGGGTTCTTCAGGGGATGACCGTAGACCACGTGCTCCACGCCGGCCCATCTGCAGGCGTCGGAGTACCATCCCGCACCATCGGTGTAGATCGGGACCCTACCGTACTTATGCGCGGGCCTCCTGATGAATAGATAGGCGTCGATGGAGTTCCCGCGCCGCCTCCCCTG
>Ga0080003_1000604_pt1 | contig 22907 bp, 30 predicted proteins | sample JossMetagenome_FD_69206 | JGI IMG/M metagenome (GOLD analysis project Ga0080003, IMG submission 69206) | Hot spring microbial communities from Joseph's Coat, Yellowstone National Park, USA - JC2_E (SPADES assembly) (version 2) | ecosystem: Environmental > Aquatic > Thermal springs > Hot (42-90C)...
AAGCTGATGGGAAGGAGGTATTAACTGCTGAGGGGCTGTACTCAGACGAAAGGGCCAGAAAGCTGCAGGAATCGTTCGTAGAGCACGGGGCAATGCAGTGTGGCTTCTGCACTCCGGCATTCGTTGTAACTTCCCACTATGTGCTGAGCAAAAATCCAGAAATTGAAGGCGAGGAGTTAAAGAAGGAGCTGAGCGGTGTGATATGCAGGTGCGGTACTTACTACCAGTTATATGATGCAGTGAAGGATGCAAGAAAGTACTATAAGCAACAAATATAACGCAAGCCTTTCTTTAGAAAGCTAATGGATTATTTGTTTCAAATTTTTTAAAAGCTGGAAGGAAAGCATTAATAAAGCCCCAAATAAAAGTAAGGATATATGTTGCAGGTCACTTCAAAGGACGTTAATGGATGGAATACAGTAATAAAGGCGGCATCAGCGCTTCTTGAAGAAATAGCGCTAGAATTTCATCCAGATAAAATAACAATGAGAAATATGGATCCTTCACATATAGCCATGCTTAATCTGGAATGGCTAGCACAATCTTTTGATGGTTACGTGTGTGATGGAGAATATATAATTACTCTGAGGGTCGACGATCTTGCAAACGTTGTAAAGAGGGCTTCCAAAGGCGATACCATGGAGATATCGCTGGGTGAAGGAAATTCGGTCGTCATAAAAGTTAAGGATGGATACCAGAGGGAATTCACTCTACACAGCCTTGAATCGTCACACACTGCTGTGCCACTGCCTAAGGTCAATTTTGCAGCAAAGGTTACCATGACATTGAAAGGCTTCAGGGAGGCAATAGCCGACATTGCTACAGTTTCAGATCAGATTACGTTTAAGGGGGAATCCGGTTCACTCACATTGAGTGGTACAAGTGAATACGGGAACGTCAAAGTTACAATGACAACGAGCACGCCTGAAATAAAGGAGATAAGTGTAAACGATGCATCAACTGCATCTTACAGCATAGAATATCTTGACAAGTTCATAAGGTCTCTTTCAGCATCCACAGAAACTCTTACCATAGAATTTGGGAACAGGTTGCCAATAAAGGTTGAGGCTCCACTTGACCAGAAGGGTTCAAAGCTTGAATATTTTCTAGCACCCAGGGTTGAGTGATAGTGGACTATTCAAAAATATTAAAACAGTTAAAAAGAGTTGAATTATGGTATACAGCGGCTTTTCTCTTAGTAGCCTCTGGTCTAATAAGCTTTGTGCTGGGCAAACCATTGATTCCGTTAACGTCCATTTTTACATCAAATTCTTCATACCAAACCCTATTTGAGACTGTTATAATTTTTCTGGTCAACCTGATGGGCATAGGTGGTATATTTCTTATAACCAAAGTCAGTTCTACAAGAGATTTAAAATTTGGAAGGTTCTATGTTCTAGGTGGCATATCTCTTTTAATTATATGGTTTCTAATCATGTACGAACTGTACATAACGGTATATGGTTAACGGAGTACAAAAAAATCATAAAACTGTAGCCGATTTCATTGTAAAACCTTTGCTCCAAAACCTTTAATAATGGTTAATTGTGTAGACATCGAAGGTGAAGCCGATGAGCCAAAAGCCAAATTACGTTAAATTTGACACGCCTGCTGAGCTGTCACAGGCAGCTTTAGAGGCTGTTAAACAGGCTAAGGAGTCTGGGAAGATTAGAAAGGGTACTAACGAAGCCACAAAAGCCATCGAAAGGGGCGAGGCAAAACTAGTGGTGATAGCTGAGGATGTAGATCCTCCAGAAGTTGTTGCTCACATACCGATGATATGCATAGAGCGTAAGATTCCATACATATATGTCAAAGCAAAAAATGATTTGGGATCAGCTGCCGGATTGCAGGTTGGAACTGCCACTGTAGCCATAGTTGATGCGGGTCAGGGAAAGTCAATAGTAGACCAGATTGTTGGTTCGTTATCCAAAATAACTGGAGCTTGAATAATTTATGAGTGAAAAGGAAGAGCAGCTCACTCCTGCAGAAGTCGTTCAGATAGTTGGAAGAACAGGCGTTGCAGGAGAAATCACTCAAGTTAGGGTTAAAATCTTGGAAGGTAATGAAAAGGGGAGGATTCTTACAAGAGATGTCAAGGGTCCCATAAAAATGGGCGATATAATAATGCTGAGGGAAACTGAGAGGGAAGCTAGAAAGATAAGGTGATATGCTAATGCAGGTATCCAAGAAGGTTTGTTCATTTTGCGGTCGTCCAATAGTATCTGGTACTGGTCAAACCGTCATAATGAATGATGGCACAGTTTACAGATTCTGTAGCAACAAATGCAAGCTGTCCATGCTTAAAATGAAAAGGGATGCAAGAAAGCTTAAGTGGACCAAGAAACATAAGGGAAAGGTATGAGTGATAGGACTTTAATACTGGTAAAGCCAGACGCGGTTCAGAGGGGCCTTGTAGGCAGAATAATTCAGAGGTTCGAAGATAAGGGTTTCAAGCTTCTGGATGTTAAAATGATAAAAATGAGCAGAGAGATGGCGGAGAACTTCTATTCTGTTCACAAAGGCAAGCCGTTTTTTGAAAACCTGGTTTCATTTATAACTTCTGGGCCAGTTGTCGCAGTGATTTTGGATGGAAGGAATGCAATTGAAGCAGTGAGGGTTATGATAGGAGCCACAGATGCATCGAAGGCTGCACCGGGCTCAGTAAGGGGGGATTTTTCACTGGGGCTCACTGATAATTCAATACATGCTAGCGATTCGGAAGAAAGCTTTAGAAGAGAGACTATGGCTCTGGGATTGCAGTGAGTATGTCATTTTACAAAGAATTTGCAACAATTAACGGCGTTTCCTATATAAAAGATAGCTCGATAAGTGCAGATAGCTTGATTATGGATGTGGATGGCACACTCATAGATACAAGAGAATCATATAATGCAACAATTAGGACTACCGTGAACCTTTTTTACAAGTGGGTTACAGGATATCAGGTTTCTGATGATGCCATAAATGAAGCACTCGGCAGACTAAGATTGACAGGCGGATTTAACAACGATTGGGATTCCACTTACGGTATAATTATGGGTTTATTTTCTGGGCTTCCTGACGATCTTTTAAAGGAGATATCTTCTGAAAAATTTGAATTTTTTAGGTCAAGGCCAAATTTCAAGTCTAAAAATAGCGTTTTAAACGATTCAGTTACAAATTTGAATTACCTTCTCATGTATGCTAGCTCAACTGGTTCAAAGAGCATAGAGGACGGTCTATCTAAGCTTTTTTTTAAGAAGGATAAACTAAATTACCTTTTACTTATAAAAAAGAAACTAAATTATCCAGAAGTTCCAGCAAAGAGCCTTTTAATAAGGACTTTTGAAGAGTTGTACCTTGGAAGAGATCTATTTAAGAAGGTATACTCTGCTGAGTCAAGGTTCAAAGTTCTAAGAGGGTTCATAGAAAACGAAACAATAAAACTTGAAAATGATGTTCAAATTTACCTTAAAAGGAAATATGGTAATAGAATAGGAATAGCCAGTGGCAGGCCTGAATATACAGGCAAAAAATCCCTAGGCAAACTGATGGACACCTTCTTTAATAAATCAGCTACAGCTTTCCTAGAGGATGCTGCAAAAGCGTCATCTGGGACTGAATGGTTGGGAAAACCTAAAAGCTTTATGTTAACAAAGGTGATGAATGCCATTAATGTTAAGAGTTGTATTTATGTTGGAGATTCTGCTGAAGACATGATGATGGCAAAAAACGCATCTGAAGAAGGATACAATGTCAAGTTCATTGGTGTGTACGGCATGTCTGTTAATTATAAAAAATTCATAGAATTTTTTATTAAAGGCGATGCAGCAGCAGTTATACCCACTGTAAATGAACTTAAATATATAGTATAAATTAGATTCATAATGAGTTGTGATATCTAGTTTAGAGAATATTTTAATTAGGGGTAAGCAGTAATTCTATCTTAAGCGCTTGGATGCACGGACTCCCCCCATATGCTTTACACAATAATGTATATACTTAGGCAGGAGAAACCCTCAACGACGGCTGCGGTGAGCTCTATAACAGAGCATATCATAAAATGCTTGAGCATTATATGGATTGAACCACGTTGAACAGCAGAATGTTCTGCTAGAACGTTCAGAATTTACGCTGTGAATATACCTACCGCTGGCACTATCGGTTGTTGCTTAAACATGCTGTGAACGACCTGGAAGAGAAGATTTAGCGCGATAGGATTCACGAAAGACAGGCATAAGAGAGGCCCTCCAAAAATAATTAATGAAAAGTTGCCAACAAATGTTACCTTCCAGAAATATTGCGTAAGCATAATACTTTTATACATTGTATATTATTGCAATGCTGCATGAAGAATACTTTTGATGCCTACACTAAACACCAATGCAAATATTTTCTGAAAGTGATAAAACAACATGTCTGACAATGAAAAAAAGGTAAACGATAATTCATTTGATAGAACAGCAGTAATGAAATATTATCCAAAAACCGGTCAAGTGGAATTAACTAAAGAGTTTCCTGATGAATCATACCTGTGGAATAAGGACTTTCATCCAACACCAGTAACCATGAGAAACTGGGGTGCCTGGACCTATATGGCAATATGGTTTGGCATGGTTGCAATTGTACCTACATGGACGCTCAGCGGCGTTGGTCTGCTTTTCGGTTTGAACTGGTGGCAGGCAATATTTCTGATGTTCTTGGGAAACGCTATAGTTCTTGTGCCCATGATTATACAGTCTCACGGAGGAGCGAGATATGGAATGTCAGAACCACAACTGACAAGAAGCAGATGGGGCATTTATGGTGCGCAGATACCTTCTTGGGTCAGGGCTATTATATCCATGGGATGGTGGGGTATTGAGACGTATATCATCACTGAGGCTGCTGTGGCAATGTACATTTTGGCTACTGGCAGAATTGAACTTTTGCTTAAAGGCAGCACATATTCATTATCAGTGGCTTTTCCATCAATTTTCTGGCCAACATTTATAATAGTGGTTCTAATACAAATAGCTCTATTTTACATTTCTCCTCCATACAAGGGACAGCCTGCTCTTAAGTGGCTGGCAAGGATAGCAGCGCCGATAGTGCTCGTTGGCTTTATCCTGCTCTTCTTCTTTACGATGGGAAAGGCTAACTGGGACTTTTCTCCAATATTAAAGATACCTGCTACAGCGACAGGATTTGGATTCTGGCTAGCAGTCTTTGGTTTCTTAAATGCCAACGTCGCATACTGGGCAACCATGGCCCTTAGCATGCCTGATTTTACGAGGTTTGCTAAATCACAGAGATCACAGACATGGGGTCAGATACCTATGCCTTTGATGATGGCAGCAATAGGTGCATTTGGTATTCTGGCTACAGGGGCAACCATGGCTCTCGGATTGAATGGTGGTCACGGAATAGCTGACCCTGTAATTCTAGCAGCCGCTGTACTACCTAAAGGTGTGGCATACTTTGTTCTCTTTGTCTTTATGCTAGCAACGTTCGTGGTCAATGTCTATGCAAACAGTGTGGCGCCAGGATACGATATTGCCAATACCTATTCAAAGCACTTAACTTGGTTCAGGGGAATAGTAATAGGAATTGTCATTAGCATGCTTCTTGGTGCTTGGACATTCTATTCAGGAGGTGCCTATGCATATATTGACAACTGGCTTCTTGCATACGGAGCGCTTCTTGGGGCTGTCGAGGGGGTCATAGTGTTCGATTACGCAATAATCAGGAGATTTAAGTTCGAAGCAGTGGATTCATACTTAAAAAATGGGCGGTTCAGGTACTGGCACGGGGTTAATCCGGCAGCTGTAATTGCATTCATAATTGGCGTTGTTGTTACATATCTTGCATACTGGGGATGGTTAGTGAATCCAGTGACAGAGATGCTCTATGCAAATTCATGGATATCGGCTTTCCTTATCAGCGGCATAGTTGATATAATACTCATGAAATACTGGATAATACCAAAGTACCAACCATTCCTCAAGGGCGGATTGCTACATGGATATATAAGTCAAGATGTAAAGAAAATATTTGAACAAAATAATAATTAAGCAACATCATTTTTTATTTATTTGCTTTTAGTTAGTTTGACATATGCCAAATAACTATTTTTTATCAATTCTAGATCATCATCATTGACCTTTCTGATTACCCTTACAGGAGAACCGATCAAAACGCTGAATGGGGGGAACACCTTGCTTTCAGTAACCAGTGACGCTGCCCCAACTATGCTTTTTCTGCCAATGATTGACCCATTAAGCAAAATCGATCCCATACCGATAAGGCAATCATCATTAATTATTGCACCATGTACTATTGCTCCATGGCCCACTGTGACCCTTTTTCCAATTTTTATGGGGAAGCCAGGGTCTGCGTGCAAGACAGCATTATCCTGCACATTTGAAAATTCGTCTATGTAAATCGATTCTTCATCACCCCTTATCACTGCGCCAGGCATTATACTAACACCCTTAGCTATTGTAACATTGCCTGCAATATATGCAGATTTTGCCACATATGCTTCCCTGTTTATATTTGGAACCAATTTTCCGATTCTTACAACAGTCAATCTGGTTTACCTTTTAATTTGAAGCGGGGCATTACAGTGTCTGCACCTTTCTCTACTTACCGGATTTGTCCATCCGCATACACTGCAAACGATCTCCCTTCGTTTTATCATATGAGTAATGCCGTCAATTTGGACATAATTTTCAGTTAAATTTTCAGTTAAAGAAAGTCCACCCTTAAGTATAGGGTTCAATTCCCTGACTTCATGTAAAACTTCATCGTTTTTTGAGTCAACAACATATCCCTGCGAATAAATTCCAGTTGAAGAAATCTTTTTGCCATGCCTCTCCTGATCCAGCAACGCTAACCTCCTGTCACCATCGTCCTTTATCATTGAAATATATGGTGCTATCTTGTCTGAAATCATTGAAATGTAATCCATTTCTTCCTTCACAACACTATCCTTATCCACATTTATTATTATCATTGCCTCCCTTAAGCCGGTGAGGTTGAGCAGAGTAGTTATGTACTCGCTGGGGTGCCTCATTATGAGTGACCTCAAAAATGGCAACTGTCCTTCGTTGATCCTTGAGACTATGAACTTTGTCTTCTGAGCCATTGCATCCTTTATCATATCCTTCAATAGTAGGCTCTTAATCCTAAAGTAGCTTTCCTCCCCCTGTGCTTCATAAGCTAGCCTGGGCAGGTTGATAGATGATGCAATTACCTGGATTTCCAGGCCCATTTCACCGGTCCAATTTGAACCCATTGATGTCTTTTTGTCCACCTGTATTAGGTAATTAGCATTCCAGCCAGATGGCAACATCGAAAAATCCGTGGAAAGTACGACGCGCGGCTTCTTCTCATTCAAGTAGTACTTTTCATAGTTAGCGATGATTTCAGGGGTAACCTTTTTAGCTTCAACAGTGATTGTTGGAGAACGGTAATGGTTTGGCATAAGTTCGTGAACCACTTTGAAAAAAGTTTCCCCCATCGTTTCCATTATATTTTCGCCCCCCTTTATGTAAAGTTCGCCGGAAACTTCCCGTGAGAGTTCGTAAATTAACCTGATCAGCCCACTTACATCATCTGTGAAGCCGCTGGCAACGGGATAATTCCTTAGCCTTTCCATATCAATTACAACAATGTCCGGTTTAAGCATCCATGTCTCAGGCCTAGGCAAATGTATGTCACCATTAAGATGTGAGTCTACGATCTCCGATGGTATGGGTGACCTCATCAGGTAATCAGAAAATATCCTGTAAGCGGAACCGTAAATGGCCTCCTCCAAACCATATCCACTTTTGCTAGATTCCTCCAGCAAGACTTCTAGGTCATAAACTGGCATCCCCAGTCTGCTGAGCCTTCTCCAGTACTGTTCGTAACCCTGCTCCAGAAGTATCGAGTTGACCACTTCCCTTATTAGAGGGGATGTAAGGTAGTTGAGCTGAAATTTGTATATTCTTGATTCAGCCTCAGTAGCAATGTTTTGAGCTGTCTCAAGTGGCATGTCCGCTTCCTTAACCAGAGACTGAACAATTTTGGATGGATCAAATTCCTCCATCCTCTGGCTTGTCTCCCTTACAAACAGCCTTCCACTCGATAAAATTGTCTGCTCTTCAATCTGCTTTGAAAGCGTGAGCACTAGCCTTCCAAGAGGTGAAAGCGTGTACTTTCTCTCCTGCCTGTTCTGAACTATTAGGCTCTGCTGTACAAGTTTTTTCAAATGATATGCGAACTTTCCGGATTCCCTCTTTGGCATGAATCCGGCTGCTTCCTTTAATTCAGTGTAAGTCATGCCGCCCTTCGCGGATAAAATTTTAAGTATTTCCAGTCTGCTGGGTGCAGCCAGCACTGAAAATATCACCTTAAGCCTTTTGGTCTGAACGCTCAAATCAAAATATATTGACAGTGGGAGATAATTAACATATCTCTCCAAAAATTCATCACCATTTTTTATTAGTTAAATAGTAGCAAACATTTCATAGGAAGTTTGATAAGATTTAAAAGTGGATAGACATTTGTACCATCTATGGAAGAGTCCGAGGAGCACTCGGCAGGAGGAGTGCTATTTAGATTAGCAAAGGGAGGAGTTCCCATATACCTCATTTTAATGAGCAGAAGGCATATATGGGAATTTCCAAAGGGCCACATTGAGCGGGGAGAGGACTCAATTACTGCAGCAGTAAGGGAGGTAAAGGAAGAAACCGGCATCAATAAAGTGGGGGTGCTGGATGGCTTCAGGTACAAGGTCAGGTACCAGTTCATAAAGGAAAGAACTAAGGTGAAAAAGGATGTAATTTATTATCTAATGAAATCAGATACGGATTCTGTGAAGTTGAGCGATGAACATATAGGATATATGTGGTTGGATTATAATACAGCGTTTGGCACTCTGACGCACAACAATGCAAAAACGCTGCTTATGGAAGCAAATTCATGGCTATGGGCTTTGGAGTATTCTTGGAGAGCTTGACTGCAAATATTGTCCTTTTAACCTTATGTGGACTAAAGTCTACTTTTCTGGAAGAGGATAGCCCAATTGGGTTTATAGAGCTTTTTTCTATCAACCATAAAGAAATGCCTTTCCATATTGAATGCAGGATCCCAGGGGTTGCCATGCCTCTGATGGTAAAATATGCAAGATTGTGTTCGATGAACTAGAACGCCCTAGTGAAGCAGGCAGTTCACGTTAAAGAGGATCAGTTCAAGCAAACTGTATTCCAGCTGGCTGCGATAGATATTCAAGTTTAAGTAGTTCGGAGACAAGTTTTTTGTTTTCATTTGGCTTCCTTACAGAAAATCTGATCATAGAAGGCAATCCGAATGAACTACAATTCCTTACTAAAATGCCGTTTTCTGCCAGCATTTTAACAGCATATTCAGCGCTTTTAACTTCTGCCAGGAAAAAGTTGGCTTCAGTCTTAAGCCTTAATTCATTTATAATTTTGTTCCTTTCATTTTTTACTCTTGGAATAGTGGATTTCAGGTAACCTTGGTTTTCGAGTATGGCATCAATTGCGGCGCAACCTGTAGCGCCAATTCCCCATGGCATTCTGTATTCAACCATTTTTTTCTTCATAACCTTTGATGAAATTGCATAGCCGGCTCTGATACCTGGCATATTGTATTCCTTTGTAAAGCTTCTTAAAACAACTACATTGTCCCTTAGAGTGTATCTTGGGCTCCTATCGGCAAATTTGATGAATGATTCATCAAGTATAACCAAGGAACCGTTTCTTTCAGCACTGTCAATAAGTTCTTCAATATAATCATAGAGCTTTCCTGTTGGATTGTTGGGATTGGCGAAAAATATCGTATGGGACCCTTTGCTAGAAAAATCTTCAACTTGAGGATCAAGAGAGTTTATAAAATCAACCTGCTTGTCAAATAACCTTGAAACCCTTTGGTATTCTCCGTAAGTATGTCTCATGATGAGAGAAGGCACCTTTCTTGTTGCATATGCAACCATGTAGAGCAATTCTGTGACTCCCGCACCGATTGTAACTTCGCCTTCTAAATTAAAGGACGATCTTATCCTTTCTTCAAGAGTGTCTTCACAATAAGGGTATAGCTCAAATTTGGCTCGTTTCAGGCGCAGTTTAATGAATCTTGGATAATAGGGGTTTGTTGAATAGGAAAAATCTATCATACCCTTTTTTATTTTCCTAGCACCACCGTGGTAGACCAAATGCGACTGATAGTGCAATTATCACAAATATAAACAGATAAGAAATTATCGCAGTTAACCTTACAGCCTCTCCTACATCTTTGGCTTCTGGGTCGCGGCCTGTCATGTTGATGATATAATGGTCTGGCTTTTCAAGCTTAACGCCTATTAACAAAGAAAAAAGGAGCATAGGATAAATGCCGTTTATCCTCAATCTGCTCATGTTCTGCGCAAGGCCTTTAAACTTCCATCCTTTTATGGCAAGCAGAATTAATGAAAAGATCCTGGCTGGTACATAATTTGCTACGTAATCAGCCATGGCAGTGGCCTTCCCAAACCACAGATGCCTTGCATCCCTGTAACCAACCATCGCATCGGCGGTGTTTATGGCCCTGTATGCCAGAGCTCCGGGAAGACCAAATATGACAAAATAAAAGAGGGGGCTTATAACGGAATCAACCAGGTTCTCTGCAGAGGATTCTATAGCAGCTGAGTAAAGGTGAGATCTGTCCAGCACGTTGACGTTCCTACCAACTATCTTTGCTACATTTGCCCTGAGTTCCGAGATATCCTCCGTCTCACATGCTTTAACATGCCTTATTAGCCCCCCAATTGAAAAACTTGCCTTTAGCAGGTAAATGTAAATTATAATGGCGGGCAGAAATAGATAACTGATTCTGCAAACCGCAACTCCTACAGCAATCCAAATTATTACCAGTGATATCAGTGCAATTGCACCAAGAATCAGTTCTGTTGACCTGCCCATTGGCGGTCTTGCTCTGTCTATAATGCCTATGTACTCTCCCATCCATACTACAGGATGTGCAGCGTTGGGATATTCAAGCGCCGCGTCAAGCATCACTGCAACAGTAATGTATAGCCACCACTCCATATTATTCGCCTTATCTGATCTACATCACCTGTGGTGTTTAATGAAATGCCAAGAAACTCATCATCAAAATAGTAAATTTCATCTTTTGAATTGCCTGGCACAACTATATTTAACCCCACATATGATATTTGATCCTTAATCTTGACGACACCAGCCACGCTTTTCCCATCAAACGCACTGATTATCCTGTTTATGTGTTGTGTTCTTACAAATATTGCATCAGCAGACAGTGTCAGGAATGGCCTTTTTATCATTTCAGACAAAAAAACTATATCATCAACGTATGATTTGCCTGGTGTTTGCACAGTGCTCGCGCCTAGCGCTTCTAGTAGGTTTTTTGCGCTCTTAGAATTGTTGCTGACTGCAGCGCAAACCGGCTGTGCCCTTGAGCGAAGAAGCGCCCTATATGTGTACATGATAGTGGGAATACCAATCAACTCTGCGGTGAGCTTATCATAGCCCAGCCTCCTGCTCCTTCCACCTGCCATCAATATGCCAAGCACATCAGTAGCATGGTTGTTAACCTAGATAACTCATTTGCTGCTCCAATTATATCTCCGCTAGCTCCATTAAAGTATCTTTTTGAAATAAGGGAAAGAGCATAACCTACTGCAAACCCTGCAATCAGCATGAACCAGTAGTGCACTATCAGCACAGTAAATATTATGGATATAATTAGAAAGTAAATTATGTGCCTGTTCTTGAAGCCTTTCCTGAACATCATTCCCATTCCCTCCCTAAATTTTCCAAACATCAGCACTGATAACATGGATAACTTTGCAGAAAGCTCAGCAGTAAGTAGAAATGAAAGGATGGAAATAAAAGATCCATTTATTTCCGAAAGTGCCATAGATTCTATTAAAATTACGATCACAACAGCCGCTGTTCCTGCTACTCCAGTGTTTACGTCCTTCATTGCCATCACCCTCTGCTCTGCAGTGCCCTGCTTCGCAAGTCCATCAAACATGTCGCTCAGTCCATCAAGGTGAATGATTCCAGTCATGACATAGAGCACAGATATTGATATTATTGAGGAAAGCTCAGGGGCAAATCTCATGTCAAGTAGGTATTTTACAGCTGAAGCTGGAAGAACTATTGCAAATGACACAATCGGCAGAAGATAAAGTGAACTTGATGCAAGCTCTATATTACCATTTACAGGCACGGTTGTAAAAAATGAAAGAACAGATTTTAATCTTTCAGTGACGCTTGATTTCAAGCTTCAGTCTATCTTTACTGATCTTATTCCCTTTATTGGCAGCCTAATTGTTAGAACACCATTTTCATATTTGCCTGAAGGTTCAACACCTTCCTTTACGTCGACCTTTACAGGCAGGAGAACGGTCCTGTTGACCCTCAGCGGTCTCTGTTCCCAGTAGTATGTAGCGGTTTGGTTCTTATCTTTAGTAGCTGATATGCTGAGGGTATTTTCAGTTATTCTAGTGTCAATGCTCTCCTTTTTAAATCCTGGCAGATCTATTTCAACAACCAAATCCTTGCCTTCCATGTACATATCGATTGGTGGTAAAATTATTTCATACACTTCACGAGATTTGTAACTTATTTCCTTAACAAGCTGTCTTGCCAAATTTTCAATCATAGTTTATATTTCTGCAAACTGAATTAAAAACGTTTCTGAAAAATAGAGCGTGGGGCACTATTATGGCATGTTCATCTATCAAAATTGAATAGGTTGTGCCATAGGCCTGTGCAAAATAAAGCGCTGTCAATCCTGTCATCGCGCCTCTTACCCACCCGAGCATCTTCTTGTCAGCAGCAAAGCCGTCTTCTTAATTGCTTTTCTGGTGGTGCTGCTTGAGATATTCCATTGTATTCTGCTCGGTCTTTTATTGTAGCCTTCTATTTTTGTTAACCCTTTAATATGTCACTCTTTAGTATTATATGCGCCTTGCCACCAAACACGTCAACATCTATGTGTGAAAGCATCATTGCTCTATCAAAAATGTCTTTTTCTGGTTTCATGCTTGAATTATATATAAGTTCTTGTCTTCAAATCCATTATGAAAAACTTGTAGGCAGAGCGTGCTTTTTATTTGTTAGTAGTTATATCACATACCTTTGCCATGTCTTTCAGCTTGCTCTGAATATCGTAACTGTTCATCATGCCGCTCTGACATCCTCACAGTCCTAAAAGGAAATGTGGTTCCTTCAAGGCTGATCATAGGTTTGTAGTGTACCGTCTTGCAGCTGTTCACGAATGCTTTTCCAAGTCAATTTAGCTTTGATTTCCAGCAATGACTGTATTTGTTCTACGCATACCCTCTGTTACCTATTTCTCATTAATGAGATATGTGCTTTGCAATTCATCTCTTCCATATATGCAGGAGCTTTCTTGCTCATGGATTTGTAAATAGTTCACACCCTGTTTAATAATCAGCACTTCACTTATAAACATCAAAGTATTAACTAAATGATTAATGATATCAACAACATCTGCAACCCTTATAGCTGGATATACAACCTTTACCTTGGCATTTCTTGCATACACCTTTCGACCATACTTGTTTTCAGCTGTAGGTTTGGTCAGGCATTACAGCCATCCAAATGCTCAAAATAGTGAGGAGCCCATGGTTTCAGTTGTAGTACCAGTTTACAATGAAAAGAACGTCATAGAAAGGATTATGGACAGGTGCACCTCCTTTGATTACAGCAATTATGAAGTGATAGTTGTTGATGATTCGAATGACGGTACCACAGAGAAGCTTAGTAAGTGGGCTCCCAGAATCAAACTTGTGCACAGGAACACAAGGAGGGGATGGAAGGGCGGAGCCATAAACGATGCGCTGAGGTTCTTCAGTAATGACTCCAAGTACACGATAGTTCTTGACGCAGATTCTATTCCTGAAAAGGATCTGATTATCAGGTTCATAGCAAAAATTGATGAGGGATATGATGCTGTGCAGGGGGTGCAGGTGCCTGACCTCAATGCAAACTATAGTAGGATTTCTGGTGCCACGTCAGCAATTCAGGGCTACTTTCAGCTCATTGAACAGCCTTCAAAGGGAATGATTGGCCTGCCCGTGTCCATTACAGGAAGCAATTTTATGATCAAGACAGAACTGCTTAGAGAATTCAAGCTTGCAGAAGACATAGGGGAGGATTGGGACCTTACCCTAAGGCTTCTAACCAGTGGCAGGAAAATAGCATATGACCCCAGCATAGTTACGAGGTGTGAGGCACCGTTTACGCTTGGCGAAGCCATAAAGCAGTACATAAGATGGAGCGAGGGGAACGTAAGGGGTACAGCAAAGCATTTTAGAAAAATAATGAAAAGTGATATGAAATTAATTTCAAAGCTTGACATCATAATGACCGGGCTTTCTCCCCTCGTCACCCTGCTGCTTATTGCTTCATCCATAATTGGCGCTTATCTCGCGTTGCACAGCTTCTATTTTGAACTGATATTAATTCCGGTGAGCATATTTACAGTGCTGTCAGGCCTGCTGACAATGGTGGCTTCTTCACTTAAAATGGGCATGAGTCCACTGATAGCGGTTTTTTCCGAGGCCATTTATTTTATTTTCACCCCGTTTTCAATTTACGCCAGCATAAGGGGGCTAGCACTTAAAAGGGGAAGCTTTCACAGGACAAGCAAACTGGGCTACATTTCATCATAATTTCAGTTAACAAAGTAGCTGTGTGTTAAACTGCCGGATTCATCTATGGCAATTGTAGTCCCTGTTCTTATTTCAAAATATTTACTCTTGGTGCTAGCCATAGCCTTTGCTTTTGACCCGCTGCAGTGAGACGGCAGAACAGTATCACATCTTTTTAGCACGTTTTCCATTTTTGATAAGGCCGGGTTATGAAAGCCACCAAGCAGCATCTTGATTTTACCATGAATTCCCTCTGCTCGTTCAAGCATTACATCAATTCCAGGATGACTGCAACCTACAATCATGACGTTCCCAAAATTTTTGTGATTTATTACAGCAAAATGCTCAATCACCGACAGGTTGTACATTGCTCCGCTGCTCCAGATACTATCTGCTAGCTTTGCTGGTTCCCTGACCAGAATCTGATCTATGCCCACTGATTTGAGATAGCCCGAGACATCTGAAACGTAAACCTTGAGCCCAGCCAATGCGGCAAAACCACCAGAATGGTCAAAATGATCATGGCTCATGAATCCAAATGAAATGGAGTTCAAATCAATACCCATTGTTCTAGAGTTGTTTTTGAGTATCCTTGGGTCAGGGCCTGCATCAAAAATCATCCTCCAGCTTTCGCTTTCAACAAGCGCACTCCATCCCCAACTGTTCATCAAGCCTTTTGTTCCTTCATTATCGTTAATAACCGTTATTTTAAGAAACTTGACCATGATAAAAGAGTGGCAAACTTCACATTTTAATGTAGCGCTAAGATACCACCATTTTTTAGGCAAATTGTCAGCAGCGAACAACCGCTTTTTATTTAAACGTAAGGGGTTTGGGGGAAGCTGATTCTCAATTGCTTCAGCGTTTAGATACATGGGCTCCCTTTTACACTGATGCTTTTTGCTCATACCCCATATAAGAACGGTTATATCTTTAGCCTGTTAAATATTATTTATGGAAACCAGGTTCAGGGTGCTTGTTGACCACTTTAAGGATATGGAAGACACTAGCAAGAGGACGGAGCTCACGTCAATTCTTGCCCACCTTTTTAGTTCAATATCAGTTGATGAAATAGATAAGGTCGTTTACTTGACACAGGGTAAGCTTTACCCGGACTATATGGGTATTGAGCTTGGCGTAGCTGATAAGACCATCATCAAGGCCCTCAGCAAGTATTCGGGTGTAAGCGAAAGCAAGGTTATTGATGAATACAGAAAGGCCGGTGATTTGGGCGACGCAGCAAGGGTTGTTGTTGAAGGTAAGAGGCAGATGAGCTTTTTTTCAGAACCGCTTACTGTTTCGAGAGTCTATGGGACATTGGACAGAATTGCACGGGCTTCGGGAAAGGGATCTCAGGAAATGAAACTTTCGCACTTTTTGAGCCTGCTGAACGATGCAGACCCTGATGAAGCAAAGTACCTTGTGAAGATAGTCCTAGGAACGCTCAGGCTCGGCGTTGCAGACTACACGGTTCTTGATGCACTTGCATATGCAAGGTCAGGAACAAAGGACGCAAGGGAGCTGCTGGAAAGGGCGTACAACCTTTCTGGTGACCTGGGCCTTGTTGCAGCAACTCTTATGAAGGGTGGCGAGGAAGCTGTAAAGAAAATAGGCATATCGATAGGCAGGCCTCTGAGGCCAATGCTTGCTGAGAGAGTACCTAATATAAATGAAGCGCTGGAGTACATGAAGGGAGGATGCACTGCAGAATATAAGTACGATGGGGAAAGGGTGCAGATACACAAAAAAGGTGACAGTGTAACGCTGTTCTCAAGGAGGCTTGAGAACATAACTATGCACTACCCCGACATCGTAAAGACAGCAATCAATAACATAAAAACTGATGAAGCTATAGTTGAGGGAGAAGCAGTTGCTGTGGATCAGAACACGGGAGAATTTTTCCCGTTTCAAGAGCTCATGCACAGGAGGAGAAAGTACGGGATTGAAGAGGCAATGGAGGTTTACCCGGTAACGCTATTTCTGTTTGATATAATGTACTTAAATGGAAGGCAACTCATTGACATGCCACTCACGGAAAGGAGAAGGATACTGTGGGAAACAGTAAATAGCAGTGATAAGGTGCAGTTTGCAACGCACATGGAAACTAAGGAAGCTGAAAAGCTTGAAACTTTCATGGACCAGGCAATAACTGATGGATGTGAAGGATTGATGCTCAAGGACACAGATTCACCTTACAGAGCAGGTGCCAGGGGCTTTTCATGGATAAAGCTGAAGAGGGATTATCAGGGCGAGCTAGGAGATACACTGGACCTTGTGATAGTTGGGGCATTTTACGGACGTGGCAGGAGGGCCGGTGCATACGGAACCCTGCTCACAGCGGTCTATGATCCAGATACTGATTCCTTTTACACCGTGTCCAAGGTAGGAGCCGGGCTCACGGACAAGGACCTTGAAAGCTTTCCAAAGATCCTTGACCCTTACAGGGTACCACACAGACATGCCAGGGTTTTCTCCAACCTGGAGGCTGACGTATGGCTTGAGCCAAGGGTGGTTATTGAAGTTCAAGCGCAGGAGATAACGCTAAGCCCTGTGCATACTGCAGCGTTTGGTGCAATAAAGGAAGGGGCTGGGCTTGCGCTCAGGTTTCCCAGGTTCACGGGCAAGGTGAGGGACGACAAGGGGCCTGAGGATGCAACCACAGTTAAGGAGCTTGTGGAAATGTACATGAATCAGAAGAAAAAGCCACTTACTAGCGGAACAGGTCCTTAGCGTCAGGCCTGTTCAGTTTCCTTGCGCTTTCTTCTGAAACCTCATATTTATAACCCCTTATTATTGCTGCAGGTATTCCCCTGCTCTTTCCCATGACTAGCTCTGCAGCGGAAGCAAGCTCATCAGCCTGTGCGATCAGTGTAACCTTGAGGGTCCTGCTGTAGAGGTCAGGGCGACCCCTATAATCCCTCATAACCCTTATGCCGCTGGCTCCTATTGCCATATCAACCTGACCTTCCCTCCATGCCCTACCGTACGTGTCGCTTATGAGCACTGCAACTTCAGCCCCGGTGAGCTTCTTTATGGTTTTCCTGATCTTCCTTGCTGAAACATCAGGCTTCTCCGGAAGCAACAATATTGCATCTTCTTTACCTATGTTGCTCTTGTCAGCCCCCGAATTCGCTCCAACAACTCCAACAGTTGATTCTGTCAGCAGCAAACCCTTCCTCATCCTCACCACTCTCTTGGATGCCGAAAGTATTGCCTCAATCTCTCGTGGATCTTTCCTAACTACCTTTGAAGAATTTATGGCAAACTCTCTAGGCACAACAGTGTCAAGCATTATGAGTCTACCCTCGGCCTTTGACACTATCTTTGAAGCAATCACTAAAATGTCACCGTTTTTCAGCTCCAGTTTGCTGCGCCTGCAGGCATCAACAATCAGTGAACCCACATCATCACCCTCCCTTACGTGAGGTATGCCCCTTATGGCCAGAACCTCAATCCTGTCGCTCATTTCTGTGTCTTCCATGGCCTCATATTTGATTCAGTTTAAATAAAAGGTTGATGGAACGCTTTTATTTCTGTAAGAGGAAAGGTGTTCATGCACAGTGCCCTCATTGCTGGAAACTTCACACTGGATGACATAACCATTGGCAGCTGTAACTATTCTTGCGCAGGTGGCCCGCCATCCTATGCAGGATTGTTTCTCAGCACATACAAGATGAAGCTTACCATAGCCGGGTGTTATGGTCATGAAGTGTCAATGATTGTAGACAGTTTAAGGTGCAGAAACGTAAAAATTGTATCTCCATGTAACGGTTGCCAAGCAACCGCAAGGTTCAGGCTGGTGGGGAGCAAAAAGAGGGAAATTGCTGTTATTGACCCAGGATGCAGAATAACCAGAATCCCAGAGGAAAGTTTCGAATACTCGATAGTAAATGGGGTCTGTGGTGAAATTGATTTGGAAGTGATGAAAACGATAAGAGAAAGGGCAAGATTCGTTTACCTTGACCCTCAGGGGCTGCTGAGAATCAGGAAGAGGGGTAAAGTTGAGATGTTTGCCGGCCCTGAATTTATTGAGTACATTAAACGTGCTGACATTGTAAAGGTGAACAGGGAGGAGCTGGAAACCGTAACTGGCATCAGTGATCCTGAATCAGCATATGCCAAGATGAAAATTCCAATGATCTTTTCAGAAAGAGACAGGGTAATGCTGCTTAGCAGTGGCAAAAGGCTTGAGCTGGAATTCAAGCCAGTAAAGGTTTATGATGGTATAGGGATGGGGGACCTTTTTGGAGCTGGATTTGTTCTGGGGATGATGATTTCAGGAGAAAGAATGGGGCTTGCACTTGGGCATGCTGCTGCAACAGCTAAACCGACAGAAAGGGGATTATTCAAGGTGCCACATTGGAGGGAGGTCATGGGAAGGGCAAGGGAGCTGGAAAGGCAAGTGAAAGAGGTTTAGGCAAGGTTTATAATTTAATCAATTATAATTTTTACACATGAACCGCGAGGTCATAGAGCTTCTCAGAAAGACCAAGACCATGTCCATCTCAACCTGTGGTGATAATCCATGGACTATAAAGGTGTTTTATGCGATGGACAGGGGATTCATTTTTTTGCTTGAAACTGGTGGAAGGACACTGGAAGCCATTAAAAGGGGAAGCAAAGTCTCGTTTGCGGTTGACCTGAACAGGCCAGACTTGTTTGTGCAGGGTTATGGGAATGTGGAGGTGCTAGGTGAACCGGGGAAGTTAGATGAAGAAAGGGGAACGCTACTTGCAAAGGTGCCTGAAGATTCGCTTTTTGTTAGCTCGGGACACACTGTCATTGTTAGGCTTATACCGGAAGTGCTTAGGGTAACAGATATGAGGGGAGAGCCGAAAAAGTACAATGAAAGCGTTGAGCTTGATGAAATGACCGAAAGGAAGCCCTTAAGCGTTGTAAGGGCAATGAGGCCATGGGCATTTCAGATGAGTGTGACGTCGCTCATACTTGGCGTAATGCTGGCCGACAGGGTCAATGTGCTTTTCCTTTTGCTATCAATAGCAGGCATAATCATGGCTCATGGGGCGTTCAATGAGCTTGGAGACTACTTTGATTTTATAACCGCTCTGGACAGGCCTGATGGAATGGGTTCAGGGGGCTCAAGGGTTCTGCTTGACAGGCACATGGCTCCAAGGTCACTTTTCAGCTACTCTATAGTGCTCCTAGCATCATCTCTAATGATAGGGGTGTATCTGACAGTTGCAAGGCCAGCCATTCTCATCTTTGTTATTGTTGGCATACTCGCAGGAGTGCTCTATGGTCTCCCAAAAATTGGCCTAAAGTGGGTTAGCCTTGGTGATTTGGGGGTTTTTCTTGCATTTGGTCCTGGTATAGTGCTTGGGTCTGAAGTGCTACAAGGAGGTTCGGTAACTGCAAGCAGCGTGCTAATATCCGTTGCAATAGGCATGATAATAGTTGCGGTTCTCCACGCAAACAACTGGAGGGACATTGAATCTGACACAGCTATAGGCGCCAAGACAGTGGCTTCTGTGCTTGGAGAGAGAGGTTCACAGATATACTACCTTGCCCTTATATGGTTGAGTTACCCCATCTTTGCCCTTGCTGTGGCCTTGGACCTAAGGTTATGGCCAATACTAGGTTCGTTGCTCACCGTTCCATGGGCAGTTAAGCTTACAAAGATAGCTCTTAACAGGAAGGACTGGAACAGGAAACTGCTTGACATGCGCACTGGGTCATTTACGGCTCTTCACATGTACCTTTCATTGATATTTCTGGGCACCGCGATTCTGCTGCAACACTTTCTGCTGATCAATTTAATCATGTGAACGGTTATTGATTTGCAAGCTATTTAGCTTGCAATTGTTTTAATTTGCAGCTCCAAAATATACGCGTTGGACGAAAAGGCATTTATTAAAGAACATATGATTGCAGAAAAAATGAAATATTCATCATACTGACAATTTACATGGCTCCATGTGAGTGCCTTGATGACAGGATAAGGAAGATACTTGAGGCATTGAGGGAAATGGATAGCAAGGAATTTGAAAGTTTGATAAGGAAAAGTGAAGATGGGGGAAAGTCGGTGGACCAGCTTATAGAGGAATCGCTTACAAGAAAACAGAGAAAATTAAATGACGAAAGTTAAAGACAGTTGATCATTTACCCTGTGTTATGCCCTTGTTTTTGAGGACCTTTTCAAGAACCCCTTTGAGGGTTGTATATTCCATGTCCTCTTCAGGCAATCTTTCAAACATGAATGGGCCATGCTGTCTCATGTAAACTGCTATTTCCATTGCCCTCTGCCTTGCGTACTGGAAGTCCTCGCCTGCAAAGTAATCCACCGGTTTGTGCTCACCTACAGCAGGGTTTTCCTCAATTCCAACAATAGCATCGCCCTTAACCATAAAGCCAAGACCAACAACCCTTGGAGGGCCGTCAAAGAACGTGGGGTTTGAACCATCAGAGCTACAGGGAAACAGTGGACCTACGTGTGAACCTCTCATCCATCCTCCCACAAGGGTGGGGAACATGAAAGGCTGAAGAATCTCACCAACTGCAGGGAACCCGGACTGGGCCCTCAGAACGGCAACAGGGTCGTCCTTTCCCACATATTTGCCTGCTATATAACTCAGCTTATCCGTGCTGACCACAGCTGCTGTGCCAAGGGATTTGTCCTTGCTCCTGACCCTCTTTATCGTGTACTTTGTAACATCCCCTATCAATGCAAGGTAGTAGTGTAGCTCCGATGGCAGGTCAAAGGGAATTACTGTGCCCTCCTTCTGGTCCATAACCTCTATCACAAAACCTTCATGCAATCTTGGATCTATGACGAGCCCCGAAGTGGTGAACGGATCAGCATAGATTTTTGACAGGGGGAGGTTGAAAGCGGAAGGGCCTGTCTTATCTGCCATTAGCGCAATCATCGGCTCAGCCTTCCTCGGCTCAAACTCCATTTCGGCAATTCCTGGCCCCATTCCTTTAACGTTTCCGCTGAACGCGTCCTTAAGCAGGTCCTGTCCAGCAGCATAAAGTCCAAGGTCCTTTGCCACCTCTGAAGCAGCCTTTAGCGCTTCCCAGGCTAGGCCGTGAACCTCACTTGCCCCCTCTCCACCTTTATGAAGCATAATGAGATGTATGTCATCTCCTACCCTTGAAGTGAAAAAATCACTTATCCTTTTACTCTTTGCTCCCTCCATTAGGACTTCCTTAACTGCCTTGATCTGCTTTGGATGTGGCGTAACGTGACCCGCCACAGAACCTACATCTGCTTTTATATCGGTCAAAGTAACAGGCATGATACCATTATTCTAACATAGCTCAAATATATATGTTTTTGAAGATATTTGTCAATCATAGAATGTGAAAACGTTTCTGGTGCTTGTGACTACTTCAATTCCAATTGAACCATGGGTGAAATATTTGGGAAAGATTAACCTCCTGTCCGGGCTGAACAATTATACTTGCATTCTGATAAATTGGAGGCTTGGAAAAGCTCCATTTCCTTATTATCTATACAGGATAGGGACCAATGTTTTCAACAACAACATTAGGGATTATAGCCTGAACGATTGCTTCCTCTATTCCAGTTTTTTCACTGCCAGATACCTTTATAAAGATGTTAGGGGTTTGGGGGAAGCAGTAAAACTCCGACCTTCAGGGAGGAGATACATGGACTTGCTCTAATGTTTAAATGTTCTTTACGCCAATAATGTATATGCTTTCGGCGTATAAGTTCAGGCTCTACCCAGATGAGGAGCAGGAGAAAACACTCAATAGTCAGCTCTGCAAAGAACTCTATAACAGAGCTTACCACGAAAGGCTAGAGCACTACGAGAAAACGGGATGGGCCTGACATATGCCGAACAAGCAAACGCGCTGCCTGAAATGAAAAAAGAAAATCCAGAATTAGCAACTGTGCACTCTCAAGTCTTGCAGGATGTTCTTAAAAGGCTTGATACATCGTTCATGAACTTCTTTGAAGGAAGTATCTAACACCAAAAACTATGTTTCAAGCATAACATACCCCCAAGCAAGTCTCAAGTGGATTTACAAGAACAGCATAATGTTGCCAAAGATAGGAAGGGTTAGGATGGATGGTAAAGCACAGGGAAGTAAGGGGCAAGGTGAAAACTGTAACAGTGAAGAAATATAAAAACGGCGAGTGGTACGCTATAATAGCTGTTGAAATGAAAGAGCCAAAAATAATAGCACCAAAGGAAATAAAGAACCCAGTAGGAGCTGACAGTGGGCTCACTTGCTGATTTCATATACCTTT
>Ga0080003_1000606_pt1 | contig 22867 bp, 38 predicted proteins | sample JossMetagenome_FD_69206 | JGI IMG/M metagenome (GOLD analysis project Ga0080003, IMG submission 69206) | Hot spring microbial communities from Joseph's Coat, Yellowstone National Park, USA - JC2_E (SPADES assembly) (version 2) | ecosystem: Environmental > Aquatic > Thermal springs > Hot (42-90C)...
GCTACGATGGATATGATAGCGGGGAAAGGCTCTGGGCAGAATTCTCTCTGATCGAGCCATGGGACCTCCCTGAATATGAAACCGTCGTTGAGAACGAAGATGGAGATGGATACGTGGATCAGGACAACGGGGACGTATTCGAGGATGATGATGAGCTTCTGGAGGCAGTCCGGACAACTGTTTCCTCAGGGTTCTATGGCAGATTCGAGGAAGAATGGAAAAAATTCCTGGGGGAATTCGATGAATGGTATAATGCTATTAGGAATACTGAAAAAGAGTGGGCAGAAAATTTCAAAAAGAAACTAGCACAGATGGAAAAAGAAAAAGCAGAGTGGAAAGCGAAAACAAAGCGAGAGCTTACTAGATCTCTTGAGGAATTTTTGACAAATGAATACGAAATTATCGCTTTATACGAGTCAGGAAAAATTCGTTTCGCACATAGTTTAGATGAGTTGCCCGATGACCACAACGAACATGCAGATGACGACGTGGTAATGGCTGGTTGGATGAGCAAACAAAAGATTTTAAAGAGTCTTGAGGGTGTAAAGGATAAACATGAAGCTCTACAAAGAATTGCAGACGATTGGTGTAAATTTATATGGGGTGAGTAAAAAATGAAAATGACAGAAAAAGACAGGCAAGAAATTCTAAAATTATATCGGGAATTTCTGGACGCAGAGAATAAATTCTTTAATCGGCTTATTCATTTTTACTCAAAGGATAAAGATATGGCGCAGGCTGATCTGTTTCTTTCAGAGTCTATTCTGCATCTCGAGGAAAAACTAAGAGAAAAAGGGATACTTAAGGAGGGTGAATGATGAAATTTGAAGGCAACGCAACATGCTTAAAAATTCATTCGAGCACGAGGAAGAGATTGCGTGAAATTGTTGAATCAATGGGTTTCAGCTCTTCCGAAGAACTAATAAATTATCTATTAGATCGATACTTTGAAGAGAAAAATGAAGAAGAACATGCATCAGATGAAAAGGAGGATAATTCATATTTTTAAAAGCGAGTAGAATAAAAATGTAAGTTAAGAAACATCATACAATATATAAACTGAAACAGTATTATTATTAGAATGGAAGACTGCCACGAATGCCGTCTCAGGGAGAGTTGTATTCATCCCGTAGGAGGCTCGGGAGCAGGGAAGATAATGTTCATAGGTGAAGCCCCAGGTGAGACTGAAGATAGGTTGGGTATCCCGTTCATCGGGAAATCAGGAAAATTGCTAAGGACAGCAGTAGGAGACGATAATTACTTTACGAATGCGGTTAAGTGCAGGCCTCCGAACAATAGAAAACCATCGGGCGATGAAATAGAAGCTTGCTTCCCCCATTTAAAAGAGGAGATAGATAACATTAAGCCTGAAATTATAATATTTATAGGGAAAACTGCCTATTCACTTCAAGATAAGTTATTGAAATTATATCCTGATATCCATTATACATTCTTTTATCATCCGGCATATGCATTAAGAAAAGGAATAGCAAAGCAATGGATAGAGGAAGTAGCAGGTACAGTAAGGAATATTAAACAAGAATATGCCTTTGGACTTCATGATAGGAGATTTATTGAGCTTGATCCTTTGGAGCGATAAATCTTATTTTTAAAAATGAGTTGAATAAAAATGTAAGTCAAGAAATAAACCTCTACGTTTTATATTAAAACATATAGAAATTCATTTCTTTCGTGAAAGCTATTTAAATACCCTGATGATAGAAAAGATTATAATTCTATACGTTTTAACTTAAACGTGATAACTCGAGACCTCATATTGAGTGAACATCCAATTATGAAATCGGGGATCCGTATCCTTAGACCCTCGGAATTTAAAACGATCAAGAATAGTATTACAAATAAGGAAAAACAGATCCTGGTTGACGCTCTCCTGTTTACAGGCCTGCGTTATGAGGAAGCTGTGAGGCTCAGGCACAATCCTGACTGGTTCGACGGGAACTTTATTCATCTCCCAGAATGGGCACAGCAGAAAGCCAAGAGGAAGCAGAGGGAGAGGTGGGTAAGGCTATCTATTCCTGGAAAGTATGTCATGAGGGAATTCTTCGCAATACACATGCCTTCAAGAATAGCTTTCGATAAATGGCTGGCCTATAATTTCCCACTCATTGAGGGGTTGTCAGCGAAATCCTTCAGGAAAACCTGGGAATCCTGGCTATTGTTTTCTTTTCCAGATAAGGCCATGGAGATAGCATTGAGTCAAGGACATACAGAACTGACACAACTCAGGCACTACGCTAATCTTCCTTTCTTGGATAAGGATAGGGAGGAAATGAAGGAATTTGTGGTGGGATGGGCGTGATAGAAAAATATCCAAAATGAGGACAGGTAAGAGGGGTTACCTCCCCGTCCCTGCCCAGGTCTCAAAAAACTCAAAATAATATTGTATCTTGTTATATAATGTTTTCTATGTATAATAATTAATTCGAATAGATCACTGATTGAATTTAATTAATGTCTCATATGTTCCCATTTTTCAGTTCCTTCGAGAGCATTCCTTCTCAGTTTCAGTCTTGCAGATCTTGATAATTTTCTCTTGCCCGTATTATCTCAAATATAATAATACGATTATCTAAATAAATATTTTGTTTTCGGTTATTTTTTGATATAAGATCAAAGCAATTTGATGTTCATCAATATCTTAGATATTAAACACCAACTATTAATTAAGTTAAATGAGTTTCATTACTCTAAGTGATAATCATAGATAAAGTTTATATATAAGTATGTAATTTATATATAGGTGATAAAAAATGGTGACATATGAAGAATTGAGAAATATGGGATTATGGAGCGAGATAAAAAAGATAGGGAAGTGCGATTATTGCGGTGGCGACGTATTCGATGTTTGGAATGTAGAGGGCGATGGTCTTTTTTGTGACGTTTTGTGTTCTATTGAATATTACTTAGAAAGGAGGGGTAAAAATGAATAATGAAATGGAAAATAAGGAAAACAAAAAATTTGTTGTAAAAGTTTTCCATGTGTATCCATCCTGGGGGATGGGCCAATTATCGGGTGCGGTTGTGTGCGATGATGAAGGCGAAGCTCATGAAATCGCTTATGAAATTAAGGAATCGAACATAAATACGAAGATTGAGGAAGTTTCGGGTGATTTCGAAAATGAACTCTGGAAAGAGTGGGCAGAAGATATTGAAAGGCTAACAGAGTATAATCATTATAATGTCGATGGGTTGAATATAATAACTGCGGACGAATATCATGAGAAAGGCTTTGAATTTGTAAGCCCTGATTTTGACGATGCTGTTTACACAGAAGAAGGAGAATTTTTGGGTTGGTATGATGCTGATAAGGATGCTGTAGTAGATGTTGAGGGAAATGTTATAGGGAGATATGATGATAAAGGTAATAAATTTTATTAATGTTTTTTTCTTTTAGGTTTTAAAGCATAAGGTCTTGGTTTTGTGTGAGGACTTTTTCCTTCGAAACCCCAACTATAATATTTTTTATGTCTTGCTTTTATTCTTGTTTTATGGCTCATGTTTTCCCATTTTTTTGTTCCTTTAAGTGCATTTTTCTAAGTTTTAATCTTATAGATTTTGATAATTTTCTTTTAGTCATTTTTATTTATATAATACAATGTCATTTATAAATTTTTCTATATTTTACTTATAGTTTTCTATAATTATAGTTTTCTATACTACAATATGTTTATATAATTCTATAAGATATGATAATTGGCGACAAAAATGATGATAGAAAATGAATATGAAAAAATTGAAAAGGAATTGGAGGAATTTCTGGGGATTGAGGTCAGCGTTTTGAGGGATGAAATAGTTGAAAAGGCTGTCTGGCTGAGGAAAGACCCTTCGAAATTTGTAGCCGTGAGGATCTTCCCTGATGGAAGCTATGATGTTGGCATCGGCCAAGAAGGAAGCTATGATGGATATGATAGCGGGGAAAGGCTCTGGACAACTTTCTCTCTAATTGAGCCGTGGGATCTTCCAGAATATGAAGCCGTGACTTATAATGATGATGGAAGCTATTCTGATCATGATACTAGGGACGGATTTGAATGTGATACTGAGCTTATCGGTGCCGTTGAAAGCACAGTTTCATCAGGATTCTATGACAAATTCGAGTACGAATGGAAAAGATTCTTGAAGGAATTCGAGGCTTGGTATAATGCCATGAAGGACGTAGTAAGGGAGGAGGAATAAAATGGATCATAAGACAATGGAGGAGGAGCTCGAAAGATTGGGATTTAAAGTGGTCAACGTAAAAGACCACTTCCCATCCCATAATTATCATATCTATGCGATACTCAAGAATGGCTATGCACTGAGCATTTGCCAAGGAATAGGTGTGCATAGCAGTATCGGAAAGGATCCTTATATTCACTCAGAGACATTCGAGGTTGCTATAGGCAGATATGTTAATAATGTGTTCCATCTCATATACAAAGGAAGATGGAAGAATGGTGCATTAGGCTGGCAAACTGCTGAAGATGTCATAGAACTTGCAAAACATGCAAAGAGACTAAGAGAATAGGGGTGATTAAAAATGGAAGATGATATAATGGTTTTAGATGATGTGTGCAGTATATGCGATAGGTTTGTGCCATGCGTGGCACTTGATGACAATTTGCATACAATGATATGTTTGCATTGCTTAAGAGAATTATTCAATGCTTGGGACTACAGCGATTGCGAAAAGCTGGATTATATAGGCACTCCAGAATATATCCAGAAGTTAAAGGATGTAAATAAAAATGGAAATAAGTGAAAAGGACAGGCAGGAAATTGCAAGATTATATCGTGAATTTGTGGACGCAGAGGATAAATTATGCAACCGACTGCTTGATTTCTATCTTTCTGATAAAGATGTAACCGAGGCCGATCTATTTCTTTCGGAGGCGATCGGACATCTTTATGATGTCCTTAAAGAGAGAGAAATTTTAAAGGAGGGTGAATGAAAATGGAAAAGGAAGGGAATGAAAACACGGGTCTGACATTTAGTGAATTCATGGATATGTGGGCTAAAGCTGAAAAGCTCGGGGATTGCACTGTCATCGATACAAATGAAATTAAAATAAAGGCCGATAGCTACAGTGCGTATTGGAATAATGACAACGATAGCTTAATCATCCTTTATTATCATAACTATAAAATAGCTGAAATTAATTTAAAATATATTAAATCAATCTATTAAAGGAAGTGGATAAAAATGAAATATAATGGTCGTGTTACGAGCTTAACAATACATGCTTGCACGAGGAATAGACTGCGGGAGATCATCGAATCGACAAATTTCAGCTCATACGAAGAACTCATTAATTATTTATTAGATCGATATATGATAGATATAATCGACTGAAACGTATTTTATTTTTTTCTTTTTTTCTTGTGAAATATTTATAAATGAGTAAGTTATATATAAGCACAGGCGATAAAAATGGGTGAAAATGATAAAGAGAAGAGATTGAAAAAGGCATGGAATAAAACACAGAAAGTGTTATCATCCATAGGGCGTTCTTATCATAATGCACTTGACGAATATTCAAACGAGTATGGAAAACAATATACTAAAATCAAAAATATGCCAGGTTTATCAGAAAAACAAAAAGAAAGGAGGATATATTTGGCTTGGAAACAATATTCAGATAAGATATCAAACGCAACTAAATTATATAATAAAAAAACAAAATCGGCTTTAAACAAATATGAAAAACTCAAAAAACAAATTGAGAATAAATAAGATTAAATTATTATAAATTATAATGTAATATTTTTTCCCTTTTATAAAGAGAGTATAATTATGGATCCGTCTATTATATCAAATAATGAGTTAAACTTAAATAAAAGTATGTAATATATACATGAGGTGAAAAAATGTCTGAAAATAAAATAGAGGGATATCTAGGGATAGATATTAGGCAATTGAAAAAAGAGATATTGGAATTAGCTCTTCATATAGAAAGAAATAATTCCAGGATCGTTCTTTTAAGGATATACGGGGAGAGAGATTATTCCGTGTCAATAATTGATAAAAGTGCTTTATTTAAAAAAACAGATGAAGAGTTCGCTTTTACCTTCTCTCTAATAGATCCATGGTCAATATCCGGCTTTGAATCAATATTCTACGATGATGACAATGACGTTTATGTCGATGTGCTCAATGATGAAGAGTTCACAATAGAGGAACTTTTAAAGGAAGCGTTTCATAATGCAGTAAATGGTTATTGCCCATCTTTCGAAGATGAATGGAAAAAGTTTTTAATTGAGTTTAATAATTATTTAAATTCAAATTAAATTTATTTCTATCAAGGAGGTAGATTGAAATGGTAAAAAATAAACACAAGGGCTTGACATTAAGTGAATTCGGTCGCATCTGGAATGACGTTAATAAATCCCCCGATAGGATTAAGGGTTGGTCAGACCATAATATCGTTCTCGAAGTCACAGGGTCACAGATAATGGCCGACGATTATAGAGTAGATTATTATGATGACGATAGCAAAAATGGACTGCTCATTTTCTATTATAGGGGTTTCATTGTCGCAAGAATCGAATTAAAATATATTAAAGATGTTTATTAAAAGTGGTAGATAAAAATGGAAAAAGAAATGATTGATATGAATGAAAGGTCATCCCAGGTGGGGCTAAATGCCTCAAATATAATCCTTCTTATTCTCCTTAATGGGAAGACCTCGGGCAGAACAATGATGCAAGAGCAAGTCTTTTTAGCATACAAGGAAATACTTAAAGACTATTCAGCGGATCCTTTATATTACCCTAGTAAATCTGGACCTTTGAGTAAACTAGTGGAGGATTCATTAAGATATATGAAAAATGAAGGACTAATAAAAGTTATCAACAGAGGGGAGGGCCACAGGACCTATTTTTTGACCGAAGATGGAAAGAGGAAGGCAGAGGAAATATCCAAGGAATTGCCAGACGGAATACTGTCGATTTTAAATAAGCAAAAAATCAGCTGGGACGAATGGGATGTTAAAGGGATTCTCAGGTATGTCTGCAGGAAATATCCAGATTATGCAATAAACATCGAAGATTCCAGACTGAAATGGGAATAACGCATTGATTCTATGAATCTTAATTCATTAGGGGAATTTATTAATTTTTAATAGTAAACCTTTTAAGTGATGAAATAATATATTTTTTGATAGATATGAAATCTCTATTTCCATATTATGGGGGGAAATTCAATCAATTAAAGGATATCTTCGAGATAATGAAAGAGCATCTTGAATCCTTCGATGTCGTCGTAGATGTATTTGGGGGATCTGCAAAAGTCTTGCTCAATATCCCAGATGAATGGAAAAAGATGAAGGTCTACAATGACGTTAATAAAGAACTCTACACCACATTCAAAGTGCTCCAGGATCCCGAGAAGAGATCCGAACTCATCAGGAGGCTAAGACTAGCATTCAGGCATAGAGATATTTTCATGGAAATGAGGAGCAGTCATTTCGAGGATGATATCGATACAGCCTTCAAGGTGTTATATATTCAAACATATTCATACATGGGGGACGGATCTACCTATGGGAGATATTTTAAAGGGTATAAGACTAAGCGGTTCGCTATTGAAAATTTCACATATGTCAGGGATTGGGTGATTGAAAATATGGATTTCCGTGAGCTCATGGAAAGGTATAACAAAGAAAGGGTATTTTTCTACCTCGATCCACCCTATATATCCTCGGGCAAAAAATACCAATACAAATTCTCTATGAGCGACATGAAGGATTTGAAATCTAAAATGGAAGCTCACAAGGGATCCTATATCCTCAATCTTTCTAATTTTGATGAAGGAATGAAGGAGATATTTGGAGAACCTAATAAAATAATAGAATATCCCAATCCACTCAAAAATCACGGAAAAGTGAAATGGGGATGCGGGTACTGGTGGAAATTTCCATAAATAATATAATTAAATTATCCAATTAGTTTATTTAGATGTGCTTATCTATTCTCGCTCTTGCCTGTTCATAATAATGCGGATCCTTCTCTATGCCGATAAACTTCCTTTTCAATAGCATAGATGCAACTCCCGTTGAACCCGAGCCCATGAAAGGATCTAGCACAATATCATTCTCTAATGTGATCGGTAATATTAAGTGTTTTAGTAATTCGACAGGTTTCTCCGTTGGATGATCGGTTTCTCCATAGATAGACTTATTGGGGTAGAGAAAATAACTATACATCTCATGATATGATCTAAAATTTTTCATTTTCCTGTTTCCCTTTTCTCCGCACCATATAAATTCAGTTGCAGATAAAAAATTCATTTTTCTGAAGTTGGGGACAGGATTCGTCTTTGCCCAGACATATATTGTCTTTGGAGTTATACCTATTTCCCTAGATATATTATCTAAAATATAAATTTTCATTTTATCGAAAAATATGCATATCCATCCCCCATCCTTAAGCTTAGAAAATGCCTTAGTTAACCATGCCCTTGTAAAATCAATATACTGTTCAATTGATTCAAAATGATCCCATTCTCCGAAATCGAGTGTAATATCCTTTGACCTTCTATATTTATCAGACCATAAGTATTTACGCTCAATTTTGGCTCCCTTTTTTGATATCATATAAGGTGGATCGGTTAATATCATATCAATAGAATTTTCAGGAATATCCTCCATAACCAAGAGTGCGTCTGCTAGATATAATTTTGCTCTGTCTTTAAGCATATAATTCATTACCATTTTTTATCCTAGCTAATTTTGTTAAAGGCATATTTTCTATTATTTGTGAAACAATTTGTGGCACAACACCGTTGCCAATTAAATTATATCTCTGCGTATCGGATAATTCTACTGTATTTCCGTTTTCATCTATTCCCCACTTAGTCCAATTGTCTGGCCAACCCATCAATCTTTCACATTCTAATGGTGTAAGGGTACGTATAATTTTGCCGTCAAATATTCCCTGCTTATCCTGTCGAGTGATTGTAAATGATGGTTCTCCATTCTCCTTGAAACGTCTTCCATTCTGTCTTTTCTCAATTCTACTTGGAGTGAGGACAGGAATTGCCATTTTGATATCTTGGTGACCACCAGTGTATCTATGAAGCGTAGGTGCTACCCCGTTAATCCCATAAATACGTTTTATCTGGGATTTGCTGTTATGAACAGTATCTATTTTTTGTGCATTGAATTCACCTTCAACAACATACGATCCTGTTGCTTGGGCACCGTAGTATCTTCGTGTAATGGTATTAATTGGTTGTTCCTGTATCCTAGCAACCGATCCACTGTTGACTGGCTCAAATAATACTTCGAGTGGGGGTTCTCTTCTAAGAGATCCGACAACGAACACTCTCTCTCTATGTTGAGGGATGCCGAACCATGTAGCATCAAGAACCTGCCACCAGACAGAATACCCTGCTTCGGAAAACTCAAGGAGCACCCTCGCAAAGTCCCATCCTCCATTGCTTGATAAAGCTCCTTTAACATTTTCCCAGATAAAATATTGTGGCTTTTTTTCCCTGAGCGAGCGGACAAATTCATAGAATATTCTGCTTCTTGACCCGTTGAGTCCTGCCCGTTTTCCTGCAATTGATAAATCCTGGCAGGGAATGCCCCCGACGAGCATATCAAAGTCGGGAACCTCCTTCCAGTCAATTTTTTCTGCGTCTCCATAGTTTTTCACATCCCTGAACCTATATTTCAATACCATATTCGCATATTTGTCTATTTCGGAATGACCCACACATTCCCATTCTGGAGGCATCCCGAGATCAAAACCACCTACACCAGTAAATGCAGAGAAATATTTCATTTTGTGTCCTCCTCATTCATGGAGAATTTATAGATTTTCACATTTATATATTGCTGAAACCTATTAATGTTTTTCGCAGATATATGCTCCATATATAGGCTTTACTGCCCACTTGTTTGTAAGACCTAATGGAAAATTTTATATTATTTAAAATTATAACTAACTATGACTAATTTTAGAGAGAGAAAGGAGAATAAAACGACAATCTGGATTTCCCTGGATACGAAGGCAGAATTAGATAGGATTAAAATAATCCCAGAGGAGCCATACGAAAAAGTAGTAAAAAGGCTGATCGATGCATATGAGAGGAAACAGGAGGCAAAAGCATGACTGAGAGCAAAAATCAGGATATTATAAATTATCTGGGAAATCTGTACCTGAGGGATATCAGGGAGAGTATAGCTTTGTGGCTAAGGCATTATAAAAGGGCTTTCGTCGGTATCTATTACGGATCTCTTCTCCAGTATCACCAACTTAGTGCAAAAGCTCAGGTAACCGATAGTATGGATAAGGATTCTTTCGTTTTCGTATTCTATAAGGACGAGGATTTTAATGACCAATGGGATGGTTTTATAGATTCTTTAAAAGAGTGGCTTAATACATACTGGCAAAAGGAGGCCACAGTATGAATTTCCCTTCTGATACTGAAATCAGAGAATATTCGGAATACTACATCAAAGCATTGAAAATATTTAAGGAAATATTCAAATTTGAAAACGGCAGAGAGCCAAATGAATCCGAGCTCGAGGATTTCTCAAGGATGGGGATAATCCCATTCGGAATAATGAGACAGCATAACGGAAATTCTTATTTCCAGACTCCACAGGTTCAAGCACAAAAAATCGTTAAGGAAGGAGAGAAATTGGTTCAGCAGTCGCAAAAGATGACCCAGCAATCAAACATAAAATCGAAAATTGAACCGATAAAAGAAATCTTGGAGGATCATCCCGAACTCTGGGTCGAAGGCGACAGAATAGTAATAAAAAAGAAAATTGAACCAAGAGATAAATTCCTTGAGGTAAAGGAAAAATTGGAGAAGGAAGGCTGGAAATATGTCGAGGCACAGCATACGGGAGTAAAACAATGGGAGCCTGCATATTTTAAATTCGAGGGGGCGAAGACATGATAGTTATCAAGCTTGAGAAAAATGGAAAAATCATAAAATCATGGGAATTCGACAGGGTGGATGATGAGCTAGAGAGGTCTATATTGGAAATGATTAATTCAGATGTTGATTTCATTAAAAAGTTTAGAAGGGAGGATGTAAAATGAATTCTGAGACAAAAAAAGACGAACTGAGGATGTCATGGAACAAGAAAATTTCCTTGAGGGAGATAGCGCAGTTCTATGAAGATAAGCTGAGGGAACTTGATGCAAAGCAAACTAAGCTAATGGAGGATGTAAACAGAAAAGAAGCTGAGCTTGAGTCAAAAATGCATATTCTCGAGAACTCAATAGAGGAGGCCAAAGACTTCATACAAAATATCGATGCGTTTAAGAAAATCATTGAAGGTCGCCTTGAGAATTCGCCGAGATTAGCTGATATTGAAAATAAGGTACGCGGATCAGAATTATTATGGAAGCTCGAAAATAAAAAGTTCGAAAATCTCGAAGACTACCTGTCTAATGTGCATGCTGACCTGGTCCAAGCGGTCATGCATATAGCGACATACTATAGCTTCCTTCAATTCGTGCAAGACCTTGCTATAACGGCAGTACAAGCCGTAGATATGGACTTATTGCGTATTGAGCTTAGCATATCTGAAGATCATGCTTCATTCGATAACGTATTCTTGGCCGATGCAAGGCAACATGTGAAAAAAATACTGAAGACATTCAGAATGTTTGATCCGAACAATATTCCAGATGATATAGTGAATGACCTGGCTCTTAGATCGGTTAAGATGTTCTTGGATGATATCAAGCAAAGATTAGAGCTATTAGATAAACTCGAAAAAATAGTAGAAAAAGTAGGTGCTGGAAATGAGAATGGGCATGTCGGATCTCCCAGTAAGCTTGATGATTTGATATAAAGTTTGACTGGATAATGATTTACTCTAATTCAATTTCTTTAATTATTGTCTTAATTTTTAAGTTTTTTTGCTTCATTTAAATTAATCGCATTTAATATTAATTATACTTAATCAAATTAAAGAAAAAAGAGAAACATCTCAAATATAACATATATATATGTATGGTCATTATTTAAGAGAAAAAGAAAAAAGAGAAAGAGGTATAATATATATGTATGTATGACCATATAATTAATATACATATATTATATATTCTATTATGGTAAGGAAAGTTGTAAATCCGAAAGTGGTAATCCACTTAACCATACCCCCCGATATGAAACAGTTCCTCATCGACAACAATATTAACGCTTCCGAATTGCTCGAGAAGGCTATTGCAGAACTCATGGACCTAACAAGGAATGAAAAGAAAGAAGATGTAATGGAATATTATGAAGACATCAAGAAGAGGCTTGAAAACCTTAGTATATTAGTTATCCCATATCAATTCGAAGACAAGGCATATTTCAGGGAGCAACAGATCAAGGCAATGGATATATTAAGGCATAAGCTCGGATTCAATTATGAAGATGCTAAAAGGATTCTCGAGAGATATACCAAAGAAAAGGAAGAAGAAGTTGCGCAAAATGAGGAAAACTACAGAGATTTAATGGAAGGCAGGTCATGACTCTATCGGAATTCCTTGTCGCGTTGATGTCAATCATGTTTGTCCTCGATTCTGCAACTATAAATATTCTACATATTTCTTTTTCTTTTTTATTGTTAATTTATATTTTATCCGTGTCTGAAATTTTGTTTTTCTCGAATATAATTACGAAAATAAAGAGTTCAAAATAAAAGTGAAAGATATAAATATTATTGATGTATATTTAAATGTGAATTATAATGAAAATAACTAAAAGAGGAATAATAAAGCTTGCAACTCTGGTCACGTTAGTGATCGTGATTGCAAGTGCAATGGGCGTCCTGTTTCCAGGGCACCCAGCTGAAATCAAAACGATAGCAATGCCAGCAAGCCTTCTGGACACCAATCCTGTCAATACCGAACTGAATGTTACAATAGGCCGTGTAGCGTATATAACTCAGCCGACCGAATGGCTCTATAATTCTCAGAACTCAGTTCCCGTGAGTTTTGTAAACCCGACTTCTTCCTGGACTTTGAATAATTCTGGATATTGCGCCCGTCATGGAGGAATTAACAAAATTCACAGCTACGGCCTACGGTAGAAAAATAAGAAATGGCCTAGGAGTCGGCCTTGGTTTTGCTCTCTCCGAAAATGCTCTCTATTTCCATACGTTCCTCTCGATGTATTCTCTTTCATTAATAATCATCTCATATATCATACTAAGGGGCTTTGGGGATCCGCTACTCCATCAGTTCACCGCTGGCCTCGATTCAAAGACATGGGGAAAGGGCAATCCAGCATGGATAGGCATTGCAATTGCAACTCATATTGGCTATAACTTCGCAGCAATAATCATGGCCTCGCTGAATACAATATTCATGTATCCCATAATGGCAGGGGAAATCATCGCACTCCTAATCGGCATGAAATTCCTGACGGAAATTAAGGAAGAAAAGAAAGAGGTGGTAGAAGAGATTAAGAAAGAAGAGAAAGTCCCGGTGGTAAAAAAGGAAATCGAACTGGATTATTCAAGCTTGGATGCATTCGTTGAATCTATAAGAGAATTCATAGACCAAGAAGGACTCGATACCCTTGTGAAAAAATTGGGTATGGAAACAGGTTACGAAAAGACAAAGTTCATCAGGACGGCTAAATTCGAGAGCGATGACGGCAGTGGAAGGTACATAGAGATAGGTCCAATAGGCATTGCTGTCATCGGAGGGATAATTGCAGGGCTGGGGTACTTGATCTATTTCTTCATTTTGTGAGGTGTTATGGAAAATGAGATGTGGATGTTGCGGAAAGAAAATCAGTAAAAAAGAGGAATATTACATCGGGTTTGCTCACAGAGGATATCTATGCGATTATTGTTTCCATCATTGCCACCGTTCAATTGTAGGAAATATTGAAGAATGGGAGTGTATGGCACAGGAGAGTTGAAAAATGAATAAATAAAGTATAGAATTTTGACATTATGAATGAAAAATATAAATATTAATATTGTATAATTAACTGTGCATTATAATGCGGAAGAGAAATTTATATAAAAATTGGAAAGACCTGATAAGGGGGTGCTCTAATGGAAACCGCAAAGAGTAAAGCTATGAGGATCACGGTAGCACTTTTTATCGTGGTCCTATTGACATTCTTTGTTCCATTCGGAATTTCTCAAGGAATGCAGAATTGGGCTTCTTCTGCTTCAGGGACAATCTCTGGGACATCCGTAAGCGAAGCTAATTCATGGTATGTTTATTCATTGGCCGGTAAGTCCATCCCGTCGACAAGCACGGGTTCTTCGGCAACATTCTTTTTCCCAAGCAATCAAACCTCAGCAATTATTGTGACTAACCTGACCATTGCCGATGCAATTACTAATGATGTCTCGAACATTTCTATTTTGATCCAGTCGAATGTTAAAGAAAAACTCACCGTTTATCTTGCCATCGGGCAAAATAATTCAAATTATAATGAACTTCAATATATAACAATAACAATTACAAATACATCAAAACCCGCACTCGCATATTTCCCGGGACAGGGTTACTGGTATTCATTCCCTTCGACCGACCATTTCATTTTCGTGGTGACAGGTGCAACGTATGGATCAATGTTCACCGGATCCGTTGTATTGAAAGGAGTATCCGGTTTTGAAAGCGCATTCTTCAATCCTCAGGTCTGGCTGTCCTTAGCTTTATTCATATTGGGCCTTGCATCATTCATAGGGGCAATTTTTGCAATGCCGTGGATTGAGATGCATCCCGAGAGGATAATTCCTGTTAAAAGAAGGAGGGCGAGGAGATGAATCGGAATAAGAGATCCCCTATTTTCTGGGATAAGGTGCTAGTTGTTCTGTTCGGCCTATTCCTGTCATTAACACTGATAGCGTCTATATATCAAAAATACGGCGAATACGCTTTCGGTTCTCTGTTGTTCACAGGGATTTTCTGGGCCATGATCGAGATCATAACTCCGGCCTCAAAGCACTGGTCACAGGCACTGATCAGATTTATCCCTGCCTTCATCATCGGCACGATATTCGGTGCGGTATTTACATATTTTACGCAATTCGGTTATTATGTCATTGAACCGGCCATTGCGGGTTCGATAATCGCACTGTTTGCCCTATTAGGCGTCATATCATTCACACTTGTCACAATATGGACGGCAGTATGGTCGCATAACAGAGCTTACATAAAGAGGTGATTGAATGCTATCAACTGCCTTAGACATCGGATCAATTGTTGATAATGCCTTGCAAACTCTTATAAACGGGATAATCTATGCGTTTATTTCATTTTTCCAGGGCATCGTATTTATTTTTCTCGATGCGATAAATTCAGCACTGGGAGGAATTCTCGGACTGTTCGGCATTCCATTTCACGCTTGGGCAGTAGATGTATCCCAACAGGGCCTAATAATTCCCATATTGTTCGTCGGTATCCTGGGTATTGCAGGGGCCATAGGCTATTTCTTCCTGGATATATATGGATTCGAGGGAGATCTGAGGGGTGGAGAGGCGGATATAGGAAGGTTGGAGGAAAACATAGAGGAAGAAGAATGATCCTGTTTACTCCCTCGCTTGATATATTATCCAATGGGATATCAAACGCATTCCAACTGTTCGGCCAGTTCATATCTTATCTCATTAATCTCCCTGCATCCGCATGGGCGTATATTGCGATGATTTTTGCAAACAGAATCAACGGGTATGGTGAGTTCATTCTCCCAATGATGGTCATAATTTTCGGCATATCATTCTTACTTGCCTATACGGTGATATCAACTGCAAGAACAGCAGATAACGACATGGATATAGGGGCTTTAATGGAGGGGCTCGAATGAATGTATATTCAATAATATCAGATGTCGCAAATGGAGTTGTAAGTGGATTAATAGCTCTTTTTAATACCATCATTTCAGGCATATTATCCTCAGTTCAGTCAATACTAACTGGATTCGGATTGATGGTTAATAATCCCCTGCAGACGTGGGCATATGATGTGGCCTATGGCAGTAATCAGCTCGCAATTCCCCTGATATTCACGGTGATCTTGGGAATTTCGATATTCATACTCCTTGTTTTCATTGATATTTTCGGCATTGAGAAAGATATTGATGAGGGGATAGGAGGGCTGATGGAACTATGAAACCATTGCCCATCTTATTAGTATTTACATTCTTTATAATATTGTCCTTTGCCATTCCCTTCGGTTATGCTACTATATCCAGAGGGCCAGGAGGAGGCTACATATCTTCAATCCCATACCCCAGTCCACCGAGTTTTTCATTCAATCCTATATCTGTCCCTTCATTCTCAATCAACTGGAGCATTAATCCCATCCAGGACATTGAAAATCTCATAGATGCAATTCCGGACTTTGTTCTCGGCTTCGTTGCGGCAAACCTGATAAATTTCTTCTTATATGTCTTGGAAGCAATATATTATTTCTTTGCATATTTGGAATATTTCATTATAATTGCGGCCCTGAATGCATCAATCAATCTTGGAATATGGGCCTTGCCTGTATTTGTCGGAGTTTTAACTCTGCTTGTTTCACTAGTTGTAATGCTTTTAAAATTTAGCGAGGGAGTAATTCTGATAGGAGGTATGTAAATGAAAAATTATGGAAAAATAATGGTTTTAGCGGTTATTTCACTTTTGCTATTCTCAGGAATAGCCATAATGGGAAATGGAAAGAGCAATACGACACAAACGGCGTCTGCTCCACAATCGAATATGCCTTTTGTATTAAAATATGCATTTTCTATGGCTAGCGCAGGAAATATATTCTATGCCAATGGATTGATTTTTGACTTAATAGAACCATTTAATAGTAATACAAAAGTGTATGTTTATAAACCATCAGGCATAGAAGTTGCTACTTTAAATCTTGGAGCACCTGTTATCGATAGAACTTTAGAATCTTTTAGATATGGAATCCCAATATCTCCAACAGAAGTTGAATTTGTCTTACAATATAACCCAACAAAACTCTATTATCAGATTTTTAATACTTCTGATTTTATCTTAGGCCCACTTGAAACTCTTACTATTCCATCACCTCCAGGATTCTTATATCAATATGTGACAATTTTGCCCAATGGTGATATTTTTTATCCTATCTATAATTCTTATAATCTTGGCGACTTTGCAATCAACGGTTCTGTATATGAATGGCATCAAACTGCTTATAATTCTCCAGATTGGGAGTATTTTACATACTATGCAATCGAATCTCAGTCCGGAATAGATGGATTTGGAATATATAATCAAATTACACATTCTTATGACAATATCACACTGCCTTCAGCAATTGCTATGATTAATTTTATTAACTCTACTGAAACTCATAATGTCGCACCGCCCAATTCAAGCGATTATCCGGGTGTTAAATATCCAGTATCACCATTTATTCCCACATTTGATCCCTACTGGTTATTTTACATAAACTCTTCTGCAGTAGGAATCTTCGGAAGACAAATTACCGGGATGACATTCGGCAATCAGACATATAATCTGATCGGTGGCAATTTCTATACAATTGTCCTGAATTTTAATAATCATCATGTTTCAGTTATCCAAGAAAACAATGCTCAATATAATCCATATATTCCACCTAGTCAACCAAGATCTTTGAACAGCGAGAGTTCTATCTTCATTTATATTTTAGGTCAATCAACAATATCAAATACTGAACCTCATATTCCGTTTACATTTGTTTATAATAATTATTTATATACACAAAATGGAAACGAAATTATTGTTATTGGCCTGAATGCTTCTTATTCAAATAGTATATATGCTCCGGTCTTTAATAATAGCAAAAATACTAATTTTAATTTATTCGATCCTATTATAATTAATAATACTTTAGTCTACGCTTCACCGAATACAATATACGCATTCCATTTTACACCATACAGTATAACTAATATCTTCCAGAGCCAAATAATGGATGGAGCGAGTTTCTATATTGGGCAAATGAATAATACAATCTTAATATCTTCTACATCGACAACATCGCTGTATGATTTCTCCCTTGACCAAGAATATAATTTAATAATCAATATATTTGGCATATCGACTGGTTGGAACGTCTCTGTTAATTCAGTTGGATCGGGATTTGTCGGAATTCAGAATGCAATAAATCATACTCAAATAAATTCAACTCATTTCATACTGCCGGTATTCCCGATTGCATATTATCTGAATGTCTCGGCTCCTTCAGGATACGAGATATATTCAATAATTTCAAGTGGCAAAGGAATAACATTAACTTCAAATACTGATATTTTGACAAAATTCTATTCAACAGTTTTCAATGTCTCATCGGATCCGACAATAAATATCACATTTATTCCCAATGAATTTAAGATAACATTTAACTCTAATCTCAATCAGGGCATTTCGTGGTTAGCTCACTGGAATCTTGAGAAGAATGTCACGTGGCAGGTGAGAATTTATCACGGAAGCGATCCTTCGGCTAAAATTATCTATTCGAATTATATAAATAATTCTTCGCTTTCAAATTACACGCTTATTCAGAATTCATCATCAGAAAATATGACTTTTGCTCTCTTCAACGGCTCATATAAATATTCAGTCTTTTCGATGACTAAACTTTTCATAACAAATGATGTCGATGAAAATCTCACAGTATCGGGCTCTAATCTTTCAGTTCAGGTTCTGTTCTCTGGCAATTATCCCAAGGCAGTTATATCATTCGTACCCAGTAAGATACCTCTCGACACGGCATGGGTCATATCAGGCCAGAATTCCTCTGGAGGTGTCGGATTGAATGTCATTAATTATTCATGGACTATTACTGGTCCCACTAATTACATTCTTTCTGGGCAGTCTAATGTTGTATATTTCAATCAAGTGGGCAACTATACAATCTCGCTTACAGTTTATAATCAATATGGCTTAAAAAATACTACAACTTTGACTACAGAAATAATTAAATTCACTGTATCGAATGAAATCTCAATATCAGTTTCATTAAGAGGAGTTTTCACTAATACATCGGCAGATTATCAGATTGAGGTGAAAATCCCGAAAAACATGAGCATAGCATCGGTCGAAGCACTCATAGATAACTCTACTTCAATGAATATCCGGTTTGTAAACACATCTATAACCGGTAATTACTCGTATTATTTCTATCTGGCATCGTTTAATCCATCGTCTCTGACGTATGGAAATCATTTCCTCAATTTCTCTGCATATACAACTACTGGGCAATTCAATTATTACCACTTCTCTAGGACATTCGGATCCACATCTCATTCAAACTTTAATTTAATATCATTCTTTGGAGGCCCTGAAAACTTCTGGGCCATGATTGCGGCTCTTATTGGAGTGTTAATCACGGTGGCATCGCTGAAAATATCAAGGAGCACTGTGGTCGAGATTCCAACAGTGAGGAATGGGAAGGAGTATGTTGCCGAGGCGAAATTAAAATCAGTAAAAGTCAAGCCTCCAAAAAATAAGAATGGAGGGAGGAAAATATGAAAAATATAGGAAAATTTAGGAATAAATTGATCACGTCAAGCGTGATCATAATTATAATGTTGTCTTCTATTGCATTGCTTGGAGGGGCATTCGGAACGGGGGCTCCTCCTTTCAGCGTGACATTTGTTGAACACAATCTCCCCGTTGGGACGGCTTGGGCAATAGCATGGAACAATACAACAAAATCCGGGATAATATCTAATACAACATACTCTGGTGGAGGCTCAGCATCCGTAAGTCTATATAACGGGTCATATGAATTCAGGGTTATAGGGACTCCGTGGTGGTTTAATAAAACATTAGGCAAATTCACTGTAGCAGGGTCTTCGCTAACGATAACAGTTAATTTCACAGAGAATGTTTCTTTGACATTTGCTGAAAAAGATCTATTCCCAGGGACATCATGGGGCGTGAATGTCAGTGGAAAAATATCATCATCAAATACCCCTGTTCTCAGTAATAAGTTGCCTCTCGGAAATTACACATACTCAATAATTGTGCCAATTCATTATTCCCTGTCTAAGAATGCTTCAGGAACAATAGACCTAAGTCATAACATTACGGTGAATTTAACATTCAGTCATTCTTGGCCATTCATAATAGTGAAGGGATATATCAAAAATGGAACAAATCCAATTTCAAATGCAACCGTATATGCTCCTTCAATCAATAATTGGCAGATAACAGGCATGAAATCCAATTCTAGTGGATTCTATGAGATAAATACCACATCATACTCTTTTATATATGCATATAAGCAGGGATATGCCCCATACATTGATAGGATCACATTAACAAATAATACAACTGAATGGCTAAATATCAGTCTAAAGCCTTTATCTGCATCTTTAAACATCTCATTAATATTTAAATCGTATATTGGAGGGTTCATAATTAATGCAACCTCCATTCCGGTAAATACTTCATTCATTCAGAATAACATAACATTTTCAAGGCTCGGTTCAAATAAGTATTACTTCGCTTCAATAAATACTACTAATAAGCCTTTATCAATCCTATTACCCGTTAAAAAGGGCAGTGAATACAAATTATGGGAATACACTAATACTTCTGCATTACCCACTACTGATATTTTCAATGCAACATCAAATCTCTATAACCTAACCTGGACTAATTGGAAGGTCGATCCTGAAATAGTTTATTCAAGCCCTGAAGCAGTTATAACCGCTCCATCCGCAATCCCATATGACACAGCGATAACAATCAGCGGAGCTAATTCAATTGCTTCAACAAATGCCACAATAACTAATTACACATGGCACATCATAGGTCCAGTAAATTATATTTTATATGGAAAAGAGATTAATGAGTTCTTTTCAATACCGGGGAATTATAAAATCGAATTAACAGTCACAGACTCAAATGGGCTTACAAATACTACATCCACGACATTATCTGTATTGGCATCAAATTCAACAACGGCAATTAAAATTTCAATAACCCACACATTCAGTTCTCAAAGGAATACCTATTATTTCCTTGTATATGTGAACATGACTAATAACGTCTCAATAAGCCAGATTACCGTGTCTGTCGACGGAAAATATGTCAACACATCTCTTGTCAAAGAGATGGGATATGATTACGTCTATTCGTTCAATATCAGCAATGCAAGATACGGCTACGGCAATCATACAATCAAAATAATGGTCTTTGACACGCTGGGGCAATATAATTCATTGACAACTTATCTGATTTTCGGATCGGTTTCCGGGGTTGGGATAATATCTTATATATTCACCAATACCTTGCTTCTGGTAGCTACGGCATTTGTGATTCTTGCCCTTCTGGTATTCATATATTCAATCCACGAAAGGGACATAGTGAAGGGGAGACCAAGGAATAGGAACAGGGGGAGAAAATGAAAGAAGAAGGTAATGTTGCAATTAATATTCTTTTATTTATTTTTATTCTAATTATAATTATAGCGATACTTTCAGCTATGGGTCTCAGCCTGTCGACAATCATTTCCTTATTCAAAAAATTCTTTGGTCTTGCTATAATGGGGGTGGTATATTGAAAGCCTTAATTTTTTTTTAATATCTTTAATTTTGATTCTAGGATTATTTACAGCGGTGCCGAACACATCTGCAAATAGATTAATGCCACCACCAGCTATGCAGATGCAAAATCAGACTAATACCCAGGACTTTTATGTGGTAATTCAATCATCGTATCCAGGGCAATCTCAAGAACTTTCTCTGCCATTAAATTCAACGGGATACATAATGTATCCTGACTGGACTTTCTTATTCTTCAGTGACCAAGGGAATACCACATACCAGATTTATCTGAATGGTGGCAAAGTGGGATCCGGCTCATTTATTTTCAGGACTCAATTTTCCATGAACGTCACTACCGATTTCGCAAACGTATCCATCATACTCCAGGGGTCTGAAAATTCAACTGTTTACAATTTTTATGATATCCCGATCTTACACACTACTCTCGGGAAATACTATTCGGTGTCGAATGTAGAACTTCCCGTGTATACATTGACCCAATATTTATACTTCGGTGTGAGAACCCTTGTGGCTTCTTTATTTTCGGCATTGGGGGCATTCTTCATAATTCACCGCACCGTTGTTTTAAAGAAAAAATTGGAGGTGTATGCAAAATGAGTGATAAAAAATGGATTCAAAAATCCATAAAGAGAAAGGGAAGGGTAAGAAATTATGTTTTAAAGAAGATAGGGCCGGATGGGTTCACATCCTCGGGAACAATCAAGATTTCTGCACTTCAGGAAGCCAAGAGATTGGCAAAAAAACACCACGACGTTGGGATGGAGGATGCAATTAATCTGGCCCTCAGGCTTAAGAAAATGAGGTCAAGAAAATGAGGAGGTGATATGATAAGATGAATATCAGAAAGGGGAAACTAACACGAAGGGAGAAAAAAATAACACTCAATGATGAGAAGGAAGTCAAAAGGGAAGCAAATGAAATTATACGACAAACACAGAAGGATATGTTCAATCCAGCGAGAATTACACTCAGGCAGATGGACCAGCATGAGCATGAGATAGACGAACAATTATCTCGATTAGAAAGACTACGTCAAAATATTAGAGAAGGGCATAATGAATACCATGAATTAAAATCCAAGACAGCAGAGTTAAAATCATGGAAAAAGAGGTTAAGATTGGCAAAGAAGGCCAAAAAGCTCGGAGCAAACAATGAAGAAATATCAAGGGCGATCAAGGAAGGGTATAAGAAGCATTCTCATGGACCATTAAAATCGATCCTTGCAAGACATCGCAAAAGGAGTGGATGAACCGGATGGGTAAGATAATCGATATAAAAAAAGAGCATAAAGAATATTTAAAAGATCTCGGGAAAGATATAACGCTCTTTACGGCAGGAATATTCCTCGGTCCGATAGTTGAT
>Ga0080003_1000608_pt1 | contig 22801 bp, 12 predicted proteins | sample JossMetagenome_FD_69206 | JGI IMG/M metagenome (GOLD analysis project Ga0080003, IMG submission 69206) | Hot spring microbial communities from Joseph's Coat, Yellowstone National Park, USA - JC2_E (SPADES assembly) (version 2) | ecosystem: Environmental > Aquatic > Thermal springs > Hot (42-90C)...
CGTGAAGGTATTAGCTAAGCTTCGTTGAAGCAGGAAACTCAAATCCTTCAGGGATGAGAGGATGTCAGACAAGTGCTCACTGCAACGCATATAGGTTGGCTCCTCCTAGGCCTATGGCTAGAGCTCTTATAGGAGACCAAGAGATTCTTTGCGATGACGTTGCGGAGGTGCGTAATCCCTACGACGGGCAAGTCGTTGATACGGTGCCCATCCTGACCTCCGAGTGGATTAGGAAGGCCATAGACGCAGCCTCTAAGGCTCAAGAGGAGCTTCAATCCCTCTCGCCGGCCGAGAGGTCGCGCATGCTGCTGAATTCCTCGGAAGCCATACGGTCCAACGCCGAGGAGCTGGCAAAGCTCACGGCCCGCGAGATAGGGCGTCCAATAAGGAGCGCAAGGGCAGACGTGATCAGGGCGGCTGCGATACTTGACCTTGCGGCTTCGGAGGTAAGGCATTTGCTAGAGGGGAAGTTCGTTCCTCTTGGCATTTACGATTATCCGGCCGGCAACAGCAGGAGGTTGGCCCTGACCCTGAGAGAACCTCTAGGGGTTGTTGCTACGATCACTCCCTTCAACTTTCCTGCAGCGTCTTTTGCCCACAAGATAGGCCCAGCGCTAGCCGTTGGGAATGCGGTCGTTCACAAGCCGGCGATATCTGCCCCCCTCACTCAGCTGCGTATGGCTCAGCTCATTCGCGCCTCTGGTTTTCCTGCGGGTGCGTTGAACGTCGTAACCGGCAGCTCTTCCCTTATAGGAAACGAGTTCCTGTCCAGTGACAAGATCTCGCTGATTTCCTTCACGGGCTCTGAAAAGGTGGGCTTGGAGATAGCATCTAGGGCAGTATCTTCGGGAAAGAGGGTGATCATGGAGCTAGGGGGAAGTGACGCGGAGATAGTATTTGAAGATGCCGATATGGAAAAAGCAGCGAGGGCAGCCGTGTTGGGTAGGTTTGACTACGCTGGCCAGTTCTGCAACGCAACGAAACGGCTGATTGTTGAACGCAAAGCAAGGGAGGCCTTCCTCCAGGCACTGTTGAGCCAGTTTCAACGCCTAAAGGTGGGCGATCCGCTAGAAGAGGATACGGACGTTGGTCCTCTCATAAGTGATGCGGCTGCTGCGTCTGTAAGGGAGATCTACAGAGAGGCGGTGCAAGAGGGTGCCTTGGAGATTGCCGCATTGTCAACCCCCAGGGGGGGTAGCTTTTTCCCTCCAACGATCCTAGAAGAGGTCAAGCCGACAATGAGGTTGTTCAGCGAGGAAGTGTTCGGTCCCCTGCTACCTGTGGTCTACTTCGACGTGGAAGATGAGGCGATTGGGCTGGCCAACGCCACCAGGTTCGGCTTGGACGCCTCCATCTTTACCTCGGACCTGGTGAGAGCATTTAGGGTGGCCAAGAGGCTGAAAGTTGGCACGGTAACCATCAATGATACCACCAGGTTGCGGTGGGATAACCTGCCATTTGGTGGGACGAAAAGAAGTGGAATTGGAAGGGAGAGTGTCACTGACACCATGATGGAGATGACCGAGCCGAAGCTTTTGGTCTTCGCCGGGGACTTCCGAAAGAAGAGAATTTCCTTGGAGCAACCTCGAGACTGGTCTCGAGCCTCCAGCGAGACTGGTGCCAAGTCAGATGCCTTAGCGCTTCGGCTCAAGTTGAGCCCCTGCGACGGTTTGAAAGAAGAGGACCATTGTGCGGAAGTTCATCTCTCTCCGAGAAAGTGAGGAGCCACAGAATGTGAGTTGTCCTCATCTAGAAGATCCTGTCCTCGTGATCATTCGCGACATAAGAACTAGTGGCAAAGCAGACGCCGCGGGTCCAATGATCGGGGGAAAGCGAAAGAGGGAAGGGGAGTCGCAAGCCTGAGAAACCCCGAGGAGAGGTAGGGTTCTGATACAGAATCGAACGTGCCTCGCGGTCTGTCGTTTGATCCGATTGTGATGCCTGGTGACAATCTCGTGAGGGCGTGGCCTTGGCAGTTTGAAAGAGGCGAACGCATGGTCGTTCGGTCCTCGCGCCAGGCCTGAAGCGCTCATGGGATGAGCCAGGGCGGAGCTCCCTCGCCTGCCTGGGTGTGATTTTTGAGACGTCACGCTTAAGTCCCTTGTTTTGCCACCTATATGAGGGGAGTGGGGTTCCGCATAGGGAGCTTCAACGGCGGCTACTCAGGGCGCCTAACATCCTCAAGGAAGCCACCCTATATCGCTGGTGATATCCACAGCGCCGTCTATCACTCGAGTGACGACCTGATAGTGGGTGATGGCATGCTTGGGTCCATATATCGTGTTTCTCACGATTACGACATAATTTGGGAGGTGAGCCGCGTACCAGGTCCTGAAGCAGTTGACTACAACCCAGATAGGGATACAGTGTTGGTCTATTGGGAGGGAGGCGTATTGGAGTTGAGCGGCGAGAATGGTAAGGTCTTGCACAGGCTTTCCTCTACAAGTCTCGGTACTATACCGCCGCCTCCGCCCTATGCGGTGATCTCATACGATCGCTTGGATCCTGAAACTTTTTACCTACCCGTTGGAAGCTCTGTCTGGAAGGTTGATTGGAATGGAAACGTGCTGGCGGCCTACGGCGGCATGAAGAAGGCGTCTAGCGCTTCGTTTTTTGCCGGTTCATCTTACATCTGGGCGGGAAGGCCTGAGCGGGAGTATGGGGCGGACACGAACCTGCTTCTAGCGGACCTAGACGGGAACGAGATCAAGGCGCTGGATTGGGCAAGCGATGGCAAGGTGAAGTTCAGGTTCCCGTTTCCCGCTCCTTGGGCACGGTGGTTGAACAACAGGATGTTTGCCTTGGGGAGCGGCTACGCGTTTGGCTACGCGTTGGGGTCGACTTACGTGTTCAGTTTTAACTATCTGAAGTATTATTTCCCAACGCAGTCAAACCCAGTGGCCTCCAGCCTAAACGACCCAGACATGGTGTTTCTCTCTTGGGATTGGGGAGGCTATGAGGTAGATCTTCGCGAGTGGAACAACGAGGTTGAACCTCGCACGTGGGGGCTTTGGTCCGGAGAAGAGCTCCGCGGCGTCATGTATTCGTCTCCCATTCCTACGATGGGCTTCGAGCAGGCTGAGATCGCGATAAGGTCTAGTGGGAACGTGGATGTTTCCTTGGAGCAGGCGAGCATGTCCTATAACTCTCCAGTGCTGATAGGTTCTTATTCTTGGGATGGAACATGGGTAGAGCTTGAGCGCCAGACGGTGAGTGGTTTTAAGGCGATTTCGTTACCCACCTTGGGGATGTTTTACAGGGTGGTGGTGAGGTCAGAAGACGCCGTTGTCAGCGCCTGGGTAGACCTTAGGTAGGAGTTCATGAATTGACTCTCTGAACCTGGCCTCGACCTTTGGGTTGCGCCGGGCTCAAGTTGTGCATCTCGGCGGTTAAGCAGGCTTCCCGATGCCTTCTCGGTCTCGATGACAGAAGGCGCAGAAGATGACTGCGTTTTGAGCCTCTGCTTCGAGTTAGTCTGTTGTGATATTGTGTTTTAGGCATCTAGGAGCTTGTGTTGGGCTGATGATCTCTCATATATGGTCAGCATGGTGAGCTTCCTTGTTACAAAGACCTTTTCATCAAGTGTCTGTTGCGCCGTTCAATCTTTTGCATGGACGTGTCAAAGTTGAGGTTACTGCCTTGAGGGCAGGCCTTGATTAAGATGCCTAGAAGAAGTCATTCTCGATAGACTTATAATTCTATGCGGTCTTTTTTTGAGAATGAGGAAGAGTTCATTCTCGGGTTTGATGCCGCCTGCAGTTTTGCTCTTAATGATCGCCATTGGGCTTGGCGTTGCCTTTTCTGCGCCTGTGCCTGCCGAAAGTCCCTCGGCAGGCCCGCGTTTAACTGTCACCATCACCAATACCCAGGACGTGGCGACACCAGCGCCGTTCCAGCAGAACATCACCTTCGATCCTGCGCTGTACTCCCAGTACGAGGCCCCAAACTTGGGCAACATCAGGTTCATGATGAACGGGACGCTGCTTCACGCATGGCTCGAGGGCTACTCTGGGGAGCCCTCTGGCGGTAGTGCCAACGAGGCCACCAAGGCCACCGTTTGGGTCAACTTACCAAATGGCATTCCAGCTCGCTCAAGCGTGACCATCACGATGGTGTTCGAGTCAACCTCCACGAACTTCGATGGGGTCTACTGGGGAGAGGCACCACAGCTCTCGCCGACGTACGGCGAGTACGACAACGGGCAGTACGTGTTCAACTTCTACTACAACTTTGCTGGCACGAGCTTGCCAAGCGGTTTGACCGAGGTCGTGATGAGTAGTCCAACTGGTGCAACTGGAAGCTATGCAGTCGACAACGGGATCACCATAAACAGCACTGGAGCCACGAGCTTCTGGCAAGGTAATTACATGATAACCCTGGTTTACCTCAACAAGCCAGTCACCCTTCCTGAGGTCTTCCAGGTCGTGGCTTACTCCCTGACTGGCAAGTCCCTTACCACGTGGTCTCAAGCAGGCTTGCTCTATCAGAACCAGATAACTGCGAAGTCAGCCGAAAACGGCGAGGTCGATTTCCAGATCACCAGCGGCGCTGGGTACAACTTCAACTGGCAGAGCGGGACCAGCTACGTCGCCCCAAGCGATGGTTGGACGTCTTGGTTGAAGATCGGATACCCAGCCGTGCTGTCCTTGGAGGCCCTTTCCCCATCAGCCATTGGTGCGTTTTATGCCAACCACACGACGTCCCTTGAGCTCATGCACGAGGTCGGGCCTTTTGTCGCCCCAACAAACGCCACCACAAAGGGCTACATCGGGCTGTACGCCGCCAGCTTGGGTTCTGGTACTGTATCAGCCAAGTTCGGCGTGTTCCTTGGACGCGCAGCTCCTCCAAACGGCGTGATGCCAGCAGTTAAGGTTGGGGAGTTGCTGACTTTGCACACGGTCACAGTGCAAGAGAGCGGGCTTCCTGTGGGGACGTCTTGGTCGTTGATTTTGAACGGCATCAAGATGACCACAAGTTCGACTCAAGTTCAGGTCTACGAGTTCCCAGGCACCTACTCCTACTCTGTGATAGCTCCCACTGGTTACTCCGCGTCGCCGCAGTCTGGCTCCATAACCGTGAGCAATGAGTCAATCACGCTGCCCATTGCCTTCTCCGTGCTCAAGTACCCAGTGACCTTCGAGGAAACTGGGCTGCCGCCAGGCACTTCTTGGTCTGTAACTCTCAACGGAGCGACAATAGCTGGGCAGCGCTTCTTCATTACCAGCAACGTGACCGCGCCAACCGCCAACTTGAGCGTGCCGCTTGGGTCTTATACCTACACGATTACCTTGCCCTCTGGCTACAGGACGACAAACTCGACTGGCGTTCTCAAGGTAACTGGGTCTAAGTTGCTCAGCATCCATGCATCTACAGTCACTCCTGTCTTGGAGTACGTTGCGATCATTGTGATCATAGTTATCGTGGCGCTGGGCTTGTACTTGGCTCTGGCAAGGTCGAAGAAACAGCCATCTGGAAAGGGACCAAGCTCTAAGCGACGAGGCGCAGGCGTTCAAAGCAAGTTTTTTTCATTTTTGCAAAGGATTGTCTCCATCCGATTTGCGGGTGCACGGCATGAGCTCTTCTCAAGACCTCTTCGTAAAAACCTGGGGAGCAAGTCGTGACATAATCAATGAGGGAGCGCATTTCGCATTAAGGAGATGCAAGGGGTCTTCAGGCAGCTCTCCTACTTGGGAAAGGAGCCTGAGGTTTCACGGAGGAGCACACATCTTACGTTTGGCATAGAACCAAATCCTGACTACTAAGGCTTGAGCGGCAGAAGTGGTGGAAATTCCGCTAGCAAACCCAGTCATGGTTGAATTTGCTTCAGGCCCAGACTTGGACGTTGAACAACCGAACTCCTGCGGTGAAAGAGAGTGTTCAAACATCAGTAGGAGCGACCATTTTGACCAGTCGATCAAAGCGCATCGTACTGGGTTGCATCGAGGGGACCAGCGGGCTCAAGGGGATCCAGTCACGCCGGTTCAACTGCCTTGCCAAGCTAGCGTCATCTCCATCACCAAAGACCCCTCCGTTGGGGCGGAGTTAAAGGCCATGAGTCGGCGTATAGTTGTCTTGGGGATGTTCCTTGGAAGCCGAGGTAAAGCTGGCGATGCAAGAAGAGATATCCTCCCCGAACAAGGAAGGGAGGCACAAGCCCAACGCAGCTCTGGAGCTGTGAGCACGCGGTAAAGTTGTTTTCATCCTTCCGCGTAGCCGACAAGAAGGTCCTGCAGAGACTGACGTAGTAAGCCAAGGATAAGTTCTCGCTGTCTTCAGTGCCCGATGGAGATCGCAAGGACGGGGCACTTCATGTACTTTACCTCCAATGGTAATGGGGCGGAGTTCCGCGAGAGATAGGAGGTTCACAGAATGAGGGCTTCAAAGGAGCAAAATCGAGAGAAACATCCTCGGAAAATCGATACTTGCAAAATTCATGAATGAGTTCATGTGCAGTTTTCGAGCTGCGCAAATCTGGCAGTTGGCGCTACACTTAAATTCGGCTATTTGGTTATCTTAAATGAGTCAGAGAAAGGTTTTCATCCTTGCTGTTCTTGTGGCTCTTCTCTTCCTCATGCCAAACACCGCTGCCAACTCGGCAACTGCCCCGACGAAGCCCCAGATCATAGCTGCATACGAGCAGGCCATGGTGTACACTCCCTCTATGCCAGCTTGGAACCCCTTTGCTCCCTCGTCTTTTTTGCAGGGCGACCTACCGCTTGCGTTTTACAATACAGCTGACAACCAGTTCTACCCAGTCCTCGCGTCTAGCTGGACCGAAGACCTGGCGAATCAGACCCTCATCGTTCACCTCAGGAAGGGCCTCTACTGGTACAACGGAAGTGCCACGCTTCCATTTACGGCTTGGGACGTATTCACAAATTTCTACATAGGCACAAAGGTCTTCCAGTGGCATTATCCCGCGATCAACTACACTGGAGTGAGGATACTTGACAACTATACGATCGCTTTCGTGTTTAAGGATGCAATGGTCACGACTGCTCCTTACATACTTTCTACCCCTATCTCTACCCCCTATCCGCTCTGGAAGTCCATCCTCATGAAGATTCTCTCTTTCAACAGCGAAGAGGCTGAATTGGACAGCAGCAACATCACTCAGATAGTTGTTCCTCCATGGGTGATTGGCCCTTACTACGTTGAGAAGGTGTCTCCTCCATACGTGATTTACGCGCTCGAGCCGGCAACGTTACTGTCCGAGTGGGCTGCCGTGTTCCCATATCACACATGGCAATACTACCAGCCGACGATTGAGCTGTACTGGACAGGAGGGAACATACAGTCGATGAATGCCATGATAGCAGGCCAAGACTCTGTAGACTGGGACGGGCTTTCTCCGAGCCAGCTGTCTGTGCTATCTTCACATGACATCTCCTATCATCTGACCGTTTCTCCGCACATAAACGGAATTCTCATAAACCAGACGCACTATCCCTGGAACATAGCCCAGGTGAGACAGGCGATTTCGTACGCAATAAACAGAACTGAAGCTGTAGATGCGTGGGGTGGGATATACTGGCCCTTGGCGACGGATACCCCCTTGGTCACGGGCGTGCCCATCCCCTCTTGGCTCAGACCTTTCGCAGTCAACTTCACCTACGACCCGGCCAAGGCTGCCTCCATGCTCCAGAGCCTGGGCTTCTACAAGAAGAACGGAGACTGGTACACCCCCAACGGAACGGAGCTCACGCTCTCAGTTGACGTTACCGCGGGCTGGACTGACACAGATACCATAGTGGCAGACGTGGCAAACCAGCTGACCGCCTTTGGAATTCCCACCAAGGAATACGAGGTTCCCTTTGGCACCATGTGGGGTACCATAATACCAAGCGGAGACTATCAGGCTGCTTCCGCAGAGTTCACGCTGCAGGGTTGGAAGTGGGATTCGGTCTGGACCATGGGCAATCCTTTCGCAGACTTCCCGACTTGGAACAGGACAGCGGTCTACAAGTTCTACTATCCGAACAGCACGGTTGGTTACATGAACATGTCGCGTTGGACAGCTGTTTTCAAGGCTACTGTGCCCGGCTCAGCTGCTTACAACAGCTCCCTAATTCAGTACACAGCGTTCGTGAACTATTGGCTTCCGACCATCCCAATCTGGGAGATGAGGTTACCCATGGAGTACAACTCCCAGGTCTTCAATCTGTCTTGGGCATGGAATTTGCCATCTCCAGCAAGAAAGCCCTTCGATACGGGTGCGTATCAGATCTGGGGAACATCTTTCAGAGGAATGGCACAACAGTACGTACTGTTTGGAGTAACGCCGTCTGGAATCGAGAGTCCGCTGTACGAAGCGATCAAGACCGATTCGCTTGCTCCATCCGTCGCCAGATACCTTGGCTTGTCTCCTGCCTACACGGTCGACTATCGGCCCGCGCCGAGCTCCGCGTCCATTTCGCTCAGTACGTCCTCTGTTGCGGTCGGAGCTCCAGTGACGGTTACGGCGCGCTTACTCTTTGCAAACGGTACGGGTTCTCCCGGGGTAGAACTGACGTTCTATGCCAATCAGACTCCTATAGGATCTGCCGAGACGGATGCAGAGGGCATCGCAACGGTCACGTTTAAGCCCAAGGCTCCCGGAGTGTACTCCATCAGCTTTTCTGCAGCAGGGATACCCGAGCTCACTCCTGGCAGCCAGACGCTGGCGGTGGCTTCAGCGCCTTCAAGCACTGGCTGGCAACTGCCTGCAGTAGCCATCGTGCTCGTGCTGATTGCGATCGGCGGGGCATTGCTCTTTTTGCGTCGGACGCGCAGTCAAGGTCAGGCCAAGACAACGTGAACAAGTCTTTTTTTTGTTGTGTTGCTCTCCCAGTGGTATTGAACGGTTCCACTCTACAGGTAGGGAGAGCTTCTCGCTCATGCAGCCAGTTGGGGCTAGGTACCACTGGGAAGCTTTTCCAGCAAGCAAATGCCTTGTATTAATCGCTCTAAAGAAGAGCCAGACGTCCAATTAGAAGTGCCGATACACTTTTAGGTTTGTGACGGCTCCCGTTTATGAGAAGAGCTCTTGTTGTTGTCTTTACAATGGTCTTGCTTTTTCCCTACACCTGCGCGCTTCCCGCCAAGGCTTCTCTGGCGAGCGGTGGCTCTGTGCAGTTGACTTACGAAGGCTTGGCCACCCAAAGCCCAGATTACGATCAGAACTTTTTCTTTAAAGGGCAGCAGGCTGTCTTTGACTTCTACGTAAGCGGTGTCTCTAACGTGACGTTTTACTTAGTTCCCTTCATGGGTACGACGGGCTACGTGCCCGTCTACAGAGCACCGAGCCCAGGATACGTGAACTTTACCGTAAACACAAGCGCTCTTTCTGTGGGCCTATATCAGATCGTTGCCAGAGCTGGGACCCAAGAGTGGGACGGGGTTTCATCCGCACCCACCAAGGATTATCAGGAGAATCCTTGGCTTTTAGCCGTCATCGAAGGCTTCAACGCGACGGAAGAGTTTTCCAAGCTCCCGCCCCTTACGGTGCCCTATGGGCTTGGAGTTAACGTTCACTTTTCTTCTCCAGACTCTCAGGATTTGGTTTACCTCAGGATGATGAGTTATGCTGGCATCAAGATAGTCAGAACCGACCTATTTCTCGTGCCTGGCAGCCAGCAACCTTGGAACCAGCAGCTATCTCCTTGGTATGACCTTGCGACCGCAGAGAAGGCCGTCGGCATCAGGCCGCTTTTCATACTTGACGGCAATCCGTTGCAGATCATATCACCCAACACGTCGACTTGGGACAGCGCCTACGCCAGCTACGCCGGCAACGCTTCCCTGACTTTTTCCCAGTTCAACCCGATCTTCGAGATCTGGAACGAGCCCAACGACGGCGGGGCGGGCTACGGCTTCTGGGGCCTCTACCCGGAGCAGGCCTACTCCAACGCCGCGAGCGCGGCCATAATCAGGATGGAGGCTGCGACGGGCGGAAAGGCCACGGTGATAGCCCCTGCGTCGATATACGTAGGAGGGACTGCGAACACCTTCATCGTCCGTTTTGGCAAGCAGCTGAACCCTACCGCCTTCGAGCACCTGGCTGCCTTTTCGGTACATCCATACCGTTTTCCCCCACCGGAGACTGCTTCGCCAGATTACATCAGCCTGAAACAAGACCTGCAGTCCGAGAACAGGTCAAAGCCAATCGTTGAGAGTGAGTGGGGATACGAGACCTACGCAGTGGGCATGCTGAAGCAGGCGGAGTACTACCCCAGGATATACCTGACCAACCTGATGAACGGGGTCCCCATAACGATACTATTCGACTGGCCAGATGGCCCGTCTTTTTCCTGGGGCCTCATCCTAGACGACGACGTGCTTGCGGGTCGCGGGGGGCCCTTGCTTGGCTCGCAGGCCTACATGGTAAAGCCCTCGTACTTCTCCCTCTACTATCTGGACTACAGCCTCAACGGCTACCAGTTCAACCAGGCATACGTGAACGATCGCCTCTTCAGCGAATACCAGAATGGGTCATTCAGCTATATGGACCCGAGCCTGGCAGGACAAGCCGGGATCTACCTCCTGAAGTTCGTGCGCGGGCGTTCGGTCAGATACGTATTGTGGTCAACAAATGGCACAAGCAACGTCACGCTCACCCCCAACCTGCTTGGCAGCTTCTCCTCCGTTTCCGTCACGAACCTCTTCGGGTACTCTCACAACGCGACTGTGTCTGGGGGAAGAGCAGTCGTGACGACAAGCGGCGTCCCAGAGATCCTGACTGTTACGGCTTCGAGTAGCACTCAGACGACACCTCTGCTCGGAAAACTCGTCCCTGCAGCGGCAGTCGCAGCTGCAGCGGCAGTCGTGGTCGCCACCATCTTCGCTCTGGGAAGACGCACGGACCGCCATTCACGGGGTCCCCAAGCTCCCTTGCAAGGGCCTGGCTCGCCTCGCGCTGCGGCTTCCAGCGCTGGGCGTCCTCGCCCTACAAGCTCTGACTCCCGTCAAGCGGGAAGCCCAGGATGGGTCCCCTTGGGCGTTTGAACACGTAATGACCAGCCGGGATGGAGACAATGGGGCTTGGATCTGGGCAGCGAGGGCCGCTGCCTCGGGCCTGCGCGGTAATGCCAGTACAGAGCTCGTCCGTCAAGGATAGTTCGCCGGCTTGCCAGGTAGGCCAGCGACTTGGCGCGTTGCAGTCCTTCTGATCTACGCATATACCGAGGGTAAATGCCTCGAAGCCGATGCGTGCTGCGGCACAGCGAAGTAGTCGTCTTTCCCCTTCTTCCTGAACTTGAGATGATCGGCGTCCTCGCGAAAGAAGTTCTTGAAGACGTCATCGAGAAAGCGCAGCGACACCTGCAGCGACTGAGCGTTGGCCTCCTAGAGCCAAGGGTAATGCTTCTTCAGATCCATCAGCATGTCCTGCGCATCCATGTAGTTCAGCGAGAACTTCTCAGCGTCTTTGTGGGAAACTTGGTACTTGTCGGGTTCTCCAAAGAAGCGTTCGTGCACGAACCTGCAGCCACCAAAGCGGTTCTTCAGTCAGACCTCCTGCTTCTCGTTCGGATATAGCTTCAGCCTGGTAGCCATCATCATTGCGAATGGAAAGAGTTACTTATGAACATCTCTGCGGGACGAGGTCATCCCTTTGGCAAGGGGAATCCCGCCTCTACTCCCCCCGTTAGAGCTAAAAGCGGAAAAGGCACGCTTACAAAATGGAGTACTTTCCTGAAATCCAAAGGGCAGAATTCAAGCAATACGACCCCAACCTATCCGTAGCTGGAAAGAAGATGGAAGACTGGACTCGCTTCTCTTTAGCCGTTTGGCATTTTTTCGGCGAGGGCACTGACCCATTCGGTGACGGTACCATGATCAGGCCATGGCAAAGGGGACCCAAGGGTCTGGAGCAGAGACTCCAAGCAGCCTTTGAGTTCATGGACAAGTTATCCATAAGCCACTTTGCATTTCACGACTTGGACATCATCCCTCCCACGAGAGACCTCGGGGTCATGGAGCACGAGCTGAAGCAGGTGATTCCCGTGCTGAGGTCCGCCATGGAGCAAGCAGGCGTAGGCCTGCTGTGGGGAACCGCAAACCTATTCAGAGATCCCGCGTACGTGCACGGGGCGGCCACGTCTCCCTCGCCAGCGGTCTTCGCCCGCGCTGCCAGTCAGGTCAAGAGCATGCTGGACACCACGCTCGAGCTCAAGGGAGAGAACTTCGTCATATGGCCAGGGAGAGAAGGCTATGACACGCTGCTGAACGTCGACTTGAAACTTGCCTTGGACCTCTTGGGATCGTTTCTGTCGGCGGTTGCCGACTACGCGCAAGAGATAGGCTTCAAGGGAAATCTTCTGGTGGAACCTAAGCCGATGGAACCCATGAAGTTTATATACGTTTCTGACGTCATGAGCCTTTGGGCGATCCTCCAGCACTACGGCCTTCAGGGAAAGTTCAAGGCAAACATAGAGGCCAACCACGCCACGCTGGCCAACAGATCCTTCGCCCACGAGCTCCGTCTGGCTCGCTCTTTTGGCCTGCTGGGAAGCGTGGACATAAACCAAGGAGACCTCTTGGTTGGATGGGACGTGGATATGTTCCCCACGAACCTCTATGAGACAACACTGGCAGCATATGAGATAATCAAGAACGGAGGCATAGCTCCCGGCGGGTTCAACTTCGACGCAAAGGTGAGGAGGGGATCATTTGAGCCGCTGGACCTCGCATACGCCTATCAGGCCGGCATGGATGCCGTGGCAAGGGGATTCAAGGTGGCTGCCGCCCTCATCAAAGACAGGGCATTGGACGGATTTCTGGAAGACAGGTACGGGGGCTATGCCGACGGCATCGGCAAAGAGATCACGACAGGAAGGGCAAAGCTCGGCCAACTGAGGGAGTACGCCCTTCAGAGAGGACTTCCGAAGCTGAGCTCGGGCAGACAGGAGCACCTGGAAGACGTGCTCAACCAGTACATGACATCTGTTACATGAGTAGCCAATCGAATACCAGTAATGGGAAAGCCAGCGGTTCTGCCACGCTTGTAGTCCAGCGGAAGCTGAGAGACGCGATCTCTCGTATCGCGGGGGCCTCAAAGGTCGCCTCTCGCTCGGGGGACTTGCTTTCCTCTGCCCAATGATATCTCTGTAGATCAGCGTCCAAGGCGAGGCACTGCCTATGTAGTGGTCAAGGTACCTCGGAGGCGCGGGCTTGCCCGTTTTGGCAGCTATCCTTGAGGGCTGATCCCATACCAAGCCTTCCCGAACAAGAGTATCCCACTCCTTCTTCGCCATCTCCAGCCAACCTTCGATACCCCTTTCTGCCCCCAGGGCAGTCAGCGCGAATACCAATCTCGGCCAGCTTGAAGAGCTTTGAGAACTGAGATCAACTGGACCGTCTTCATCGGCCAAGTTGGGAGAGCAATAGGGCGACGCATGACCGTTGACCCTTGCCACGGATCTGAGTGCAGAAGACAACTTCTCTTCATCCGCCACGCTCTCCTGACCCAAGATGTAAGACCACCATTCTCCCACGAGCTGACCCATGAACGTGGCGTGCCCAACGTCTGGCTCCCCTTTCCAAGCTATAAACTGCCCGTCCTCGAACATGGCATTGAAGGATTCCCTGGCCCTCGCAAGGCGCTGAACTGCCCTGTTCCCTTCTTCTGCCTCGCCAAGAGCGCGGCACATTTCTCTGTAGGCAATGAGAGACGCAACGTAAACGGAGGACGTGTAGCTGTCCGTTCCCTTTATGGAGATCGCGTCGTACCCTGTGTCTCCAGATCCCTCCAGCTCTGGAAGCCCATCCCCGTTCTTGTCGCATCCCTCTTCCCAGTCCATGGCCCTCTTTGCATAAGAGAAGTTGCGCCTCAGGAAATCGAGATCACCAGTTGCCAGGTAGTACCTCCAGAGCAACAGGACAAACGTCGGATTTGTATCCTTCCACTTGGGCGGAGCCGTGGTCCCGTCGCTGGGATCATCCATGGAGTTCACGCCCAAGTCGTGAGGGACATAGCCGTCTTCCCTCATGTAGCCGGCCAACATCTCGATGAACGAGCGTTCTAGTTCGGGGTAATAAGCAAGGACGGGCAGCGACCCCCCTTCGTGACACAGGGCGGCTATGGTCCCCATGCACGGGCAGCTCTGGGGAGCTTCGTACATGCAGAACCTGCCCGCGTCGTCCAGCCAAGTGATGGAAGACAGCGTGTAAGCCGAGTTCACTATCAGATCTCCAAACCAGTCTGGGAATCCTTTTTTAGCTGTCAGAGACAACAGACCGTCGTGCCAAGCTTTCGTGCTGGATAGAAGCCGCTCAAACTCGTCCATGAAGTGCTCGGCAACGGCGGGGGCCCCGTCAAAAAGGCGCTGATAACGGTGTCCGTAGGGGTACATCGCGGACCTCCCTTCAAAGTACCACGAAAAGACGTACTTGAGCTCTTGCTCACCTTCGTACTCGTTCACAAGGATGCCCATTGGCATGTCCCAAAGGCCAGTTACCTCATGCTGTTCGGCCCGAGGAAGATCGCCCGCCATCAAGGTAAGCCAAGGGCTTGGATCTTCATAAGGGTCGTTGCCAAGCCTCTTGCCAACCGCCAACTTGGAGGGAAGGAAAGTGTTCAGCTGAACCACAGCTCTTGACCCCTTTCCCAAGAGACAGGTCTGCCCCTTCGCCGGATCGATTGGCTTTGCCCTCGGGTTTGTAAACAGCACTCCAGAGTTCAGCTCAACGTTCTTCCGACCAACGGGACTCATACCCGAGATGTTCGAGGCCGAAACTGCGACCACTCCCCGTTTGCTCCCGCTAACTCTCACCGACATCCCGAAGGCTGGAAGCGAGCTCGAGTCAAGTTCGTTCGGGACTATGGCCGAGAACGCGGTCAGCTCCACGCTAGCCGATCCGCGCACCGAGCGCAAGCTGACAAAGGGATACGATCCCTCATATTGCAGAACGGTACCCATCCCACTCAGGGGGTCCAAGAAAGGAGGCTCGCTTTCCAGGAAGAAGCCGTTGCCCTCTTCTGGCTTCACGAACACGTGGAAGCCCCTCATGAAAGCCATGGGATGAGCCCAGTTATTCGCAAGAGTCAGGTTAACGAGCTTTCCCTTGTTGTTTATCTCTGCCTTTCCAGCACCTATTCCTCCAAGAGGTACCCCAGATGAAACGGACTGATCAGAGGTATACTTGACCATGAAGTTCAAGCATCGCAACCAAAAAAGCTACCGGTTTCAACTCGCTTGAAATATCACTATACATCTGGGGCGTTGAGCAAGCTCCTTCCCAGTTACAACTCATTTGAACCATCACTCCTCATGCTGTCTCCTTTTAAGAACTGCAGAACCCATGTTTCAACTCACTTAAATTAGCTCCAATCGGTGTCGGGCCTGCGTTGAACTGCTCTCGGGGACCACCAGTCACGCCCTCTTAGAGATTCGATTCCCCAGTCGGCGTGAACATACGCAACTTGTCTCATGGCAGCTGGGCGCTAGGAAGCCTCAATGCAGTGGAGGCAATCCCAAAGCCCTTGCATGAATCCTCATGGATGCCATGTAGTCGAGGAAGTCGTCGGTTGGCAAGAACCCGTTGAAGAATTTCCTAGGGAGAACCCTTTTCACTCCTGAAGCCAAGCTGAGCGGCTCTGCCAGTTCGGCTCCTCTTCTCTGGTCTGGAGGAAGCAAGGACAACAAAGCGCTCCTTCCAGAGCGCAGCAGGTCCACTGCCTGTCTTCCCAATGCGATGCCCTCCCTCACGTCGATGGAAACTGGCACGTAAGTCCTGATGAGAACGCCAGGAATTTCAACTCTTGTCTTCATGCCCTCGAGCAAAGCACGGACCCTTTCTCCTCCGTTGGCCAACCTGAAGTCAGCGGAATAGCCCACGCCTTCCGAAACTGCCACAAGTGCCTTGCCTTTAGAATTCACGGCCTCCTTCACCTCCCGAACCAATTCGTCGCTGTGGTCGATGGGGCTTGCCTCTGGTATGATATAAAGATCGGGGGAAAACCTTCCTGCTGCAGCGCAAGAGAGAGCCAGCCAGCCTGCGTCCCTGCCCATCAATTGCAGTATCTCCACGTCAACGTAGCCATCGTAAGAGCTCATGTCATACCTCACGGACACCGCTGCCTTCACGGATTGGGTGGCAGCCGTTGGAAATCCAAGGTCGTGGTGAGAAGGTCCCAGATCGTTGTCTATGGTCTTTGGCACGAAAATCAGGGGAAAATGCACATGCACTTCCGCTTGCCTGACAAATTCAAGTGTGCCCTCTCCTCCGATGACAACCGCGCCATCAAAGTCAAGATGTTGGAGGGATTCGAGCGCTCCCTTCAGCTTGTCCCTAGATGTACGGAGATAAGGAGCCCCTGAGCGAGCCAATTCCTGCCAGAAGCCAGCTTGGCCCGTCAGCTTCACGACATCCCCCTTGATCAGTCCCGGAAATCCCCCAACGGCTCCCCAGAGCTCGTCGTTCGAACGGGAAAGGGAAAGCCCGACGCCAGCCAAAACTGAGTTCGAACCTGGTGAAGGACCTCCCGACTGGACGGCGAGTACCTTCAACTGCGTGACCCTTCGCGCGTCGAAACAAAATCGGCCCTTAAAAGCACGAATGCCATGAGCCTTTCCGCAAGAGCAGACCTGGCTGAAAGCAGAGGGGGCAAAATGAGCTGGAATAATCCTGTGTCCAAGACGTGCCTCATACCCTCGCCGATGGCGTCGCATTTATACATTGCTGATGGCCTGAGTTATCGCATAGGTACTGGGCGATGACCTTCGCTTGCGTGCTTCTCCAGCATTTTTCGCGCCTGCTCTCGTGTAATATGCCATTGTGTAGTAGGGCTGGGGGCCTCTGAACGGCCTCTGCTCTGAGGACTGCTTCCTCGCCCTTGTTTCCTTTCCGAAGTTCTTGCAGAAAGAGCTCCTAAGAGTTCACCTCCTGCCGTACTCCGTCCCTTTCCTCCCACTCTTGGGATTCAACGCGTGGCACCTATTTGCTTGGTGCTTTATTCAGCCTAACCAAGGATGATCAGAAGGGGCATTCCTTATTGTATTCATGCCACCTTTCGCTTTCCTCACTGAGGAGGACGCGTTGACCTCATGGATCTCGTTGCGACAAATTAATACTGGCTTTCTCCTTCAGCTCATTCGACATCTTGCTGGCCGTCTTCACTTCCAACCTGCCCCCTCAAATAGTGTAAACGTAGATGCTTAAGAGTTTCTTGCAGCTGATGCTTATGGAGTTAGCTAGGGCAACGGGCTTCGTTTGCCTTTCTCTACATGTGACTGCGATGCTCGCTGTCGGATCCTCCCCAACCTGGTGCCATGAACAGCCATCTAAAAATCAAGCCCTGACAGCTTTCAGAAGCATGCTAGATGCCTTTCGAGCTGTGGCGCATCCGTCCGCATGAAGCGTTGCGAGGAGATGCCTCAAGGAGCGGGCCACTTCCTCAAGATTGCAGACGCCTCTAGTATTATCAGACGACTTGTCATTTAAGAAAGAAATCGGGACAGAAATACCATTCTCCCCACTCTTGCCAGCTTTCCTGAGGTCCCCTTCCAGCGCTCGAATACTCTGATGTGCAAGGTGGAACTCTCCACTTACGGCAAATTTCCCCTCCTGATGGTACCAGTCACTTAGAGCTAGACTTATCTCTTGTAGCCTAAATATTGTCTTGGTAAGTTGAAGCTGCTCTTTACCGCGCTTTTGCAGCCTTAGCCTCTACTTTTCCCCTTGCGGAAACTTATCTATGGATTATACAATAAAACAGTTTTCACGACTTTGCCTGTCGCAGACATCTTCAGTTTCTCAAAATTACGCTAGGTTCTCCGATCGAAGCGAAACTTAGGATAGTCGGGCTAAGCTAGGTCTAACCTTCGGCGTCTAGCTACATGAAGTTGGCACAAGTAAGTAGTAGAGATGAGTATAACTATGGTTACTGGAGGCGACCTGGACTCCTGCTTGGAGAACGTGGAGGACAAACTCCCCACTCACTGAACGATGCCATCAAGGGACATGGTCTTTCAATACCATGAAAATGAACTGCGAGTGATGCAAGTACGAAGCTCTCATACAAAAGATGAGGGATACGCAAGGTCCGCCAAGTGGTATCAGAGTACCGCTGAGGGTTCGAGGGGACGATAGAGGGGGCCTAGGAAGCGGACCTCAGGCGTAAGCCGACAGGCTCAGCCAGACCTCGCAACCCGCATGCCTCTGACCCAAGTAAGCCCCTTGTGAGTTATTTCTGTAGGAAGGTCATAAGTCATCCCTTTGAGCGATGGGATGTGTTCTGCTATGGTAGTTAGCTTGGATCCTAAGCTATTGTGCTATTGGATGGTTAGGATTAAAAGTCCTCCCGCCTTACGATTATGAAGGGAGTCGTCCTCGCGGGCGGCAAGGGCACGCGCCTCCTGCCTCTCACAAAGGTAGTCAACAAGCATCTCTTACCAGTTTATGACAGGCCAATGATCTACTACCCTATATCCACCCTTGTCAAAGCTGGCGTTACCTCCATACTCATAGTCACTGGAAAGGAGAACGCCGGGGCCTTCCTCGACCTTCTGGGCTCTGGGAAGGAGTTCGGCGCCCGCTTCCAGTTCGCTCTTCAGGAGGAGGCTGGCGGCATAGCGCAGGCCCTTTCCCTGGCGGAGGACTTCGCGGGCGGGGACGACGTGGTCGCGGTCCTCGGCGACAACATAATCTTCGACGACGTGTCACGGTACGTCAGGTCGTTCTCGGGCGGGGCCATGGCGTTCTTCAAGAAGGTGAAGGACCCCCGCAGGTTCGGCGTCCCGGTCTTCGACGGGGAAAAACTGGTGGCCATCGAGGAGAAGCCCTCCAACCCAAAGAGCGATTACGCGCAGGTGGGCCTTTACGTGTACGATTCCTCCGTGTACGACAAGATAAGGAGGATAAGGCCCTCGGCCAGGGGCGAGCTCGAGATAACAGACGTCAATAACCTTTACCTGAGGGAGGGGAGGCTCTCCTACGCCTTCCTTAGCGACCTGTGGCTCGACGTCGGCACCTTCGACAGCCTCCTCGAGGCCGCCAACTACGTCAGGGCGCACCTTGACGACAGGGTCGACCCCTGGGCCGAAAAGGGCGAGGCAGGTCGCCTTCGGTCCGGCGGCCCTGAAAATCTATGACGTCCCCGAGAGCGATGTACCTCGGAGGAGGGCGGAGAGCTCCCCGATGTCCTCCTCGAGGGGGCGAATGGTCAAGATCTTACTGACCTTCGCCACGTCGAATGAGGTATCCCTAGGCCTCCTGGCGACGAAGCCCAGCTGGCTCGCGCTTACGGACCTGATAAGCCCCACGTCAAGCCCAAGGGCCCTGGCCACCATCACCGCGAACTCGTAGCGGCTAACCCTCTCGACGCTGCCCAAATGATAGATCTGGTCTCCCCCGCCCCTCGCCTCGAGCAGCTTTCCTATCAGCCTTGCGGCGTAGGGCGTGTATGTCGGGGTAGAGAAGAGGTCCGCGGCCGCCCTCACCTCCTTTCCCGCCCTGAGCGAGGATGCCACGAGCTCGGCGAAGCTCTGCTTCCTCCTGGAAAGATTGGGGCCGAAGGGCGTGGATATCCTTATGACAACCCCTCCGCGGGCCAGCACCTCCCTTTCCCCCATCAGCTTCGCGCGGCCGTACTCGTTGATCGGGTTGGGCGGGTCATCCTCCTTGTACTTCCCCTTCTCCCCGTCAAAGACGTAGTCCGTGGAGATGTGGATAAGGGGAACTTTGAGCTCCTCGCATACGGAGGCCGTCATCCCTGCCGCCCTCCCGTTTATCTCCTCAGCGGTCCTGGGGTCCCCCTCGCAGGCGTCAACGCCGGTCATGCCGTCCGCGTTCACGACCGCGCTTACCTTCAGCTCCTTGATCAGCGCGCGCAGGCCCTTCTCGTCGCGGGCGTCAAGCCTTACCGTGCCGAAGGAGCCCGAGGAGGACGTCCCAACGGCGTCAAGCTCCTTCATCAGGTACGAGCCGAGAAAGCCGCTCCCCCCCAGAACCAGTATCGTTCGGGCCACCTTCCTGGCGTACCTCTCGTAGTTCTCGACGTAGTGCGCGACTGTCAGCCTCAGCGCCTCTTCGAACGTGTGGGAGGGCCTCCAGCCCATCCCCATCAGCTTTGAGGCATCCAGCGCGTACCTCACGTCGTGCCCGGGCCTGTCCGGGACGAACTGTACCAGATCCTTCCCCTTCCCCAGAATCGAGAGGACCTCCCTCACCACGTCCAAGTTGTGCCTCTCGTTGCCCGCGCTAACGAGGTAAGTCTCGCCTGGCTCTCCCCTCCTTAGAATGAGGTCGATGGCCGAGCAGTGGTCCTCAACGTATATCCAGTCCCTCACCTGCCTCCCGTCCCCGTAAACCGGCACCCTTCTCCCGGATAGGGCGTTGATAACGGTCTTAGGGATGAGCTTCTCCGGGTGCTGGTAGGGGCCGAAGTTGTTGCTGCAGTTGGATATGGTTACGGGAAGGCGGTAGGTGTTGCTGTAGGCCCTCACCAGGAAGTCGGCTGCCGCCTTCGTGGCCGAGTAGGGGTTCCTGGGGTTGTAGGGCGAGCGCTCGTCGAACTTCTCCGCGCCCTCGAGGGGAAGCGAGCCGTAGACCTCGTCAGTGGATATCTGGTGGAACCTCACCCCTGTTCTTCTCACGGCCTCCAGGAGGGAGTGGACGCCGAGCACGTTGGAGCGCAGGAAGGCCGATGAGTCGGATATGGAGCGGTCCACGTGCGACTCCGCGGCGAAGTTGACGATAGCGTCGGCGTCCCTCGCCAGCTTCTCCATGAGCTCGGTGTCGTTGATGTCGGCCTTGTAAAAGGAGTAATCCCCTTTCACCCCCGCGAGGTTGTCGGGGTCCGCGGCGTAGGTTTCGAGGTCAACGTTGACGATTGAGTCCCTGGGATACCTTGAGAGCCAGTAGCGTATGAAGTTTGAACCTATGAAGCCGAGGCCACCCGTCACGATCAGCTTCAATGCCACCGCCTCGCAGCTCCATCAGCTCGGCATCCCTCAGGAGGGGCAGCGACCTGTCCTTTTCGGAGATGATGACCTCCCTGAGGGGCCAGTCGATCCCGACCTCGGGGTCGTCGTACCTTATCCCCCTCTCGGCCCCTCTATTGTACTCGGCCGTCACCTTGTAGAGCACGACTGTGTCATCGGCCAGCGACAGGAAGCCGTGAGCGAAGCCCGGGGGGATGTAGATAGCGTCTGGTCCTCCCGTTTGGGGATTAGCGGATTCCTCAGAAGTGGGAGGAGGGAACGACGACAGGTAGTATCCCTCCCACTTCCCCAGCGTCGGCGATCCAATTCTTACGTCGACCGCGACGTCGTAGATCTTCCCCCTAATCACCCTCACCAGCTTGCCCTGCGCGCTTGGCTCCAGCTGGTAGTGCATTCCCCTTATCACCCCTTTTCTGGAGACCGATGCGTTGTCCTGCACGAAATCCGGGAGGTTCAGGGCCGACCTCTTGTAGAGCTCGGCGAACGAACCTCTCTCGTCGGGGTAGGCGTCCGAGTGGATTAGGTAAAGGCCTAGGCCCGACTTCCTAAGGTGAAATCCCATAACTCTCGCGCTGAAGGTCTTAAAAACCTGTTCTTTGAAGGTTCTCTTTAATCGACTTATTGCATGACCCGAAAATATCTTATAAATCTACAACCAGGCTTTGCATAAAAGTTATCTCATAATAGATCTGGATCACGGGCACAATCGCGTCGCACAGAAACAAAAAATCTGAAATGCGATGCAGTGCTGCAGGGAATCATGCAACAAGTCATGATGTCCCTCTTCGTTGTGCAGTTCATTGCAAACCATACGAGGTTTCGGACCATGGGATACATCCTGCCCAAAAAGAGCGCCTGAAGCGATCTCCGAATTGTAGAAGGCAGGATACCCGAACTTTCACATGAATCCGCGGCATTTCCAGCTTTCCCAGGAATCTCTTGCTAAAAATCGTAGCAGTAATCCAATACACAGCCGCTGAGACCCAGTATCCGATAAAATCCACGGATATAACCCAGTAGAGAGCAACACGGCCAGCCCAAATCGCTGCATGCCGACATACCGTACAGCCCGTAGAGCCGCAGACCCGCATCCCCGAGGACCGCCATGTCTTCGAGATGAGTACATCCTCTAACCCCGATAGAAGCGTCAGGAGTCTCTGGGCTAGATCTGAATAATAGAAGGACTCTGGGGTTCAACCCCCGAGGATCCCACCACTTACCAGTAGAAGTTCTCTGCTCACAGCGCAAAGTGCCTGAAGACCCGCCCGGCAAGGCAATTGAGCCCTCTTGGCGCAAAACGTACCTTCGCTCAAGGTAAAGCTTCTCTTGTACCACTTCCACTCAGGTACACATGATGAGCCAAGCCGGGCGAAAAAAAAATTAAGTTGTTCGCTTGGTTGCTGACTTCTTTCTCAGGAACAACCAAGCCGCGGCAGCAGCTATCACTACGATGACCACAGCCAAACCAACGTAAAGGGAATTGCTGGTTGGGGCTGAAGACACGGTCAGAACGGCCTGAGAGGACTTGAGGGATGGGTAGTTGGTGAGACCTGCCGTGATCGCGTAGCTTCCCTGAGTCTTCGGGGTGTAGGTAACGGTCGCCGTCCCTTGGGAGTTAGTGGTGGCCGTGGCTACGGCTTCACCGTTGACGTAGAAGGTCACGGGTTGGTCAGAGGCAACCGAGCCGTTCGACCAGTGCAAGCTAATGCTGAAGTTGACTGGTATCCCAGCAGTAACAGAGGATGAACTTACGGATACAGAGAATGGAGCGAGGGTGGCTGAAGACACGGTCAGAACGGCCTGAGAGGACTTGAGGGATGGGTAGTTGGTGAGACCTGCCGTGATCGCGTAGCTTCCCTGAGTCTTCGGGGTGTAGGTAC
>Ga0080003_1000611_pt1 | contig 22723 bp, 35 predicted proteins | sample JossMetagenome_FD_69206 | JGI IMG/M metagenome (GOLD analysis project Ga0080003, IMG submission 69206) | Hot spring microbial communities from Joseph's Coat, Yellowstone National Park, USA - JC2_E (SPADES assembly) (version 2) | ecosystem: Environmental > Aquatic > Thermal springs > Hot (42-90C)...
AGACCTTAGTCCTCTTGAGGTACTTTCTAAGATACATAAGACTGTAAAATATCCAATTGGTTATCGTGAGGTTTCAAGAGATATTCATTATCTTGAAGGTGATGAAATAAAGTCTTTTAATATTAAGAGTGCTTTAGACCTTAATAAAGAAAATATTTATAATTCATATACTAGTGCTTTTAATAGGTTCATTAAGGAGAATTCTGAGTTAATTGATAAAATTGTGGCTACTTCTGCTGATGTTATAGCGCTTAACCGAAGATTGATTGAGAAGAATATAAGATGCGTTAGATGTAACGCTAAGACATTAAGATGCTTTAAATATGATTGGATAAATAAAAAGGTGATATAGTTGATGAGTGAAGAAAAAACTGATGAACACCTATTCAGTTTAGATACTGAACATATTAAAGGTATGATTAAAATCTCTATCAATACATGTAAGAAGATTGGTATGGATGTAAAGAAATTCTTTTCAGCAGTAAAGTATCAAGTTCCTAATGATGGCTTCTATATTAGTGACTATATGATTACTAGTGCTCTTGAAAAGATCCAAGAGTATTTAGACTCGAAGTTGAAAAGTGTTGGTTGGAGAATTATACTTGGTTATGATAATACTAATCATTTGGTTATTTGGCATCTAGTTACTGATTTGAATAAGTCTTATTATTGGAAAAATGTAGTACATTCTTGCTACAAGGGCAAGAAATGTGAGTATGAGTTATGACTACTGATATGGAGGATAAGAAGCAGAAATATTATTCATACAATTTTCTACACGATTGGATTATAAACACAATTAAAAGCTTAGACGAATTAAATGTATACGATTACGCTGTTGAATCATTGAGAATTTATACTTATTTGAACAGTAAGAGATTGGATATTCTAAAAAAGTTGGATGTATTAAAGAGAAATCTGGATGAATTAGAAAAGATGGATGCGTTGGCAAATGCTGACACAAAAATACAATCCTAGATCTCTTTCTGATATAGCTGGTAATTCTGAAGCTATATCATTACTACGTCGTTGGGCATCTTCTTGGGAAGCTAAGAATCCGGCTTCTAAATCTGTTTTTCTCTATGGCTCTCCTGGAAATGGTAAAACTTCTTGTGCTATAGCACTAGCTAATGATTTTAATTGGGAAACATTAGAGATTAATGCTAGTGATAAGAGAAACGCTACTGAAATAGTTAAAATTCTATCTCACGCTATATATTTTAAACCTTGGAAAACAAGAACATTAATCATAATTGATGAAGCTGATTATCTTACTAAAGGAGCACTACATGCCTTAGAGTCGTTAATTGACGAGAGCGTTAATCCTATTATTATTATTTCTAATGACCAATATGCTATTAACAAAGTTACTGATTACTTTAAAACAAATTCTTTGATGATTAATTTCAGAAAATTAGATAGTAAAACTATGCTTAAGGTTTTGTCTAATATTGCTCAATCTGAGTGTTTATCAATACCAGATTTGAATAAACTTATTGATTACTCTAGTGGTGACTTGCGTTATGCAATAAACAATATTGATAATATAGATGTTCCTCCAAAAGAGCTAACTGATAATATCTTTTCAGTAGTACACAAAATCTTTGCTGGTAATTGGGATGGTGATATTACTGATGTTGATTTTGAATTCCTTTGGAAAGTGATTAAGTATAATATGCCAAATTTTTATAATGATATACATGGAATAAATGTTTATGAATGGTTGTCTAATATTGATTTAATTATGGATAAAGTTTATACAAATTATGGTGGTAAGTTGTCTTATAGATTCTGGAGATATATTATCACTTCTCTAAAGATGTTACCACCACATCAGAAAACTTCTAAGATTGAAATACCTAAGTTCGAGAGTTATGTTAATATTCAAGAATCTGATGTTGATAAATTGGCTCCTAGGTTTCATATGAGTAAGTCTAAGACTTATAAAACATTGAAGGAGTTTCCATTTTTACTCAATCTTCCAAAGAGAAAAACTTACAAAACACTAATATGACCAACAATTTAAGATACATCATGGGTGTTGTTCATCCCTTGGTTAAGAATGTATTACAATCGCAAGGTTTTAAGTTTATTAATAATTATTTGTATTCTCGAAATGATGAACTAGTTAAGTGTAGATATTCTGGTGTTGCCATAACAGTATATAATTTGTGCTTTCATATTCTAGATGGAGGCAAAGTTATCATTTTTTTTGATGGTAGCAATCCGCAGGTTTTGGCGGATTTCTATGAAGAATTCCCACAAAGGTGAAATATGGTAGAAGAAATAGGACCACAAATGCAACCAGAAATAGTGCGAGTATCTATGGAAATAGCCAAGCTAGATAAGCAGATTAAAGATTATACTGATATGATTAATAACTATAAGTCCCAAATCCACGAAACTGAGTCAAAGATTGATGATCTTAAAGAGCAATTAGCTTCTCGCTCGAAAGAATTACAGGCTATGATAAATCAATTTGTCAAGCCTACAGGTCAGGTTACTTATCATGCTTCTAAAAAGACATATTATTCTGTATTCAATAATCAAGTATGTACAATCGACGCTACTCCTATTTATAAAGAAGTTTTAGACTACATTTATAGTTTAAGAGTAGTACAATCATCTAATATAAAAGACTTTTTGGTTCAAAATGGTTATAGGAGTAACACAGCAAGAACATATGCCACTATGTATATGAAGTATTTAAAAACTCATGCTAATCCATCTTGGATTGTTGATAGTACTAATTATAAAGTACTATTGAATCCCATGTATGCTAATAGGAAATTTGATCTAACTAATATGTCTGATGTTAGTAAGTCTTACTTTGAAAAGAGATTAAATAAAGAAAGCTGAATTACTGTCCTCTATGTGGGTCTGAGGACGCAGGAGAAAAAAATAAAATGGCAGAAGCCGCTATGGTGGAAAGACCTTTAGAGAAAGCACTACTTGATAAAATCTACAAGGGCGATAAGAACGCTCTTGAAGAGGATATCAAAAATGTACAGGAAGAAAAAGGAGCTCTAAATAGAGCTAGCGCTCTACGAAAACTACTACGAGAAAAGGGACAAAGAGAAACAAATACAAACACTACAGTAGTCGGCTATTTTCTACAACAATATAGACGACGTGTTGGCGAAGATGGAGAATCGCAATATAGTGTATATATAGCTACACCAAAGGGTATAGCTACTATACACATTAGCGATCCTCGTTCTGATTTGCCAGCTGTAGAAGGTAGTGGACTTACAATGCGAACCTTTGGTGAGCCTCAAAAGTGGATTGGCCTAGTTGAAAGAGAAAACGTACTATATGGTACAAAATCTCTTTACGCTAGGAAGGGCACCACTAGGTTCGAACCTGCAAAGCCAGATGAACTGTCCGTAAAGCTAGGAGAACTATCTAAGCCTATAACACAAATTGAAGATGGACAGGGATTGTGGCACGCATACATTTCTGTAGTCTTCCCACTCTATGAATTCGTAGATGGGAAACCTGCTGGTACTTTGCCTCTAGTAGGTACTGGTGGAGAAGCCAATATGCGTGTAGGTCTAACTGATGAAATAGATAAGCGTACTGGCAACCCAGGTAACGCTAAGCTATTTGTTAATATTACATCGGAAGGACAACTACGTGCATTGCTTGGTGACTACTGGGATGATAGTCTACTTATCTCGGATACTGTATTCTCGGAATTGAGAGATGCTCTAAAAAGCACTCCGGTACTGGTATTTGGTTCTGGATTGACACCAAACAATCCTAGAATGACTAATTACCAGTATAAGTCTAGGATGAAAGGTCCTAAGATACAGTTATCCTATGGACGTGGACTAATCGTGCCATACAACTGGGATGAATAAATAAATCTTTCCTTGGGTGATATGTAATAAAGACCCACCATATCACCCATACTTTTATGTCAGATGATCCGTGGAGTGGAGAGGTACACTCTCCAACACCATTAAATAGGGAAATAGTTGAGAAACGTAAATCTCAATCTTCTCAATTTCCATCAATATACCATATTGATTTAAATAATATACCTGAAATTCATAGAGTTAAATCCTCTATATTAAAAGATGGATATGCTGAAGGAACTGTAGTTCTTTTGATAGGACCTCCTGGTACTGGTAAGAGTAGATACGCTATTCAAGAATGCTTGCTATCTAGTGGTCATTCTTTGTATTTATATAATGAAACAGTTAAAATAAAATTTGATTACTTTGTTTCTTCAATATGTAAACAAATGGGCTTGAATTCAATAAATAATGTTAGCTTTTGTGATATGAGTAAGTTTCTTCTAAAAACTGCTGATTATGATAGTATTAAGATATTTGCATCTAGAGTTTGGGCTGGAGTAGTAGATGAATGGCTATCTAATTTAAAGCAAGATCCATCATTTGTAGTTATAGATTCTGTATCTAATATAGGTCGTAGATATATTCCACAATTGGCTGTTTTTAATAAAGATTTAATTGAATCTCTTTTTGATGTTTACCACAAACATAATGTTAAACCGATTACATTTATGATTCACCAAAAATCTTTGTCTCCTAGAGAAAACAATACTGATAGTGTAGTTGGTGGTTATGGTTTGGTACATGAAGGAGATATGTCTGTCATTCTTAAATTACATGATGTATCTCGCTGGGATGCCGATAGATATGGCTGGCCGGAAGGTTTGATGATTCATACATTACAAATTGCTAAGGATAGGTATTCAATATCAAATTTTAATGAGTCTGTGATATCTATCAATAAGAATGGTCGTCTAGAACTTGGGGATACACTATATTCCCATGTTGTTGCTGTTAATGAAAATAAAAAGGTTTATACAGATAGCGATTGGCCGTGATATAAATGTCGGTAGATTCAAGAATTGCTTCTGAAGTTTCGGAAGTAGTTAGGCTAACTTATCAGATAAAACAGCTAGATGCTGAACTTAGAAGTCTTAGTAAGAAATTAATAGAGGATATGAAGTATCTACAGATTAAGAATATACCTTTTGATTCAAAATACATAGTCGAACGTTGTGAATATGTTAGATATAAAGACCCTAACCCAGCGCAAGTTCGAGAACTTTTAGGTGATATGTCTAAAAATTACATAAGAGAATATGTGGTTCCGCAATTAAAGGCTGATTTGCCTCCAAATCTATTTGCTAAGCTTTATAAAATTATTGATAAGAAAGAATATATCAGAGTTAGGGAGATATAATGATGTATAGCATGAATGATATTTATTTATTAATGATTCTTATAATAGTTTCTATATTGCTAGCTATCTATATTTATTATAACTTATACTATATGATATATTTAAGATATCCAAATATCCCACTCCTAAAAAATAGGAGTAAAAAGAAAGAGGAGGAAGAAATATGAAGAAAAAGGGTGTATTAGTAGGAGCGACAACGACAATTGGAGCCATTGTGTCTGTATTTATTCTACTAGGCACATACGGAATACCACCAGTTGGTGCTACAACTACAACGTCTGTTTACCTAACTATAGCCGACAGAGTAGTAACAACTGAGAATGATTGTGCCGATTGGACTTATAAACCCACAACCTGTACTTCGTGCGCATTTGGTGGAAACATGACTAGCGATATTAATCCAGGACCTTGGTTTGTCTACATATGTAGTGATGTAATTACAGCTCATGGCGGTATAATTCATTGGAAAGCGACATTTTTAAACTTAACTGCTCAACTTAATGGTAAAAATAATAACGATTGCCCTGGTTGTCCATTCTTTACTGTAAATATTAGTACTCCATATGGTGTATTATATCCAGGTCAATCCACAGATATTATATTTGGTTTTAATAATATGTGGACAGATTATGCTTTTGAAGTATATCAAATAGCATATATTACTGGGTATTATAATGGAGTCAAAACTAATGTAGTAAGTATTGGATATAGTGGATGGGGTTAAATGAACTTTGTAGAACATGCTTTTAAACTGCTTGATAAACATCCTAGAGATGTTAAAAAAGCTACTGTAATAGCTATAATAGTTAGACGCAATAAAATCTTATCGTATGGTTTTAACAAGAGAAAACTATTATCTCATGATGGAATAATGTCTTACCACGCTGAGGAAAATGCTATACGTAAGTCAAAAACTAGTTTGCGAAACTCTACTATGTATGTTATAAGAGTTAAAAAGGATAACACCCTTGGAGATGCCAAACCTTGTAGAAGATGTACTAAAATGATAGAAAAGGTTGGTATTGGTAAAGTGATCTTCACATAATAGGCGATTATCATGAATCAATGGGAGTTATACTACATAATTAGAAAACTTAATATAAAAGGTCAATTTACAAGTAGGAAACTAGCAGAGATAATTTTTAGTAATAAGAAAGTAGAAACTTCTGACATAAGAAAGGTGAATCGATACTTAAACTCACTACATAAGAAAGGAATGATTTATAAAAAAATTGTGAGAAGTAATAAAGTATTGTATGGACCACTAGTATGATATCTTAATACGGGCCCGTGGCTTAGTCTGGTTTATAGCAGGCGGCTTATATCCGAACGGTCGCAGGTTCAAATCCTGCCGGGCCCACTAACAATAATAGTAGACGAAGATGGAACGCACATAGGTGAAGAAAATGAATAAGAAGAGTTTGGATGCTATAAAAACATTAGAGAAACAATTACAGAGTATACTAATAGATGTAGAAGACTACGAATATTTCTTCGACTCTAATCCAAGAGCTATTGAAATATTACAAAGATTATCTGAATTATCTCATCAGTATTATACTATATGTTATTCTCTACTTGAAGAGATAAATCAGGAATTATCTGGAGAGGAGGAGGAAAATGACTGACCAAATTAGAGAACTAGTATATAATATAGAAGAATTAGAATCCCAGGTCACTGAGCTTATAAATTTTCTAGAAAGAATAGAAAAATATTTACTCAATAATAATGCGGATGAATTAGAAGAAATATTGAAAAAAATAAAATATTTTAAGGAAAGTAACTATGGCTCTACTATTGCCTAAAAAAGGAGATGCACTATTTTGTGGTTCTTGTTTAGGTGAAATGGGCTTCGTAGATGATGATTATATTGCTTTTGCTTCAAAGCTAAATCCAGAACGTTTAAAAGAATTATACCTTGGTAATAATTCCTGGCTAAGTTACGATGGTTGCGAATAAAAAGAAGCAATGTTTCTTACGTTGCTATATCAAAAGAAAGGACTATGCTTTTGAAGGCATATTTACTTCTTTATATTGCCCACTTTGTGGAATGAAAACGTCTCACTTTTCACTTGACGATCATTATTTCTTTCATACATTTGAAAATACACATGCCTAATACACGTGATTTATTAAAATACATAAACTCCTATAATAAAAAGGAGTTTACTACAACAGAACTAGCAGATTATATGCTTAAAATAGGAGTGATTAGAAAGAGATATTTTCATAGTGAAAGGTCTAGATTATATTTAAGACTAAGAAATCTTTCAATTTACGGATTTGTAACAAAAAAGAAAGTAAATAAAAGAATGATACATTGGGCTCTAAACTCACGAAGATGAATAAAAAAGAAGTTTACTACGAGATACTAGATGAAAACGCCATTTTACCTACTAAGTCTAATGTGGGAGATGCTTGTTACGACGTTTTTACTATAGAAGATTACTCTTTAAAACCTGGAGAGAGGCATGCTTTTAGAACTGGTTTGAAATTTAGGGCACCCAAAGGTTATTTTATAGAACTAAGACCTAGATCTGGTTTAGCATTAAAATATGGTATAACAATTGTAAATACACCTGCTGTAATAGATCGTAATTATGGTCGTGAGGTTTTTGTAATTTTAGTTAATCTTAGTAATAAAACGTACAATGTTAAAAGATACGATAGAATAGCTCAAATGACTATTACACCATCTTATACAATTAGGTTTATAAGAAGAGCCATACATGGACGTGCGGGTTTAGGTTCAACAGGAAGATGATTAATCCTGAAAATTGCCCGCATTGGTGGCCTACTAACAAAATCTTAATCAAGTATTTATTAACAAATCCTTCTGATACTGTTACTTTCTCGTGTCCTATATGTGGTTTTGAAGAAGAATTTACTGTCGAAATATCCGTTGTCAGAAAAAATACTTAGCAAATGCCTGTAATAATCATAAGAGGTTCCAACTGTTCTCTAGTTGGCGTTAATGATGAAATAGTTTCCTTTTTAGATAGCAAATTTAGTTATAAGCCTGTTGGGTATGAATATTCTAATACTTATATTAGCGGTGAATGGGATGGAAGAATTCATTTATTTCATAAAGAATATTTCCCAATAGGCTTCATACACGATGTAAGATATGCTATAGAAAATATTTTTCATGAAAAATTACTTATAAAAGATTTCAGAACTGTTGGACCCGATATAGGAGTTTCGTATCCAAGAGTTCCTTTGCGCTCATATCAATTTGAGGCTCTGAACCGCATATCGGCTTACTCAAATTGTAGCGCCGAAATTGCGACTGGCGGTGGTAAAACTTTAATCGCCGCTGCTTTTATAGCTAAAATCAATAAAAGAGCTTTAGTCATAGTCCCATCCTCAGAGATATTGTATCAAATGCAGAATATGCTTAGTGAATATCTAAAAATTGATGTCGGCATAATAGGAGATGGTAAATCTAATATTAAAGATGTTACTGTAGGAACATGGCAAAGCCTATCAAAAGATGATTACTTAGATTACTTAAAAACTGTTGATACTTTAATAATTGATGAATGCCAGCATATTGGTTCTAACATACTGAAACAAGTTTCTAAAAGATGTCCAGCTAAATATCGCTTAGGTATGAGTGGTACTTTATTTAGAGAAGATGGTTGCGATTTAGAATTGATTGCTGCTACCGGTCCAAAGGTTTTTCAAATATCTTATTCAGATTTGATTAAGCTTGGTTATTTGGTTCCAGCAAAAATCGATATATATAGAGTCCCAGGAAGGTCTTTTGGTTCTTATGATACTTATAGTGATGTTTACGATGATTATATTATAAATAATAAGACTAGAAATAAAATTATAGCTAATGTTGCTAGAGATTTAATACGTCAAGGTAGGAAAATCTTGATATTCGTTTCAAGAATAGAACATGGTCACATACTTAAGGAACTAATTAACTGTGATTTTGTTTATTCAAAACATCCTGATAGAAGAGAAATAATAGATGCTTATAGAGGTGGGAAAATAAATTGTTTAATATCCACATCTTTGTTGCAAGAAGGTATAGATATTCCACCTATAGATGCTTTAATATTAGCTGGTCCACAAAGGTCTTTAATTGCTACAGTTCAAAAAATAGGTAGAGCCTTAAGACCATTTACTAATAAAAAAGATTGTATTATAGTAGATTTTCAAGATAATGCAAAATATCTGATTAAACATTTCGAGAGACGTTATAAATACTATAAAACTGAAAAGAGTATGGAAATATCTTCTGTAGTGGATGGTGAATTATATGCAAGACTTAATTGATAAACTCTATATGAAAATTTTGACGGCTGAACCTTTAGAAGGTAGTAGATTAAATAGTTACATTTATGCTACGGATGTAGGTAAATGCATAAGACAAAATTACTATAGGATGACAGATACAAAACCAGATGAACAAAGTGTAAATTACAAAGTTCCTTTTGTTCTAGGTGTTGGTAATGCTTATGAAAATTTCATAACAGAAAAATTAATTTTAGCTGGCTTATATCGTGGTAAAGTTAAGGTTTCTAGTAAAGATTTAGGTATATCAGGTGAAACAGACCCTGTTATAGAGTTCGAGGGTTATAGAATAATAACTGAAATAAAAGCCACTCATAGGAAACATTTTGAACTTGTTCTTAATAAGTATAAACAAGGTATTTACCCAGAAACATATTATGACCAAATACAAACGTATTTGCATTTATATCACGATGCAGATTTTGGAGTTTTAATAGTTTGTAATAGAGATGTAAATTATAATGATAATTTGCCACCTTTCATAATAATGAAGGTTGATAGAGATGAAGATTGGAGGAAAAGAAATTGGGATAGAATAAGGAGTTTAAATAAAGCATTAATAGATAACGTGCCACCAGATAGAGAGTTTACTATTGATAGTTGGCAATGCAAATCTTGTCCATACAATTCAACTTGCTGGTTCTCTTAAATGTCAGACAATTTAATGGACACATTACAATACTACTTGAACTCTAGATTTCCTAATAGGCGTAATTTAACATTTGGTGTTACGCTTAATATATTATCTACAATAGCTGGTAACTCCATAAAAACGGATATAACTTGTCCAATACAAGTTAAATCTAATTTATATGTACTCTTATGCGCTCCTAGTGGTGTAGGAAAAACAACCATAAGGAATTATGGAGTTGATATATTGAATAGTATATCCTATAGAAATTTTATGCCTGATGATATAACTGTTGAAGCAATACCAAGTTATCTTAGTAATAAGAGCCATACTCTAATGACTATAGAAGAACTTAGCGGTATGCTTGGTTCATATAAAAAGAAACAATATTTAGCTGGAATGGTTAGTGCTTTAATTAAGATGTATGATAGTTCTCCATTGTCCCAAACTAGAACTACTCGAAATAGTGTTGAAGCTAGAAACTATGCTGTTAATGTTATAGCTGATATACAACCTAGACTACTTTCCCAAATAGCTGATGAGAGTGATGTTCAATCTGGTTTCATACCACGATTTACTATATTCCATGAGGAAGATAATAAACAACAATCTCCTATATCTATGAATGATAGTCAGTTAGAAATGAGAAGTAATCTTATAGAAAAACTTAAAATCTTTTATAATACTATAAAGAACATGAATATCAATTTCGTATTTTCTACTGAACAGAATAATATGATATTTGACTCATTACACGAATATACTGAAACTGATTTGATTCATTTTAGTCCCATATACATAAGAGTTCATACTTTTGCATATAAGTTAGCAATGATTCGCCATATATATGACAAATATTTCATGGATAGTTTAATAGAATCTCCAAATACTGAGAGCCCTTGGGATGATTTGCCTAAATCTTTAGAAAAACGTGTAAATGTGAGTGATAGCGCTTTAAAGTGGGCTATAGATTTTTGTATTTCTTATTGTAAATACTCTATCCCAAAAACTATAGATATACTTCAACTAAATGATGCTGAAAAGATAAAGAAAACTATAAGTGATTATGAACTTAAGCATGATAAACCTATGGCAGAATCTTTGCTTTATAGAAGTGTTATATACAGTCTTAAAGATATTCAAAGGATAGAGAATGCTATAAAATTAGCTATTAAAATGAACTTAATAAAGAGGCACCATGTTCAAGGTGGTGTTAACTATAGAACAAGTAAACCAGGTGAAGAGGAAACAATTGAATCATGGCCATAATTATTGACAGTAGAGAACCAGAAGATATTCAAATTCTAGCTGATATTATCAGTAAACTAGATTATGGAGATATAAAAATAATTTCTGGTGATAATATAATATATCTAGAAAGAAAAACTCCTACTGATTTTATGTCTAGCCTTATATCCGGTAGGTTAAACGATCAATTGATGAATTGTAATTATTTGTTAATTGATTTAAGAAAGTATAGATTTGATCTGGAAAGATACTTCGCCTTTTCTCCTAATAAAGAAGAAGTCGTTATCACCTTTATTAATGCTCTTAATACTGTTTCTACACATCATCCTCCCCTATTCGCTTTGAATAATGAACAATTAAAGAATCTCTTAAGAAGGTTTGAAAAGAAATTATCTGATGGTAGTCTTGGTTTATTCAAACCATTTATTGTTAAAGATAACACTCTCATGAAAATTGATAAGGGAAAATGTTGACCTATAAAATTATATCTGGCGATAGTCGTGAGGTTAAGGCTATACCTTCTAACTCGATACATTTTTCTATTACTAGCCCTCCTTATCAAAATATTAAAGAATATAATAGAGAAGATGCAAATAACATTGGTAACTATTCTTCCGAACAGTATTTCAATATGATTGAAAAAGTTTATAGAGAAGTTTATAGAGTTCTAAAACCAGGTAGAAAATTTGTTATAAACGTTCCTTATACAGAGTATGTATCTAATCTGGACAATAAGAGATGTCTTTATCCCTTAGGTCTTTATACTATAGAATTATGTCAAAAAATAGGTTTTGTTTTAACGTATATTGTTTATTGGAATCAAGGTCGTAGTTCTTGTAGTAAAAATATTGGTAGCTATCCTTATCCTGGTTCACCTGTAATATTAAATGAAGTAGAAGAATGTTATGTGTTTAGAAAGCCGGGTGAACCTGATTATTCTCACGTAACATCTCAAGAAAGAGAAATTTCTAAAATGGATAAAGAAACATATAAAAATTTACTTTATAGCCTTTGGGATATACAACCAGAAAATAATTATAGAGATCATCCCTGTCCATATCCAATTAAACTAGCTGAAAATTTTATAAGGATTTATACTTTCTTCAATGAAACTGTTTATGATCCATTTTTAGGTAGTGGTACAACTATTAGAGCAGCAAAAAACTTACATAGAAGTGCTATCGGTTGTGAACTTGGTTTTAAAACATTAGATGGAACAAGTTGGTTGGAAGTCATTAAAAGAAGAGTTGGTTGGAATGAAAAAAGTTTGTTTGATGAAGAAATAGTATACGAAATTATTAATACGGATGGAACTAGAATACATGAAAGCGTTAAGGGTTTAGGCAAATATAAGAGAAATGAAATAGTTAAGTTGTCAAACTATTTCGAAAATATAGAAGATATAAAGCAGAATAGTGAGGAAATAATAAATGGAGAGGTGACAAATTGGAGAAAAGTATTTACGGACAGCAAAAATCAGACAAAGTTATTCCTTTGAAATATTATTGTTATATCTGCTTTAGTGATATAACAAATAAGAAGCCATACCTACTGGATCATGAAAAAAGACTTCTATGTCCAAAATGTTTTTCTTTGATGTATCCAAATTATAAATATAAGAGATATTTTGATGGAGTTGCAATTCTATGATACTATCGATCTCTCAAGAATATATTTTTTACAATGATAAACCACCGGAAAGACATAATCATAGACCATATTTTCTTTGTCGTGGACCGGATGTCCCTAAGCTAGATGATAGAGTAGTTGAAATAGGCCCGTTAGAAGAGTATGAATCTTGGGTTAATTGGAATACAAAGATACCTGTAAGGAAAGTTTATTTGCAACATCCAAAATATACTCCTGAAATATCGCATTTATATTATAGGAATGGCTACGAAAACTACGAAAATGCTGTTCCATATCTACAAAGAGTTATTTCTGATTTCTGTGCTGATGGTTATTGGCCACTAAACACTAACAATGAAGAAGTATTGCTAAAATGTTTAATATATGACTTTGAAATATTGGATGGTTATATAAAATGCTGTGGTATTGGTCAATTTAATATTATTATAAAAAGTTCTATAGATTTAGCTAATGAAAAATTTGAGATATATTTTAAAATATTGGATGAAGAACCTAAAGTTTGGCAACTAATAGCAAATGATAGAAGCGAAGAGTTAAACAATATACTTATTCCTTTAGTTAACTTAATGAAAGAGTCTCATATTTTAATAGGTCAAAACATACTTAGCTATGATAATCAAGAACTATACAAACGTTTATCAGAATATAAAAATATCAAACTCATAAGAGATTTTATAAGCACTAATTATTATGTTCATCAATCTTTTTATCGTGGTAAGGTTTCACTCTCTCATGAAATATATCCAATAAGTTTTGATACTCTACTAAGTTCTAAATTCCTATACAAAGATTTTCCTGATGGTAGCTATGGATTGAAAACTCTAGCTCCACTACTAGATGTAGATGTAACAACTTTTAAAACTCGTGATAAGAGTTTTGATAAAAGAATACTAGAAAGAGATTTTCAAGGATTTGGAAACTGGTCTAATGATAATCCTTTATGTTTGCAGTATAATAAAGATGATATATACGAAACTTTTGGTATATTCTTAAAAATGTATAAAGAGATATTAACTTATATGCTTATAACAGGAATGCCATTCCAAGAAATTGTTAGTGGATCAAATACTAAAATAGCTGACTACATGACTCTAATTAGAGCGCATAATAAAAAAGTATGTCCTCCAGTTCTTGAACCTATAAAAGTTTGTAAAGGTTTAATGTCTCATTTTAATGGTAAACTATTAACTAAGAAAGAGATATTTGATTTCTTTAGAGATCATGATTGTAATAGTAATTGTTTTACTCAAAGTGATAAAAATAAGCTGGTTGATGTAGAAAACAGTTTAGAAGTATACAAGAATAAACTTTATAGATGTGTTAGATATGGAAGTGAAATGCCAGAATATGTTGAATACTACCCTTTATTATTAGATTACATTAGTGTTGGTGGAATGGTTTACAAACCTAAACATGTTATCGAACCATTACATAATGTTTATAAAGCTGACGTTTCTGCACAATATCCATCTATAACTAAAGCTAAGAAAATATCATGTGATACTGTAAGACTAGCTAAAAAAGGTGAAAAACCGGATGGATGGTGTTGGTTTAGATATATTGGTTATAAAGACATTTTAAATATTTTTGAATATAAAGAAGCAGAAAATGTTGATAAACTGGATGAATATCCTAAACAATATTTTATTGGATACAAACATAATGGTGGTGAAGGAATTATTACTAAAGCATTAAGTGGTATAATGGAAATAACAACTAAATATAAGAAAATACCAGAATGGCAAGATGTATATCAAAGAACATTAAAACCATTAAGAAACTCTCTAACTCATGGTATTCTTTTATCTTTAGAAGCAACAAGTATGCAATATAATATAGCTGGAACAGCTATTCCTACTTTTGGACAAACTATTAGCAATGTTATGGTTCAAGAATGTGTAAACAATGGATGGATGTTATTAGCAGTTGATACGGACGGTGCCGAGTTTATTAAAATTAAAGACGATGCGAAAGATTTTAAAACTATAATTAGAGGTGTAGAAGATTATTGGTTTAAAGAACTAAATTATCCTATATCATTTGATATTGAACTACATGAACATAAATTATATTTAGCTCACAAGAACTATATTACTATACATAATAATAAGGTTAAACTAACTGGTGCAACATTACATGCTACAGATAAACCTAGAATAGCACAAAACATTATGAAAAAATTAATGTTAGAAATTTTACCTATATCTAACACTAGAGAAGAATTCTTAAACAATCTAAGAGATAGAACATCAAAGATAGTTGAAAACGAATTTAAAAACATTAAAATTTCTGATTTAGTTATGGTTTCCTCTATTAAACCTTCAAATGAATACATAAATGGTAACTACAAATTAAGAGTAGAATCTATACAGAAACTTCTCAATATTAACATAACGTTCCCAACAAAGATAGAATTTCTTGTTTGTAAACAACCATTGCCAGATTTACCAGTTAATAGAACTTCTAGTGAACCTATATCATACATGTGGCCAAAAGATTATGTTGAAAAGAATAATTTGGAAATAGATTACAATTGGTACAAAAATATGATATACAATTATATTGATACATGTTTCGACATAAAGAAATCTAGTAGCAAATATCCTATCAAAGGTTTAGATTCTATGCCTGATTCTGGACAAACACCTGTACTTACCACTAGAAAAAGAGTGTTCCAAAGTAGATTGTTCTAATAGTATCTTTTTTATATATAGGGATAATAGTAAAGTTGCTACGTGTCCCATAGTAAGAAACGACAAAAAGGCGTTTTAAGGGTGTCATGGGACCTGTTAAAGGGGTTTTATGGGTCCAAAATTTGGACGCGTCCTGAAGCCCGGAAACCACTTTTATGAACGGATTTTGGAACGGGTCGGACCGTGCTTCCAGAAAGGCTTCGGATATAGTATGACATGCCGTGCTATGGCCAGACATGCCCTATTACTAGAAGTAAACACGAATAAGTATATGCGCGATTTTGGGATTTCCTGCTATAATACGACACGCCATGTCATAGCAAAACACGCCCTATTACTAGAAGTAAACACGAATAAGTATATGCGCGCTCCGGGGCCTTCTTACGACAACATAACAAGCCATGCTTTGACATCACACGCCGAGGTTTTTCGCTATGAGTGAAGATATTGTGATTAAAGACGACTTTATGTATAACTATGTAGGAGTTATCGACAAAATAATGCACATCAAAAAACCATATATAGAATACATCTTACGTAAAAAACAATATCCAAATGGTGTCTATAGATTAAGAAACGATACTAGATTAACACCATACAAAGTAGAAATTGTTTATAGCCGAAAAATATTATGGTTGCAGATAACTAATGAATTAGCTAAAGAAATATTAGGTACACGTTCACCACCGATATATGGAAGTTATTTGAGGGATCTAAGGAAATATTTAAGTCGACATGATTTAAGTTATAGTAATCAACCTTATTTGTACCTCCATAAAATCAAACATTTGCCTTATTCGGTGCAAACAACAATTTATGAAATGCAGTAAATGTAATTCGGAAAATATACTAGAAACTGATATTGAAACCTATTGTGGAGATTGTGGTTTAGTAATAGATTCAAGTCCTATAAGATTTTATATAAATCCAGATAAAGATAATATGGTTTTGTATTCTGGAAGAAGTATTAAGATTAGTAATAGAATGCTACGACTTAAAACAATTGATAAATGGAATAGATCATCAAAATCTATTACTGAAATTAGCTTCTTAAAAGAACTTAGTTATTTAAGTAGAATAGTTAAAGCTCCCGATAATATTTACAAAGATGCAGTAAAAATATATCACAAGAGCGAAATTCTCAAAAAATACGGAATAGTAAAACACAAAGCACTCGCTTGTTTATATCTAGCTTATCAGATTAATCACTCTACTTTATTTGTAAGGCAAATCGATGATATTAAAATTAATGATGTATTCAAGTATATTAGAAAAGTCGCTTTAGAATTAAACATAAAGATTAATTACTCAACTCCTATGACATTTTTACCACAATTCTGTGCTGCTTTAGGCTTATCAAGAGAAGATACTGAATTGTGTAAAAAATATGCAGAAATTGCTATGGAAATTAATCCTAATAGAGGTCCATCTTTAATTGCTGCTGGAGCAATTTATACTGTAGTTAAGTTAAAGAACATTAAAGATATCAAAATATCAGATATATCAAATGTTTGCAAAAGATACGATATCCAAATAAGGGAGGTATATAATGACTTACTACACAGTGGGAAGATCTTACGAATACAAAATAATGAATGAATACAGAAATCTTGGCTATTATGTTATACGCTCGGCTGGGTCACATGGCTTATTTGACTTAGTTGCTTTTAACGAGAATGAAATAATTTTTATATGTTGTAGGAAAGGTAGAAAATGGAAAGAAAGCGATTTAACTGCTATTAAAAATTCAGTTAAAATTCCTAGTAATGCTCGTATTCTACTATGTGAAAAGACAAATGATGGAGAGCGAAAACATATAATTTATAAACCTTTATAATAACCCATATACCTTATTTTATAATACCCCATAAACCTTATATACTGAATTTTTTTGCTAGTGGAAAATAGCTGGAGATCGATAATACTCGGCTAGATAGAGCTGGAGATATAAGTAAAACTCGATAGCTAGACATGCTAGAAGGTGGATAGGGTCTTTTAATTTTTGAATAATAAGCTTATGAACTTATATACTTTGTTCTCTAATTCTTTCATTTAACTATGAAATCACATTATCAGTATACTTGCTTGAATTGTGGACATAATTGGTTTAGCAAGTATGTCCATAATCGAGATGCTAGACAAAAGTATGAATATTCACACACTTCTCCATATATACCAGTAGTATGTCCTAATTGTAGGAAGTATCTAAGATCTATAAAGGGATATACTGTTAGGGTTCATGATTTACAACATGATGTCGAAGATTATATTCCACCACCTAGAGCTAGTAAGAGAGATCTTTCTTCTTTAATTAGTTCTGGTAAATATAGAACCAAGAAAGTTTTGAAAAAGGAATTATACGATGAGGATGAGGAACTAGAACCTATTAAAAAGGGACGACCAAAGAAAGAAGATAAATATGATAAAATAATAGACTTATTGGCGAGATATGGATGAAATAGACATGATTAATGGTGAAGCTAAACAGCTTCAACCAGAAGTAGAAAAGTTTAGACCTGACCCATTTGCTAGACTTAGACCACCTACTGATGAAGAGGAACAGGTTAAAGAGCCACTTAAACCTGAAAAACCACCCAAAACTGTTGAAGAACCGAAAAATATTGAACCTAAGAAGGATAATTACGAGGAAGAGCTAAAAAATCTAGATAAAGAAGATGAAGATGAAGATGAAGAAGAATCTAGGAAAAACGATGAAGATTATGATGTTTTTAAGAATCTTACACCTAGAGATAAATTAGTTGCTATACTCAAAGATTGTAAGGTGCCTAATAAGGTATTTATAACAAAATTGTTCTTTGCTCCCGGTGCTGATAGAAAAGGCATAAAAGGGATGAACTTACTAAATGATCTGTTAATCGAGTCTGATGTTCCAGCTAAACAACGTAAGAAAGTTCTTTGGCTATATTTCAACGAGAATCCAGAAAATCATGGTTTTAAGTTTGCTGATGAAGATGAAAAGGAATCTGATGTTCTTAAACACTTACAAAGCAATGAAGAACTGATTGAATACCCTGTTAGAGATGCAGAAGGAAGATTCGTAAAAGACGCAAATGGTAATCCTATAACTGTAAAACTAACTAAAGCACAACTGTATTGGCAAATGCAAGAAGAAAAATCAATGCATACTAGGAGTTCTAACGATGGTCTTGAAAACTATATAAAACTTATGATGACTCAACAAGACCAAAATCTCAAAATAATTTTAGCTTTAATGACAGATAGAGTTAAACAGGCTGAATCAAGAGCTAATTCTGATCCTTTTCAAACAGTAGACCAAGTTCTACAACATGTTGAAAAGTTTGGATATAGTCGTCAATCTGCTAAAGATGAAATAGACAGAATAAAAGTTCAAGGTGAAATATTTAGAGATGTAGGAGTTAGTTTAGCCAAGGAGGTTTCCCCAGAAATAAGAAGTATTGGCAAAGACTTAATTTCTACATTAAAAGAAGTTAGTACTATAGATAACGACATGCAAAAAACAAAACAAGATACAGAACCAATTCCCAACATACCTAAAGAACAACAAGAAACTCTATTTAAGATTATAGGCGAGAAAGTTAATAAATATGAGTAAAGTATCTGTTGTCGAAAATAAGGATACAATAGATATTTTAATTGAAAATGGTAAAAAGTTTTTATTAAAATCTTCTGTAGAACCTGATGAAAACAGAAAAGTAGAGTATGGAATTACCGAGGATAAAACTCTAGAAATTACCAAAATTTCTTATCCAAAGGACATATATTCTTTAGTGGATGTTGCTGAAACAGCTAGAGAAATTGAAAGAAAGATTAAAGAAATAGGTTGTTATACTTGTGTTATAATGGGTGCTTCCGATAACACAAGAAAAACATTTTTAATACCTACACTCAAAGATTATGTCCGAGGAATACTCGACGACTAAAGATCCAAAGAGTTTTATTGAGAGTTACCTCAATCTAACTATAACTAAGACTACCTACAAGTATCCATCTCTACAAGAAAAGAAGGTTATCTGTGGTAAACTAGATGACGACCTTTTAAACATGTGCATAGAGATTCTCGAAAAAACAGGTTGGAAAGTATCTAACATTGTAACTTTCATTTTTAGGCAGTATTATTTTTTGCAAGAATCAGGAATTCTTTCTATGTTTACTGACATATATAATAAAGGTTTATTAAATAGTGAGGAGGGACAAAAAGAAGTGATTAATAAGTTGAGGGAAGTAATACCAGAATATATTCGAGTAACTACTGAAAGTATGATTAAGTTCAGGAAATGAAAAAAATACAAAAACTATCCATCTATCTTCATCCTGCTGAAGCGGATGAGATAGAAAAAGTTGCTAGAATGGTCAATATTTCTGTATCCGAATTTTTGAGATTGGCTGTAAGGCAATACATGATTGAGTTGAGGAACAAAGAGATTCGTGCATTTTTAAAACATTCCGACGAAGAAAAGCGTAAAGAGGCCATAAAGGCCCTAGCTGAGTTATCTGATGCCTTGGTATTGGAGATAGGAGAATGAAACTTATCCTGAGTGCTGCTTCTAAAGGTGGAGTCGGTAAAACACTTGTAAGTATCAATCTAGCTTTCGCTCTAAACAAGATTGGTTATAAGATTGGTATACTTGATAGTGACATCACCATGCCTGCCCTTAGTAAATACTTGAAAATTGAGGATATGGAACCAAACGATTCTCAAGATTATGTTGAGCCTCTTAATGTTCATGGTGTTGAAATAATGAGTACTGGTTTACTAATGGACAATGCTCAACCAGTTTTGATGGATGGTCAACAAAGATCTGCTCTACTTCAACAATATATTGATAAATGTAAATGGAATGTTGATTATCTCATAGTTGATACTCCTCCAGGTGCTATAGATGAAATACAATATCTTATTAGGGCTAGACATGACCAAATTTATGGTGCTATAGTTGTTACCACTCCTAGTGAGGTTGCTATATCACAAGTAAGACGTTCTATGGCTTTATTTAAAGAACTCAGAGTTAAAATTATTGGTCTTGTCGGTAATATGTTTTCTTTTGAATGTCCTCATTGTTCAACCATAACCCCTTTTTTCGATTCAAAGAATGGAAAAGATCCTATTGTTGATTTAGCTAAGGAATTTAACTGTCCTGTTATAGCTAAACTGCCTATATATCCAAAAATCGATTCGGAGCCTCTTCACTTTGTATCTTATTTCGAGGAGGTGTTAAATGCTCCAAAGTAAAAAGAGCATAGAACTAATAATGAAAGAAGGAATAAGGAGAATGAATAATGATAAAGATTTCAATATCCGGGATGTTTTTTACAACGCAACAAAAGGTGATTTGACACGAACAGCTAGAATAGTTATATACGATGATGAAGACCCACAAATAATCTACTACGACACTATACTTGGTTTTGAAAACGATCAAATAGTTGAACTGCAAAACAACGTGAAACCAACTGTAACATATAAGTTTAACACTAGCACTTTTCTATACTTAGTTAGTCAAACATATGAGTTTAGACAACTATTTTTCCTTGGAAAGTTTAAGGTTGAAGGTGAAAGTTTTTTGAGAGATTATATCGTTTGGTCTAGGTTTTGGAAGAAATACCACGATGTTTTGAAACTAAATTTCTATGAGAAAATATTCATAAGACCACAGGAAGGAAAACTATGAGCAAAATAATAGCTTTTGGAGATTGCATGCTCCATAATACGGGATATGGAAGAGTATCGCGGAACGTTCTTGGTTACTTTGTTAGCAAGGGCCACGAAGTATACCAAATAGCTTGGAACTATTCTTTACCTCCTAATAAGATACCTATATATAAGGATGGTAAGGAGCTAGTTGGACAGGTGACTTTAGTTCCTGTTCATACCAACGACCAATTTGCTACTCTAACTTTGATACATTATCTCAATGGTTTCAAACCTGATTTCATTTATAATTCGAATGATTATTTTACTATTAAAAATTTTTTTGAACAAAAGAACTCTTGGACACACAAAGCCAAAGTTATCAACTACGGAATTATTGATGGACCTGAGTGCGCTAAAGTGTATAAAGATATAATAGACCAAGTGGATTATCCAGTAAGTCCAAGTAAGTATGGATACAATCAACTAATGACATATACTGGAAAGGGTTTTTATATTCCTCATGGAGTCGATACTGCTACTTATAAGCCTTTGCCAAATAAGGAGCAAATAAAAGCTTCTTTAGGACTCAAAGATAAATTTGTATTTGGTGTTGTTAATAGAAATATTTGGAGGAAGATGTATCCTCTTCTATTTAGAGCTTATGCAAATATAAAAGATAAGATGAAGGATAGTTGTCTATTTCTTCTATGTGATCCAAATGATGCTGCTGGTCATGCTTTGGTTTATTGGATGAAACATTATGGTTTAACTTATAGTCAAGAGGTAAACAAACCAGCTGATGTTATGTTTCATCCTGCTTATATGAATCTCTTGTTAAATCTCTCAGATGAAGAACTATGTATGGCGTACAACGCCTTTGATGTTTATGTATCTACAAGTATGAGTGAAGGTTTTGGACTTCCAACTATTGAAAGTCAAGCATGCGGCATACCTAGTATAATGCCTGACAATACAGCTAACACAGAACTCGTAAAAGGACATGGATGGCTATATCAAACAGTTAAAAATAAGAATGGTAGTCCAGTAATAATGCCTGCTAATATACCATCTCTAGGTTGGGTTACATATGGTTATGAGATGCCTGATGTAGATGCTCTAGAAGAATGTATGTTAGAAGCTTACAATAGTCCAGGCAAAGTTGCTGAATATGGACTGAAAAGTTATAACTTTGCAACACAATATGATTGGAATATAGTTTTAAAGGGTTGGGATAATATACTGTAAATGTATGACTTTAAAATCATAGGTTCTGGACCTAGTGCTAGTTATTCTGCTGCCAAACTAGCTAAACTTGGTTATGATGTTCAAATTGTAGG
>Ga0080003_1000612_pt1 | contig 22644 bp, 23 predicted proteins | sample JossMetagenome_FD_69206 | JGI IMG/M metagenome (GOLD analysis project Ga0080003, IMG submission 69206) | Hot spring microbial communities from Joseph's Coat, Yellowstone National Park, USA - JC2_E (SPADES assembly) (version 2) | ecosystem: Environmental > Aquatic > Thermal springs > Hot (42-90C)...
AAGCTTTTAAAGCCTGTTATTCAATGCATTTATAAAATAAATGAAAATATTACAAAAAAATTGTACACTTTTTATAAAAATAATACAACGTTCATTCAAAAAAATATAATAACACCTGACATCCAAACATGTACAGTTATGTCCATCGATAAAAAGGAGGAGGCGGGAGAGTTCACTGTTACGAGAAGGGACTTCCTGAAAATAGCCGGTGTAGCTGTTGTTGCTGCGGGCGCGGCGTACGCGGTGGCTGCTGCAGAAGGAAAATTCAAATTTACTCTGCTTTCAACTCAGACGAACGATGAGCAGCTGCAGCCAGGTTATTTATATTCTTATGTTCCAACAATGTGCGGCATATGCTCATCTGTATGCGATGCGCTTGTAAATATTGAGCAGAACGGGAGTTACATAAGGGCCACGGAGATAGATGGCAATCCAATCTCAACCCTGAACTATGGAAAACTGTGTGCAAGGGGCAGGAGCGGAACCATGATAACATATAACAAGGACAGGATCAAGTCACCACTCATAAGAACTGGCCCTAAGGGAACATGGTCATTTAAGGAGGCAACGTGGGATGAGGCCATTAGTTACATAAAGGGGAAGATGCAGGAAATGAACGTTCAGCCATGGGAAATGGTGCTGGGCGGGGGAGCAATTCCATGCGCAAATTACAGACCAGAATTTATTCCATTTACCTTTGGGTCACAGATACCAAACATAGCGGGAAGCCCAATGCAGCCGTGCCTCTTTGGTGAGCAGTTGGGATTAAATCTTACAATAGGGACATTTGATGCTCACGGTACAGACCTTGTAGATGACTTTGAATATTCTCCGGTTATAGTGATATGGGGCAATAACGGGAACCCGGCAGGGGTGTTCGTAAACAAGGGATCAAGGCTGGGCAAGGGACTGGCAAATGATGCCTATTTGATAGTGATTGATCCGAGGGCAAGCGAATCAGCATCAAAGGCTGACATGTGGTTGCCGGTTAAGCCGGGCAGTGACCTTGCCATTGCCATGGGACTTATAAACTATATAATAAGCAACAATTACTATGATGAAGAGTTTGTAAGGTATTACACAAACTCACCGTTCCTAGCATATGAGGAAGAAGGGGTGATAGTTCCGTATACATCAACATACGATGACGGCACAGTAAAGGCTTTCAAAGTCTATGATGAAATATCGGGACAGGTGGTTGATGTTGCTCCCTACACCAATACGAACGCCTATTCAGTTGATGGTAAGCAGATAAGGCCTGCGCTCAACGTTTCAAACCTTTACACAGCTGATGGGAAGCAGCTTGGCACAATGTTTGACTTCCTTTCCAGCCGCGTTTCAAGCTTCAGCACAAGCTACGTTTCTGGAATCGCTGGAATAAGCAGCGCTCTCCTAGAACAGTTTTACAATAAGGTTTCAACCGTAAGGCCGGTGGAAATTGCCTCAGGGCTGAAGGGGGGTCAGGGAAGTTACTCTACACAGTGGAGGAGAGCATTAAGCATTATAATGGCGCTCAAGGGCAGCATTGATGTAAGGGGTGGCTGGGTATACAGTGGCACATGGCGGGATTCGGCTTATGAACTGTATCAAGCTTATAACTCAGCCATAAGTTCAGGCATTTCAAAGCCAGGCATATTGATCCAGAGACCTGAGGTGCTTTCATCAGTGCCGGTGCTCAAACTGCCTGGGCAAATGATGCTTTATGTGGCCGTAGCGATGGCGTACAATAATCCATCATTCTGGCAGCACGGTCATCCGGCAGTTGTATCGGCATACAATTCAACTCTTACCTCTCAAGGTTTGAAACCAGCTGCCATATATTCCCTATTTCCAGATACCGGAATATATCAGGCAGTAAATAGCGAGGTACAGTGGAACAATCAGCCCTATAAAATAAAGATGGTGATGACATGTTGCGTCAATCCGGCAAAGGACATGCAGGAGTCAGAATGGAAAAATGTGTTGAACAATACATTTGTGGTGATGATAGATGTCCTGCCAACAGATACCGCACTGTATGCCGACGTGATACTACCGGACTCCACTTATATAGAAAGAGATGAGCCCATAACAGACAGGGGAGCAACAACAGATTCAGGATACCGAAAAAGGTGGCAAGCTGTGCCACGTGTTTATCCAAATTCAATACCGGAGCTTGACTTATTCGTTCTGCTTTCTTACGAGCTGGGGTTCTTTGAGCAGTACGTAACAGCAATGGCAAACGCCTCTGGCCTTCCTGCTAATCAGCTTGTGAGTGAAATGATGAAGGAAATGCAGCCGTTTCTGAACCACCTCAATTCAACTGGCACATACCCTGCATGGGGGGAGTTTGTTGGGAAGGCGTTCAACGATGTGCAGAGCAGCATGATAGCTTCCAAACTGAACACCACACCATCACAGGTTATGAACCAGCTTGAGAGCCAGGGAGTTATAACGGTGAATACTTGGGATGATTATGTATCAAATAAAATGAGGGTACCCTGGGACATACCTGTCGGGTTGCCAACGGGAAGAATAGAGGTTTTCTCCAGCATACTTTACTATTACGCTGTCAAGAATTTCGGTTATGACAAGACCTGGGATCCCTTGCTTCAGTACGTTCCTCCTGACTGGAACGCAGGCTATGCTGTCAGCCCGGGGAAATACCAGCAGCCACAGAGCCCTTACAATGAGCCCACATTTGAGCCTACTCCCCCTGAGTTCTTCTATATAGAATACAAGGTGCCACAGGTTGCTTACATATACACTGCGGACATCCCAGTGCTTTACGCCCTTACATCAAACAGCTACCACAAAAATGTGCTACAGTACATATGGATGAACCGTGAATCAGCACAGGGGATGGGGTTAAATGAAGGGGATTGGATAGTGCTGACCAGCAACTTGAATGGTGCTCAGATAGCTGCCAGAGTGCACCTTACTGAGCTCATAAGGCCAGATACTGTGGGTGTGCCAATGGCATGGGGGCAATCGAACCCAGCACAGAGCTATTCAATTAAATCTCTGGGTAGCTTCGGGAACAAGGCTGTTACAGAAATGTGGTCTCACAGTTATGATCCGCTTACAGGTCACAGGATGTCTGAGCAGTTCACGGTTATGGTAAGGAAGGCAACCCCAAGTGAAGTGAGCGCATTCACTACCGCTGCAGAATCAGTTACAGAATTGCCTTCACAGCAAAACATAGCTCCAAATTACACAAATTCCACTGATGAGGAGGGATGATGAATAATTGAGCCAAAATCCATATCAGGAATTTGGAAACACCGGAAAGTGCAACCACTGGGCAATGGTGATAAAGGTTGATCAGTGCTTTGGGTGTGATGCCTGTGTTGCTGCATGCACGCTTGAAAATCAAACGCCGTTCTGGGAAGAGCTCTACAGGACTCATGTTGAGGACATTGAAATCGGTAACTATCCGGAAAGCCAGAGGATGTTCGTTCCAAGGCTATGCATGCAGTGCGAAAACCCACCATGCTATTACGTGTGTCCTTCTGGCGCAACTCAGATAGTGGAAGGCGGTATAGTGGTTGTGGATGAATACAAGTGCCTGGGATGCCTGTACTGTGTTGAAGCGTGTCCATATGGGGCAAGGTACTTTTATTCTGAAGATGACATAAACAAATCAAAGGAATACTACGGTGAAAATATGATACACCAGGTTCCTCACGTCGATAAGTGCACATTCTGTTACGGAACAACCCCTGATAACACAAACACTCCAGCATGCGTAAGAACGTGCGTTGGTGAAGCAAGGGTATTTGGATGCTTAGACGACCCAACAAGTGAAGTCAGCATTCTGGTGAACACTGGACAGGCCATAGTCCTCAATCCTCAGCTTAACGTGCAACCAAAGGTGTTTTATGTGATGAACAAGCAATCAGGCCAATATGAGGGGGTAAGCAATGAATAAAAAGCTTCTGATATGGTCTCTTCTTTTCATAATTGTAGGTGCAGCACTAATGCTTTATGGAACGCAGTTCACTGTGCCAAACACCGAACCGATACCATGGGGTCTCCTGGTAATGGGTTACATGCTTTTTGGTGTAATGGGGACAGGGATCAGTTCATATAATTCGCTCTATCAGCTATTTAACAGGGGCCACTCTGATAGAAACCCACTTGGGCAAATTTCGCTCAGGCTTGAATGGCTGGCGCTTGCCATATTGATTCCTGGATGGATAATGGTGTTTGCATCAGTTTACAAGCCACTTACAATAATATACATATACCTAAGTTTCAGGGCAACTTCCAGAATAGCCTGGAACGGTCTCCTGTATACGCTCGTTGGGCTTGGAATAATACTTGAAATCCTTTCCTTGATTGGCGAAAAGTTGCCTGCAAGGGGGCCCAGCTCTAGCTTCCTATCAAAAACACCAAGGCAGATCTCATATGACGCCATATGGGGCATTATCAGGTTCCTGCTGAGTCTGGATGCATACATACTTGGATTCACCATATTAGTGGAATTGGTACTTGATGCCAACCTGGGTTCAGTGTTTGGTTACCTTTCAACATGGGTCATGGATTTTGGACCATTTTTATCAATTCTCTTTGTGGCACTGTCATTCTACGGTGGCATTGCAATGATTTCCGTTGTAAATACATTCTATCACCACAGCAAATCATCAGATAGCGACGGCGTGCTTTTAAGAACACTTTCAAGGGATGGTCTGATATCGGTCCTTGTTGTAGGCTTCATGATAATGTGGTGGATATGGATATTTGCAACCAACCAAGAAACGTGGCCATGGACTTCACTGATCATGGGCGGGGAATTCACTTCAGTATTCTGGGGAGGTATTGTATTGATTGGAATAGTGCTTTCCTCCATATTTTATTACATAGCTTACAGGTATAGAAGCTGGAAAGTGCTTATTGTTGCAGGCATACTTACAATAGTTGGAATGTTCAGCATAATATTCATATCAGATATAATTCCACAGGCAATTACTTGGTATTACAGCAACAGCTTCGTTTCGCCCCAGAATTCGCTGTGGATCTATGAATTGAGAACGCAGTTCAATGGGGTAAGCCCGTGGGCGCTGCTGCCTCTTGTGGTCGATAAATACAATGCGCTTTGGTTCGCTGGCTCTGTGTTATTCATGATGGGTTTCCTGCCCCTTGGAATACTGCTGCTGCCTCTAGAAGAGCGTGAAAAAATAGGACACCTGTGGATCTTTAAGTGAAAAATTAATGAGTACAAAGTTCACAACACCCTTTGTAAAGATCAAGGTAGGTGTATTAAGGGATTCCTGCGCACCTTCAGGTGAATCTACATGCGATTCTTCGGAGCTTGCAAAGCTCATAAAGGAGCTTCATTCAAAAGCCATCGTTATAGTGGGGGTCTATGATGATGACCACCTTAAGCTTTACAGGGAGGCAGCCTTAAGGGCCGGAATCAATCCAGTACTCATGAAGGTTGTGGATTACAGGTGGGGGGACCAATCCGTAAAGCAGAACATTGCTGTGCTTGAGCATAACTGGATCGCTGACATGGCAGCGGAGACCGAGGTTACCGTGCCAGTGAGCAGGAGGGAAGTAATAACTGGCTCTGTCATGGTTGGAAAGGACAGGATTGATAAGCCAGTTTTTCTTCCTGATCGCTGCAACGGCCTGTACCGGGCCTGCACAATCTGCCAGGATTCCTGCCCATATGGCGCATTGAGCATAGATAAGAAGAGCGGGTTAAGCATAAACTATGAAAAATGCACATCATGCGGGCTCTGTGTGAGCGCGTGCCCAACCAGCGCAATCCAGTTTCCATCGGTGTCTCAGCAATCAATCTATGATTTATCCCAAACCGAAGGTAAAAAGGTCATTTCGTGTTATAAGGACCAGGAAGATTCGGTAAAATTACCATGCATAGCTATGCTTTCAGCAGAAGATGTCGTTGCGCTCAGAGGCTCTGGGGAGCTGGTCATTAAATGCCCTGGGTGTGAACTCTCAAAGTTCACTGATGGCATCAAGAGCTTTGCATCGAGCCTTAATTCAATTATAGGAGGAATAGCGGTGCAGGCACCTGACAAAAACGAAACTGCGGGACCGGTGAAAGAATTCAGTTTGAACCTCACAAACATAAGTAAAAGGCTTGAAGTGAGAAAGCTTGTTACTGATGAAAAAGTGAGGGATCTGCTGCTTTACAGCGTGGAAGTTGATGATGAAACGTGCACCATGTGTGAAAGCTGTGCCAGGTGGTGCCCTACATCAGCTTTAAGGATAGAAAAAATAGATGAAAAATCGGCACTGACATTTGACCCTGAAAGCTGCACTGGCTGTAAAATATGCATCAATGTATGCCCGGCTCCAGGCAATAGCGGAGAGGGTAAGGCGGTGCATGTAAGAAGGGCAAAATCAGAGAAGAAAACGCTTGTGGAAGATTATATGGTAAAGTGCAGGGTCTGCGGAGCTCCAGTTGGCTCAAGGAAGTCCCTGGACCACGTGAAGGCTATAATGGAAGGCAGGGGAATGCAAGTTGATGATGAATGGCTAGAATTGTGCCAAAAGCACAGGTCAGAATACTCGTTTAAGAAGATGATTGGCATGAACGAGCAGTTTAAGCCAAAGGGTGCAAAGAAAGTTGGCTGATTACAAGTCAGTTTCGGCTGATTACAGGCTGTTCTCGTTCATTCTGCTAGGTCCAAAGTATGCAGGTGATGCCAAAGAACTTGCAAATCATGTAACTGACAGGAATTACCATGACGATATTAAAGGGATAATTGAAATTTTGGATAATGGTGATGCTGACAGGCTTCTTACGGAGTACACATCGTGCATGGTTAACGATTTTGCCGGCATCAAGTGTGTGCCATACGAATCATGGTACACGGAAAGGACAGTCTATGGGAGGGTGATTGGCAAGCTCATGCCACTTTATTTAAAGTACGGCGTGAAGCCGCAGAAGGAGCTCCCTGACCACGTTTCAACAGAAATGGAGTTCGTTTCGTTTCTATACTTTGTTTCTCAGGACGATGAAGCTAACGATTTTGTCAGCAACCACATCATAAGCTGGGTGCCAAGGCTTGCTGAGGACATAAAGGCCAATGCAAGGGGTAATTACACCAGGCTAATCGGCGAAGCACTTTCAAAGTTCATGCAGAGCGAAGTGGAAAGAATCAAAAATGTGAATTTATCACAAAAATGAATTTATTTTCTATAATTTACCAAAAAACTCTTAAATGATCATTATTTATGCAAGTAGGTGATATGATCATTGTTAAAGCAGGTTGATCAGGCTCAGATGGCTCTGCCAATAATGAGAATAACTCTTGGTTGGCTGTATTTTTCAGCGATGCTGAGGAGGGTTGTCAATGTGCCGGCAAAGATGATACCTTCCTCAAGCGCATATGTAGGGGGAAAGCTCATAACCTTTATACCACACGCGTGGCTTATAGGTGGAATTCTTCAATACACAATACTTCATCCAGCCCTTCTGTTTGACTTCCTTGTGCTTTGGACTGTTCTTGAAGGACTTTTTGGGCTGTTCATGATGCTAGGTTTCATGAGCAGGCTTTCAGGTCTAATCATAGCATTGCTTGCATGGGGAATAGGGCTTGGTGCAGGATGGATAGGGACAACATGCCTCGATGAATGGCAGATTGCCGCTGTTGAGGGAGCAGCTGCCCTGGTCTTTGTGTTTGCAGGAAGCAAATGGCTGTCAGTTGACCAGCTGCTTGTCAAAAAATACCCGGATGGTCTAAGGATTGGAAGGTGGCACATACCGCTCTGGTGATATAAAAATGAACAAGTTTCTTGCTCTTCTGGTAATTGGTTTGGTTATAGCTACAGGTTTCACCATGGTCACATATCAGGTGTTTTTTGGGGGGTTCACTGACCTGCACAACCTTTCCAAAACGCCGGCATACGATCTAAATGGGACCAGGGTGTTCACAAACGGCACAGTGCTCATGCAGATTTCCAGGGTTGACGGCCCTGACACATATGGTGGGTTCATAGTTCTTGTTCAGCTAATAGGGCCAAACGGAACAATAGTGTATCAGTGGAATGCACAGCAGCTTGGAAGCATACCTGCAAGCAACATCCATAACCAGTATCCATTGCATCCTGTGCATGCAGACGGGTTCGCGCTGGTCGTTCCGCTGGGGCAGAACGCTAGCGTTGTGCTCAATGTTCCGTTTGCGCTTAAGGGCGGAACGTACACAGTTAGAGCTTACGACGTTGACGGTCAGGACAGCGCGTACGGAATCAGCTTCCAGGCAACCGTTAAGGCCTCCTGAAACCAGCAAACAGGTAAAATGAATTTAGCGCCATTTCCTTGAACACAACCAGGTCCACGTGCTTTGAAATTTTGCTTTTTATCTCTGAATTTTTCGGATTCCTTTTGTAAATGTAATAAATATATCTGAAATGTTCAGGCTTGCCCCCTGCAAGCGCTGCAAGGTTGGGCTGCACAAAATTAAGGTAAAGCCCATCCACAGTTCTGAAGAGGCCACTGTCTGGCTTGCCCATTGCCAGAGCTCCAACAACGTTTCTTGAAACCCTTGCCATCTCTGAAACAACTGTTTCAACATCATCTGCGGCGTGCAGCGCAAAGCTGCTCATGACCATATCGAATGAGCTAGCCCTGAATGGCAAATGCGAAAATGACGCTATGACCCTGTTCTCATACTTTGACGACCTAATCATGTTTTCAGCATAATCCACCATGACGATTTCTGTTTCAGGTGAAGCCAACTTTAAAATTTCAGAGAGCTCACCCTTTCCTGCGCCTACATCAAGGGCATTTCTTGGCATTTCCAATGACAGGAGCATTTTTATCAGCTTGTTTCTCCACCTTTTGTCCTGATGAAATGAAATGATTGAATTAGCTCTATCATATGAATCTGGTATCTCATTATATACAGATTTGAGTTCTGCTTGGCCTTCAAGCACTGTTCCTGTTTGCTCAAAGCACAATTTCAGCAAGCCTCTCAACTTCATTAGGCATGTGAATAAGTGGCACGTCGTTTATCCTGTTTATTCCCTGTATATCAAAGCTCACTATGCAATCAGGGTTACCGTACTGTTCGTTAAAGCCAAATATCTGGTTTACATCAGATATACACAGCACCCGCTTTACGTTTTCCAGGTGCATCATCCTGCTCTTGAAACCTTCGGCAAACAGGTAATCTAGGTTCTCATCCTTGAACAAGTTGAGGAGCTCTTCCGTGGGCGTCACTCGCGTGTTTGTCCTCCTTATTGTTATTATTTCATTATCAGTTACTGCAACCACAACAGATGCTCCGGCCATCATGTGCTTCCATGTGTCCTTAGCTCTGTAATCAAACGAAAAGCCGCCCGTATGTATGTGCTTCATTGTTCCTACCCTCTTGCCGGCCTTTGTCAGCCTTTCTGTCAGGATTTCAATGGTCCTTGTCTTTCCAGAACCACTGTCACCTACAAAGTTAACTATTTTCAGCTCACACCTTCATCTCCATGCTATAAAACCCATGAGCCCCTAGCACTGTAACACTAATCCTATCTCCCCTTTTTACCTTTTCTCCCGGCTTTAGCCTCAGAAACCCTCCGGCCAGTGGCAGGTTTGAAATTATGTTCATTCCCCACTTTAACGGTTCTGCATGCAGGCCATTTGGTTCAGAAATGAGCCTGACAAGCCTAACTACATCCAGCTCATGGTCGTTGCTTAGGTCATCGTTCATTACCGCACTAACCCTTGCTGTTCTGGAATCCGGCTTCATTCCAGTGAGCATGTTCATTACGGGCACTACAGTAAGGAAAAATGAAACAGTCAATGAAACTGCCTGTCCCGGAAGTACCATGATTGGCTTTGACCCTATAAGTGCTAGGCCAGTTGGCTTCATTGGCAGCAGCTCTATTCCATGATACACTGCCCTTGCGCCGCTGCACTGGAGAACGCCCTCATAGGTGCTGTCATTGTCACCTACCGAGCTGCCTCCAAGCGTGATTACCGCGTCAAGTGCACCAAGCGTTTCGCTGATCCTCCGCGCAATTTCATCCCTAGAACTCTTGACGGTTCCCATTGGTAGAGGCACAGCATTAATTTCATTCAGATATTCCGATATTAGGTAACGGTACGTGTTAACTTTTGCGCCCTCAGAGTATTCATCAAGGTCCTTTAGCTCATCTCCCACTGAAAGCACACCAACCCGAGGAACCCTGAACGCTCTTATGTAATATGTGCCAGAAGCCATCAGCATTGCTGCATGTGCAGCTGTAACCTGCTGCCCATTCTCTATTATGCTGAAACCTCTGCCAAAATCCTCCCCCCTTGAAATTACATTCTTTCCCCTCTTTATTTCCCTCCTCAGCTCAATGTATGAACCTTCAACCCTAGCATCCTCCACCTTAACTACGGCATCTGCGCCCAGAGGAATTTCAGACCCCAGGGATACGTAGAACGTTTCATTGCCATTAAGGGGTGGGGCCTTGATCCCAGGCATCAGCCTTCCTGCAATTTTAAATTTTACTGGAGACTGCACTGTTGCGCCCATCGTTAGCTCTGAGTTAACAGCGTAGCCGTCCATTGCGCTCCTCTCCGTCTGGGGGATATCTGTCTGTGCAATTACAGTTTCAGCTGATGTGCGGCCTATCGCGCTATCAACCCTCACCCTTTCATCAACAACACTTGAACCGCTGAGGCTTGACCTTATCAGTTCCATAGCCTTTTCATACGTAATTAGCTTGAGCGAGCGTGTCACATGCCATCATTCCCTTTCAAATTTAAATACTCTTCCATCGTGTTCACGTTCTTAAATGACCTCAATTCAGGGTCAATTTTTCTAAGGCTTTCTGCATTCACAAATACAGCATCGGGCAGTAGGGCAATCATGTCCCTGACACTTTTTAAACCGTTTATTTCAAGCCTGCTCACAGCGTTTGAACTGTAAACTGAGCAAAGCGGCTCTAACCTTCCGTTCAGCACTGGAACAGCAGCGGAGTGACCTTCAGCAAGCGAGCGCAGCCTTTCAATTATCCTTACATCTACAAACGGCATGTCGGTTGCTATTGCAGCAAAGTAACTGTGATGTGAGTTAATTGCAGCAGTAATTATGCCACCTATGGGGCTCATTGTGTAGATTGAATCCTTGAGAACCCTTACGTCCTGAGGCAGCACAGCCCTAAAGGGCTCCGTATCCTTAGTTCCAACCACCACCATCACATCGTCGCTCAGCCCTGCAAGCCTTTCAGCTATTTCCCTAATGAGCAACCTTCCATTGAAATTTAAAAAAGCCTTGTCAAAACCCATTCTTGAGCTCCTCCCTCCGGCAAGAACTGCAGCGGAAAGGTCAATCACCATGCATATTTTGTGATTGTGCTATTTGATAAACCATTCTTTCAGCCTAATTCATCATCACATCAGTTAGGTTTAATAACAAGTAAGTGCCCCGAGGAATTATGGGGTGATAGGTTGATTGATTGGTAGTGCCACGGACATAATAATAATAATAATCGTGGCAGTGGTGCTCTTTGCCGGTGCCAGCAAGATACCGGAGATATTCAGGTCAATGGGCAGGGCAAAGGGGGAATTCAAGAAGGGGGAGCTTGAATCAGAAATGGAGCTAAAGAAGATGACGCAGACTTCTGAACCTTCAAAGGATGAAAAGGTTGAGCAGCTCCAGAAGCAGATAGCTGACCTTCAGAAGCAGCTTGAAGAAGTAAAGAAAGAAGACAAATCCCAGTAAGTGGATTGGATTAAAAATGCTCGGAAGCATCTCTGACACGCTAATAATAATATTTATAGCAATACTTATGCTAGGTGGGGAGAAGGACCTTTCAGGAACTGCCAGAAAGCTTGGCAAGATGTGGGGAGACCTGCGCAGGTCTGAAAGCGATTTTAGAAAGGAGATAACAAGGGAACTTAACGTTGATGACCTTGGGATAGATTTCAATGACAACAACAAGAAGCCCTATAGCACGAACGATGCAAGGGTGAGGGAACTGGAGAGGCAGGTAAGGGAGCTTCAGGAGCAAATGGAAAGGATGAAGAAAGAAAATGGAAAGGACTGAGCTCAAGGAAACTCCCAAGCCGCTTTTATCGCACATAACTGAGCTGATGCACAGGCTAAGGACCGTGGCCATTGTGCTGGCAATTACGTTTCTTGTGTTCTTTGCGCTTGGAGTAACCACAGTTAGGTTTGCCGGTTACATCGTTCCGGTTCCATATCCAAGCATATACAACAGCATTTCTGATAACACCATAAGGTTCTTCATAAACCATGAGCTTCCATCGGGGCTAAAGCTGATAAACATAAACCCATTTGACCCCCTGTTTGCCTCATTTTATGCCTCATTTTACCTTTCACTTTTCATAACCGTTCCGGTGATAGTTAAGGAGATATGGGGGTTCGTTTCTCCCGGTCTCTACAGGCACGAGCGCAGGCTGCTGAGGTACACTGTGCTTCCAGCGTTTGCCCTTTTTGCTGCAGGGTCAGCATTCGCTTACTTCATAATAGTGCCATTCATGATGAAGTTTGTGCTCATTTACACTCAGATGCTTGGGGTTGAGCCAACCCTGAGCCTTAGGGCGTTTGTGAACACGGTAATTTCGCTCATGATGGTAACCGGAATAGCTTTTGAATACCCGCTTGTAATGAGCATACTCACGTACATTGGGGTCGTTGCAGCGCAGAGCTGGAAGAGGAACTGGAGGTGGGGGATCCTTGGGGCATTCATAATAGCATGGATGATTTCCCCTGGCACAACGGGCGGGGTCATTGAAACCGTCATAGGGCTAATACTTTCTGGTCTGTACTTTGTTGGGGTAGCAGTATCTTACACAATTCAAAGGAAAAAAAGCGAATTAGGTAAGAGATGAATGCAAACAAATATTATTATCTATTTGATCCGCATAACTTTAATCTAAGCAAGTAGAAATACACGCATTATCAATAGATGGATCATTTTATTGGCTAAGTTTTCTGCTTAGCCGATATAACAACAAAGCCGGCCCCTGTCCTGATTTCTTTAACATCATAATCAAATGCTTCCAGAAATCCCTCAATCACATTTCCCATGCAAAATGAAAGTGGTTCCTTCCATCCTCCGAGGGCAGTTATGTAAATGCTTGCATTGGGATTGTCTGAGCTTTCAACGCTGACATACCTTATGGGAACTAGCTTAATGAAGCCAGCTGCTTTGCCTTCGAGCTCAGAGAGGTCTTTCAATTTGGTTCTGGCGTATGCCCCTAGCTTTTTTCCTAGTTCAGCCCAGATCTTTTTAAGCCAATCTTTGTCCTCTTCATAGAGCCTATTCACCATAGCTTCAACCGTATCTTCAGGCAGTGGAAAACTGTTCATGCTTTTTACAAAATGGGCCAGCTGCAAGGCAGGGATCAGGCTGTCAAGTTCAGTCCCAGTTTCAGTAATGCTGATGAAAGTTTCTATCATGCTATTTACCAGTGAAAACTCTGTGACGTTCTTTGTTCTGGTAATTGCATGTAACTTTTCTGCAATTTTATCATCAACCGCCAGAGTTGTCCTACCCATGTTTATACAGTTGCATGCAGGTATATATATTTTGCATACATGTTCATTACATAATTTTGGTTTGACGCAATTTTTTGATACGGTGATTATAAAGCAATTTTCTGTATATAAAGGTTTAAATAAAAATAAAGGGATCACAGGTTATATGAATGATAGCAGTAATTCTGAAAGCTTGCTTCCCAGAATTTCAAGAAGGACCTTTCTCGAACTGTCTGGAGCTGCTGGTGCTGTCCTGGCGCTCTATAAGGCATTTGGAGGCAATTTGCTTCATGCCCTTGAACCAGCTTCAGCCCAGAGCTCTCCAAGTCAATCTAGCATTGTAAAGATCAGGACAGCCCATGTCAATAACTGCGATGGCTCGTGTGGCCTTCTGGCAACAGTATATGATGGAAACATTGTAAAGTTTTCACCAGCAACCTTTAATGACCCGGACTTCCCTCCAAGGATCTGCCTTAGGGGGCTTTCGCAGATACAGTACGAATACCATCCTGACAGGCTAAAGTATCCCATGGTGCAAACAGGGGGAAGGGGATCAGGGCAGTGGAAGCAGGTATCCTGGGATGAAGCCATAAGCCTTATAGCCAGCAAACTGCAGAGCATAATATCAAATTACGGCTCCAATTCAATATACATAGCTCCATACACAGGAAACCTCACAGTTTTGAACGGTTTAATAGGTGCAGGGTACAGGTTTGCAAGCGTCATAGGAGCAAGTGCAGGAGACTTTGAGGGTGACAATGAAGGGGATTCAGCATCTCCTGCGGGAGCTGTTGAAGAGCTGGGGGCATTTGACGGCCATGAACTGAATGACCTAGTTAACTCAAACATGATAATTCTCTGGGGAAACAACCTAGCAGAGACAGACATACCGGATATGAGATTTGTGCTTGATGCAAGGGATAACGGGGCCAAGATAGTTTATATTGACCCGAGGTTCACACCCACTGCTGCAGTTGTGGACCAGTGGGTTCCGTTGAGGCCGGGAACGGACGGAGCGCTTGCCCTATCCATGATGAACGTTATAATAAATAACGGTCTTTATGATTCTGGTTACGTTACTAATTACACGGTGGCACCGTTTTTGGTCAGGCAGGACACAATGCTGTTTTTGAGGGAAAAGGACGTTGACGGTAGCGCTTCAGAAAAATACATGATATATGACACAGTTTCAAATTCTGTTGTTCCATATGATACGCCAGGTTCGGTCCCAGCCCTTACAGGGTCATATGCAGTTAACGGCATATCAACAAAGACATCATTTCAGATGCTAAAGGAGCTTGTTGGCAATTACGATCCTCAATCAGCCAGTTCCATTACAGGTATACCGGCAGATACGATAACCTCGCTGGCACAGGACTTTGCCTCTAGGAAGCCGGCTGCCATAAAGGCAGGTTTTGGAGGTATATCTCACTGGTACTATGGCGACCTGACTTACAGGGCGCTGATCACGCTTTCAGCCCTTTGCGGGTACATAGGCGTTCACGGTGGCGGAGTGACAACCTATAACGGAGCCCTTCTTGATGCAGCCACTGACCTGACAGACTGGCTAACTCCTGACGGTAAACAGTACAACTATATACCTCCACTTTCATTTGCAGATGAAGTTTTTAAGGGAAACATAAAGGCAGCATGGTTCCCGCTCGACAATTTCATAAATCAGCAGGGTGACACGAACAGAACCATCAAGGCAATACAGCAGCTTGATTTTGTCATAGTAACTGATGTTTTCATGACCCCAACAGCTCAGTATGCAGACGTTGTTCTTCCCATGGCCACCGAGTACGAAAAGGAGGACCTTCTGCTTGGGGGTAACTTCTTCCTGCAGTACACTCCTCAGATACTACAGCCATTATGGGAAGCAAAATCAGATCTGGATATATTTGCAGCCGTTGCACAGCAGATGGGATATGGGTCATATTTCAGCGGAACGCCAGATGAGTACATTGACCTTGTTTTGAGCACGCTGCCCTCTGGCACAAAGCTCGCAGATATCAAGGCCAACGGCGGCGTAATGAGGTTAAAGGATGAAGATTTTGCCACAGCTTCATATCAACCAATAACCAGACCTTATGTTCCGTTTTACCAGCAGAACTTTCCAACCCCTTCAGGCAGAATAGAATTTTACGTGGAGTCCGTTGTGCCCTACTATGGAACCGGATTACCTATCTACAAGGAGCCGTACGAAGCTTCACCCAGCAATGCCCTTTACAGCAATTACCCATTCACCATGATAACCTCTCATACAAGGTTCAGGACTCACACTCAGTGGGATAACCTTGCATGGCTTCTTGAAATAAACCCGCATCAGTTTGTTGAGATAAACCCAGAAGATGCAAAGGCAAAGGGGATAAACGATGGGGATAAGGTGAAGATATACAATGATAGGGGCTACATCATAACAACCGCAAGGGTTACTCCGGGAATGAGGCCGGGTGTGCTAAATGTGTATCAGGGGCACTGGAAGAGCTTTCCTACTGGAACAGTAAACAATCTGACAAGCCAGGCCATAAATCCTGCACAGTCAGTTGTGTATCTTTTCCAGTCAAACACTCCATATTTTGACGTTCTGGTTAATATAGAAAGGGTGAGTTCCTAAAATGACAAAGCTTGGCATGGTAATTGACCTGAGCAGGTGCGTTGGCTGCAACACGTGCGCTGTTGCCTGTAAGGAGGAAAACGACGAGCCGCTTGGGATATGGTGGAACAGGGTTCTGACTGTGGGCGGGGGCGATTACATCGATGTGCCTGAGGGAGAATACCCCGACGTTGGCATGCACTACCTTCCGCTTGCCTGCCAGCACTGCGAAAATGCTCCATGCGTTAAAGTTTGCCCTGTAAGTGCAACCTACAAGAGAACCGAAGATGGCGTGGTTCTTGTTGACTTTAACAGGTGCATAGGGTGCAGGTACTGCATGGCAGCATGTCCATACGGTGTGAGAAACTTCAACTGGGGGGAGCCAGTTTACAGCCCTGGCGTTGATTTCCCAGTAGGGCATCAGGGAGATCACTACGATAAATACAACCCAGACAGGCTGGTTTACATGCCTGAAAGGCCAAAGGGGGTTGTGGAAAAGTGCACCTTCTGCGTGCAGAGGATTGACAATGATGAAATACCTTTCTGTGTTGAAACCTGCCCTGAAGGTGCAAGGATATTTGGTGACCTTGACGATCCCAGCAGTGAAGTATCACAGGTAATAATGAACGGAAATGCTGAACAGCTGCTCCCAGAGCTTGGGACTGACCCTCAGGTGTTCTATGTGCCTCCATACCAAAAGAAGGACATAATACCTCCCTATGCTAACCAGTCGTCTCTGGCTCCTGAACAGGACATAATAGCGCAGGCTGAGCAGAACGGTTACGTGCCGGGATTTGAGAATGCAGTTACTAGCAAAACACAAGCAACTGTAAGTAAAAAGGAGGATGGTGAATGAAAATGGAAAACAGTCTTACCGGAAAGATAAACAGCAGGGTGTACTATGCTATGGTGGCAGTGCTGAGCGCAATAGTTCTGGTTGGTGCGGTTGCCTGGGCCATAGAGATTGAGTATGGACTAATTGTTACGAACATGAGGGACGTAGTATCATGGGGGCTTTACATCTCCACATTTGCCTGGTTTGTAGGTGTGAGCGCAGGTGGGCTTATACTTTCATCATCAGCAGCTATTTTCAAGATAGGAGCATGGAAGCCTCTATCAAAGATGGCAAGCTTTGTTTCAGCAGTGGTAATAGCTGCAGCGGCATTGATAATAATGCCAGACCTTGGAAGGCCAGACAGGGTGCTTAACCTCATAATTTACGCGCACTTTTTCTCACCTCTGATCTGGGACTTTTCAATAATAGCTACATATTTCATAATATCAGTAGTGGAGCTGTGGCTGCTCATATCCTCTGAAAGGTTCAAGAATGCAGGAAATGAATCAGCATCAAGGAATAGGGAAAGGTACGCGGTTGGGCTGGCTTTCATAGCGTTACCCGTTGCGATTTTCACTCATTCAGTGACTGCATGGATATTTGGGTTGCAGATATCAAGGCCATGGTGGAACACGGCACTTCTTGCACCGGCATTTGTTGCTTCTGCTCTAGTTTCTGGGCTTGCACTTGTGCTGCTTGTCATACTGGTGAACGGCAAGCTGAACCTCATCAGGGTAAGCATTGATGACAGGACAAAGGCGCAGTTTTCAAAGCTTCTGATGGTTTTCATACTTGTGGACCTTTACTTGCTTTTCAGCGAATATCTCACAATATCTTGGCCAGGCGAACCAGGCGAGCTGGCAGGACTTTACACCATGTTCTTTGGCCCGTACTGGTACATAGGATGGGGGCAGTGGATGCTGGCTTTGCTTGCCGTTGCTTTGCTTGCAAGGCCAAGCTGGAGAACTTCAAACAGGGTCATTGGCACGGCGTCAGTGCTTGCTCTAGTTGAGGTGTTCTTTTACAGGCTGAACCTGATAATACCGGCCCTTGCAAATCCACTCATTGAGTATCCACCAGGCACTGCAATAGGGGGTGGCATCAGCTCTTCTTACGCTCTGGCAGGCTATTCTTTTCAGATAATCGGGCAGTACTTCCCGAGCGCAATTGAATGGGCCATAACGGCAGGGTTCGTTGCTGGGGTTGCGCTTGTAATACTGCTTGGCTTAAGGCACTTACCGCTGGGAACTCAGAATGAATGAAGCTAGTGAAACAAGAGGCGCATTTTACAGCCTATTTTCTCAGCTGCTTCACGTGCCTAACAGTAATGTTGATGCTATGATCCAGGCATTTAACGGAATACCAGAACTTGGTCAGGTTTCAGTTAATCATGAAACGCTTGAATATGAATACAACAGGCTCTTTGTGGGCCCAGGCCATGTTCCGTGTCCTCCCTATGAATCAGTTTACAGAAAGGATAGGCCTTTGATGGAACGGGGGCTTGTTATGGGACCATCGGTTGCTGATGTAAAAGCGATGTACCTGAAGGGCGGTCTGGAGATATCCAAAAATTTCAGGGACCTGCCAGATCACATGTCCGTGGAACTTGAGTTTATGGCATACCTTTGCTCAACGGAGTCATCAAGCGAAAAGTTGGTGGATCTTGAGAGGGAATTTTTCAACAAGCATATTAGGGTATGGTACCGTGATTTCCTAAATTGTATCATTGCCAATACGAAATCACCATTTTACTTAAAGCTGGCGCATGAGCTGGAAGAATTCCTCAATGAGGAAAGTGTGAGATTTGGTGAGAAAGCTTGAAAGTTGATGTAATGCTTTATAACCTTAAGAAGGAAACAGAAACGGCCCTTATTGATTGCGCCAACAACCTTTACCCGGCCTATGTAAGATTCGTTTCGGATAAAACTGCACTTAACAGCAAGGATGCTCTACTGATTGTTGGAAATGGCGATGCTGCAAATTACGGCGGGCCAGTGGTGGATCATTTGGATCCAGACGGGATGGATACAGATGAGCTACTGTACCATTTCTGTGCAAAGCTGGGGAAGCTTTCAAGATCTGACTCTATAACTGCAAAAACCGATTCCGTTGCAAAGGATGTTAATCTATCGAGGAGGGACTTCCTTGCGGGCATAAAGAACGGCTTTCAGGTATTTTCAGACTTTCCATTAACTTTTGAAGATGCATGTGAAGCAAAGTACGGGTGCAGGAAGTGCATTGATGCCTGCCCTGTGGGCGCGTTAGAATTTGACAGGTATCTCAGGCTTGACAATTCAAAGTGTATTAAGTGCGGAATATGTGCGGGGGTCTGCCCTGTTGGGGCTATTCATATGCCCAAATTCTCAGAGGACGCATTTATAGGGTTGCTGGAAGGGCTAAACGCAATCAAAGCACCGTACAGGGCACTTGTGCTGACAACCGATGACAGAAGTGTGCAAAGGATACCCTGGGTACATGTTGAAATGGTTAATGACATTGGAATGATAGGAAGCAGGTGGGTTTCCATGGCCCTTGCATCTGGGATAGATGCCTTTGTGGTGCATTGCCCTGGCGGAAACTGCGCTGGAAAGGATGTGGCCAGAGCAGCAATAGAATCTGTATCAAGTACAGTCATAGACGGTGTGGGAAGAGCGATTTACTCAGAACAGAGGGAGATCACAGGTGTGGAAATGGTAAAAGGCTCAATTGGCCAGATATCCTCATTCAGCCACTATGACAGCTGGTTCAACTACACGGTCTCACTGAAGGCTATACTTAAGCCAGAGGCCAGCGCGAATGGGCTACAGATTTACGATGTCAGTGTTTCAGATTCATGCACACTCTGTGGTGCTTGTGTCTCAAAATGCCCTCATGCAGCATTTGCAATAGTGCCTGAGGTAAATGCAAAGCTGTCGTTCAATCAGTCACTCTGTACTGGATGCGGTTACTGCGTTAATGTTTGCCCTGAAGGGTCTATAAAACTGGAAAGGGCAAAGAAGGTGAACTTCAAAGCGGTAAATGTATTTGCTGATGAACTGATAAGGTGTGCAGGGTGCGGCAAGCCCCTCTACACAAAAAAGTTCTATGATAACTTGGTAAAGAGGCTGGGCAGAGAGGACCCCATGCTGAAGTACTGCAACGAATGCAAGCAAAAAATTATATACGAAAGGATGTTCAGGAAGCCTGAAAAAGGCGATCTACGCTGACTTGATGACCATGAGCTAGTGAAGATGAGGTTCAGCTATTTATTTATTTATCTATTGCTGGAACTGCGAGTCCCACTAATTAATTAATTAATTAAGGAAGATTCCATGAACCAGTATCCTGGCAGTCCCTTTATGGCTGTGAATATATTGGAATGTGACATCCTCTCACGCTGAAGCGCGTGAGCTTCCTGCATTGCTATCCCCTCAACCCTGTAATCAACCCACTGCTGATGCCATACAGCCTGGATTTTAATGAACGATTCAGGAAATTCATATGGCCTGCCTTTCTTGCCCTCATTCATCTTATCCAATTCTTCATCCCAATTGCCCAACATATCTATTGGCAGCAAAAACTCACCCCTCATTGCAAGCTCTTCATTGTAACTTTTCCAGTTCCTTTTGTCGACAAATTCATTACCCCATCTTTTGTCATTATTATTACTGAGGCTGTCTTTTGTGAGCATACTTAAGGAATTGACAGCCGTGCTATAAATAACTATTCAACACAGCATGCAAGTTCGTGTATCTCCCCTTAAGGTCAGAGTTTTACTGCTTCCCCCAAACCACTAACTTCAAAATAAATCATAACACTTCAACGAGTTCATCACTTTTTATGAACCTTAGATACCAGTCCTTGAATTCCTTTTCGTTAACAATGTGCAGTTCCAGTGGTGCATCTGGAAACTTCATGAACACCATGGCTCTAAGTTTGGCCCTCTCATTCAAATCAAGTGATTGAGGAAGCACAACAAGCAGGTCAATATCACTGGATGCAGTGTATGACCCCCTGACAGTTGAACCGAAAACGTACACCTTTGTGCCTTTATATTTATGTTTAATTATTTTACCGACTTTCGATGTAATTTGCATGTAATTTCTCAGGTATCGATTTTTTTTCTTTGAGGACGCAATGAGTGTATCAAACCCCTTCGATGACATCCCTTAGTACCTCCTTTACGAATCTAAGCATTTCGTTAACCTCAACTGCGCTGTACCTTCTAGCAAGGTACCTGCTACCAATGTATGCATCTTCAATTTTTGATATATAAATGACTTTATTGCCGTCATTGAGAAGGTCAGCCACCTTAGTGGAGATTTTGGATAGCTCTTCAAGCAGCGCCATTAGTGAATGGGTTCTTGGGTATGCCCCAACATTAAGAAGTAGCTTGTACTTGACCATCAGCTGGCAGTACTGTTCTATGTTAAATGCGCCAATATCATAATCTCCCTGTCCAATGAGGTATTCTGCGTTTTTCAGAAATACCAGTGCTCTTTCTCTGAGAATTTCTGCTCCTTCAAATGACAATCTGATAAAAAAAGTGATTAAGGCTATTTAACCGTTATGGACATTCTGGCTGAATACAATTTGGTAGATCATCATCTACAGTCTATGGACAAACATGCACAAAGGATTGAAGAGGTTCTTCAAGCACAGGCTTGGTAGAACATGAAAGCCATTGATTAGAACATAAGTGCATACGGCTACAACAATCTGCAAGATATTAAATTACAAAAAAGAGTACCATGGGCCCATTGATGAAGGATGGTACACTAGGCTGGTTAAAATGCTTAAATGGGAGTCAGCGCTTCAGCTGACCCTGAGCCAGAGGGTGTTACAAAGTGCCTTTGCGCTACATTGGATCAATACAATTATTGTATGGTGGGTATGATATTTGATATCATTAGCAATTGGTGCGGTCTTTCAGCAATCCAGCGGCTTATCCTAAAGGAAGCACTTAGTGCCCTGATGATTTCAAATAAATAAATAAATATGTCTAATTTAAATGTTGATTTTTATCTTAACAGTAAATTATTTCGATATAAATTGCAATATTTATCATAAATAAAATAATAATTGAACAAATGAATATAGAGATGCATATAATTTAGCAGAAGTATAACAGATTAATGAAGATAGAGGGTAAAGAGGAAGTTATAGTGAATCCAGATGAATTCTGGAGTTTCCTTTCCACTCCGGAAAAGGTCGTAAAATGTGTTCCAGGGGTTCAGAGCTGGAAGATTGAAAATGAAATAATTTATGCAAGGATCAAGGTTGGCATTGGGTTCATAAAGGGGTCCTTTGACACCACCACAAAGATCCTTGGCAATGATGTTGAGCACAAGGTTGCACAGCTTGAGATATCAGGCTCAGGAAACATGGGCAACTTTTCTGCAACGGTGAAGGTTTTGCTTTCACCATCAAGCGGGAGCAAGTACCTTGTAACTTATTCTTCAGACGCAAAGGTGTCTGGCACAATGGGAACACTTGCATCCCCTATAGTAAACAACGCAATAAAGAACGTTGTCAAGGACTTTCTCAAGTGCGCGGAGGGTAAAGGCCATGACTGAGCAGTATGTTGGGCAGAGGGTTCCACAGCTTGACTCATGGCGCAAGGTTACTGGCACCCTTGCCTATGCAAGCGACATTTCAATGCCCGGAATGTTGTATGCAAAGCTCGTTACCAGCAAGATGCCACATGCTAAGATAAAGAGCATTGATGTTTCTGAAGCGTTGAAGGTTAAGGGCGTTGTCACCATAGCAACTGGCAGGGACTTCCCGTACAG
>Ga0080003_1000613_pt1 | contig 22642 bp, 18 predicted proteins | sample JossMetagenome_FD_69206 | JGI IMG/M metagenome (GOLD analysis project Ga0080003, IMG submission 69206) | Hot spring microbial communities from Joseph's Coat, Yellowstone National Park, USA - JC2_E (SPADES assembly) (version 2) | ecosystem: Environmental > Aquatic > Thermal springs > Hot (42-90C)...
GATAAAAGAACAGAAAGATCGTAACTTAATTCTTTTCCCACAGTTCACACCCAAAATAAACTATTTAGAAGTAAGGATTAATAACTTTATACTATTTAGAATACATTATGACTTAACTTGCAAAGCTATCGGTATATGTTTTTATAATCGACATGTAAATAAAAAATAACTTTATTAAATTCAAAATTTCAAATAGAGATTATCTTAAATGATTAAATAATAAGAGTTTTTTATTGAAATAAGATTATAAACTAATAATTGTTTTCATTGATTTTGTTATTTTCTTTTTTTAACACATCGCATGATAATATTGATTTGCTATAAGAGCTTACATGGTTTATAGCCAAATTTATTATTTCTATAACTTCTTTGTTATTTATAGCGTATATTGAGAATTTTCCTTTTTTAACCACATTTACTACGCCGCAGTTCTTCAGGCATGAGAGGTGGTGTGATATTAACGATTGCGATTTACCTAAATTATTTGCGATGTCTTGAACTGATGATTTTCCACTTTTAATTAAAAATAAAACAATCTCAAGTCTAGTCTTGTCAGCTAAAGCTGTAAAAAATGATCCCATTTCTGATATTAATGGTTCATTATTAGTCTTATTAGTTAACATATTTATCATCTATTTTTAATAAAAAACAGGAGATTTATAAATCTATATATGAACATTTATTCATATGTGAATTTATTAATTCTCATTCTTTTATACATTTGGTGAAATATATGAAAATGAATTTAAGAATTGATAATTCTGATCTCAAAGGAAAAGCGTGCGAGAATTGTGGGAAAGCTTTGACTCCAGAAGATGTTTATGTAAGGAAAATAGGAAGCGAATTGCATTATTTTTGTTGCTCTCATTGTGCTGATGATTTTGAGGGAAAAATGAGGGCTAAATAAAGTGAAAGATCTTATAATAATAGGTTATGGAGCAGCAGGATTTGCTGCATTGATAAAAGCTAACGAACTAGGAATAAAGCCCGTATTAATAGGTTACGGGCCAATAGGGGGATCATGCATTAATGTTGGCTGTGTTCCATCTAAAAAATTAATTAGTATTGCAGAAAACTATGCAAAATTAAGAAAAATTTTTAAAAAAGATGATTTTCCTCCTTTTTTTGATTCATTTAAAGAAAAGGACAATTTAGTCAATGAGATGAGAAAAACTAAATATGAAGATGTAATATCTTATTACGATGTTGAGCTAATTGAAGGAAAAGCTCATTTTATTTCAGAAAGAGAAATTAAGGTTAATAATTTAGTTATTGAAGGTAAAAAATTTATAATAGCAACTGGATCATCGCCAAAAATACCTAATATAAAGGGAATTAATGAAACAGGTTATTGGACAAATATTGAAGCTCTTTCTCCGCCAAATAGGATAGATTCTTTAGTAATTTTAGGTGGGGGTCCTTTAGGGTTAGAATTTGCACAACTATATAGAAGACTTGGAGTAGATGTTGCTTTGTTAGAGTACACACCATTATTATTGCCAAATTGGGAGCCAGAAATATCTTTAGAGGCAAGAAAAATCCTTGAAGGAGAAGGCATTTCAGTTATTACAAATGTAATTGTAAAAGAAGTTAAGAAGGTTAATGAAGGAAAAATTATTATTACCAACAAAGGTGAAATAATTGCAGATGAAATATTAATAGCAACTGGTAGAAAGCCAAACACTGATGATTTAAACTTAAAATCAGCTAATGTAGTATTGAATGAAAATAATGGAATCAAAGTCGATGACGAATTAAGAACAAGTAATAGCAATATTTTTGCAGCAGGCGATGTTATAGGCGAAAAAATGTTAGAACCATTAGCTGGAAGACAAGGTACGATAGCAGTTGAAAATGCAATTAATAATGTTCATAAAAAAATAGATATGCTGAGTGTACCTCAAACGGTATTTATAGAACCCAATGTATCTATGGTTGGTTTAACAGAAAATATTGCTTCAAGATATTATAAAATAGAATCTAGGTTAATTAGAATGAGAGATGTTCCTAAAGCTGGTATTTTGAATGAAGAGGAAGGTTTTATTAAAATGATAATTAATAAAGAAAATAGAAAAATTCTTGGAGTTCATTTAGTTGCAAAAAACGGTGCTGAAATAATAAATGAAGCAGCTCTGGCTATTAGAATGAGGTCTACAGTTGATGATATAATAGATACGATTCATGTTTTTCCTACTATGAGTGAATCAATTAGACTAGCTTCTTTAGCTTTCTATGGTGATATAAACAAAATGAGCTGTTGTATTTGAATTTTTAAAGTCTACAAATAAATCATTTTTATTATCTAGAAGAAATAGATTCTATAGTGTTGCATAGGCTCATGTCTACCAGCTTATTGATGAGTCTAACTATTGCATCAAGCCTTGCTATTTGTTCTATTAAGGTTATATCTGATATAGAAGAATATAGTCTAACACTTTTCATGGTTTTCTTAAGATTTTCTAACAAAATTTTTGCTTTTTTGGATCTGGAAGAGCTCCTATAAATTAGACCTCCTATAGCTTCTTGAAGAACTTGTTCAATTTTATTAAATATAATATTTAATATGATGGAACCTCTGGAGTCTATTTCTTCATTTTTTAAAGAAATAACATCTACTAGCAGTAGCTCACTTATTAACCCTAGCACAAGCCCTGTTGAAAACTCTATAATAGATTCTGGTTGCGAATCCTTATAGCTTGTTAAAAGTTTTCTAGCTAAAATATAGCCATATTTCTTTATTTCTATCGATGCTATATTAATTGCATTATCGAGAGGTTCTCTTTCTTGCATATATTTTGATATTGAATCTATTAATTGAACTATTACACTAAGCATATGTTTAAGAAGTAATTCTTCATCATAGACTAAATCATTTATTATGAATCTGATATTAGTATAACTCTCGTTTGTGTCTATATCTAATAAATATCCATAAGTTTTCAAAATATTAATCGAATCTTCATTTGCATTCTTAAATAAAACACCACTCATACCTTTTATTAATCCACATAATATCACAGAATTAATATCAACACCATCTTTAAGGGATCTATTAATATCAATTTCAAACTTATTGTTTACTTTGTTATCTATATTTTTTGTTGGGGATATAATCAAATTATTGTTATGAATCTTTAGAATTACAGATTCTCCGGGATTTAATGAATTTTTGTTTATCCATTCTTTTGGTAAAACAATGGCCATGGATTTAGGTCCTACTTTAATTATTTTTCTAATATAATCAGTTGTATCAAATAATGAATCCTGCAATATACCCACCATAATATATAATCAGAATGAAAAGCCTTATTTGTTTATGAAAATTTTTAATTAAACTATAAACAAATATTTACGAAGAATTTGGTATTTAAGCTTATGTTTGTATCTGTTACTATCTAAAAATATTATAGCCAATAATTAATGATTATTTCGAGAATCCCCTGCAAGGGTCAAGGTGATATTATTGAGCCAAACTATGATATTAGGTGGTTGCGTAACTCAAATGGAGGATCCTGATTCAAGAAAAGACACATTTTATATGATCCCATTTAAAGCGGTAAGATGTGTTTTGAATAATAATTCCATAGATCCTAAAGATATAGATTTTGTAATTCTTTCAAGCTATGATTTGATTGATGGTAGAATGATATCTAATATGTATAGTGGAATGTCTTCAGGAGGTTTTTTAAAATATGAATCTAAAGTTTCAGATGATGGAACTTTAGCTCTTGCATATGCAGATTCTCTTATAAGGTCGTATGAGGGAGAGCTAGGCCTTGTAGTTAGTTATGCAACGCAGGAAGTAGATCAATCTTTAGTTTCTTTGCAAACACTTGATCCATTTATTTATAGACCTATAGGGATTGATTATATAGCACAATTTGCCTTGCAAGCAACTACTTATTTGAACCAATTCAAATTAATGGCCAAATGGGATGATTTAGCATCTACAATTTTAATTAATGATAGAAAAGCAGCTATGAATAACCCAAGAGCTCATATTAGGAAAAGCTTAGATAAAGAGGAGATAACAAAAGATGATTATGTTGTATGGCCGCTTAGAAAAAATATGATACCACCTAGATCCAGAGGTGCAGTTGCATTACTTGTAGGTAATGAGCCTGCAGCTAGAGAACGTATGCTAGATGCAACAGTAGCAATAAAATCTATAAGATGGTATACAGATTCTTATTATTTTGGGCTAAGCAAGCAATTCCCAATAATTCTTCCATTGGCTAAAGCAGCTAGAGAAGCATACTTAGAGGCAAAAATATTTAATCCTTTAAAAGATATTAGTTTTTATGAGATTTCTGATGTTACCCCTGCGCATTATATGATGGAAATTGAAGCTCTTGGCTTATCTAAGATAGGAAGCTCGTGGCAACTTATTTCATCTGGAGACATTGGTCCAGATTCTTCAATTATTGTTAACAAGAGTGGAGGGTCACTTTCTACTGATCCTTATCCAGCTGGAGGATTATTAAAAACATATGAGGCGTATTTACAACTTATTGGCAACGCAGGTCCTAATCAGATAGATGGTTCAATAAAAACAGCCTTGGTTCATGGATATTCATATATTTCTGGAATTATGGGTCAAACACATTCGGTTGTAATTCTTGAAAGGAGGTGAAATCATATGACTCCATCGAAAGTTGCAGTAGCAGGGATAGGAATTACAAAGTTTGGACGTAGATTAGATGCGACGCATCCTGATTTGGCATGGGAAGCAACAAAAAAAGCTCTTGATATGGCAGGAATATGGATCGATGATATAGATGCTGTAGTTTATGGCACTATGGATCCATTTGATGGTATTTCATCGCCAGAAAGATGGGATAGCGTTGCATATGGCGCTGGAAGGGGATCAGGTAAACCTATAATAAAAGTTACTACTGGGGGAACAACTGGGATGTCAATAGCTCTTGCTGCTCATGCACTTGTAGCTTCTGGCAGGTATAATATAGTATTGGCAACGGGAGTGCAAAAAGTAAGTGAAAATGTTGAAGCTCAACAAGTTCTTAATACAGCAGTAGATCCATTAACTGACAGGCCATTAGGCATAGGAGCTATAGCCGTAGGAGCCCTTCAAGCAAGTAGTTATTATTTTAAATATAATAAAAGAATTGAAGAATATATGGCGATTGTCTCATCAAAAAATAGAATTAATGGACTAAGAAACCCGGTAAATCATATAAAAATTAGACTGACCCCAGAAGAGGCTTTGATGTCTCCTTATTTAATTTGGCCGATAAAACTAACTGATTCATGCCCCAGCAGTGATGGAGCCGTATCAGTTATTATGGTTTCAGATAAAGTTGCAAAAAGAGTTGGTGATTCACATGCGTGGATTAAAGCAGTGGATTATTTATCAGATACTTATTGGTTTGGGAATAAATGGGATTCAGCAGACTGGACCAACCTAGGATTATTAGCAAGAAGAATATATAAGAAGGCTGGGATTAAAGATCCATTTAAATTCTTTGATGTTTTAGAGCTTTATGATGCTTTTTCAATACAAGAAATATTAGAATATGAAGCGCTTAATTTAGCTCCATCAGGATTAGGTACTAAATTGCTTGATGAAGGTGTGACAAAGCTCGATGGTCAATTACCTGTAAATCCTAGTGGGGGAGTTTTATCCTCGAATCCTGTAGGCGTCACAGGGCTTTGGAGATTCTCTGAAGCTTCTCTTCAAGTAATGGGGAAAGCAGGGGAACATCAAATTAAAGGCGTTCAGCATGCCTTGGCCCATGCTTGGGGAGGGGCTCTTCAATTTCATGCATTATCTGTGCTTTCTAGCTCGCCTGATTAGGGAGGTGTAGATATATGGGCGTAGAACAGCCTAGAGGACCTAAGGAAGTTTCAGGATTATTTGTTTTTCCAGGAAAGTGGGATATAGATTTTGAATATGCTGCAGGAAAAGTGCTAACAGAATTTTTTAAAAAATTAAAAGATAAAAAGATAGTAGGTTCAAGATGTCCATCATGTAAAAGGGTTTTAATGCCTCCAAGAGCATTTTGTGAAAGATGCTTAGTAGAAACAACTGATTTGGTAGAAGTAAAAGATGAAGGTGTACTCATTAATTTTATAATAGTTTATAGAAAATTCTACGGCCTTCCAGATCCTCCATATGCGGTTGGACTGGTAAAACTAGATGGTGCTGATGAACCAATGTTGCATTTTATTGGAGGGATAAATCTTTCTACTCCTGAAGAAGCATTGAAAATACTAAGGCCTGGCATAAGAGTTAAGGCCGTTTGGTCAGAAAATAGGGTTGGAAATATTATGGATATAAAATATTTCGCTCCAATAGGTGTAAATCAATGAGCACATTTAATTACTTTATACTTGAATACGATCTTCCATTTTTTACTAATGAACATAAAATCTTAAGAAAAAGTGTTAGGGAGTTTGCTGAAAAAAATTTGGCTCCTTATTCGAAGAAAATTGATATAACAAATGAATATCCAAGAGATTTAATGTTAAAGCTTGGAGAACAAGGTCTCTTGGGTATGAACATTCCAGAAGATTATGGCGGATCAAAATTAGATTCTATAGGAATTATTATAGCAATGGAGGAGCTTGCTAGAGTAAGCGGAAGCATAGCATTAATAACAGGAGTACAAGGCGGTTTAGCAGCATTCCCTATAGTTGGTTTTGGGACTGAAGATCAAAAAAAGAAGTATTTGCCTGATATTGCTAAAGGAAAACTTATAGGAGCTTTTGGTCTTACCGAACCATGTTGTGGTAGTGATGCAGCATCTTTACAACTAAAAGCAGAAAAAAATAGAGATGGCTATACATTAACGGGTAGAAAAACCTATATAACGCAAGGTGCTTATGCTGATATAATAGTTGTTTTTGCTAGAACAGGAAAGCTCGAGGAACGACATAAAGGAGTAACAGCATTTATTGTGGAAAGAAAAAAAGAAGGGTGTCCGGAAGTTTCACATTTAGAACCTATGGGATTTAGAGGAACTGGAACAGCTGAGCTGAAATTTGATAACTGTTTTGTACCAAAAGATAATATTCTTGGCCAAGAAGGGGAGGGATTTAAGATAGCTATGTTCACGTTAGATGAAGGTAGGATTGGTGCATCAGCAGTAGCATTAGGGTTAACTACTGCAGCTATAGAAGAAGCCTATTCTTGGAGTCTTCAAAGAGAGGCTTTTAATAAACCAATACATCAATTTGAAGAAGTTAGATTTCAAATTGTTGATATGGCAGTAAGGTTAGAAACTATGAGGCTTTTGGCATATATGGCAGCATATTTGAAAGATAAAGGAGACATGAGATATATTTGGATGGCCTCGGCTGCAAAACTTTTTACTGGGATATCAGCAAATGAAATTGCAGGTAATGCGGTAAGGATTTTAGGTGGATTAGGATATATTAAGGAATCTAATGTCGAGAGAATATATAGAGATGCAAAATTACTTGAAATTGGAGAAGGTACTAATGAAGTTCAAAAATGGGTTATGGGAAAAATCTTGTATAATGAGCTTCTTTTATAAGTACATGAGGGCTATTATTTTAAATATAGTTATATTTTTTCCTATAGTTAGTTTAACATATATTTAAAGTCTAAGTAAATAAATATATTCTTTTCATATGAGACTATGGATCATAGCTTTTAAAATGTATGTTTTATAAAATTTTTAATTTTCATTATTTAAATTTAATAAAAATAAATCCTTTTAATTTTTATTTTTATACATAATTATGTAAGTTTATAGCTATAATTCAAAATAAAACATATTGAAGAGGTGTCTTAATATTGGGAATAGGTCCTAATGGTAAATCTCTTCTTGAGCTTCTAAAAGAATCAGAAAATTTATATAATTCAACAGGTTGTTATTATGGATTATGTGGAGATTTATCGTTATATAAGAAAAATCCATTAAAATGGGAAAGAGATAGAGCCCGCCTTAAATCAATTATGGTTACTTCAAGGGAAATGGCCACACATATAGCAGCATCTCCTATAACAAGAAGTATTGGAGAAACTTGTTGGGTTCTTTTTACGCCTGAAGGTGATTCTGTTGTAGTATCTACTGGGATAATAGTTCATGTACATACTATGAGCGAAGATATAAAATGGATGATAAAGAATGGATATGAAGAAAATCCAGGGATTAGAGATGGAGATATGTTTGTTGGCAATGATCCTGCTATTGGTAATGTACATACAACAGATGTTCATGAACTTACTCCAATATTTTATGATAAATCCTTAATAGGATGGGTTGGCTCAGTAACGCATCAGGTAGATATAGGTGCTAATACACCTGGTCATGATATAACTACAAGCACTTCTAGGTTTGAAGATGGACTTTATATGGAAGCTGAATTAACAGTAAGAGATGGAAAGATGTTCCCTCATTACTTTGAACGCTCAAGAAGAGGTGTTAGAACTCCTCTGTATTATGATTTAGATGAAAAAGCCAGAATAGCTGGAAACGAAATGGCTAAAAGAGAAATTTTAAAATTTGTTGAAGAAAATGGAGTTGAATATTATTTACAATTGATTAGAGAAATAATAGAAAGATCAAGAAGAGATTTTATGGAAAGAACAAAAGAAAGATTAGTTCCTGGAAGATATAGAGGTGTAACGTTTGCTGATTCTCCTTTAATATGGGAAGCATGGCAACCACAAGCTAAAGATGATTGGTTACACCCACTTTCAATGGAAATTAATATTAGAGAAGACGGATCATACCATATTGATATAGAGGGGAGTACGGGCACTGGACCATATTCTTGGAACGGCGGATTATCCCCGTTTATGGGAGGTTTCTGGGTTATTATGACTCAACTAATAGGTTATAGCGATATAATTAATGAAGGTTATGTAAAGGCTATCAATTTCAGATTCCCAGAAAAAAGTTGGGCATCAGATCCAAATCCTTATTTATCCAGACAAGTGCCTTGGTATTTTCTAATACCAGGTATGATTCCTTTATACAGAGCCGTAGCAAATGGTTCTTTTTCTAGAGGTATAGTTGAAGAGGGAGCAACCGGCTATGGAATGACTGCTGATGCTCTTCAAGGAGGAGGCTACACTAATGGGAGAACTGGCCATCCTCCAGGAATGTATTATCCTATTTCTACATTTGAAATAGCTGGGCAAGGTTTAGGTGCTAATGCCGTTAGAGATGGCCATGATTATGGTTTTGCTATGTGGAATCCTGAAGCTGATATAGGCGATGTTGAAGAATGGGAAAGAGTACAATGGGGTTTCGTTTATTTAGCAAGGAGGGTAAGGGCTAATTCAGCCGGTTATGGAGAACATAGAGGAGGAAGTGGGTATGCTCATGTAGGAATATTTTATGGTAGTGAAAATAATATTTTACAGAATCTTAATATGGGTAAAACATTTGTAGCCTCTGGTCTTAATGGAGGGTACCCAAATGCAACTTCTTATACCTTACTTGCAAAAATTAATGCTGATTTTGAGGGATTAGTTAAGGATAAATTTAAATATCCTCTGGGTGATAACCCTTCTCAACCAGAATTTGAAGAAATGCTATCAAAATACATAAATTCTTCTATCGAGAGACTTGATTATGCAACTCATTATCCAAGAATTTTGGATGAGTTTGAATTTTATTATTTTAAGCAGAATGGAGCTCCTGGTTGGGGTGATCCAATAGATAGACCTTATGATAAATGCGAAGAAGATCTAAATGAAGGAATATACACTCCAGATATAATGGAGAAAATATTTGGAGTAAAAGCAATATACGACTTTAGGAATGGTTTATGGAAAATTGATAAAGAGGCTTCAGATAAGCTAAGAGAAGAGATTAAAAATCAAAGACTTTCAAAATCTATTTCATTTAGTGATTTTTATAAAGAAGAAAGAAATATAATATTATCTAATAAATTAATCAGACCAATTGCAAAAATGTATAACGAACAAGCAATAATTTCGCCTAAATGGTGGAATGAATATAAAGAATTCTGGCAATTACCAGAATCTTTTATACCTAAAATAGAAAACATTGAGCAATATCGTGATAATGTATTAATGAAAAATAAAATGTTAATTGAAGATTATAAAAATTATTTGAAATCTATTGGTTATAATATAGATCAAATAAACTACATTACATTAGATAAGAGAAGGTGATAATATTGCCTAAACCAGTTATATTATCAATAGATACTGGAGGTACGATGTCAGATACAGTTTTGGTTAGCGAAGATAGTGATTTTGTTATAGGAAAAGCACAGACAACTCCTGAGTTTGAAGCTAAGGGAATAATTAATTCATTAAAGGATGCAGCATTCAAATGGAATCTTTCTGTAGAAGATGCTGTGAAAGATCTTAAAATTATTATATATACTGGTACTATAATGTTAAACAGGATTTTAGAGTATAAAGGTCTTAGTTCAATAGGAATAATAACTACAGCTGGCTTTGAAGATACATTAAAAATGGGTAGAAGTAGGCAAGCATGGAATACACTAAGTTATGGAGAAAGATTGCACGCAATATCTCATTTTCATCCAAAACCGTTAATACCTAGAAATTTGATAATGGGAGTTAGAGAAAGAGTATTGGTAACAGGAGCCGAAGCTATTCCTTTATATGAGGACGAAGTTAAAAAATCTGTAGAAACTTTAATCAATAGAGGAGTAACAAATATAATAATTATGTTTTTGAACTCATGGGCTAATCCATCCCATGAGATAAAGGCAGCAGAAATAGCATTAAATACGGCCAAAGAAATGAATAAAACTATTAATATATTTTTATCTCATAAAATTGCGCCCATTTTAGGTGAATTAAGAAGGCTTAATGCTGTGGTTATACAAGTTTATGCTGCTGAACCTTCTAGAAAACAATTCGAGCTTATGGATCAAGAATTTAGAAAGTCAGGTTTTAAAGGATCCTTATATGTATATACAAATTATGGAACACTTGTATCACCTTCGTTTGAAAGACTTATACACACCGTTAAGTCTGGCCCAAGTGGAGGAAATTCAGGAGTAAAGTATTTAGCGGATCTTTATAATTTAGATTACATTGTAGGTGCAGATATAGGAGGAACATCATTTGATGTAACTACTATCGTTGCTAAACAACCATTTATTGAACCTTATACTCTAGTAAGTAAATATGAAGTTGCTGTGCCTTCAGTCAAGGTTGATTCTATAGGTGCAGGAACCGGCTCTTTTGTGAGATTAGATCCTACTACAAAGTCCTTGCATATAGGGCCGGATAGTGCTGGCTATAGAATAGGAATGTCATGGCCAGAGGGTAAGGTTAATAATGTGACGCTTAATGATGTTATGTTGACATTGGGGTATTTGAATCCAGACTATTTCTTAGGCGGTTCAGTAAAATTGCATAAAGATATTGCAGTTAATTCAATTAAAGAACAAATAGCAGATGAGCTGAAAATAGATGTAATAGATGCGGCATGGGAAATATACAAGATGCAAACAGAAGAAATGAAATTTTATTTAGAATCATTAATAAGAGGTCTTGGGTTCTCACCAGAACTTTTTAGTTTTGTTATATATGGTGGGGGTGGACCTTCTATGGTGGCAGCAATATCTCAAGGGCTCAGATTTAATAAAGTAATGGTGCCTGAATTAGCACCTGCTTTTTCTGCATATGGTGCATCTTTATCTGACTTAGGTATAAGGCTTGAAAGATCATTAGAATCATATATTCCTCCTTTACCAGGCGTAGAGCCTAAAGGTATAGCTATTGATATGATGAATGGAATTGCCAAGTTGTTAAATATAAAATTAAGTGTAGAGGAACTAGAATCAGTAAGGGAGCTTTTATATACTAATTCAATGGAACTACTTAAGGCTGCATGGTCTCAACTTAAGGATGAAATAAAAGAAGAATTCGAAAAAGCCGGCATTAAAGGTGAGATTGCATGGAAGGGTGGAATTAGAATGCAGTATGCAGGTATGCTTGATGATATAGAAGTTTCTACAGACACGATAGATGTAACAAAAGAATTTCTCGTAAATATTTCAAATAAATTTGATTCATTGTTTGAAAAAATCTATGCTAGTTCAGCAAGAAGTAAGGAATTTGGTTATGTAATAACCAGAGCGATTTTAACAGGTTACATGTCAATGTCTAAACCATTCCTTAAAACTTTTCCTGAGGAGGGAACAGAGCCATCAAAAACTAGTTATAAAGGTACTAGAGAAATTTATTGGGATAATAAATGGGTAACAGCAAAAATATTTGAAATGGGTTTATTAAAACCTGGAAATGTAATTGAAGGGCCCTCAATTATTGAAGCGCCTGCAGCAACATTTGTTGTTCCACCTGGTTTTAGGACCCGCTTAGATAACCATAGGATCTTTTTATTAGAAGAGGCAAAAAGTAGCTCTTTAGGGGGTGAAAATAAATGAGCACAACAGATAAATTAAATGAAACAATAAAAATATTAGAAAGATTATTAGAAGATAAGGCTACTGATGAAGAAATTTTTAAAGTAATTACCTCAGAGAAAGACCCTATAACAAGATTTGATGCTATTATATCTTATTTCCAAAACAAGGTGCCATGGAAAGAGAAAATTCTTATGCCATTATCTAAACATCTATTTATAGTATGTAAAGATGGAACCCCTATAGTAAAGGCTGCATGCGGTTATGAATTTGGAGATTTTAGGATAAACTGGAAGGTGTTTGCTAATGTAAGAGTTAGAAGGACAAGAAAGGAATTTCTAGAATTATATCCATATTTTATGCACGGAGATCCAGATTGGGTTGAAATAAGAGAGTATATATGTCCCAAATGTGGTAAACTTCTTGCTGTAGAAGCTGTTCCGCCGGGTTATCCTCCAATATTTGAATATCTTCCAGATATAGTAACATTTTATGAAAAATGGCTTGGAAGAGAGTTTCCATGCAAAAAGGTGGAATTCAAGGATTTAACTAATGAATATATAAAGCAACATATAAATCCTTGAATAGGACTAACTTATAAAGTTATATAATTATTTATTTTTATCCATAAATATATGGTTTTACTTTTTTAAAATAATTGGTGGTATCAATTGTCTGGAATTGAGCCTAAAATATTATGGGAGCCACAAACAAATTTTATAAAGAATTCTAATATGATGAAATATTCGGAATGGCTAAAAACTAATTATAAAAAAGATTTTGGAATATCAGAAGACCCTAAGAGTAACATAGAAGCTTATAAAAACTTATGGAAATGGTCAGTAGAAAATTTAGATGATTTTTGGGAATCTATTTGGTACTTTTCAAAGATAATTTCTCATTCTCAATATAAGAAAATAATAGAAAGCGAAGAAATGCCTAAAACTAAATGGTTTACAGGCGCAACATTAAACTTTGCTGAGCATGCTCTTAGATATGTAAAGACAAAACAAAATGAAGATGCTGTAGTATATTTACGAGAAGATGGGTTAAGGAAGTCATTATCTTGGAATGAATTAGAAAGGCAAGTAGCTTCTTTTTCCTCGTGGTTAAAAAATATTGGAGTTAAAAAAGGGGATAGAGTTGCAGCATATATAAGTCAAGTACCAGAAGGTGTCGTTGCTTTATTTGCTGTAGCAAGTATTGGAGCAGTGTGGGTTGCAGTAGGAGCTGAGATTGCTGCCAGAGCGGCAATAGATAGATTTAAATTAGTTGAGCCGACAGTTCTTATTGCTGTAGATGGGTATATTTTTAAGGAAAGTAATATTAAGAAAACACAGGATGTTGAAGATATTATAAAATCTGTTCCATCAATAAAAAATGTTATATTAATACCTAATTTGAATATCAATGAAAAAATAAATGCAAGTAAGCCCATCTATATGTGGGATGAAGTAATACAAGAAAAGAAACAAAAAATAGAGTATGAAGCTTTACCATTTGATCATCCTCTTTGGATTTTATTTACTTCTGGAACTACTGGAATTCCAAAACCAGTAGTTCATTCGCATGGTGGTATAACATTAGAAGGCAATAAAGCTGCTCCAATGCATTTAGATGTAAATTCTAACGACAGATTTCTATGGTATTCTTCTCCTTCATGGATGATGTGGAATACGGTTATAATGGGATTACTTACTGGAGCAACAGCAGTCTTTTATGATGGAAGCCCAATGATTAAGAATTTAGAGCCGTTATGGGAGGTTGCAGAAAAAGAATCTTTAACAATATTAGGAACAAGTGCTCCATTTATTCATTCTTGTATGAAACTAGGGTTAAATCCTGGATCCCAATTCAAACTAAACAAGCTGAGAGAATTAGGTTCAACTGGATCCCCCCTCTCTCCAAATGGATTCGATTGGGTATATAAAAGCGTGAAAGAGAATATATGGTTAAATCCAGCTAGCGGAGGAACAGATGTTGTTTCAGGATTTGTTGGGGGATGTCCTATATTACCAGTATGGGAAGGAGAAATGCAATGTAGATGGTTAGGAGTTAAGGTAGAAGCATACAATAATGAAGGCAAACCAGTAATAAATGAAGTAGGGGAAATGGTTATTGAAAAACCTATGCCATCAATGCCGATATATTTCTGGAACGACCCTGAATATAAGTGGTATAAAGATAGTTATTTTAGTATGTTTCCGAATGTCTGGTGGCAAGGAGATTGGATTATGATTACTGACAGAGGCACTGCAATAATTTTTGGCAGATCTGATTCTACTATTAAGAGAAAAGGTGTAAGAATGGGTACACTAGATTTCTATAAGATAGTAGAATCATTACCAGAAGTTGTAAACAGCCTTGTTGTTGAAGTTAAAGGGAAAGTGCTTTTATTTGTTGTACTTAAACCTGGAGTTCAATTAACCGAAGAGCTAAAAAATAAAATAAACGAAAATCTAAAGAAAAATCTGGGTGCCTACTTTATTGCAGATTATATTATTCAAGTGCCCGATATACCTCAAACTTTTAACTTCAAAAAACTAGAAGTTCCAGTAAAGAAAGTCCTTCTTGGTTGGGATATAAGTAAATCAGTAAATCTGGCTAATTTGATTAATCCAGAAGCATTTTTCAAAGTAATTGAAGCTGGTAAACCAATAGCTGATAATATAAAGGAAGAGTAAATAAATAATTTAATGAGGATTTTAATAAATAATTTTTCATAAATAATGTTATAAAGAGGCGAACTACTACTTCCTTATGGCAGGCATCCTCACCTTGCGATGATGATTTCCTGCTTCTTAAAGAAACCTCGATTCGCCTTAAAGCGGATGTTCTATAAGCAGAACCATTTTGTAGTGTGGAAGACGGTTTACAGAAAGTTTACTCTCCACAGGCTTAAGTTCATTATTCCCTAGGGTATAAATAGCTCTTACAGCCTAGGTCTAGGTATTTATGTTTTGCAATAACTATAAAAACCTTTGAGGGCTATTTATCCGTCTCTCATGAAGGGAACTTTCGCCCCCTTAATCCCTTAAAATTAAAATGTATTGTTATATAAAATTTTTTAATTGGAAATGAATTTAAATAAGTAATTAAAATAGGTTTTCAAATATAACTGAGGTATTCATGGAATAAAATCTGAAAGTGAGGACATAGTATAATACTTTCTTTATTTAATGTATTTTTTATTAAATAATTATTGAAGCTATGGTTGTCTAAATCATAAATTATTAAAAAATTATATGGATGCAATAATGTATAGAATTATATTAAAAATGTTAATACTTTAGATGAATAATATAAGACGGTGTGGCAAATTTGCAGGAAATTATAAATACAGATATTGCTATAATTGGTGGAGGAATTGCAGGCACGTCAATTGCAAGAGAGCTATCAAAATATGATATATCAATAACTGTTATTGAACAAAAACATGGGGTTGGTCTAGAAGGAACTTCGACAAATCATTCATTAGTATGCCAAGGGGGTGATTCCTTAACTTTTAGACCTGGGACTTTGCATGCAGAATTAAACATTAAGAGCATACCATTATGGCCAAAGCTTTCGGAAGAACTTAACTTTAAATTTAGAAGAATTGGAGGTCTTTGGCTAATAAGAGATAATTCAGATTATAAGAAATTTCAGAAAATGGTTTCAAGAGCTTTTAAATCTACTTTAGATCCGAAATCGCCTCTATTAATTCCAGAGGGTTCTTTTTCGCCTCTTAAATTTGTTGATAAAAAAGAATTGAAAAACTTAGAACCAGAAATTTCAGATAATTTTTTAGGAGCTCTTTATGATCCAAATTTAGCAACTGTTGATCCACCAGAAGTTGCGAAAGCTTATGCAGAAAATGCTAAAGCTAATGGTGTTGATTTCCTTTTTAATACTAAAATAAAAAATATAAAAAGAGAAGAAAATAAATTTGAATTACATACAGATAATGCTTTAATAAAATCAAATATTGTTATAAATGCTTCTGGAATAGAAGCTGATAGAGTAGCTGAAATTGTAAAAGCAAGAGATTTTTCTTATGTTCCTTTAAAAGGTACGCTTGTAGAATTTGATGAAGAATTGGGAAAATTAATTAATCATGAAACAACAATTTTACCTAGAGGAAGCCCGCATTTGCAAGTTGTTTCACCTACAGTTGATAACAAACTAAAGGCTGGGATACATTTAGTGATGTCTTTCAGATCTGATAAAGAGGTTAAAGATTATGCAGTAAATCATGCAATTAATGTGGCAAAGACTTTATATCCTGCACTAAGGTTTGAAAACCATATAACAAAATCTTTTGTAGGATTTATGGCAATGACAAATCCTGATACAGGTTGGCATGATTTTGTTATCGCTAATCATGATTTCGTTCCAAATTGGATTAACATAGTTTTAGGACCAGCAGGTGTTTCTGCTTCTCCCATGTTGGGTAAAAAAGTAGTTGAAATCTTAACTAAATCTGGCTTAATATTAAAAGAAAAATCAAATTATAATCCTAGTATTAGAAAGAAGGTGGAATCATGAGTTTAAATTTAGATTTAGCTAGAAAAATAATTAAAGCAATGATTAGATTTTCAATCGATAACTATATGTTACCAGGAACTTATGCAGTTACCGATTCTGGAGGCCATGTAATAGCTGTAGAAAGAAGAGATAGCGGATTACCAGCTACTATTGATTTAGCAATAGATAAGGCATGGACAGCTTCAGTAATGAAACTTTCTGCTAAAGTATTAGATCAAGTTATAACAAGAGGAGAAGTTTGGAGACTTAATGTTAAGTATAATGGGAGGATGACTTTAATTCCTGGGGCAGTACCATTAATAATTCAAGGAGAAGTTGTTGGTGGCATTGGTCATAGTGGAGAATCAGTAGAAGGAGATGAAAAAATTGCTCAGGCCGGTTTGTCTGGAGCATATAGAGAGGAGGAATTTGAAGTAAAAGTTGAGAAAGGGCTTGAGTTAGCAAAAACTATCGCGGATAACACGATAAATTATGTTAATAAAAATAAAATAAGGCCTGTTGCAATAACAATTACTGATATAAATGGATGGCCTCTTTTGATTTATAGGATGGATGGAACCCCCTATGGCTTTGTTGGGATATCAAGAAGTAGAGCATGGACATCAAGTGCATTTAAAGTAGATTCGCATAAAGTCGTAGACTTAGTGGGATCAATGTTAGAATCCCCAAATGGTGAAGGTTCTAACGAAAGGTTCAATACGACTCAAGGAGGGGTTTACGTTGGTGATGTTATAGGTGCAATAGGTATTGCAGGTAATACCCCAGAGGAAGATTACAAAATAGCAAATAGTGTATTAAAGCTGATAAATTTTTAAATATAGAATAAAAAATATATAATTTTTTTATTATTTATTAAAAAATTAAAGTATATGGCGTTGCTTTAAAAATAATAAATGATGGGAAGTTAATGCATTAAAGTAATGGATTTTCTGACCTCCTCCCCGCCCTGAAGGGCGAGTTTCCTGAGGTCTTAAGGGTTACACCCCTTTTATGGGTGCTACTCTATTATCCCCCAAGCCGATATTGCGGGAGAAATCGGCTCCCGCTCCTCATGTTTTAACAGTTGATCGGCTTGGAACCCTATTTTATTACACTTGTTAGTTGGGGTATATGCATACTCATATTTCAGTGACGCATACCCCTTTAGCAACTGTCTCAATTTTTAATAAGTTTCTAAACTTAAAAAACTATTCTCATCCCCACCCTAAAGGGCGAGGTTTGTCGCTTGCTTTATCATTACAGGAAGTGCTGTAACAACTGCTGAAGCTGCTAACAATGACCAGTTAACCCCTATATCGCCAATAGCCAATAAAGCAAACATGGAAAGATTTTAAGCCCCTTTAGGCGGGAAGGAAAAATTATAAGGTGTCTCGGATAAAACTAAAGGCACAAAAAGAGCATGCTATGTACCTATTATTAACAAAAGTGGGATCGAAAACAAAACAGGCTTACTTAAAGGCAATATAATTCTAGTGAACTTCCTCTTTATATTAAATAATTTTGCATTGTTTTACCCGTTGGGCAACTTCTCATTATTTTTTAATTACTTCTAGTTCCGCCATGGATAAACACGCTCACTATATTTCTTTTAAACTTATAAAAGAGTTTAAAGATTTTTCATTAACTCTAAAACTGGGGATAAAATGATAATAGTTACTGGAGGAGCAGGATTCATAGGAAGCAATTTATTAGAGGATCTATTAGAAAAAAAAGATGAAGTATTGGTTATAGACAACTTATCTTCCGGATCAAAATACAATTTAAAAGAAAAGGCTAATTTAATTATTAGTGATGTTTCAAAATATAAAGAAATTGAATTTTTGGAAAAATTCAAAGGAGAAGAAGTCAGCATAGTTCATTTAGCAGCTATTGTTAGTGTAGATGAAGTAAGAGAAAATCCTTTGAGAGGATTAGAAGTTAATGTAAATGGTACATATAATGTATTGGAATTAGCAAGAAAATTAGATGCATATATAACTATAGCAAGCAGTGCAGCAGTTTATGGGGAAAAAGATATTGTGCCTATTGATGAAAGTGATGAGAAAAAACCCATTAATCTATACGGATTTACTAAACTAATAGAAGAAGAAATTCTTCTATCTTATGTTAAAGAATATGGATTAAAAGGCTCAGCTTTAAGACTCTTTAATGTTTACGGGCCAAAAATGAAAAAAGGACCTTATGCGGGAGTAATACAAATATTTATTGAAAAGCTTTTAAAAAATGAAACACCAATTATTCATGGTGATGGCACAAATACAAGGGACTTCATATACGTAAAAGATGTTACCAACGCATTTATTAATGCAATTAAATTAAAAATTAATGGCATATACAATATTGGTACTGGAAAAGAAACAAGTATAAATGAATTGCTAGATACTATCGAAAAAATATTAGGTAAAAATATAAAGCCTATTCATGATGAACCTAGGAAAAACGATATAAAGAAAAGCGTTGCAAAAATTGATAAAGCAAAAAAAGAACTTAATTGGGAACCGCATTATAGTTTAATGGAAGGTTTAAAAAATACTATAAATTATATTAATTTAGCTTTATCTTAAAAAATTTATTTTTAGCTCTTCTTTAGGTTTTCTATTAAATTGTTAATTTCATTTAATTGCTTTTCTATATTACTCTTTGCATTTTCCAAATTGCTCTTTAAGCTTTCAAGCCATATTATTTTATCTTCTTTTGGTAATTGAAGGCTTTGAAATGCCAACGGATAATATCCATACCTTAAATAAAAGCCTGGTCTTTCCCATGGTGGTAAATAATTAAAAGGTCCGTTACCTGGATACATGCTTAAATTTCCTCCATGCCAACAGTTTCTACCCCAACCCATTTTTCTCACCCGTATCTATTATTCGATACGAAATTTATAAACTTTTCTCATATAAATATTTGAACAAGTTAGTATACATTATAATGGGGATAAAAATTGTTTCAAGCAATTAGGTTTGAAAAAGTAGTACCTGAAGATAGGGACAAAATAAACAAGCTTACTGAAAATACTTGGGTGTGGGGGGATTATATACCTGATTATTTTGATAGATGGATAAAAGATGGACTATTTATAAAAGCTGTTAGCGATGGCGATATTCTTGGTATAATACATGCAAGAGTGTTTGAAGACTTTACATGGTTTGAAGGGATTAGGGTAAAACAAGAAATAAGGAGAAAAGGGGTCGGAAAGGCATTAGCTAAAAAAGCTATGGAATTAAGCCCAAAGAAAATATTTAGATTAGCAGCAAACGAGAAAAATGTACCTTCAGTACAGCTTGCTAAAGCATTAGGATTTAAGGAGATAGATAGGTTTTATTACATAGAAGGAAAAATATACGATTTTAAACAGTTAATAAACGAATTTAAACTAAAAGAAGTAAAAGTTAGTTTAAAAAATGTTAAAGGATATGTAGACGATTGGGTGTGGTATCCAATAAATAAGTACTCTGGAAAAATATATTCAAACGGTGAATTGACAATATTAGAAACAACTCCCCCATTTTTAGTTAGTGGATATTTAGAAAATATTAGACATATGAGCAGTAACTTTTCTTCAAATTCAGAAGGTTTCATAGTATTTGAATTAAGATTAACTAACATAGCATAAATTTAACTTCAGCTTTTTTATACATATAAAATGAGCGAAATTATACCAACAAGGATTTGAAGTATAAAAATAAAAATCACTACACCTCTTTCAGTTGCTTTCCCCCTTATCTTAATTAATGCCTTTATTGCTAAATGCGTTATGCTGTAAGACCTCTCATAAGGTGGCTCTAAAGAATCGCCTTTAACTTTTCCAAAGTTCTCCTTATAAACCCCATGAAAAATACCCCTTATAAATAAAATTAATTCAATATAATATAAGAAAAACATTGTTAAACCGAACTTAGGTATATCCCCTAATATTATCATACCAGCATACAAAGCTCCAATAGCATATGTAAAAGTGTTTCCTGGGAATACTTTTGCTGGATACCAATTGTAAATTAAGAAAGCTATCAAAGCCCCCATTAATACTATGCTTACATAAACAACAATGCCTATTCCTTTAATTAATCCAAAAATCATCGTAAATGATAATAAAATTATAGCATTACCTACTTCTAAGCCATTATAACCCGCTATCATATTGAAAGCATTGCTTGCTCCCAAAACTCCTATAGGAATTATAATTAAAGGATATAAAATACCTAAATAAATTCTATTAAAAAAAGGTATTGATAATATATAAGAATTGTATTTTGCTATCATTAATGGTAAAGCTATTGGTATCATAGCCAGTATCCTTATATATTGCGGTACTCCTTTTTTCCAACCCAAAATATCGTCCATAAATCCTAAAAAAGATGATAAAACTAATAGAATAATTATTGAATAAAAATAAAGTAAATCGAAATACTTGTTTTGAGTGAAAACGTAAATTGCTTCAAATAATAGAAGACCAAATATTGAAGATATTACAACCCAAATTCCACCAGCTTCAGCTACTTCGGGCTTATCTATTTTGTTTATATCTTTACCTACTAATCCCTGTCTTTTAGCTATTCTAATCCAAGATCTAATTATAATTAATGTCGCGAAAAAAGATATTAAAGATGATATTATTGCTAATGGTATCCCTATCAAATTTTCTCCCATATAAATAAAAATAGGCTAAAATTTAAGCTAATTGTTAACTCCCCGGTTAACAATCATTTTCCCAAAATTAATTCCTCTAAAACATTTTTAATCCTATTTATTTCTATAACTCCTTTATACCCCTTTTCTAATGTACCTTCTGGATCATATATTGAAAATACTCCATACCAATCATGCATGGAATCATCTGGCCCTTTATCATTTTTATCTAAATACATGTTTTTATAACCTATAGTCCCAATAGGTCTCCAATTTAAATCATCTAAATAAACTGTTAAATCTGGTGCATCTCCTTTTATTTCAGGATAAATCTCTTGAGGAGTATATGCATCGTTTTTCCATTGTTCACCTTTTGGCCCCTTAATTTTTGATATAGATTTTTTCAAATCCTTTATTAAATCTTCTACCTCTTCTTTACCTAAAATTCCATATGGCTCTCTTCCCTTAACATTAAAGAAAAACCTAGAATAATATCCACCCCATGCCCAAACTTTTGTTTCATTCCAATCTATGTTATCTGGAGATAAGTCTTCTCCTTCTTTTGTTTCCTTTTTAATTTTCAAAAATTCCTGTTGAATTAACCATTGATTTATTGGATATGATCCTTTCATGCTTTTAGTTCCGTGATCGCTTACTATAACGTAAATAGTATCCTTTGGTAACTCCTTAATTAAGTTTGAAAACCAATTATCTATTTTTTTATAAACATTTGGTATTGCATTGCTGAACTTTTCATGGTATTCATACCTTGGATGCGTATTATCAAAATATTTCCAGAACATATGGTGAGCTCTATCAACACCTATTTCAACATAAATAAAGAGGTCCCAAGCTTTTTTTGTTAAATAGTTAAGAATTCTTTGGTGATTATCGATCATTTCCATTAAATCTGAATATGCCTTATCTCTGTTTTCCGTCCTATAAACAACGTCAAATATTGGTGGTTCGTTAAGTTTGTTTTCTATTTCACCTTTTAACCAAGGTGGAAAAGTATATGGTTTTTCTTTGCCAGGAGTATTAAAATCAGTAACCATAAAACCATTAATAGGCTTTGGCGGATATGTTGGCGGCACTCCAAACAATCCCGTTTTAATAT
>Ga0080003_1000616_pt1 | contig 22566 bp, 45 predicted proteins | sample JossMetagenome_FD_69206 | JGI IMG/M metagenome (GOLD analysis project Ga0080003, IMG submission 69206) | Hot spring microbial communities from Joseph's Coat, Yellowstone National Park, USA - JC2_E (SPADES assembly) (version 2) | ecosystem: Environmental > Aquatic > Thermal springs > Hot (42-90C)...
AGGTGGAGACGGTGGAGTAGGTGGTAAAGGTGGATACCAATAATTCCACTGGTTAGGTGGTGTAGGTGGTTGTTGAGGTGAAGGTGGTGTAGGTGGTGTTGAGGGCATCGGTGCGGAACATGGAGTAGGTGGTGGACTTGGTGGATGTGGTGGATGGGGTGGTGGAGGGGGTGGTGTGGTTGTAAGAGCGGTAATTAACTCGTATAAATAATCAATTTGACTTTCTACTTCTGATTGTAAGGTCATAAACTGGTTATTTAGATACAACAGTTCTGAACTCAAAACATCTATTTCAGAAGATAAAACAGAAATTTCCATTTGTTGTTCATCTATCTGTTCATTTAAATAATTTACTTCTGATGATAATTCATCAATTTCCGATGTAAGTGTTTGACCGAATTGATTAAGGTAATTTAAATACTGAACGTATACCTCAAGTGGTTTACCGTTAAATTGGGGAATGTTTGTATACATGAAAACAAAGGGAAAAACGTAAGAGGCTATAGTAAGAAATAATGCTACTCTTCTTACATCATACTTGTCGTTATTTATAAATGCCAAAAAATCTTTGAAACCGAATTTATTTAATTGCCAATCAAGACCTTTAAGTATTATTTGTTGTACTGTAGGGTTTTGTAAAACAAAATTAATAGCTTCTGATACGCTTAAGGTATGAAGTAAGGCGTCTATCAAGATGTAGTCGTTTTGATCAAGAGCATAATCCATTATAGCGTCAAACGAACCAGGGTTAATTTTACCATAACGATACCATAATAGTACAGTACCGTTACCACTAATAGTTAGTTTATTTGTGTTTTCAATTACTTGAACAAAAGTCTCAGATTGTACAGTGGTAGAGGATAGAGAAAGATTGCCGTATGCTATTACATCTAGAATTATGTCAAAAGGTAGACTTAATGGATTACTAAACTGATAACCAAAATTGAATACAGAAAACTTGTTACCGTATGGCGTAATGACTACTTTAGTTTGTTCTGGAAGGTCACCAATAGTACTTATTAGGTCTGGTAATTTTTGGATAACCTTGTTATTAGAGATGTACATACCCATCTTACTTTATTTAATAAGTGTTGTTTTTTGACGAGTATTCGCTTTCAGACATTTCATTTTCGGAAGTTATGATAGGTGGACATAAACTTTCGGCTTTAAGGATTTTACAATAATTGTATTCACTTATTGCCTCACTACAAATCTCGGAGTTATTAGTTGTAAAACATTCACTTACGAGGTAAACTAGTTCAGAATAACATGGTAAGTTTGTATAGCTTTGATTGGCATAACATTGAGATAAGACTGTGTTACAAATCGTACAAGCGTTTTCATAGAATTGTTCGCTACATTCTGAGCATTCACTACACAAATGACAAGCGTTACTGATTAAACACGGGTAGTTACAACATGGGAAGAGACAGTTGTTTTGTTTGATTGTGTCAAGAACATCAGCACATAGGTCACAGTTAATGTTTTCACTTAAGCATTCTTGACAGTAGTACAGTTCATTTATAGCATAGCATGGATTAGTCTCACTGGTATAGTATTCTGATGATTCACTAGACGGCATTGTCTCATTAGGTGGTTCTGTCTCACTGGTATAGTATTCTGAAGATTCGTTAGGTGATGTCGTTTCACTATACGGCATTGTTTCACTTGTATAGTATTCTGAAGTTTCGTTAGACGGTTCTGTTTCGCTTTGATTATTAGTACTTGATGAACTATTGCTTTGTTTGGTGTAGTTATTAGGACTGATAACGGGTGATGTATAAACACTTCCTTGGTTTTGTATTGGGTTAAGATTGTATTGTATACACATAGGTGTTAAATTAGACTGATAGCACTTTTGGTCTGGGTTACAATTACCTATCGGGAGACCTATGTTAAACGCTATTGTAGGACAAGTACCTAACGCACAACCACAATTGAGGAATGTACAAATTAGATTTTGAAGAAATTCGAACGGTTGGAAACATGCACTAACACAATTGCTAAAACTTATTGTGTAGTTAATAACTGGAATTTCTATACCTACACAAATACCAAATCCAAAACATAATGTAAGGTATGCTAAATAACATGGGATGTCGATTAACAAATTAAAGAATTTAATAAAGAGGGCTGAAATAAAACCTATTCCAAAACCGATAATGTAAAATACATCACCCAAAACACTGTATACTTTTTTAAGTATTTGGCTAATAAAACATGCATTAAGGAAACCGTATAGTTGTGATGGTAAACTAAAGTTATCAACTAAGCCGTTATTAAAACCTAAAACAAAGTATAGAAAAGGAAGAGTGATAAAATCTATGAAAGGATAAAGGATGTAATAAATAATTATTTCAAGAAATTCATCAGCATTTGCTAAAAATTCATAAGTCATACAATAAAGAAAGCGTGCTGGAAAAGATACAACAAATAACATTAAAAACGGCAAGTTTGTTAAAAAATCTGGAAGGGAAGAAATTGTAGGTAAAAAGTCACATAAAGGGCTTTCAATTGGTGTAAATTCTAAGTTAGGGCATGTTATTACATTGGGTTGAAATTGAACATAAGGAAGACAAATCGGAGATAAGCCGTGTGTGCATGACCCCAAATTACAATTACCCATTTTAACCACCTGATGGTATACAATAGTTAGGATTTACATCTATGCATACTTGTTTACCTAAAGGTGCTAATACTAGATTAATTATGGTAATTATAGGTATTGACATTACGGTCAGTACATAACCTATAAGACAAAAGATTTGGTTAAACAAACTGAAGTAAGGTAATGCTTTACGACAAAAGTTAATGTATGATTGTGGTAAAGTAATACATTGACCGTTGTTTGAACAGTAAGGACACTTGGGGAAACATGTAGAGTTAGTACTCTGGTAGTAAGAGCAAAAGAGAGTTATGGGGGGAAAGATGTTTGCGATTAAGCCGTAGAGAGGAATTTCGGCTAAAGAAGCAAGAGTACAAAGGAAAGTCCTAGGTGGTAAAGTTATTATCCAAAGGAGTATAAGGGGAAGATTAACAAGAAAAGAGACAACATTATCTATTCCTGGTGGAAATACGTCACAATAACCCTCAATTTTTTCTTGAACTTTACTTAAGAAACTCATTATCTCACCTTAAACAGCCTAGATAGTCTAATGTTAGCTATTCCAGTTATGAAGAAAACTAGAGTAGGTATTAATACTATGCTTAAAGAGGGGAATAATAAGTTAAATAAATCAGCCAATGGAAGTGCTAAAAGATAGAACAAATAAAGAAACAATGTAACTGGTAGGAATGGTAAAGTTATGAGTACTATAGGTAGATTTACTAATAAGCCCGTAACAGAATGGTAATTATAAATGGTGTAGTACAAACAAAGAATAAACCAGAAGTTGAAAATGTTTATGTCACAATTCTGGTAAGTATTATTATTACACATAGCTGTAATAGAGGCATAACATTGACTCATACCTTATCGAAATTCTTTAATCACAACATTAGTATTAGTGGTATCTTCTACTTAGGATTGGGGGGGATTTCCTTTATTCTTTAATCGTTGAGCTAAAAGATAGATTATTGTACCTACCATAGCAATTGTTAAGTCTACATACCAATACTTTGCTAGTTCTTGTCCTAACCATTCCATCTTCTCTATTATCTTCTCTTTGAGAGTCATAGGACATTAGCCTCAACAAGAAGAAGTGTTATTGTACTGATACCCATAACTACGAGTAGTAGAATTATAATTGTGAGAAATGAAGGACTTCTTAAGATTGTAATAGCCATGTTCTCACCTAGAGGTAAGTTTCAGAATTTTCGCTTTGTATTTGTTGTTTTAACTGGTTTAACATGTTTCGTGCTACTGGGCATCCACCCGATTTAGTTATGTTCACTTTGATAACTTTACCTACAATAAGACCTAGGATGAATACAAAGGCGTAGAACAAGATTTGTTTGTAATCCATACCTTAAAAAACAAAAAAAGAAAGAGTTTAGAGGGTACGGTACTGTGTATAAAAATAGAAGATAACTTAAGAGTAAAAAAGGAATAGTATTGTGTATACTTACTTAACTCGATACGGTTACGTATTCTTTAATCAGTTTATAAATACCGTCTACGAGTAATACAAATCCTAAGTTCTTAATTATAGCGTGGTTACCTAAATACATTACCAGTAGGAATCCACTAATTATGGCTATGTATGAGGGGAAGTTGTTAAGGAATGATTTATTAAGGAAGTACAGTATTATACCAGCTATTACCGCACTAACTATTACATCAGCACCTTCTATAGCATTAGAGAAGATTTGGGGTTGGGATACGGTTTGAACTGGATAAACTGTGTACGTAGTCATTTTCTCACCCAGAGGACTCAATTTTGTTTACTTCTTGTTCAACTAATCTTGAGACTCCTAACGCCGTGACACCCACACCAATAGTTTGTAATGTCCCGCTTGTAAACAGTAGTAATACTATACCTACTGCTAAAGGTATGTACTTATTGGTAGAGACATTTCTAATCATGTAGTAAATTAGAGCTGATACTAAGGCGAAAATTACTATACCTACTGGACTAAGAGTTTGAATTTCAACTACCACGGGGTATCACCTTACTCGTATTTAATAGCCGAAGTCATAATACCGTTTATCTTATCAATAACTTTTGTAGAATTTGGGGCATAGGTCTGTAAGATAGTTAATCCCGTTTCCATGTTTCTGGACTTTATTAAACTTGGGACTTGTTCTCTATACTGTTTACCAGCCTTTATCATAGCTAAATCGGTCTTGACTAACCTTCCGTAGTTAGTTACTCCTAACATGTGCTGTATGAAACCATCTCTCTGATTTGCGGGTAGAGACATCAAGAAGGCGTACGGGTCAGCCATAAACCTTGCGTAATCGTTAGGTCTTTCCTTTTTAAAGTCTTCTAGATACTTTCTAAGGGAATCTGGTTTGTACTCACCAATCTGTTCTCCTTCTAATGCTGTTTCTACTTGAACCCACGCATTATACTGATTTGCCCCCTCTAGCAATCCAGAAATGTAGTTGTTTGCCCCAGTGAGTATACCGCTAACATAATTAAGCGTGGAGTCTGGATTAACTTGTACTACATTTTTCTTACTTTTTCTCCTTTTAGCCATCTCTTATCACCTTACTCAGTTATTATAACTGGGGTTTTCTCTCCTTTCTCTCTTATTGTAACATTAGGGTACTCTACATTAACTACCGAGTACGGGTTTGCTCCTTCTGATTTACCCATAGGCATTGGGGCTACGAAAGTTGTGAGAGTTTTTATCATGTCGCCTATGATAGGAGTCTCTAACTCATCCCTCAATAATTCTATCTTTTCTTCTAACGGAACTTTATTCATCATTTGTTCATAGTCTTTAGACGCTTGTGATACTTTAACACCAACTAGTACAGACCTTAAGTAGTTAGTCTCGGGGTCGCTTTTCTCTGGTAATCTCAGCCCGTTCAAGTATGTGGATTCGAAACTAATCCATTCGTTGTATTTGTATGAATTGAGGATGGCATTCATTTGCCATTTTGGAGTATTAATTATCGCTCTGTATAACCATTTACCAGTCCAATTTGAGGGGAAAACCAATCCTTTTGTCTTATGTCCCCCTTGGTGTCTTGCCATCAGGTATCACCTTATACCTCTTTAAATAGTAGTTACGGTCTCCTTGAAAGTGGTTTGTGGTATGTATACTTGTCTTTGATTATTAGTAAAATCATAGTATAATGCAAACCCTAACACTAATACACCAAATAATACTACAGTACTTAGATTAGAGGCGTTGTTTAGATAACCAGTTGTACTTAATACTAACAAAATGGCTCCTATTGCTAAAACCGCGAAAAACGTAGTTTGTGTTCCGTTCATTTGTATCACCTTACTAATCCTTTTAAAAACTCTAATCCACCAAACTTGTAAATCAACACTAGTAAATCAAGTATGTTTACGAAAATGGAAATAAAGACCAGAAAGTTGGGAAAACGAAAAGAAAAGTAGTATACAAAAAGCGAAATGAAAAAGGCTGATAATGCTATAAAGACTAACATAGTTTATCCCAAATTTACTCTAAACCTTGTAGTGGGGGCTATTTCAACTTCTCTTTTGGGTTTGTATTGGGTTATCGTAGTCATGATACGGTAGGCTATTTGATTAATTATCTGGTCGTCTAATTCGTAATTAGGTTTGGGTTGATACTCGTTAGTAACTAAATAAGGAAAGAAAGCATAAGGGTCATCTGTCCTATAAACAATTTTATCTTTAGGTTTAGTGCTGTATTCATAATAAAGTACTTGTTCATCTTGAGGTGGTACACCGTAGTAAACATAACGTCTAAACGGGTATCTCCTTACCATACCTTATCTTCTTTTTTATACGGGATAACAATAACTTTGCACTCTCCTCATCATAAACTACTAAATCACCACTTCCACGAATAATAAAAGACTTATCGGCTAAGTCGTAGAACATTCTTTTTCTTAACTTCTTTATACCTAAAGCACGCTTTAATTCTGGGTCATGTCTAAATACCCTAAAGAGTAGAAGTGGTCTAGCTACCTTTACTTCTTCCAAAATCATTTTGGATAGAGTAGGTTTGTCCATGTGAGAAAAAAGTAAAGGAAAAAATAAAAACTTAGAGGGTTTTATGGGGCTAAGGTAGTAGTGTCATACTTTCTATTTTTCCACCGCTTTTGTAATGGATTGTTATCGGTCTCTGAAGTGGATGTAAGCATAAATCGAATGTATAGAGTAGTAACGATGCTCTAAAATTACATGGTTTCCCCTTTTTTATTGACTGGAAATAAAACGCTGGGTTTGCGATAACAAAACCTTCAGACTCTGAAGTAAAGTCCTTAGAGTCTAAGCATAGGGTGAGGATTCCTAAACTTGATACCACTTTTATAATGTTGTGACAGTAGAACACATCTTAGTAAATTATTTAGCGGGCTGAACCTCTTTCTTTTCAGACTTCTCAATAGCCTCTTGAGTCTTAGACACACTGTGGATACCTAACATGGATTGCATGGTCATCTGGTGAGTATCGGCGATAGACCTCATCATGTCTTTCCTATCTTGTCTGTCAGCATACCTATCATAAATACCGTAGGCTACTGTAGCTAATACGGTTGCTGTTAGGACGTATAAGAAGTCTTGAAATAAAGTTACGAATTCCGCCATACTGGTCACCTTAGTAGAGTTTAAATAGTTATGAGTTCATACTACTTAGATTTTCTCTATAAAGTAAATAAAGGATTACACTTAAACCAAGATACAAATAACCGTAAGCTATACTTTGGGATTATTTTTCATAACTCTGAGAAAATGTTATACGGGTTATTGGAAGAGGTGTAAAGTTTAACATAAACTATCGTTATGACTATAAGTCCTATAAGAGCCACAATAGAAAAGACGTAAGGATTCATGGTTTTTCATCTCAACATCCAGGGTCTGGAATTAAGAGAGGAAGATTTGTACTTAGTCTATTACTGATAATGTCTAACCCCCCAATTATAATCTCACCAAGTCCAAACAGAGCTGAGGATTTAAACTTAAACGCGTTGTTTGTCGATAAACTTAACAATAGCGTGAAGAACAGTATTATAACACCACCAAGAAATCTTCCGTAATACGAATGTAAATTGAACGATTTAACGATAAGGTAAGCTAAACCATTTGAAAGGATAAGAATCGCTAATCCCACGACTAAGTAAATTACTCCACCTTCTGAAAATGGTGTGGTGTATTGTTCAGGTAAGAATTCTATCATTTTCCTCACCTTACTAAGCTAAATTAGGGTCTAACCAGACAAACTCACTGTTTGCAACAGCCAAGTAATCAGTTATTCCTATTATCAACTCTATAACAGATAGTATAAACGCAAATGGGCTATAGAATAGTAAAGCCAATAGGAATAATACACCAGCTTGAAATAAACGGCTGTCCTGACATAAGTTTAAGTGAAAATACTGTAGTACAGCGTTTACAAATCCAGATGTTACAATAAGTAGTATAACCGATACAAAAACATCATAAGCGTCTAGCGATAACCCAAAGAAATTTGGCATAGTCTCACCTTATTGTATTTAATAACTTAATAACATAATTGTAATAACTGTCAAGTGTGTCGTAATTAGATACTAGAACTACTTGAGGTTTGAATCTAGATACCATTTTAGGCTCATAGTATAACTCCTCTTCTTGACTGGGGGCATAGCGGTTAAAGTTTACATAATTACTTATAGGAGAGTACTTCTGTCTAAACTTTTGAGAGAAGTAGTTTGTAGGTGAGTAATCGTAATAAGTGTTACTATGAAAAGAGGGGTTATAATCATAGTAACTTCTAGTTTCGCTCTTTCTCCTTAAGTATGTCTCTGGAGAGTATCTGGTATCCGTATCATAAGAGTTAAACCTACCAGTGGTAGGGGCAAAAACAGAACGATAAGCATTACTACGCTTTTCCTTTCTGTTGTAGATTGGGAAGTAAACGAATTGGGTGGGCATTATAACACCTCACCAAGCAATCTACCGAGAAGAATTAGGTGAGCTTGAGAAACTATCAAGGGCTTGGGCTTTGCCCTTATCTCAAAGTCTGTAACGGGTTTAATCCTAACTGTTTCTTGTGGGGCATACTCATCAACATAAGTATCAGGAATTCCGAAGGTTGAGTAAGTAAAAACGGGGTATGCCTCTTGGTTTACATCTGGTTTGTAAGATAATACGTCTCTGTTCTTAGGACTAAAATCCTCTAAAGACACCTGAGTATACTGTGGTTGATAGTCGTTGTTTAATAAGTATTTATTATAACGTTTGGGTTTGTAAATGTCTTTTCTTTTTAAACCTAATCTCGGTCTGTATTTGGTTCTTGTATCAACACTCTGTGAAGAAGATGTCGAGAAAAGTGGTTCAAACACATACTTAACTCTTTGTCTGATAGCCTCTATAAACGTAGATGAGTTGTTAAAATCTACATAATTATCTAACTCATTTTCTGTAGTAGTTGTAACGGGAATTGGTTCATAAATAGTAGGTTCTTCTATCTCTCGAACTTTGTATGTTTGTGATGTTCCTTCTGGATAAGTTCTTCTAGTCTTAACAGTTTGAACATAAACGTCAGGGGTCTCCTCTACAATAGGATACATCTCTATCAGCTTATAACGGTATAAATTCATCGATGTTTATTAACGCCTGATAAATTTGAACAGCTGGTAAATTAATTTAACAAAGTATTCAAAACTAATTTCCATGAATTTACCTAATCCTTTAGTTACATTAACAAATACATAAAAAAAGAATCTAAATGTATAATCAATTACAGTAGTAATCAACTTACTGAAAAAGTTACCCAATCCTATAAGTTGAGCCATTAAGGGTATACCTCTACCTATACCTTATTAACGTTTAAAGAGATGTTCAACACGGTCTATAAACATCTCAAAATAACGTAATGTATCGAAAAGGAATTTAACAAATCCTTTAACAGTCGTTTTTACAAAAAAGGTAGTAAGCTTAACAGTAATTTTAATCAAGACCTCTATTAGGTCAGATAAAAAACCACTTAAACCTAAAAACTCAGCCATCTAACATACCTATCTTATGATAGTTATTAGGGATACCCCACACCCCAAAGTTGTTACATAAATGTTTTTGCTTTACTTTGACTCTCCTCTTCTTCCTCTATAACACTCATGGTGTTAAACACTTGATTGATCGCATTTTCTAAGCGGATAACCTCAAATAGAGTAAAGAGAGTAGAGGCTACGTTAAAACCTACTAACGCGTATAATAACTCCATACCTTATTGTTTCATAAAAAGTAGGGGTGTCCCTACTATCTCAACTCTAACTTTACCCTAATTGTTTCAACACAATTGTTATCTTTATCACATTCAACAACTATCATTTCTTTATTTTTACACCGTAAATAATACTGAGTGTAAGTGGTCATCTCATACTTTTTCTCGATACGGCAATTACGCAAAAAAAGAGATAACTTTTTTAATTTAGGTTTAACCCCTGAAGTCGTAGAAACCCCTCAAAGACCTACTAAATTTCTAAATTCTCTAAGTCTGTTTTCCATTTTATACTCTTGTTCAAATACTTCTCTAGCTTTATTAGCATACTCCATGTACCTATCGTTATCTAGTCTATAAGCACTACCAATAGCGTCAATAAAGTCCATGGGATGAACTTCGAAGAAAAAGAAGTTTTTCATACCCTTGACAGAGGCGTAGGATACTGTAATAGGTATTCCAATGCCTATGTAATAAAATTCATGAGCATCTAAGTACACCGCTGGAGTACCGAAAGCATAAGCCTCAAGTAAAGGAAGGTGAGGTGTTTCGGCGTGACTAGTAGCCAAATACCATTTTGACTTTCTGTACAGAGAGTATAACTCCTCATCTGATACGTTTGTTAAATGTTTACCGTAACACAAGTTCATACAAACCCTAGTCGTTTTAAAACCCCAAATTTCCGTCAAATAATTCCAATAATGCCCTTTCCTATCGAAGTCCTTCTCATTTATCCCCACAGTTAGAAAGTCTATGTCTCTTTTATCCTTAGAGAGGATTTGAGCCGAGGGATTAGGGTCAGGAATAAAATGGGGGGTATAAGGTATCTCTATTCCGAATGCCTTAAAGTTCTCCTCTACAAAACGAGATACGGTGTGTATTCTGTAACCCTTACTAATCAACTCACCGATTTTCAAAAAGGGGGTAGTTATTAAAGCCGAATCACTAAGAAGTACGGTATTTTCTGGTTTTAAGTTGTACATTTTGATTAGGATGGGTATCATGTTAAAAGTGGAGTATACTACAACTTTCTTACCCCGCATAGACCTCTTTTGGACGTGTGCTGAAGGTATAACTTCAGAACTAATCCCTATACTACTTAGGACACTTTGTTGTCTTTTTGCCAATCTGTCATAAGACCCGTTGTTAGTAGTTGTCAGAAATGTTATGTCCAACGACATAAATCATCACATGTAACCAGCTTGTCTAAAACCTAAGTTACCTTGTTGATTATCCTCTATTGAGAAAAACATAGGTATGTCCAGAATACTTATTTGTTTCTTTGACCTAACCTCATAAACAGAAGTATAGTACTGAACCCCGAACTTATCTAACAAGTTTAGGTAGCTAAGAATAGTATCGTTTATCTTCTTGGTTAAACCATTAAGTCCTATAGCTACCTTCACTTCACCATTTGAGTCTGTCAAAATTATGGCGTATTCGAATTGATACTTAAGAGCGGAGTCCAAAACTTCTTGTAGCGAAGGCATAAGAATAAGTTGATTATAAAACATAAAAGTTAGTATGATGTAGAGTTTGTAACTATGTCTCTAAGTGGGACATAACCCACACCCAAATGTTAAGAGAGAATTTTATGATTTAACTCTACTTTCTTCTTATGCCACCTGGTAGTTTAATTCCTCGGGACGTAAGGAAAAAGATAGGTATGTTTGAAAAACTAGCCCCGAAAGAAGTTATGGAACAACTAAGAATCTTATCGGAAGCTGAGAGAAGTTTTGTTATCCCCGTAAAGGTACAGATAGACGGAAAGGATAAGTACTTTATTATGGCTGGTATGCTCTTATCTGAGAAAGTCCCCGTACAAGTGTCTTATGATCAAACCGATTTACAATTAATTGCTTATGCTCTAGAAAAAGCGAAAATCGCGTTAGAACAGAAAGAGAGTAAAAAAGAAGAGGAGAAAGAAGACAATACCGAATCAGATGAGGATAAATGAGTGAAAGACTGAGAAAGTTCTTTACAGAAGAGGAGTTAAAGTTTATTGAGGAGTTAGCAAAGCAAAAAGGGCTGAAACCAGCTGATGTTGTGTATTTGTTAGCTAGAGAGATGATACAGACGTATAACCTCAAATTCGTGAGCGGACAACAAGTATTAGCGTTACTTGACTTACTGTCCATTAAACTTCCACAGTGGTTTGCACTACAGTTAAACATGCTAGGGCAATCTTCACTCCAAGTAAAGACACTAAGCAAACAACTAGCGTCGTTAGACCAGCCGTCTCTAGTGGATAAGATAATAGAACTATTAAAGACTCCAGAAGTATCCAAACTCTTTTCAGCATTTTCGCCATTTCTAAGTATGTTTACACCTAGTGATAAAAACAATTCTGGAGAAAGTACAGATGATAAAGAAGGAGAGTGGTTATGAAAATCTACAGATTCGGGGAATACACCATAAGGATACTAGAGACAGAAGAGGAATTAAAGAACACTCCGTTAGAGGGATTCCGCTCACTCTGTCCAAACAACGTGGGTAAACCCGTAGCCATCGAGATAATAGGTAGTGATGTACAAAAATGTGAAAAAGAATGGGTTTTTTGTCATCTAGTGAATTCAATAGACCAAACATACAAACTTATCTTGGAAGAGGTGAAATAATGAGAGAAGACTGTTTAGAGTTATTAGCGAAACTAGATAAGTGCATGGAAGACCACGATTTTCAGCTAATTATTATCATGAAATTTCTTAGAAACTTAGCCCCATACCTACAACAACCAATTATCAAAGGTGATGATAGTGAGCGAAATAGTAAGCGAATTATTGTGTGAACCACCTTACCTCATCAACGTTCAAACTGGTGAAGTATTAGATTTCTGTATAGAACCTAACGACATTACCCAAGATAAAGAATTAGAACACTACAGCATAACACCACCAGTACCATACGTACCATCAAAGTATAAGGAAAACATGAAAAAGTACAATAAATGGTTACGAGGTAAAGAAAAGTATCTTGAACTCATTCAGAGATTTGATAAGAAAATAAAGTACATTAAGTCTTTAGCTTGTTAGTGGAAACCCCCACACCCCCAATCCTAAATCTTTTTATACCTTTTTTGTGTTGTTATTATTTGATCACTATGAAAATCGGGTTTGCGAATGTAGACGCATTCGAAATAAAGGGAAAAGACCTTAAGAAAACTGTTTTTTCTTCTTTTGGCATTCTTGTATACGAGGGTAGAGAATTAATCTTTAAGAGCCTACCTGACATGAAAACGACCGTATACAGACCTACAAGTCATGAGTCATTAGGTAAAGTAGTCTTTCTATCAAAAGAGTTTGACAAGATACAACAACTCGATGACAACACAACGTATCTAGTAGAACTCCTCAACAACATAATGATAATCAAAAAAGAAAACATCTATGGTGAATCAATACTAATTGGTGGCGAGAGCTTATGAACAACCTCAGTATAAACGCTTTCGAAATTTCTGGTGACAAATTAAAACAAGTAATTTTCATGCCTCACGGTGTACTTATCCACGATAATGAGTGGATAACGTTTATACCATCACCTATGGTTAAAGCAATGATACATAAGCTAACAAATTATGAGGGAAAAAGAAAGGTAGTGTTTGCTTCTCTTGAATTCGACAAGATACAAAAGTTAAGCGATAATGAACAATACATAGTATGGATAGCTAAAGACGTAATGAACATACATAGAGCCGAAACTTACGAATACATAATGAGTATTTACGGGACAACTTTTTAGGGAAAACACTTAGTAGGGGTACCCCTACAACCCCAATACTAACATTTAAATACCTTTTTTGTGTAGTTAATAATAGACCATTATGCACCTTAGATTTGGTACCGTAAACGGCTTTCACATTAAAGGAAAAACCTTAAAGAGACTTATTTTTTCTACTTCAGGAGTTTTAACATACGAGGGAAAACGACTAACTTTTGTAAGCCTACCAGACATGAAAAAAGCTGTCTACGAACCCGTAGACTATGAGGCTGAAAGAAAAGTAGTATTCGCATCAAACGAGTTTTCAAAAGTCAAAGAACTCTATGATGATGAACCCTATCTTGTGATTTTTACTAAAGGAATGATGCAAATCCACCTAAAACACATAACACAAGAACCTATCATAATCTACGGTGAGAGTTTATGAGATGGGGTCTCGGAAGGATAAATGGTGTAATTGTTAAAGGTAAAGACCTTAAGTCGTTAATTCATAGACCTTTTGGTGTTTTAGTTTATAAAGAGAATGAGTTGGTATTTGTAGGACAAGATGACCAAATTAAATTAGTCCTACCACATTTACCTCAAAAAGCCGAAGAGAAAGTAGTATTTATTAGTGATGAATTCGAGTCAATACAGAAATTAGCTGATGATAAAGACTACCTCATGGTGTTTAAAGGCGATTGTCTTGAGGTATGGGACAAGACCTACTCTGACATGAAATTGTTACTATACGGAATTACTATTTAGAGAATACACCTATAATCCTCAATCCTACTCCTTTTTTATTTCATTAAGATTAGCCATGGGTTATCCAATAAGAACTTGTTTTATAAAAGGAAAAATACTGAAACAGCTTATTTATAGTAATGTTGGTGTATTGATTTTTGAGGGTCATACTTTAAAGTTCTATAACGCAAATACATTAAAAGGAAGAAAAGTTGATGTGTGTCCTGACCCATACGAAGGCAAAGTTATTTTTCTATCCAATCAATTTGATTTGATAAAAACAATAGATGGTGAAGAATCTTATAGGTTAGACTTTCATGAAAAATACTTAGTATTAACTAGAGTTGATGGTGGATTTGGTACTACAATAGAGGGAATTAGACTTTATCCTTAGTAAAGAACACCCCTAAAACCCTAATGTTAAGCCAAATTTTTTTGTTTTCTCCTATTTCTTTCATTCATGAAACTAAAAGGAAAAGAAATAAAAGACTTCTTCTCAAGTCCAATAGGTGTATTTATAGATAGAGAAGACATAATGGTATTCATAGATTTAGAAACGAGAAAAAGTAAAGTGATAGAGAAACCTAAAAACATGAGAAGTGAAGATGATACCAAAAAAATTGTCTTCAGTAACATGTTTGACGCTGTGAAAACTCTTGATGATAACGAAATCTATGATGTAGATGTTGTATTTGACGCTGTTATGTTTGCTCATTATAACGAAAAAGGAGAAGTAGATGTTGAGTTAGCTATTTTCGGTGAAAGGTATTAGAGGTGGGGGATACCCCCACACCCCCAATCCTAAATCTTTTTATTTTTTGTATCTCTTCTCTTATACATGAGCGAATTTATTATAAGTGGAAAGAAATTACAAGACCTAATCGTACCACCACGTTATAGAGAACTAGTTAATGTAAAAGAGCCTATAAAAGGTACAATGGTTGTAGAGGGTACTTTAGTTTACTTCTTACCATGCGAATTTAACGAAACCTTTTTTACAACCGCTATTGAGAGTGAAATAAAGAAAAAGAAAGTATTCTATTCTAACCAGTTCAATAAAGTCTTTAAACTAGACCCAAACTATGAATACAGAATAGTATTAGAAGAAGGTTCAATGACCATTTATTTTAATAAAGGAAGACTGTTATTTGATTTAGTAGGAATTTTATTATAGATTCAAACTACTTAACCATAAAGTTAATTATTTTTCTAACTACTTTCTTCTTTATTCTTGTACGTTATGTATACATAGAACAACGCCGAAGTAACGGCTGTTAAAATTAATGCGTCTTTCCACGGTAACTTCTTATTAAAGAGAAGAAAGAGGTTTATCACTAAATCTAAATCCAAAAGGTAGTTTACGAAACTCATAGTATCACCTATTGAACCGTTGTTTGATTCCTTAAAGTTTTAAGTAGTTTCCTTCCTACAAAAAATAGAATAACAATCGAAATTAATGAAAATAGAACTAAAGCTATAAGGTTACCAGTTATGACCATACCTTATCCTAATCTTAAAAATCTATTATAGTAGAGCTTTCATTAAAAGCATTTATGTCATTTTCTAGTTTGTCAATAGTGTTAAACCTATAACCATTAAGGATTTCTTCGCCTTCACTATGTAAAGTATTTATTACATCATACACCAACGCTCTCATAAAAGACGGATACAGAGTAGACCTTAGATTTTTGTATAATACAAGAGATACATAAGGGTAAAAGAAATACCATAGTGTCTTATTACCTATCTTATTAAGTAAACCTCTCTTATAAGCGTCAAAAACCCCAATTATCTTGGCTAATAACTCGGCATTTTCATTATACTCAAACTCATTACCAAACAAGTAATAAGGTGTATAGACCTTTCCGTTGTAAGAATAGACCGTAACGACGTTATCACCAAATTTTAAAATAACATCTGGAGTAACGGCGGTTAATGGTATTCCTTTTGTTAAAGTTTGTGTAGCTAAGAAATCTGGTAAGTGAAGATACTTATACTTATTAATGAATCCTATCTGCACGTTACATTTTCTAACATTAAATGGTGGATTATCTATAGTCTCAAACATCCTGAAATCTTTGTAAATTGTTTGGCTTTCAAAAGTAGTATACGCCATTCCATTAACTGTTATGTATGAATTGGATACTAAAAAAGGGGCATTATGGTCAAAGTATGTAATTTGAATAGTCTTCCTATTTTCAGTGTCCATAACTTCTTCTGTTATTATGTCATAATCGAGCTTACATAGCTCTCTCTTCTCGACCTCTCTAAAAATCGCATTTAAACTTTGATTTGCAATCCGTTCTATTTTTTCTAAAAGCATAACTTACCGTAACTCAATTAACATAATAATTTATAAACCTTTACATAGAGTTATTTATTGGGATAACCATGTCTCTCAAATTCGTGGTAAAAAAGGTAATACTACCAAAGAATGTACCTACAAAAGGAGTAGAGGGAACAGAGCCAACTCTTGAAAACGTTATAAAGAGCGTATTAAGTTACTGTAATGCATTCCCGTTACTATGTACAATTCAAGAAGTTAGTGAAGACTACGAAAGTAAAAACCAGCTAGTATTCTATTTCGACACTGAAAAGTATAGATTCTTTGATGTTGTTAGCCCGAGTCTCGTATTCTACGGAGAAAAGTATGGGGATGAGTTAAAGGTAAACAATAAATACTACGCTAGAGTCCTGAGGAGTATTGTTACACTACTCAAAGCCGAAGACCTTCTTAACCTAATGGAAATAGAGGTAGAGTACATGCCATCGTTTGTAGAGACAACCTATGGAAAAATAAAAGGTGAGAAGAATGAGTAGCTCCCTTAACCTCACTAACGAGCTTTACATGGAATTAACATCAAACGAAAAATTCGAAAACGAATGTATCCATGTCTCAGACTTATTAAAAGAGCAATACAGTGATAGCCCTGACCAAAGCGTTTTTATTAGAGGTAAACTTTATCATTTTGCTATAGAGAATCTGTTATACAGAATGCATACGAAAGGAAAACTTACTATTCTTGAAATGGAAAAAAACAGAAAAGTCCAGTACAAACTAAAAGAAAAAACGTTTGACTTGTGTTTTACACCAGATGTTATTATGAAAGTAAACGATAAAATAATACTTACAGAAATAAAAAGCACTATTAAGAGTAGAGATTACGCAATACTCCAGACTTCGATTTACAAGTATTTGCTAGATAAATTCTCTAATTATAAAAGAATTGATGAGTGTATGTTGATAACTGGCGATTTACAGACTTACAAACTACACTGTGATTCTGAAGTTGGTAAAGAAATTCTTGAGGATAGATTAGGTAATAGTTTACTCCTCTTTTTTTAATCAGAGGATACCTCATGTAGGGGGATACCCCCAATGTTATTTGACGTAAAATTTTTTTATTCTATGTAAGTTGAAATCACATGGTAAGCAAATTTGTTGTAAACGGTAGAATACTACAAGACCTGATTATACCACCTAAAGAAAGAGACAAATTAAGCCCTATTTCAGGAATGTTGAGTTATGATGGAAAAACTCTACAGTTTCTCGATTGTAGAACTTCAGAAATAAGGCTGACTCAAAAAATAAAACCTATAAATAGAGAAAAAGCGTTATTCAAGAGTAAATACTTCAGAGAAGTTGAGGGACTAGGGTATAATGAGGATTATCTTGTAGTTATAAAAGGTGATGTAATAGAAATTTACCACACCCCCGAGAAAAATAATGAGAGAGTATTAGTAGAAATAAAAGGAGGTAATCAAGTATGAGTGGATTTGAGGGACTATACGAAAAACTTTACGGTAATCCACCTATCGCTGAATTTATTATAAATACAACAAGGCTGTTTGAGGTATTGACTCCAGAAGATGAAACTTCTCTATCAAACATACAAGGAGTATTAGTATACGACGGAAAACTACAGTTACTAACGTTTGTGAATTGTAAGACACTAAGAAGTAGAACAGTTCCAGTTTTTGACCCTATTACCAGAAACCAAGTTGCATTTTACAGTAAGATGTTTAGCCAAGCGTTCAGATTACCTAAAAACAAAGACATTAAAGTAATAATTAAAAAAGATGTTATCCAATTCAAACTACCTGGTGATGAATCGTTTTCGCTTATTGATGTAGACGGATACCTACTTCTTAAATAGGAGATACTGTAATAGGGGATACCCCCTACAACCCCCAGTGCTAAATCTTTTTTAACCTTTTATCCTATTTTTATTCATGGATAGAGATAGACTCATTACAAAAAAGAACTTTGAAATTGTCTTTTTTTACTCTAATTCAATTTTAAGAATAGGTAAAGTAAACATACCAGAACAAGAAAAGGGGGGATTTGAAAAAGAGAAAACGATAGGTGTATTCGACATAGAGTCAAACGGTAAAGAATTGTTGTTTGGATTTTATGACGGAAACGAGTACAAGTATAAAATAATTAGAAATAACAAAGACGTTGAGGAAGTACTCGAATGGTTACTTAGTGTAGACATAAGTTATTTCTACGGTGACTATGACTTACCAGTTACTCTTAGTTCTTTTCTGATACTAGGAAATGATAGTAGATTACGAAAGAAAAACCTTGGTGATAACATTTACTCTATTGGGAATACTTACACCATAGAGAAACTGAAAAACATGTATAAGATTAAATCGAACAATAAAGAGAGTTTGGCAATTAATTTACTAACATTTTACGCGGGTACATTATACGATTCGTATACTTCTTTCTATAATGTAATCAAAGAGACGTTTAAGGACAAAGCGTTTAATGAACAAACTCTGAAAGAGTGGAAAAAAGATAAAGAAAAAAGGAAAGACTTTGAAAACGTTAGAATGGATGACCCCGAAATTATTAAGTACAATCGCTTAGACGTTATCGCTACGTATCAGTTAGCCTCTATTCTCGACAAAATCTTTCCTATGACTGTAAAACTTACTCTACCAGCTACCGCTATTAGTTACATACTTGATAAAACCAATTCGAAATTCGTACATTATTACCTTAAAGGAAACATGTATTATGGACTTCCTAATGTACCTATCGTTGTTAATACCCTTAAACACCTCTATAAAGGGGGTCTGTTTGATTCTAACGAGTTGGGTGTATTTCAAAAAGTTTACAAATACGACATTAACTCGATGTACCCATTTATGATGAGTTATTTACCAGAACTTGAGCTGATACGAATTACCGATAACCCCAAAAACTTTACAATAGATGAACCTTTGTTAGACGGGACGTGGTTTAATGATGACGCAAAGTACCTAAGAATTTATTACTTATGTTACAAAGACAACCCCAAATTTATTGCTAGCAAAGAAAACCACATGTTGTTACGTGTACAAGAAAGTTGTACATCTGTATTTGATTTTGAGATTTGGAAAGATAATGACGTTTTAATAAAGGATTTTGAGGTAAAAGGAATGATAGAGTTCAAAATTACTAAAAAGAGAATCTTTAAACCCATTATTGAGGAAATTTACTCTAAAAGACTAGAATTAAAGAAACAAAAGAACCCGTTTGAAAAGGTCTATAAACTTATCATGAACTCTTCTTACGGAAAGTTTGGGGAAAGAATACTAACAACAAACAGTAGGTTCAAAAACACAATTTACGCTAGCATGATAACAGCTCTTGGTAGAACATACATACAGAACGCTGACCCCAATTCAGTAGCCTACCTCACAGACTCAATCTTTACATTTAAACCCCTCAAAAATAGTCTAGTAGGGGATAAACTAGGTCAATTTAAACTTGAGGGGGAAGGAAAATTATACATTATAGGAAACGGGCTTTATGTACTCGATGACCCTCAAGAAAAGTTGATTAAGTATAGAGGGTTTAAGTTTGAAAGTGAAGACCAAGCCGAAAAAGTAATTAGATACATAGCCGAAGAATTATCTAAAGGACGTATTGTAAGAGTTAAGATACCTACATCAATAATGATAAAGAACATTTACACTCTTAGAGTCCTTGATACAGACGAGGTAAAGATAGGGACTTTAGGTGTACAAGAAAAAGTACTATCACCGCTCAATGCTAAACAAAGGTATGAATACTTAAACGGGGTATGGATTGGTAAAATGCTAAAGAATGAGAACGACGCTAAACAATACAAAAAAGAGCTAAAGAAAAAGCTTGAGGAGATAGAACCTATAGATTTAAAAACTGTGTTAGATACTTATAAATAAAGGTGAGTTTTGTGAGAGGTAAACCTATAAGTCCTTCTGAATTCGGGACTATTTTAAAAGCAAAGATAAAAGAGACCTATCCTGACTATCTCAAAAACTACCCAAGATACAGACTAGCTCTTGACATAATGGAAGTTGTAATGAATAGTAGTGACCTTGGTAGAGCAATACACCTAAAAGTTTTTGATGAGGAAATAAAAAAAGCAATCAATACACCTAGTACAAAAGTCATAGAAATAATCCCTGAAGCTGAGCCAACAATTCTAGCGTGGAATAGTGATTACTACTTTGACAATTATTATCTCTGGACGGATTTTACATCTAAAAAAGAAGGTGTTATAAAGGCTCTTGAGTTACTAGCTGAAGCCTCGGCTAGAGTTAAACTGTTCTTAAGTGCTAGAGTTCACTCAATACTTTATGAATTAACAGACTATTACAATCTATCAATAGTAGACTCCTTAAAACTAAAGCAAACTTTTCCAATCACACAGTTAATGAACAGAGTAAGAGACTATTTCCAAATTCCGATAATCAAAAAAGAAGGTATAGACCCCATAACCGAAGACATAGAGGAAATGAAAGAAAAAGTAAAAGCAAACCCCAACAGTCCTGACGTAAAGAAATACGAGGCTCACATACAGACATTCCAACAAAAAAGCGGAATAACCCTAACAACAGATGAAAAGATTGAGTTTATAGCTGAAAAACTTCTTGATGAACTTATAGGCGAAGATTATGATGAAATTGAAAGTTAGGTGATACCATGAACCTTATACTATTAGATACCTTTGTCTTAGGACTTAACGTTGTATTCATGACTATAATTATGTTTTATACTGATGCTAGAGTAACCGAACTAGAAAAACAGATAGATGTGTTAGTGGAAGAACTTATTAAACTCAAGAGAAAGGTAGAAAGAAAAGGGTGAAAAAATGGAATTAGTCTACATAATAGCTATCGGAACAAGTGTATACATACTTTTTGACATGATAGATAGACACATAACCGGAGAATTGTTACATGAATTAACTGAAAAAGTAATACTCTTAAATGATAAAATTGAGACTCTTAACAAAGAAAAAATTGAACTTGAGAAAAAGTTAAATGTATTAGAGAATAAAATGAAAAAGAGGGATTAAAACATGAACATCTTATACGCCTATCTTGTATTCGTTTTTATTGTAATGAGAAGTGAATTGAAAAAGATACAAAAGGAAATGAGAGGTGAAAAAGAATGATAGAGGCTATAGTTTTCTTGTGGTTATTTCTTTTAATTTTCATAGACTATAGAGCTAGAGTTGTGGAAAGGAAATTAAATGAATTAGAGAAAAAGTTATTAAAACAGAGCGAGGATAAAAATGACTCTAAAGTTATTGATTCTTGAGGGTCTAGACGGGACTGGAAAGACAACAGTAGCGTCAAAACTAATACAGTACAGTACTTTTACATTACCTATACACTACATTTACTTTCCAAAGAAAGACAGTGAACGGCTAACGTATGATTATTTCCAAGAATTAGTTAATGTGTTTAGGTATCTAGATGGAATCGTGATAATGGACAGAAGTATAATAAGCACATACGCCTACAGTCTAGGAACTATAAGTGAGTTAGGACTACTTACTTTAATAAAGGACTATGACACTCTAATTGTCTACCTTGATAAAGTATACGATTCTAGTAAATTACCAACAGATTATGAAAGAGTTAGAGAAAGGTATGAAAGAGCATTAGCCGAAATAAAACCGTGGTTACACATACCCGTCATCAAAACAGATGCCGAAACTTTTCTAAAACATGTAAACTCATTAGATAAATTAGAAAAGTTATTTGAACTCAAAGCTTTGCCCTAATGAACATTTTTTTGGTCTTACAGTCCTTAAACTATAAAGTCGTTTTGAATTTTGAAAAATTGTAAGCCCTTGTCTAACGTATTCCCTAAACTGACGTGAAGGAAAAAGTCATGACAATTTGTTGATTTCGGATGTGCGAAATCCTAAAAGACGTTACGTTTTTTGTGTGAAATTGAAATTAATGGGGTTAAGACGTTTCAAAAGTCGTGAGAAAAATTCTAAAGCCGAATGATAGATTAGGGACAACATAAAAAAGTGATAG
>Ga0080003_1000618_pt1 | contig 22556 bp, 25 predicted proteins | sample JossMetagenome_FD_69206 | JGI IMG/M metagenome (GOLD analysis project Ga0080003, IMG submission 69206) | Hot spring microbial communities from Joseph's Coat, Yellowstone National Park, USA - JC2_E (SPADES assembly) (version 2) | ecosystem: Environmental > Aquatic > Thermal springs > Hot (42-90C)...
TCTGAATACAGCCTTTCCACTGTTTTATAAGATATTTCCTTTGTTATTCCCAATAAGGGGAGGAGATATGCTGCCTTCCTGTTACTAAGACGGAATATCTCCTTAACAAGTATAATGAAGACCTTCTCCCTTGCATTCAATAGGGAAGGTCTTCCAGCTTCTTCCACTTCTATGGAGGAGATGGTATCGACCACTGACCTGAGTTCAATGGCCACTTACAGCTGTACCCTTCAATCTTGATCTATAAAGATATTCATACTCCTTCCAGTCTGTGAATACAGGTACCGGAGAAATTTTCCCTGTACTGAGAGATGAGTTCATCTATATTCTCCTTGAACTCATCATATGTCAGCTGGGTGATCCTCATTACGAAAGTATAATATATAGTGGGTATGTATAAATTTGTGCGGAAAGTCAATATAAAGGTGGACAACGAGATCACAGTCAGGAATATTCAGGCTTACATGGAGAGGACAGTCACTAAATTTGGGTCAGGGGCAAAGGTTGATTGCCCCAAGGAATTTCTGGGTAAAAAGGCGTTCCTTATAATAAAGAAGGATGAGGATTAGTTACTTATGTACCAATGTCCCGTTATTGTGGAGACTTGAGCAGCCATCTTTCCCGGAATATTCAATCTTCACTCATCAGGAGGAAACATTATTTGGAAAAGAAAGTGGAGATAAGGTCGCATACAATCTCTTGATATCCAATTATCTCACGCAGCAGAACAGTGAATGAAATTGCTGAGATATAAGGTCTAGAATAAATGGTTTGGAAGGCTAACAATTCTTCGTTGAAGTCTGATATCAGTGAGAGGCGCAAATCATTCACCAAATCTTGCATTTATTTTGGGAAGCTTCATGAAATTTTTCTACATCCATGCGGTGACTACTGCGATGACAAGTAACCCTCAGAGCAGGGTAATCCCGTATAGAGCCATTTCCACATTTTTGCCCCAACCAATTGAAAGGCCCACTCTTGATCTCGTCCTTTCTTCAATAGAGGAAGAAAAGAAGGATGGACTGGTGAAAATAATGATTTCAGAGAGGGAGGTTTGCACGTTGAGAATTGAAAACAGGAGGATATATATAAACGAGATAGTCGACAACACCCCACAGGAGTTAGAGAAGCTTAGGAAGTACCCGGTATTTGACAGGATATCCCTGAAGGCTATGGTGGAGAAGTATATCGATTCATTGTCTGGCGATTCAATTGAAGACCTTGGTTTCATTGATTCCCTTAAGAGTAATCCTGACAACAGGAAAGCAGACGGACAGAAATTCATCCTGATTTTATGGGATAGATACTGGAATGTCCTGACGAGATTTAGAGGAGACGCATCCGATGGGATCTATATCATATCTGAAAGGGATGTTTGGGATGAAAAGGACAGAAATACGTTTAACCTTTAGTCCCCTCCCGTATCTTCTTCAGAATCTCAGAAGCGTAATCCACCCTTATCATCTTATCTCTCACTATTATCTCCGCTACCCTGTCAATCTCCTCCCCTTTCGCCCCGGCTGATATGGCAACATTTCTGGCATGGAGCTCCATGTGCCCCTTCTGTATGCCTTCTGAAGCAAGCGCCCTTATCGCGGCAAAATTCTGTGCGAGACCTACTGCCCCCAGAACATCAGCAAATTCTCTAGCCGATGTGATTCCCAGGATCTTCCTCATCAACTTTGCCTTCGGATGGGTTACAGTTGCTCCCCCCACTATCCCTACTGCCATGGGAAGCTCCAGGTAGCCCACCAGATCCCCATCGGAATTCATTTCCCACCTTGAAAGGGATGTATATCCCTTCATGGCAGCATAGGCGTGTGCACCTGCCTCAACTGCCCTCCAGTCATTTGATGTTGCGACGAGAACAGCATCTATCCCGTTCATTATGCCCTTGTTGTGTGTGGTCGCCCGATAGGGATCGTCCCTTGCAAATCTGTAGGCTTCCAGGATCCCTTCCACAACATCTTCCCCACCTATTGTCTTCTTGTCGAAAACTGCATAGGACCTCGTGACCCTGTAAGTTGCAAGGTTGCTCAATATCCTCAACCTGACCTTCCCCCCTGAAATCTCAGAAATTCTCGGCGCAAGGTATTCGGCCATAGTGTTTACCGCATTGGCACCCATGGCGTCCCTCACGTCCACTATGAGATGGACCACGACCATGGGATTGTTTTCATCTATGACCCTGACTTCCACATCCTTGGCACCGCCTCCAAGCTTTAACAGCACTGGATCGCGGGAATTTGCCAGCTGAATCAGCTCTTCCTTTCTTTCCAGTATCCTAAATTTGGCACCAAAGGGATCAGGGATCCCTGAAAGCTCAATCTGCCCGATCATCAACGGATCAGATGAAATTGACTTGAATCCACCCTTCACCCTGGCCATTCTTGCGGCGTTTGATGCTGCAGCAACCACACTTGGCTCTTCTATGGCCATTGGAACAAGATAATCTTTACCGTTTATCAGAAAATTCATCGCTATACCTATTGGCACTTCCATTTCAGAAACAACGTTTTCTATCATTCGATCTGCAATCCCCTCTTCCAGGCTGCCCATATTTGCAATCAGTCTCATCTCATCATCTGTGAGATTTAGCTCTCTTTTGAGAATATCCCTTCTCTCTGCAATGGAAAGCCTGTAAAAGCCAGAAATAGCTGAATTTACCATGAAACAATATTTTCCAACAGAATAAAGATTTATCTTACGCGAAGCATTATGAAGAGATGAGAGAGATTCCTCTCATCATCCATGGAAATGAAGACGATCCCAGAAAATGCACCGCAAGGAAGCTGAGAAGATTTGGCCTTGCGGTATTCGTAAGCCGGATCCCTGGCAACAGTATAGTCCTTTATCCAAGTTCTGATGTCAGGGTTTCAAGGCAGGATGCGGTTTTTGAATACCTGGTGGCAGTGGATGTGTCCTGGGAGAATGTCGCTTCGCACCATTTCCAGGGAAAGAGGGTCCGCTCTCTCCCCTATCTCCTTGCTGCAAATCCGGTGAACTACGGAAAGCCCTACCGACTGTCAACAGCTGAAGCCCTTTCTGCAGCCTATTACATCATGGGAATCAAGGAGAACGCCATAAGGCTGCTGGAGAAATTTTCGTGGGGAACTCAGTTCATAAAGCTGAACCGCAACCCCCTAGAAGATTATTCACGCGCAAATAACAGCGAGGAAATATTGGAGATAGAGAGGACGTATATCTAGACCCATCTCCCGTTTTCTAGGTGCGTCCTTCCTTTGGTATACTGAGATATTATCCCGATGACTTTTTCCCTCCATCTTTCATCAATTAGTCCAGGATCGCACCAATCCGGGTCCTCATGGAATTTCTCCACATGCTCCACGGGTTTTCCGGATCTTCCCCCTGACATGAGATATAGGGAATGTTGCTTCTCATTCTCATCGAGGCGTAAAACTCTCCGGTCGTAATGCTCCTTGAAATCTCTCACATCCCTCTCCCTGTAATTTATTTTCCTGGGATCTATAGAGTTTGCAAGAAGGAATAGAAGGATGCCGTTGCACTTTGAGCACTTCCCGCATGGGATGACTTCCCCTCTCTCCAGGTGGCAGCTGTGACAGGACCTCTGGAGACGTGCGAGATGCGGATACCGCTGGAAGAGTATCCGCTCCTCTACCAGACCAGTGATTCCCCTTAGAATAGAATAAAAGTGAATATCGTAGCCTATTGACCTGAAGTAATTTGTGATCTCTACGTCAAAAGGCTGGGTCTGATCGTAGATCCCGTTGTAATGCATTATCCCGTTCTCAGGTACGAAACTCCCTGGATCATCGAACTCATCGCCTTTCAGAACCCCTGAGATGCCGAAATTTAGCAGATATGGAAGAGAGAGAAAAATGTAGACGGGAAATATGAACAGCTGTACGGGATATGTGTCAGACCACATCTTCATTGCCCTGTCGTTCAGCGCTGAAACCTTCAAGTTCATTGTCCTGTAAAATCTGTCAATCGTGGTCCATATCCTAATGGTGTTTCTTTCGTTCTTGACAAAATAATTGTACGCTGTGACTGCGGTCCTCCAGTGGCCCCCGGATTCGTTTATGAATATAGGAAATACGTTTGCCCCTACCTCCTTCATCAAACCATATGTCAACAGGCTGTCTTTTCCACCGCTGGAAAGAATTGCAACTGAATCGTTCTTCATCACATGAACCCTTGCGTTTTCCTCGATGCCTATTTTAATCTCGGGGGAATAGCTTGCCTCTTCATAGCTTGGAATTTTAGGTATATACTCCTTCCTGAAGAATTCACTCCTCCTGATAATCTTGTTGACGTAAATCTCCCTGCTGTTTACCACCATCATGTTTCTAAGGAAGTCAAGATCCTGCTGCGTAATGTTGAAATTGGCGCTAATCTCTCCGACAAACAGAGAGTAATTGACGAGAGGTATGAGTGCCATCATCCTGAGGTCCTGCTGCTTTACGACAACCCTCCTGTCGTATTTAGCAAGCAGCTGGACCTTGTCCCCATCAACTTCGTACGATATTGTAAACCTTCCATCCTCGATGGATGGTTCCCTTACATTTATTCTTTCAATCGATAAGTATCTGTTTCTGGACTGCAATGTTGGCCACCAGTTCGCCCAGCCTGTCTATCTCAAGAAGCGGAAGAAATGTGGGAATGTGATACTTGTTCTCATACAGCTGGGCATACCTTATTGATTCTTCTGCCGTGAGGTTCTCTGTATTCAGTGTTATAGCTATGACTTTCTTCCCGGATAGAAGCTCCAATATCTTTATAACCCTCCCAACGTCTGGCATAGGATAATTGAACCCGTCCATCATATTTCTTCCGGGTGCATCCTGAAGTACAATTGCATCGGGCCTCCCGGCTGCTATGATCTCAAAGCTTCCTGGATATGCGGGATGCACAACCGATCCTTGTCCTTCTATGAGTATGAAATCCGGTCTGCTTTCCTTCCAGGCAGATACCACTTCCCTCTCTATGGCTCCGGAAACGAAATCGTTTATGGTAGCATCTATGACCGTGGTGTGTTTGATTCCCTGCATCCACGATGTCTGACCGGTTCCTATCATCTCTGCCGTGAAACCCCTTCTCTGCAGTTCTTTTGTTAGGAGGATAGTAGTGGTTCTCTTACCTATTGCACTGTCGGTTCCGAGGACCGCTATTTTGAAGGATTTTACAGTTTCTATTTCCCCCGTGAAGGGGATCTTCCTGTCTCTGAACATCTTTCTGACGTCGATGATTTCCACCCCTCTTTCCCTTGCCAGTGCACTTAATTCAGGATCGTCTGATATGAAGTCGTGCAGGCCGTTCACTATTCCCAGCCCCCGTTCAATCGCCTCTTTGATTATCTCCCTGTACTCAGGTGGCAGTATTCCACCATCCGTTGCGGCCCCGATTATTAGGTATTTTGGGGAGAAAGAAAGTGTTTCCTCCAGAGAACCTACTATGGGGATACCCTTTGGACGGCCTTCGAGATATTCGCCAGCATCCATTCCCTTGAGTTGGGAATCTATTACGGCGACAATCTTATACCTTCCTGAATATCTTACCAGGCCGTGGGCAGTCTTTCCGTAGGTGGATGAGAATACCTTTTCAGCAAGTACTACGGCACGCTCCAGTTCTGTCATCTCCGCACCACCCCTACACAGGAGAATAAACGCCCTTCCCATAGTTCTCCGGTCTGAGAGTCAAGTGCTAAAATACCCTTGGTGGCTCGCATAGAGATGAGACGCTTAAAAAAGGTAATTGTACGGTGCTTGCCACCCGGATCTGAATCTTCATTTCCTTCTTCTGTCAATTTTACCTGTTCCTCCTTAAGAGGTCAGAATATGGAAGATAATGGCGATATTTAAGTGTTTTGTCAGGAAGGTGCGCAGGACACTTTAGGTATCATTTACTTCTCATAAATTTCTTGATTATGCTTGGAACCTTTTCCGTGGTTTCTGAGTGTGGAATTGCCGTTATAAATAGGGAAAATAGATAATTCCTTGCACCTTTCCCGGATTGAAGGGTTAAATTGCCAAAAGACCCTAACCTTTGGGGGGTATTTTCATCTTCCACTCACCCTGTTTAATGCTCCGAAACTTCGGCCGGAAAGAGTTGACTGGAAAAAACTAAGAACGGAAATAATATGCTGAAGATATGTTTGAAATCAGGGTCAGGCTAAGGAATCCCACTGTTAGCAACGATATAGACAGACTTCTCTCTGAGTTCCTCGTAGACATCGGGTATATGGAGGAGAGGGGGGAGTTCAATCTGGAAACCGTGAAAAACAGCGTGCCCTACAGACTCTTCAAAGAGATATTCCTGATGAGAGCTGACAGAACCTGGCCCGTAAACGAGATAATGTCTTATTTAAACACTTCAAAGCCTACCCTTTACAGGCACCTTAACAGACTGAAGGCACTTGATATAATCCAGGAGGTCCAGCTCGGGAAGGAAAAGGGATATGTTATGAGGTACAATTCCCTTTCACTTGCCTGGAATTTCGTGGAGGCAAATGTGAAGATGGCCATGGATAATTACAGGAAGAGGGTTGAAGGGATTCAGACGCTGGCGGGTGAGTGATATGATAACACATTTAACGAAGGGTTCCAGATACAGGATTGTTTCGGCCAGTTCCACAGAAGAAAACACAGTATCTGAGGGCATACTTAACGGCTTCCTTTCAATGGGAGAGGAGCCCGCGCTCCTCATAGATATAGGGGAGAACGGCCAGGAAAAGTTGCGTATAATACCTGTAAATGCAATCCTCTACATAGACGTTATAAGTCACAATGAGGAGAAAGAGAAGGAGGAGAAGGGAGATACAAATTATATAAGCTGATAACTCCGTATCACGGTATACACTGGCCCGGAATGGGTTAACACCGACCTGTAGAGGTGAAATGACGTAACTTCTATACTTCCAAATACCGTTGCATAGTACCTCGAGATGAAGGAGGAGATGTCCCTTTCTCCTTTGATTCTCAGGATCGTTATATGAGGACTGAATGGATGATCAATGGGTATCCAGCTTGTCTTCTCGTGCACCAGGGAAGCGAGTTCGGAAACGCGTTCTGGCGGTAAGGCATTGAGGAACAGTATCCTGGCCCTTTTTTTATCTGGAAATGCTCCGAGCCCCTTCAGGGTAAGAGAGAAACGGCCGAATCTTATTTCAGCCAGCTTTTCCTCGATTTTCTTGGTATCTTCAACCTCTCCCAGGAATTTAAGGGTAAGATGGATGTTTTCACCCTCCACCGGTTTCCCCATCATTCTAACATCATTAATCATGGCCGCTATGGCCTCATTGATTCCAACATCAATCGCTACAAAACATCTCATTTCTTCAATAATCACAATATGCGCAAAATATTTTGCCCTCTGTTGAATCAGTCTATCATGATCGTAAAAGACGGTCTCTTCTACACAAAAACTCACGAATGGGTAAAGACCGACGGAGACGTTGCCACCATAGGGATAACCGACTTTGCCCAGAATCAGATGTCAGATATTGTGTACGTGGATCTCCCAAAGGTGGGTGCACTCGTAAAGGCGGGGGATGTACTGGGTACGGTTGAAAGCGTGAAGTCAGCTGAGGATTTCTACTCCCCGGTATCAGGCAGGGTCATAGAGGTGAATAAAACACTAGAAAAAGCTCCGGAGAACATAAATAAGGATGCGTACGAAGCCTGGATCGTCAAGGTCAAGATGAGTAATCCTTCAGAAATTAACAATCTGATGAAGAAGGAAGCATATGAAAAGATGATAAAGTAGCCATGTCCTGGGTACAGAGAAGAAGGACAGAAACTTATTACAGAAGGGCCAAGAGGGAGGGCTACAGAAGCAGGGCGGTATACAAGCTTTCTCAGATAGATGAAAAATTTTCACTCATAAGGGACGGGATGGATGTCCTTGACCTAGGTGCTTCACCTGGGGGGTGGAGCCAGTATATCTCAGGGATAAATACCAGCGGTACCAATGTTGCAGTGGATATTTCTCCGATGAATGGAATAAAGGGAGTTACTTTCATAGCGGGAGATATTTTTGATGAGGGAACTTTGAGGAAAGTGGAAGAGGTATGTCCCTCAGGCTACGACCTTTTGCTTTCTGACATTCTGATGCACACGAGCGGAAACAAATCAGTAGATCAGGCCAATGCCTTTTTCATAGGAAAGAGGGTACTTGAGGTTTGTGGCAGGGTTCTCAAGCATGGAGGGACTGCTCTGGTTAAAACTCTCCAAGGGGACCTCACAGAGGAGCTCCTGAATGACTACAGGAAAAATTTCTCAAGGGTAAGGGTAACGAAGCCTCCTTCCTCTACTCCACACTCTCCTGAAATCTATATCCTTGCAGAGAATTTTTCAGGAGTTCAACAATCTCCCTGAACCTCTCCACCTCCAGAATAACGAGAGTTTTTCCTCTTTTTCTCTTTATTATTTCTGAAGCCATGTGTTTTGCCCTCTCTCTTTCCAGATTCTCATATCCACCTCTGTTCAAATACCTGTCCCATTCCAGACTGAAGGATACGGGGTCATTCATATTCCATTTCCTCTTCATCAGCCTTCTCTTCCTGAGACTAAGAGATAGGAGGTCCTGGAGCTGGATATTGTTCACGAATATATCTTCATACACACCGCTGGGTATGTCAATGCCTGCCACCTCAACTCCATCTCTGTCAGCAAGGCGTACCGCTGTAACGTAGGCCTCCGGTGGTATGGACGTATCCCCGAACTTACCTATGTAGTATTCATACATGATCTCAATATCATCCATCTCCACCTCGGATGGTTCCCTTATGAACTGCCTTAAACCGCTTATTTCATCCTCTGTTATAGGTAGAAGAAGAAGATCAAATCTCTCCGTGGAATAGGTGAGGCCCACCTCCTTCCCTGAATCCTTCAGACCTTTGACTATGCCGAGAAGAACTACCTTTTCCTCCCCAAGAAATTCAGCCTTCAATCAACCCTTCTCTCCCTGAGAATTTCCTTGAATTCCTGATTGTCCTTAACCTTGGAAAGTTCAGAGTAGGATATTATAGGTACCTCTGAGTTTCCAGATGCTTCACTTTCCTTTTTCACAATGAGTATGCCATCTTTATTGCTGAGTTCGTAAAATTCCTTCAGGTATTCAACCTTCTTTCTAATCCTAGAAGCCTCTTCTTCAATCCCCCCGAAGTATGAGATTTCCTTGTCCTCAGCAATGAAATTCACTATTGACTTTCTCAACGGAAATACGGAAAACCCCTTGCTCTCCATCTCGGCCTTAACCATTCTTTCAAACTCCTTCATCTTGCGGAAGCTGACGTTCAAGTCCTGCGCATCGACATTCCACAGAAAAGAAACGTAACTAAGAATATCCTCCTCCAGCAACTCCTCCATCTTGAGAGCTATGTCTATGGATGCTGACATCCCCGATTCATACATGAGAACTGTTCTCCTGGTGGTGCCTATGGCAGCGGCTATATCACCCAGTGAAAGCATCTTTTCAGCCCTGAGTCTCCTGAGCTTCTGGGAATCAATTTCCACGTAGAAGCCTCCAGGACCCGCCCTTACGGTTGGCTCTATCCCCTCAGTCAGGTAAGATGTCAGGGTCTGCCTGGATATTATGGGAAGGGAATACCTCGAATAAACAACCCCGTCCTCTACCTTCTCCTCTCTGTTCATGAAGGCAACAACGAGTGGGTGTGCATTGAGGAACTTGGAAATTGCAATCATGGATTTTGACATATCCTCGGTTATCTGCGCCACATTGGTTATCACCTTGACCACGATTATCTCCTTGTCCTTTCTGAGGATTATGTCGAAGGAATAGGATAGGTCTTCATCTGCACATACCACGCTGTACCCTCCCCTCACAGCAGCCCTTTTTATGGCCTGAACAGTTTCATATCTGTTGTCCATTAACCGTCCTCCAACAATGAAATAAACTAAATATTTAAGTACTACCTATGACGGAGATCATCTATATTGACAAGACTGATCAGCTCTATACCTTCGTACTCAAGGGCCTCCCTTGCCCCCTCCTTCCTGTCAACCACCACAATCACCCTGTCAGTCCTGACATGGATGTCCTTTAATTTCATTATCGCCCTCAGAATTGTGCCGCCGGTGGTGGTCACGTCCTCAACGAACGTCACTGTCTCACCCATTTCAACTTTCCCTTCCATCCACTTTTCAAGGCCGTACTCTTTCCTCTCTTTTCTTATAATGATGAGATCTTTTCCTGTTTCCAGAGAGACTGCCACGCCAAAAGGTACGGCGCCAAGCTCCACGGCCGCGACCTTGTCTCCCGTTACGTATTTCGAAGCCATTTCAGATACCTCCCTCAAAAATCTCGGGTTCAGAAGAGCGCTCTTCACATCTACGTAGTAGTCTGACTCCTTGCCTGAAGAAAGTGTAAATTTACCAAACTTAATGTTGCCATTCTTCAGGAGGTACTCACCGATATCTATACCGTCCATTGGAAACACCTATCTCTTATATTCCATCCCCCATGAATACTTTGCTGTTCCTCCATGAGAAAATATTATTACGAGCACATCATAAGGCTCTGAGCCGCTGTAGCTTAGTTGGTAGAGCACCCGGCTGTTAACCGGGAGGTCACCGGTTCGAGCCCGGTCAGCGGCGTCTAATTTCAAAGCAAATTCCCTAGATTTCAGATCAGGAGAGAAATTCATCTTCACGGGAGGCGGTGTGCCTCTTCTAGCGAGGTATGCCCCTATTTTTATAGATTGCTGTGCTCAAGATTTTGCCAAATATCCATTCCCCCTTTTTGTTGTTCCTATTACCAGAATAATATTTGTTCCTCACCTCAAGGAAAGATTCCATACAAATCTGCAGGGCCCAAAGTGCTTTTCCAGAATAATCCGTTGACTCTCATCTGGATACAATCTCACCCTTAGGGTCTTGATCATTACTTACACAAGGCAGTTGATATCAATGAACATTTCGCAATTCATCTCCCCTCTGAAGATTGGAGCTTTCTTGCTTATATACTTGTAATAAATGAAATGAAAGATGAATGGTAGCCACATTCCCTCCGCAACGAGAAATCAACAGCTGGTAACGCTTATCCAAGATGTACTGGAATGCAAGGATATCGGATCCTTCAGGAAAAAGGTGGAAGATATCATGAAATACTACGATAATTATTCCGGTGAAAAAATATCCTTCAACGATTACCGCTCCCTCAGGGAGGATCTTCGTCAGGCCTACGATTCCAGGACACTTGAGCGTGGCCTTTACTACATCAGAAGACTCAAGAAATCCCTAGAAGAATGGAGAGACAACGGGATAAATGACATTAACCTCAACAGATGGAAAGATTATGATGATATTATCACTGACAGTCTTTGGAATTTCAGAAGGAGAGATTCCTCGGGCTCTCACCTCGCGTGGTACTGGGGAAATTTCATCCCCCAGATACCCAGGCAGCTTATCCTCAGGTACACAAAGAAGGGAGATTGGGTCCTTGATCCATTTGCCGGAAGCGGAACAACCATCATTGAGAGCCTCCGATTGGGAAGGAAATGCCTCGGGGTCGAACTCAATGAGGATACGGTCAGGAAGGCAAGGGGGATGATAGGGAATGCTCTTGAGGGAACGGAATGGTACCTCATTTCAGGAGACAGCACATCCATGGATTTCAAGAAACTCCTTGAAGAAAGGAAAATTCAGGATGTTTCACTGATAATTCTCCACCCTCCATACCATGATATAATAAAGTTCAGCAATGACCCGAGAGACCTTTCTGCAGCAAAATCACTCAAAGAATTCATTCTCGGTTTTTCGAAGGTCCTTTCAAACGTTAGACCAGTCCTCAGGAAGGAAAGGTATCTGGCGGTGGTTGCAGGGGACAAATACTCAAAAGGTGAGTGGATTCCAATCGGATTCAAACTCATGGAAGAAACAGCGAAACACGGTTTCAAACTCGTGAGCATCGTTGTTAAGAATTACGAGGATACGAGAGCTAAAAGAGGTCAGCTGGAGCTTTGGAGATACAGGGCCCTCCTCGGAGGATTCTACGTCTTCAAGCATGAATATATCTTCATATTCAAAAAAAGTGGGGCCGATCGGGTTTGAACCGATGACCACCTGGTTATGAGCCAGGCGCTCTGCCAGGCTAAGCTACGGCCCCTATTTTCACACGTTGTCTAGAAGTGAGCTAGCCCACCTTCACGGACTGGGTTTCCTTATCCAGAGACCGTTAACTGAGCGCAGCTATACTCTGCAGATCAGAAGTGACGGTCTTCCATACCTGGATCGGGACTGCACCAGCCCAACCTTTATGAGACCGTCATAAAATGGTAATAGGATATATAAGTTTTCAGGGAACCCTCCCGTTTCCCCTTGGTGGTAGGGGACTTTCGTCCCCTTGATTTATTAAAAGTCAACAGCTGCGTCAGGATGGGGCCTTTTCCATTTTCCTGTAAGCCTCTAGCACGTAGTCAACAAAATTCTCGTCAGGATATGCCCCAACAAACTGCACATCGCCGTTTATAACTATATGCGGGACTGATGAGACACCCCATTCATCTGCCCAAGCGGGAAATTCAATTGCTTCGATCATCTCGCCGGTAATGTTGCTATTGGCAATTGCGAATTTGTGCGCTGTCCCAACTGCCTTTGGACAGTACGGACAGGTTGGGGTAACAAAAATCTGTATCTTGACCGGTTTGTCAACCTCATCCAGTTTCTCCTTCACACTTGGATCAAGCTCGGGATCGTTCCTTGAGACCCTTCTTATATCTTCAACGAGGGAAGAAAATTCATAACCCATAGGTATTCCTATGTATTTGATTCTGGGATTTTCGTTGCCTTTTGCTGTCACAACCGTCGTGGGAGCCTTATCTATACCCCACCTCTTTGCCTTCTCAGAACTTATATCAAGCTGCTCTGCCTCTATGAGGTCTGACGTTTCCTCGAGTTCCTTTGCTATTTCAACGGTTTGTTCGCAGTACTGGCATTCATCGTCCGTTGTGAAAACATAAAGTTTCACTGGATTCTTTAGATTTTTCTTGAATTCTTCTTCCAGATACTTCTTATCCTTATCTTTCAGTAGGGGCATTTATTTCCACCTTCTTAGGTTATTATAGTAAAGTTAATAATCTTTATGTACGATCCTCTCACTACACAACGCAATAAATTATTTTAAAGGAAGGTCTATTCCAAGAGATGAACAACCTCCTGGTATTTGATGTTGACGGAACACTAATAAATTCTGTGAAATCAATATCAAGGTGCCTCAGGGGAGCCTCAGGGAAGTACGGATACGAGATAGGGGATATTTCTGAATTCATAGGCGTTCTTAAGCTTTCAGAGGCCCTGAGGAGGAGAGGAGTCAGGGAGGACGATGTTTCAAAAATTCTGGAGGCCTACCGGGAGTGTTACCTGCTGACGTTTAGGATTGATACCGAACCCGTAAGAGGTGCCAGAGATGTACTACTTGATCTTCAGAAATACAACATTCTCGGTATCCTGACCCTCAAAGATTTGAGGTTGACCGAGGAGATCCTCAGGGCATTTTTTGATGGGGTTACCTTCAAATACACTGTCTGTGGAGACAGACCCATAAAAAGTAAGGCGGAGGGGCTGAACATTATAGCGGAGGAGTCCGGATTTGAGAGAAAGAAAATTTATTACATAGGAGATAGGGGTGAAGACATAAAGAGCGCAATGGAAGCCGGGGTTAATGCGGTATGGGTTTCCTACGGTCTCGGGAAGAGGGGAGAATTCAGCGGACTTTCTGACTACATTGAAGTTCAGAACTTCAGCGATCTTTACAGAATATTCAGGTAGTCATTCTGTAACCGTGCTTCTCCGCTATCTTCTTAAGATCCTCTATCAGCGTGCCTGCCTGGCCATCGGTGGTATTCACCTCGACAGTCTTCTCGGGCATTGAAAGCAAGATGTATCCGACGGTCTGATCGTCCTTTGTTATTGTCTCTTTTCTTGCAAACCTTGAAATCAGATCTTCAACAGTCCACCTGTCAGAGGGGTCCACATTTATGAACTCATCCAGTGCTGCTTTCACGTTCTCCTCCAGAACGCATATCGTCGATCTGTCAGAGAGGGTGAAACTTACCATGAAAAGGAAGCATCTCATGCCTATTTCCTTCTTAACCTATGAATAACGTTTTCGCCGTACGAACTGTCCACTATCTCAAATCCCGAAGATTCGAGAATGGAATTGAATGTTTCGTCCTGGATAACCCATTTTTCCTTCGGGACAATGAGTTTCAGTATCTGACCGGGACTCAGTTCTCTGCTGGCAAGCCTTATTGCGCCTTTTATATAGATATAGGGCTCGCCACAATTCAGAGTTCTGAGGTCCTCTACCCTATCGGCATCTCCATACTTTTCCATAAATCAGGATAGAAAAAGTTCAACTTATGCTTTATGTTTCTAGTTTTGACAATATCTCATCTATCTTTGAGGAGAATGCCTTCCTAGTTTCTGTGTCAAGATCCACCAGTGGGAACGGACTTGATGTCTCCCTGTGATAAACCTTCTCTATGAACCCTGCTAGGGGAGCCTGTGGGAATTCGTAGGAATTAGTAAGCCTCTTGAGCTCGGTTAGGACAGCCTGTATTCTCCTGGCGGATTCAAAGTTTGATTCTTCAAATTCCTTGAAGACCCTGACTGAAAGATCTGAGAAGTTTGATGTGCCGCATATTCCTCCGGCAGCCCCTATGGAGAGGGATGGTAGGAGAATATCATCCTGCCCCTGGAATACCTTGAAATCCTTTCCCACGTTGTAAACAAGCGTGGAAAAATTTGAAATGTTTCCGCTGCTGTCCTTCATTCCTACCAGATGACTGAACTGTGTCCTGAGCCTGATAACTGTCTTGTAGTCAACGTTGTTGTTTGTATATTGGGGTATGTTGTATATGAGGACAGGTATGTCTATCTGTGAAAGTAACCTTTCGTAATACCTAAAAATAGCCTCCTGCGAGATTCTAAGGTAATACGGCGTTACAATTGAAATAGCGTCGACCCCAAGCTCCTTCGCATAAAGCCCCATTGTTAATGTCTCATCCAGAGAATTTCTTCCAACTCCTGCGAGGAAGTACATATTCGGCCTCTTTTTGTCCATGAAATACTCGAGTACCTTGACTTGCTGATCCACGGATATTATGGGGAAAGCACCTGTGGAACCCATGGGATATATGCCATTGACCCCGGATTTGTCGAGAAATTCTATGAGGGAGTCCACGGCATCGTAGTCTAGGGTGTCGTTCTTCATTGGAGTAATGGCAGGCGTTATAATTCCTTTTAATTCTGGCATATGCCTTCATGAAATCATAGAGTTTAATTTTTGTTCGGTTCTTTTGCTAGAAGTTCTCCCTCATGAATTTAAGCCCTTCTTTGTTGCCCTTTCTCATGAAACGGGTTATCGTCTCTGTCTCCTCGTAATCGAAAACTATCCAGGTGTTGTTGTCAACAGTATAAACGAAGACATCAGGTCTGAAGATGGATTGGGGCTTGTATACAAGCGTCGCAGTAACTATCCTCTTCCTTGTTCTCTTGCTTAGAACTTCCATTGCGGCTTTGAGAGTTTTTCCTGTATCTGCTATGTCATCAACGAGTAGCAGGTAACCCTCATTCTCTGAAAGAGAATATTCAAAATTGCCTATATGCACGTGGGTCATTGGGATTCCTTCCTCGTTGTAGTAGCTTGCCCTCAGAGGGTAGACTTCCCTGACGGATAGAAAATCGCTAAGAAGCCTCCCTATGACCATCCCTCCTCTTTCTATATAAATTATCCCGTCTGGCCTGCCAAACTTGGAAAGTATAAGTGATGCGAGTTCCCTGGCATATTTTTTTAATTCCGGGAACTTCATAGCTTCGAACTTCTTTTTCTCACTCTCGAATCTGAATAACTCCAACCATTCCTTCGCATTTAGGAGGATGTCATTTATTATACCTGAATCCTTCAGTTTCCTGGATAACTTTACGAGTTGAGGCGGGGCCAAACTTGATTCTTTCATGAGAGCGTCGTCCTCAAAGAGTTTTTCCGGGGTACCGTCAAAAACCACTCTTCCCCTCTTCATCACTATTACTCTTCTCGTATATTCCGCAACCAGCCTCATATCGTGAGTTATAATAATTACGGTAACTCCAGAACTGTTTAGTTCAGTAAGGAGGTCCATAATGTCAGAAACCCCTCTGTAATCCTGGCCGGTTGCAGGTTCGTCCACTATGAGGATTTCTGGCTCGGAGACGAGAACGGAAGCTATTGCAAGCCTTCTTTTTTCCCCTCTGCTTAAGGAGTTTATATCATCCGTAAGCTTTTCTTTCAGGCTGACGCGAGCGAGCGCTTCCACGATCCTCTCAGGGGCAGCTTTACCCGATATTTTTGACCCGCGGATGCTCATCTTCATGATATCCAAAACTGTTCCACCCAGGACCTGCTGATCGGGATTCTGGTATACATATCCGACAGGGCTGAATGAATCCCTATTTGAAGAGGCATCCTTCCCTTTTACCCTGATAGTCCCTGACCAGCCTGAGAGTTTCCCGGAGATAATTCTGGACAATGTGCTCTTTCCTGAGCCGTTCGCACCAACCAGAGCCAAAAACTCTCCTTTTCTTACCTTGAGGGAGATACCATCAAGGGCTCTGGTTCCATCCTCGTAGCTGTATCTTAGATTTTCCGTTTCGAGTACAACGGTGCCCCTCTCTTTCCTGGATCTTTTTATTCTAAACCCCTTCACTTTTTCCGGTTTTATCCTCTCCTCTATGCCCTTTCCTTCCCCCATGATCTCAACGAGCTCCGGTGAGAGGAAGTAATGCCTGAACTCCTCCCTGGAGAATATCTCTTCCGGTGTTCCAAGTGCAGCTATTTCTCCTCTGTTCATTATGGCAACCCTGTCTGCCAATTCTCTGAGAACATCCTGATCCTGTTCCACTATAATTATCGTGATCTTCTCTGTCTTCTTCAGGTAGGATATGGCATCTATGACCTGCCGCTTGCTGGCGGGGTCGAGATCGGATGTGGGCTCGTCGAGTATGAGAATATCCGGCTTCATGGCCAGGCAGCCAGCTATGGCTATCCTCTGCTTTTCCCCCGCTGAAAGCTTACTGGGAGGGATATCGAGAGATTTCTGAGAACTTGGGTCTATCTTGACAAGTTCCAGTGCATGCTTTACCCTTTCTTCTATTTCCTTGTGCCCAAGGCCCTTGCACCTGAGATTTCCCATTATCTCTGTTATAGTTGGCACCCCCGTAAAATGGCTCTCCGGGTCCTGCCTTACCAACCCAACCTTCACGTCTGGAGAACCGGAAAGCACTGCCTTCTTCTTGCGTTCGCTGACCCACAGCAATTTTTGACCCATAACGGAAACGCTTCCCCTCAGATACAGTGAAATTTTATCTTCCGGGATATCAATTTTGCGGGGAACTATCCCGGCTATAATGTAGCAGAGTGTAGTTTTACCGGAACCTGTTGGCCCCGTGATACCGAATGTTTCCCCTTCCCTGATCTTGAGATTGATATCCTTAAGGGTGTAGTCCCGTCTAATACCAGTAACTGTGGGAAAACGCCAGTAAAGGTTTGAAATCTCAACCGCGTATTTCATATTTGGAACCCTAAGCCTCCGTTAAATTAATATTATTGTGAAGGATTGATCATTTAGCTATTAAAAGATGAGGGAAAAGGAGTAATATCCAGTTAACAAAAACGTATTTATTAGAACAACATTTCTTAAAGTGATGGTCCAAACAGATGTTAAGGGTTCAGAACCCTTGGCAAATTTTGAATCGCGTTCCAGACCGGAGAACGGTCGTTTCCCTTGGGCTGTTTTTGTTGCTCTGGCGATGGGGATGCTTGTTTACGGAGTGGCAGAGAGTTATGGACCCGTATCTGCAATCGGAGGGGTCATACCATCGAGCTACGCATTCCTTGGACTTAGCTTGCCCTACATTGCAGGTGGTGTTGGGGCGCTAATGTCCGGGGGACTGGCAGACAGAGTGGGCAGGAAAGGCTCTTTCATGATCACCACGGCTATGATACTGGTCGGGATAGCTATTTACTATTTCTGGACAAGCTCCCCCGTAGCCCTCATACTTTCATTCATACTTATCGGGATGGCAGCCATTGGCCTTGAAACACCGGTACTTTCTATGATTGCGGAGGCAGTCCCTGCTAGGCTCAGGGGAAGGTCTCTCGTCATAGTTCAGAATTTCGGGAACATAGGGGTTGGAATAACATTCATTCCTCTTCTCCTTAATCTGTCAACTGCAGCGAGGGAAACAGCCATAGCACTTCTGTTCATAGCTCCTCTGGCGGCATTAGCAATAGCTTGGAGGTTTGTAAATGAATCTGCCCCGTGGAAAGCAGTTAAGGGTGTGCTGAACGTGGATGTAGAAGATGCATGGCAGATACAGGATGGAAATGCGGAGCCCGTGAAACCATCAGTGGGCATCCCTACCAGATTCCTTATCCTCATACTTATTGGAATCGCGCAGGACGTTGCTTTCGTTTACTTCTCATATGGAGTTGGGTATAGCTACTTCTCGGGAAGCCTTCCTTCCCTGATACCGGTAATAGGCGGCCTTACCATGGCGGTGGTTGGAGTTGTCTTCGGCTTGGGTTTCGCGGAAAGGGTCAGCAGAAAGAAGTTCACCACGTTCTCCTATGGCATCCTTGTTGCCTTCTGGGCATTACTAATGGGTTTCGAGCTGGCAACTGGTTCAAAAACGGGCATACTCCTTCTCGCTGTTATGACCATTCTCTTCATCCCTGGAGAATTGACATGGGCCGCAAGGGGGATGCTTGAACCTGAGCTATTTCCGACTAAAAGAAGGGGCGTTTACATGTCTATAGTGAGATTTTCCGTCTGGGTCGGGGCGGGCATAATAATTGCACTTCTTACCTTCACATACATTCCCTTTATCATTGCTTCCAGCATTGCAATGATTATATTCCTGCTCTCGTTCTCAATGACAGTTCTGTGGTACAGGAAGGGGTTCGAAACAAGGTCGATGAGCCTCTCCGGCCTCGATACGACAGCAGTTAAACAGGGGGATAGTCTCCTGGGGAAAAAATAACCCATCTTCCTGACGGTTCAACTTGGACAAAAATTTCGGCCGTTCTAGCGATAACGCTACCCTTCTCTCACTTTTTCCCTGATGGCTATGCCACCGGGAGGAAGAACTGGAAACACAGCCTCCCTCTCGACTTCTAAGAATTCAGCAATTTCAGAGGTCTCTCTTTCCTTTCCCTCCCCCGGTATTATCACGACCTTCCTGCCCTTTATGGATGAAGGAGGCGCACAAACCACATATTCCCTGTTCTCATACTTTTGAAAACCGACAGCAAGTTCTAGCTGGAGGTGTGAAACATAGTTCTTCTTCCCCCTTATCACCCACGCTCCCCTCGCCAGGTACTCCCCTGACTCTGGTGTCTTGCTGACCTGGCTTCTTGTTACGTAGAAAACTGACCCGTTTCCAAGTTTCGAAGACCAAGCTTTCGACATGCACCAGGCAAATTCTGCTGTCTCTTCTATCCCCCTATCTGTGACCGGAAATACCACCTTCATCACGACGGAGGGGGCACCGTGGATATCAGCATGAAAATATATATCCTTGTCTCCGAGATATTTCTTGACAACAGAATCGTTTGTCTCCGCGTCCTTTCCGGCAAGGACAAGATTACCGTCGCTGTTTATAAACCATCTATAGTTGGAGAATACCCTTCTTATCTCCTTCCTTTCCTTCGTTCTTTTTTCTTCCTGAACCTTCACCCTTGAAAGCCGGTCCCTGATCCTCTTGCTTCCCTCAAAATATTCGGCTGCATTCTCCCCTGCCGTTTTCCCGATTTTTAAGACGATATCCATTCCGCCTTCCTTTAATGTTATAGTTCCTCTTTCAAAATCCACCCTGTACTTCTCATTCAGACCTTTGACATTGGATAGGAGGAGATCAATTTCCGGGAGATGCTCCATTATGTATTCCCCCACTTTCCTCATTCTCACCATCTCCTCCCTCATTCTTTCCACGCTCCTCTCCACTGCTTCTGCTTTCGATTTTCCCTGGTCTGATTCGAAGTACATCCTTGCCAGTCCTTTCACAAGATCAAGTTCCTCCGGTTCTTCTTTCCTGCAGAAGCTTCTCCAGACATAGAATTCATCTCCGTAGAGGAAGATCCTTCCCTCTGAGGCACTGGATAGGAGCTTCTCTATTAACTTCCTGATCTCCTGGAGGCTGGAAATAAGTATATCGTTGCTTCCCACCTCCTTTCCAAGAGCACAGAGGATCTCCTCCGCGTATTTGGAGAGACCGAGTTTGACAGCAAGCGTTCTTACCGGGTCTGCTGAAGAGGATCTTATCTCCGCTTCCGCATCGAAAGAGTCTGAGGTGACGTCGATATAATCTGGAGGCTCATAATACTCGCCTTTCTTCAGGATTCTTCCCTTTCTTCTTATCTCCTTCCTGCAGAATTCTATTGTATTTCCGTCGAGGATGAATAGATTCCCTCCGCCCATCATCTCTATTATCATTGATTTTGGGCCTTCAACTAAGAGAATCCGGTCAGTACCAAGCTGCCTCACGTCTGAGATGAGGGAATTTTCTATCGGCAGGGAATTCTTCTTCCCTTCCACCCTGTTCTCCTCATCGAGAAAGATGAAATTCCCGTGCATGAAGTGGAGATAAATGGAGTTTATGCCCCCCTTCCTGAACTTGAATGAGAATTCATCCTCCCTTCTGTAGTTCTTCTCTACGTACCCTCCCCTGTACCTGGACAGGAAGGATGCGATAGCCCTGATCTCAGCGAATGAAATTGTGCCCTTCAATCAAACCCTGACCTCCTTTGGATCGTTGTAAGGACTCAGGGCATGAATATTTTCTATCCTTATCCCGCTCTCCCTGAGCACTCCGTGAACGGATTGGATCGCCAGTTGGGGGGTGTTGTTCACCTTTGAAAGATGGGCAAGGAGAATCGGTACCTCATCGCTAACTGATCTCTTGAGTATGCCTGCGGTCTGTATATTTGAGAGATGCCCCCTGGCCCCTCTTATCCTTTTCTTTAGAATTTCAGGATAGGGGCCCTTCTGTAGAAGGAAAGGATCATGGTTGGCCTCTATCAGGACGGCCTTGCATTCCTGGATTCTCCTCTCAAGCAAAGGGCTTGATTCCCCGAGATCCGTTATAACAGATACAGTACTGCTTCCCGACGTGATGAAGTAGGCAACAGGATGCCTTGCGTCGTGTGATACCCTAACCGCTTCTACAGTCATACCTCCTATCTGTTCAACCGTACCCTCTTTTATGAATCTATCTATCTCAACGCCCATCTCCTGATAGCCGCCGTAGCCTCCCTTCTGTTCCACGTAAATGTCAGATGTTTCATATGTGCCGTAAACGGGGACCCTGAATTCCCTCCTGAATGCGTGAACTCCGGATGCGTGGTCAGTGTGACCGTGCGTTATCAGAAGGGCTGATACCCTGGCGGGATTTACTCCCTTAGACTCGAGGGATTCTCTCACCTTCCTCACGGAAATCCCCATGTCTACCAGAACACAGCCAGAACTGTCACAGACAAGCGTTGAATTTCCTGAACTGCCGCTTGCAAGGGAGGAGATAATCATTAATTTGTTAAATAAAAGCTGGATAATACATTTTATTCAAAACTCAGACTTCCACTTTAGTTTTCCTATACTTTAGCAATAGCGGATTCTCGAATAGCTTTTCATGCGGAGCAGCATATAATGTTAACAACAAAATATAAATCAAAAAAGCTTCTATTTATAACCAGTGATAACGACAGCTCGAGTTTACGATTTTCATGGGGAAGAGGGAGCCATAAGGATTCTGGTGGACGGCATTTGGCCGAGGGGACTCACCAAGCAAGAGGTAAATGCAGATTACTGGTTTAAAGAGGTTGCTCCCTCAGCCGAACTGAGAAAATGGTACTCTCACCAGATTGAAAAGTGGAATGATTTTAAGAAAAGGTACTTTGAGGAACTCGACAGGAACCAGAAGGTAAACGAACTGCTGGAAATATGCAGGCACAATGATGTAGTTTTCCTCTATGCTTCGAGAGAAACCAAGATGAACAATGCTACTGCTCTAAAGGAATACGTTGAAGGGAAGCTTGAGGGAGTATTGTGATACCATAAATCTGAAAGGAAAGTTTTGAAATACAAGCAAGCTCCGGTGCCTTTCCGTCTGTGTCAAGTGAAACTCACAGCGAATGAGTGAGTGTACTGTAGCCAGCTAGGCATGTTCCATGGTTCGCGTTATCTCTCGCAATGACATCGCTTACTGTTATCTCGTTGATTCCAGTCCAGGGAACTCAGGAAGCCCTGCTCATAATACAGCTGAGGGACTAGAGAGTTTTCAGCTTGGGTGAGCGGGGGTTCTGACATACTCTCCTCGCCAAAGCTTCGGAGGTTCTCACTTTTGCACTTATTTCCGCATCATTTCTCACGATCAGGCGGGTTTTGAGAGAACCCATTACGGAGTTTTGAGGTCTTCACTGCCCTTGAAGTTGCCCCTCTGGGGGTATCAGTGCTCCCTTTGCATGCATCCCTGTCTGCATGCAATCGAGATATGTCTTTATCCTGTTCCTCAGTATGGGCA
>Ga0080003_1000622_pt1 | contig 22344 bp, 29 predicted proteins | sample JossMetagenome_FD_69206 | JGI IMG/M metagenome (GOLD analysis project Ga0080003, IMG submission 69206) | Hot spring microbial communities from Joseph's Coat, Yellowstone National Park, USA - JC2_E (SPADES assembly) (version 2) | ecosystem: Environmental > Aquatic > Thermal springs > Hot (42-90C)...
AACAGTATAACTGCAATTGCAAGATGGCAAAAGTATATAAATGAATCTATTCTTCTCAAGGTATGCAATGCTGGGGGCTTTTGCGAGACTGGCATTACTCCATGCTGATTTGAAGTAGCAGAAAGCAAGCTACTTTCATAAGCATTAAATAAAAAACTTTAAAAGATGAGTTATAACTAGAAAGGCGATACAATATAAACAATCCAACAACTCAATTTTCTTTTCAGAAAAAGATTATAAATTGTAATGGAAATATTAACACAAAGGGGTTGTTGCGTAACCTGGCAGCGCGGCGGGCTCCAGATGTTTATATTATTGAGCGTTTGCGATGATTAGGATTTGGAGCTTTGATCTTATGATAGAAGTTACCCGCAAGTCTGGGTTCAAATCCCAGCAACCCCAGTGCAGTAAAATTTTAAGTTTTCTCTTCTTATTACCATTATGCAAACAAAATGTATTTCCTTGGGCGGAAGTGTTATTTCGAATGAGAATGGATTAAATGTGAAATACTTGCATGATATGGCAGAGCTGCTAGGCAAGCCTATATTCAAAAATATGCGTTTTATTATTGTAACAGGCGGTGGCTATACAAACAGAAAATATATAGAGGCACTAAGGGAAGAGGGTATAAGTGAATATGCGCTTGATGAAATAGGAATTGCTTTCACAAATGTCAATGCAATAGCCGCTAAATCATTTTTCAAAGAAGTGTATCCAAACGTAGCTTCTAGCCCTTTCGAGCTTAAAGAGGCTTATGCAAGTGGTAGCAGGATAATATTTGCTTCTGGTTTCATGCCTGGTTTTACAACAGACGCTGTGGCGATACTAAGTTGCGAAGCTTTAGAATGCAAAAGGCTTATCAATATTAGCAAAGTTGGTTGCGTTTACAATATGGATCCAAGTAAAAAAGGTGCTATAAAGCTAAAGAGGATAAGCCATGACGAGCTTATAAGACTCGCAGAACAGTTTGATACAAGGCAGGCAAAAGTAAATTTTGTGTTTGACTTAGTTGCAAGCAAGCTTGCAAAGAGGTCAAAGATAAGGATAGATTTCATAGGAAGCGAGATAAAAGAGCTTGAGCTTGCGCTTCTTGGAAAAGAACATAGTGGTACAGTTGTAGAGGGGTGAATTTTATGATAGAAGAAATAGCAGATTATAAAGGAAACAAAATCGTTTATTTTAAGAGTGAAGCTGCTGAAAGCAAAAAGAATATTGTTCTGCTGCATGGCTACAGTTTCGAATCAAGTGTATGGGATAAGATAAGTCTTCCAAATGCCCTAAACAAAATAGGATATAATGTGTATGCAGTAGATGAACCAGAATTTCCTAAAAGCAGGAACAAGCAGATAAGCAACGATTTATTTTTTGATTTTCTTAAGGATTTTATAACAAAACTTGGGGGTTCGTGCTTGCTTGGTTCTAGTGCTGGCGGCTACCTTGCAGCTAAATTTAGTGAAGAAAACGCATCACTTGTAAAATGCCTTATTCTTGTTGGTGCTGGAAATCTAAATGAGATTAGGAGCTTAAGTGGCATAAAACTTCTTGGTGTGTGGGGTAGCTTGGATAGCATATTTAATCCAGAATCTGCAGGTAAAGAGATAGAAAGGCTCGGAGGCAAATTTGTAATAATACAAGGAGCACGTCACGCATGCTACTTAGACAGGCCTGATGATTTCAATAAGATTGTTGTTAATTTCTTAGAGAAAATTTAGCGTTTGCACATTAATATTATTATACTTTTTATGCATAAAAAATGACATGCGCTATTCTACGCTTAAAAAGGTAGAGAAGATAAAAAAGCTGCTTGAATATATAGCATATGGTTCGCTTGGCTTTGATGCTGGTATATCGGTTGTTACGCTTGTATCGCTGCACTTATATGCAAAAGAGCTAGATCTTATCCTTAAATATCTAAACTACGGTCTTACTGCGGTGGTCTTACTATCTGTATTTCTGTTTCTCGTACTTTTGGTTATGTCACATTACGAAAAGATGATAGAACGTTTCTTGGAGTTAAAATTTAGGATGAAGGTAAAAAAGAAGAATAAAAGATAATAAAGCCCTTATACAAAATGTGGCGTGATGCCTACTGCAGGTATTATCATGGAGTAAAGAAGCGCCATAAAGAGAAATGCAATTATTATTACAAAGAGCACAGATGCAACTATTGCTACAAACGCATTTATTCTACTCGTCTTCTGCTGTAGTGACAAGCTTATTATTAAAACTATTAAGCTCCATACAACCATCGCTGCAAGAGCAACAGCATTAAGTAAAGGAATGAGAAGAAGCCAGTAAAGAAATACTTCCGGCAATGTACCAAAAAGCGTGGCAACGAAAGTTTTTTCATAATCTTTGTTCCACGCATTCAAAATATACTTTCCTACAATCTGATAAATAAATGCGTTTATGAATATACCTATTGGCACCATAATCCATAGAGAGAGGACTAGGCCTATTATAAAGGCAATGGTAAGCCCCGCACTTATAAGTGTTTTACTGAATGGCATGAGGAATATGTTTACTCCAAGCAGGATTATGGGTATACCAACAACGAGCGAGAGTATAAATGGTATTATAGTGGCTTCATAATAAAGCTTCAGTGCAGATAAATAGTTCATCTGCTTGCCAGCAAACTTTCCAGGATTCCTTATTATGCCCCACACTAAGCCTAAATCATTTCCGAATCCCATGTAATCACAAGAATAATTAAACATTAAATATTTTTTAATCCTTCTTATCGCTTAATGAATTGCAAAAACGAAGGATAAACAGTATTTAAATATTATCTTATAAAAATAATATGATACAATGCAGGAAAAAACCGGCATAAAGAATAAGGATGAGCGTCTTCTAGTTTTGGCGGTAGATATAGATAATGATTTATATAGAAAAACCGGAATTTCTGGACCTGTTCTTGGACGTGTCCAAAATTTGAATGCTGCTACTCAGCTCTCGCTTGCAGATCCTGAAGAGACAGATGCCAATACAATGTTTATGGCGGTGAAAATATATGATGAACTTAAAAAGGAAGGCTATCTTGTGAATGTTGCTACAATAACAGGTTCTGAAACAGAAGGCTATGCCGCAGATAGGGAGGTTGCAAGGCAGCTTGAGCTTGTACTTGATCAATACAAAGCTGATGCCTGTGTTTTCGTTACAGATGGTGCAAGCGACAATAGGGTATTACCTATAATAGAATCAAGAATAAAGATTAATAGTGTAAATTTGGTCACAATGAAGCAGGCGGAGAGTTTCGAGAACACATATTTTGTTATACTAGAGAAGCTCAAGGAACCTCATTATGCAAGAATTGTATTTGGAATTCCTGCATTGCTACTATTGCTATTTGCTATAAGCTATGCTATAGGAACCGGCTGGGAGCTCCCAGTCGGCTTAATAGGTTTATATCTCATTATAAAAGGCTTTGGCTTGGAAGATGCACTGCTTAATTCATTTAAGGGCTTTGGCTTTAGTATAGATAGGATGAGTTTTGTCTTTTATTTAAGCGCGATCGTATTCTTTATAGCATCTCTTTTCATCGCTAGTGGAAACTACTTTGCAGAATCTACCATAACAAGCAATCCTCTTACGATATGGGCATATACGATAGAAGGTTTTATGCTTCTTCTTCCTATCTCGCTAATACTTTACCTTATAGGTAGGATAATAGATGTAAAGGGTGGAAGATACATATTCAAAGGATTAAACTATGGCATGTACATAGGCTCAGCAATAATCTTCTGGGTTCTTATATATTCTTTCGTTGCGTGGATTATTGGCCAAATATTCTTTGGTCAATTTCTTCTTTATACAATTATTGCAATAATTATTGGCATTGCAATCTCATACGTTACAAGCTATCTTAGGAAGGAGGCGATTCGCAAGAAAAGGATAAAGGATAAGCTTGTAGTTAATGAGCTGGGTGCACTTATAGGAAAGGCTACGGAAGTTGATGCAAAGAAAGGGCTAGTATTTATAAATACAAGCTTCGGTACAAGAATCACTTACAAGATTGATAGGATTGTAGATATTTCCGACAAGGTTATAATAAGGTAAAGCAGCTAACATCTATAAGGTTTTTATAGCTTGATGTACTAATTTATACTTAAAAATTAGACTTAGATATAAATATCTCAACAAAGCATTCAATACATGCAGTATAACAACAAGAACATAGTCCTAAGTGAGCTCATAGGGCTAAGGGCTAAGGTTGTAGAATGTCTAGACAAAAAACAGAAAGGAGTAGAAGGCACAGTGATAGATGAAACAAAGAATACACTCATATTAGAGACAAAAAATGGTATCAAAAAGGTCATTAAAAAAACAGCAGTATTTAAATTTTATGTTGGAAATAAATCATTTACAGTTAGGGGCGAAGAAATCTCATTCAGACCTCAAGAGAGGACTGAAAAAGCCCTTAAATACTATAAGCTAAGGAGGCTGATTGATTGAGTGAATGCAATGATCCAAATTGCCCAATACACGGCCACATAAAGGTTAGAGGTACCCAGATTGTGGGCAAGGTTGTAAGTACTAAAGGTAAAAAAACAGCTATTGTGGAAAGGGAGTATACAAAGTATGTTTATAAGTATGAGAGATCTCTGAGAAAGAGATCTAGAATACCTGCGCACAATCCAGAATGTATAAATGCACAGGTTGGTGATATAGTAAAGATCGGCGAGACAAGGCGCATAAGCAAAACTAAGAGTTTTGTAATTATGGAAGTAGTAAAGAGGGCTTGATTCTATGAAAGGACTTTCAACGCATATATCAAAAACTTTAATACCTGGATCAAGGCTTGTATGTGCTGACAATAGCGGAGCTTATGAATTTATGATCATACACAATGTAGGTAAGGGCGGTAGAAAAGGCAGGCTTCCTGCAGCGGGTGTTGGAGACATAGTAATAGCAAGTGTGAAAAAAGGAACACCTCAGTATCTAAAGAAACCTGTAAGGGTTGTAATAATTAGGCAGAAGGCGCCTATGAGGCGTGCAAATGGAATGAGGGTAAGGTTTGAAGATAATGCTGGTATTATGATTGATGATAGCAACCTTCCAATAGGTACAGAGATAAAGGGCCCTATGGCTAGGGAGGTTGCAGAGAGATTTGTGAAGGTGGCTGGTATTGCTTCGAGGTTAGTTTAAAATGATTGCTAGTTCAAAACCTAGAAAACAAAGGAAATTCAGATATACGGCGCCACTCCATGTTAGGCAAAAGTTCCTGAATGTGCATATCTCAAAAGAGCTTGCAGAGAAGCTCGGAATAAAAGCAAGGAGCATAGAGGTAAGGCGTGGTGATACAGTTAAAGTGGTGAGTGGCGGTCAAAAAGGGAAGAGTGGGAAGGTTAGTAAAATAAATCTTAGAAAAGGGTTTGTTTATATAGATGGTATAGTTAGAAAGACCTCAAAGGGTAAGGAGATCATGATCCCTATAAGGCCTTCCAACCTTTATATTACAGAGCTTGATCTCAGTGACAAATATAGAAAGGCGCTTGTTGATAAAATGGTGAGCAAATGAGTAAAAAAGGTGGCTCTCGCCACATAAAAAGGCTTGCTGCAAGCAAATACCTAAAGATAAACAGAAAGGTAAGTAAGTTTGTAACAAAGCCGAATCCTGGAAGGCATTCGCTAGAAGAGAGTATGGCGCTTATTACTTTTATTAAGGAAAGGCTATCAAATATGACAGCAAGAGAAGCAAAGAAGGTTTTAAAGAGTGGTTCTGTAGTTGTAAATGGAAAGGTTGTTAAGGAGCAAAAGTTCCCAATAGGCTTTGGTGACATAATATACATAAAGCCTGAGAATGCCTACTATAGAGTAACAGCGGGCAAGTATGGTGTATTAAGTGTTGAAAAAATTAATGAGGATGAAGCGAAGAAAAGTATTCTTAAGGTTGTTGGAAAATATACAGCAAAGAAGGGTAAAATAATGCTCAAGCTTCACAATGGTTCTACAATAGAAGGAAACAATGATATAAAGGTTAATGACTCGATTGTGTTAGCTAACGGAAAGATAGAGAAAGTGCTGAAGTTTGAGGAGGGTGCGAAGTGTCTTGTATACAAAGGTATACACGCATCAGAGGCAGGGCGAATTGAAAAGATAAACAAGAGCAACATGCTTATGGATTCTACAGTTGAGATAAAACCAGAAAAAGGTGAGCGTTTTATCACAACAGTAAGTAACATAATAGTGGTTGGTGCTTAATATGAGCAGCAATTCAGCCTTAAATCCAAATGCAGGCATCAAACTTGAGAAAGTAGTTATAAATATAGGTATAGGCTCAAATGAGCAGCTCTTTGACAACGCAAAGATTCTTTTAAATAGGCTTACAGGTCATAATGCTGCACCAGCAAAGGCCAAGAAGAGAGATCCTTCTTTAAAGATAAGAAAAGGTCAAATAATTGGTGCTTACGTTACATTGAGAAAGGGAGAAGCGCTCTCAATGCTCCAAAGAGCGCTTGATGCGGTTGGAAAGCTTAATGAAAGTGCAGTAAAAGACAATTCTGTAAGTTTTGGCATTAAAGAATATATAGACTTTTCAGGAATAAAATATGATCCAAAGATAGGTATGTTTGGTATGAATGTAAATGCTGTATTTACAAGGAATGGCAAGAGGGTAAGCACAAGAAGGAGAAAAAGAAGCAAGCAAGGAAAGGAGCATGCAACGGTTAAGAGAGAGGAAATAATAGATTATCTTACTAAGCTTAGCAAAAACCAAGCACTCTTTAAGCAAACTTAATATATATAAATTGATGTTAACAAATTGATAGAGGGTGTTTTTATCAAGATAAAATACGAGCTTAAACACAAAGGAAAAGGTGCCAGGAAATGCAAAATCTGTGGCACTAGCAGAGGTCTTATTAGAATGTATGATATATATATTTGCAGAAGGTGCTTTAGAGAGCATGCAAGGGAGCTTGGCTTCGAGAAATATTCTTAAGTGGTCATATGAATGTATTTGATAACGCAATAAATGCAATAAAAGTAAACGAGATGGTTGGAAAAGATGAATGTATAATACCATCTACAAAGCTATTGAAGCGGGTTTTAGATCTGCTTAAGGCGAATAATTATATAGCTGGATATGAAGAATTCAAAGATAACAAGATACCGAAGCTCAGGGTAAGACTTTCAAAATCAATAAATAATATTGGTGTTATAAAACCAAGGTTCCCTGTAGGATTTAACGAATTTAACAAATATGAAAAGAGGTATATACCAAGCAAGGATTTTGGTATACTTATAGTTTCAACCTCGAAAGGTATAATGACAAATAAAGAAGCAAAAGAAAAGCATCTTGGAGGTAGATTGTTGGCGTATGTATATTAGTGATATCGATGCAGCAGGTAGAAATACCAAATGGAATAAGTGCAAAGCTTGAGTCAGGCTACATTGTGGTTAGCGGAAAGCTTGGCTCCGGAAAGATAAAGGTAAACGAAAAACTTCTAAACGTAAAGATAGATGGCAATAAGATAATAATAGAGCCAACACAGGAGAAGAGACTTAAGCGTGTAGCACTTATGGCAGAAAACGCTTTGGTTGGCAGGCTCAAGGGGGTTTTTGATGGCGTCGATAAAGGGATAGAAAGGAAGCTCCAAGTTGCTTTTATTCACTTTCCGGTTTCGCTTGAGCTTAAGGGAGACACTCTTTTAATAAAGAACTTGTTCGGCGAGCGTGCACCCAGGCTTGCCAAGATAGTAGGTAATACAAAGCTTGAGATAAAAGGCCAAGAGTTAAAGGTTAAGGGTGTAGACCCATACGAGGTTGGCCAAACAATAACAAATATTGAAAAGGCTTGCAAGATACTTAACAAGGATACGCGCATCTTCCAGGATGGAATATACGAGGTTATTGGTGAGTGATTATGCTCAGCAAAAAGAAGCACCCAAGATTCGTTGTACCAAACTTCGGTGCAAAGAACAGAAAGAGGGTAAAGGATAGATGGAGAAGCCAGCGTGGTATAGACAATAAAAAGAGAATAAAGAAGAGCGGCTATGGAAAGATGCCAAGCATAGGTTATAAAAACAGCGACGAAGTAAGGTTCAAAGAAAGTAGTGGCTTAATGAAGTTTGTTGTACATAACAAAGAGGAGCTCAATTCCATTTTAGACAAAAAGGATTATGAAGTTGTATTGGCAAGCGAATTATCAAAAAGGAAGAAGGCAGAGCTTCAGAGAATTGCGGAGATGCACGGTTTAAAGGTTGCAAATAAGGTGAAGATATGAGCATGAAGTTTGCAAGGAGAGTAGCTGCTGAAATACTAAACCGCGGAGAGAGTGCGATAAGGTTTAATAAGAATGCTATTGATGAGATTAAAAAGGCGCTTACAAAAGAAGATGTTAGAAAGCTTATCCAAAATGGCTCTATCTATGCGGTAAAGGCGAAGCATAACCTAAGCTTAAATTCAAAGATACTTAAGAAGAAAAGAGAAGAAGGCAGGAGACGTGGCTTTGGAAGAAGGAAGGGAACAAGGAAAGCAAGAAGAGGAATAAGCTGGGAAAAGAAGGTTAGGTCACAAAGGGCAGTACTGAAGGAACTTAAGAAAATGGGCAAGATAGACAGTTCAAACTTTAAGAAGTTTTACCTGCTTATAAAAGGAAATGCATTTCCAGACAAGGCTTCATTGCTGCTTCACCTTAAAGAGACTGGCGTAGAGCTAAGCGATGATGAAAGAAAGAAGATAGATGAAGCATTGAAATTAAGATACAAATAATGAAGTGATATAATGAAGGACCTTCCATTTAAAAGGAGAAGACTTGGCCTTACAAATTATAAGAAGAGGGTTGCACTAGTGAAGAGTGGTTTAGACAGAGTAGTGGTTAGGAAGAGCAACAGAAATATTATAGGCCAGGTGGTAAGGTACAATGAAAAGGGTGATATAGTTCTTGCTCATGTTAATTCAAAGGAGCTTTTAAAATACAATTGGCCTGTAAGAGCCAATAGGCCTACAGCATACCTTACAGGTCTTCTATTAGCAAAGAAGTATAAGGGCGACAATGAGCTTGTACTTGACATTGGGCTTGCATCTCCTGTCAAGGGCTCGATACCTTTTGTTTTCGCAAAGGGTTGCATCGATGGTGGTATGAAAATAAAGACTAGCTTATCCTTAGATGATAAGTTATATGATGGCTCTGAGATAAGTAGATATGCTTCTATTCTTAAATCTGACGAAGAGAGATATAAAAAGCAGTTTGGTAAATATATAAAGGATTCAATAAACATAGATAATCTACCAAAGCTCTTCAACGAGGTTAAAAATAAAATAATGAATAACGAGGTAGCTAAATGAACGGCGAAGATGAAGAAAAATTTAATGTTGAGGCATGGAAGCCTAAGACAAAGATAGGCGAGCTTGTAAAGAGCGGACAGATAAAGAGTATAGAGCAGATTTTCGAAAGCGGCAAACCCATAAAAGAAGTTGAGATTGTCGATGCTCTTCTTCCAAATCTTGAAGAGAGGGTTTTAGAGGTAGCCTCTGTCCAGAGGATGACAAAGAACAGCAGGAAGCAGAAGTATAGGGCTACTGTTATTATTGGTGATAAAAACGGCCATATAGGAATAGGCGTTGGTAAAGACGTTGAGGTAAAGCCAGCAATAAGCTCTGCTGTAAAAGATGCTAAGAAAAAGATAATATCTGTTCCATTTGGTTGCGGCTCTTGGGAGTGCAACTGTGGTCTGCCACACAGTTTGCCTATAACAGTAAAAGGAAGATGTGGTACGGCAGAGATAATATTAAAGCCTGCACCGAGAGGCGTGGGTATTGTTGCTGGGGAAACAGCAAAGCAGGTTCTCGAGCTTGCGGGAGTAAAAGATGTATGGAGCTTTTCCCGTGGCAGGACAAGGGATATCTACAATATGGCATTAGCAACATATAGAGCGCTTAAAAGTCTAAGTGAAGTCAAAAGCTCAAACAAGCTTAGCATACCAGAAACTAGAGTAAAATAAAAGAAAAAGAAAAAAGGCGTTATTCAACTTTTATCTCTTCGCCTGGCTCCTCCTTCTTTTTCAATACAATTTCTAGTGTGCCATTTTTGAATGTTGCTTTTGTGTTCTTAGAATCTACCTCTGTTGGCAGTGGTATCGATCTGTAGTAGTGCCTTGAGCTTCTCTCTTTGTAGTAGTAGTTCTCCTCTTTCTTTTCTTCTTCGTGCTCCTTCTCCGCACTTATTATTACATTATTTTTCTCTACCTTGACCTTAATGTCTTGCTTGTCTACGCCTGGCATATCTGCTTTGATTCTTATCTTGTCGCCTTCATCTATCATGTCTACTTCTGGCAGTGAAAAATCTTCGAAGAGCCTGTTCGCGAGAAGGCCGCCCTGGAAGAAGTCCCTGAAGTCCCTAAGTGCACCAAACGGATCGAAGATAGTCGGTACTAATGTTCTCTTCTTCGCCATAAAACCACCCCCAGTTCTATATATTATTATAATGGGTAAAGAAATAAAATATTTTTCTTTTTTATGCTTGATTTGCATTGGAGGTAAAATTTCTTTATTAGAATACACCATACTTGCCCAGCGAAATATCTAATGTTACCTCTCTTATTCTCTCAAGCCATGAATCCGCAATATATTGCACTTTGCTTTTTATGTTCTCAAATTCCGATTTGTTTTCAACAGCTATACTTATACTTGTATGTGATGGTTCGTCTATGCGGTGTCCTATCTCAGAAAGTATTGCAACATTACACTCCTTTATATTTGGATAATTCTTTACAATATCCTTTGCAATCTCTGTTGCCATTATATTGTAGATCTTTCCCACATGATTTACAGGGTTCTTTCCTGCGGCAGCTTCAAGGCTCATGTGCCTAAATGGTGTTATAAGCCCGTTAACCCTGTTGCCTCTGCCAACTTGTCCGTCATCACCTGATTCGCAGCTCAGGCCAGACTTTGTTATATATACTTCTTTCCTCTCCGGTGAATCCCCTGTGTTTATCTTTACACTTACCTCCTTATCTGTTATCTTCTTCGCAAATTGAATAATATCTCTAGAGACTTCATCTTTATATTTCAAGTACTCATCAAGGTTGCTTACCTTCTCAGCTATAAATGCAATCGCAACTGTCAGTGAGATCTTATCTTTGTATCTGAGCCCCATCACCTTTATGTCTTCTCCTACTGCTGGCATTTTGTGCTTATAATCCTTACTGTTTAGGTATTTTTCAGTTTCCAATACGAGCCTTTCGGTTTCGCTGAATGGGGCGAATCCTACACCAAAGGAGGTATCATTAGCAAGCGGCATCTCATTTCCACGCATGAATAAAGCGGTCAAATCTGCACTACCTCTTACAATCTTAGGATCTATTACAACCTCATTTTCCACATTGAGAAATCGTGTATTCTCCTTTAAGTATTTATTAGCGGCCTCCTTTGCTATATCATTTACATTTATCCTCTTACCGTTAAAATATTCTGTTGCCCTTCCTGTAATAATTATCTCTATTTTCTTTGTTATCTCCCCATGCCCAAAGGTTACATTAGATGAGCCACCTATTATAAGCCCCTTGTCTACGTTATGGTGAAGGATAATGCCCGCTTCTTTAATATACTCCTTGCTGAGCTCAACGCTTACCCTATCCACTATTCCATCGATAAGAGAGTCTGGGTGTCCTATTCCCTTTCTTTCTACAAATTCAACTTCTTTGTTTTCTATAATATCTCCTCTAGCCTCCTCAACGGATATTTGCCTCATAGAATTCACAAAAACTAAATTGCAGATAAAGATATTTATAATTATTAGTTTAACAATTATTATTAATGGTAATTATCAACTTAGATGATATCGATACCATCTCCTCTAAGATAAGGTCAGCTAGGGTGATGCTTGGCCTCAGCCAGGCTAGGCTTGCAAAAGAAGCTAATGTAAGTCAAAGCACAATAGCGCGGCTTGAGAAAGAGTGTAGAAAGCTTAACCCAAGTTATTCAATGGTTTATAATATAGTCACTGCACTAAATAGGCTTAGCTCTAGCGAACAAACTATTGATCAGATGGAAGTTAAAGACCTGATGCATGGTCGACTTATTTTTGTTAAGCCAACTGATAGCATCAAAAAGGCGATAACGATAATGAAGGAGAATGATTATTCGCAAATACCTGTAATAGAAAATGGAAAAATTCTGGGTGCTGTTTACCAAAAGGACCTTGTTGGTTTTGCTAGCAATCCTAAAAAAGCAAGCATAAAGATAGAGAAAGTGATGGGAGTGCCCCTACCTGAGATAGATGAGAATACAAAGGTGGAAATGATAAAGTCGGTTCTTGAGAGCTGGGGTGCCGCGATAGTAAAGAGAAAAGATAAGGCTGTTGGGATATTTACAATATATGATCTATTCAAAGCTTCAAAGATCTAATTATATATTTGACTTGCTTAGCATACGATGCGCTAGTCCCCTTTCTTTCTCAATAATATTGTCTTCTTCGCCTTCAGATAAGTCGAAAAGCACATCTCTTGGCCCGTTTCCAAAGAAGTGTATAAGCTTATAGTTTTTGTAATATATTGCTGTTGCAGGTATATTATGGTATTTCTTTGTCTTATATATCTTGCTTGCGTATGATGACCTATTTTTTAGTTTTTCTAGAAGGCATTTATCCCATACCTCGGTTATGCCTACATGATCTGAAAAGACAAAAGACTCTTGCCTTAACGAACCATTTATAAAGTCAGACTTGCCGTATGCAATATCAAGTATCGAATTGTGTAGTTGGGTAAGGCTCACACTATTCTCTACTCTCTCTCTGTACCTTAAAATCTTCCCATTCTCAAACTTAAGTGTTATAAGTGGGACCTTAGAAACCTCTTCATATGGGAACATATTGTGGTACATGATTCCATGTTCCATGAATGCTTGTCCGTGATCGCTTGCAATTACAATAACTGCATTCTCTAGCAAACCTTTCTTTTTAAGCATTTCAACAAGTTTGCCTAGCTTATAATCCATGTATTTTATTCTTGCTTCATAAGCCTTCTTTATGATCTCTATAGAGCCATCGCTGTGGTCTATTATATTGCTAAGGTAAAGCCATTTATCCTGTTCCACATAATCCTTTACTATAAGGTTTGTCGGATAGCCTTCATGCGCTTCCATAAGATTTACAAAAAGGAACTTAGGTCTATTATCACTTTTTTCGCTGTAGTTTTCTATACTCTTTATTGTCTTGCTTATTCCTTTGTCAAGTTCATAGAAACCATACTCCTTTGCAAAATGCTCGTTAAGCTTTACTCTAAGGTTAAGATATATATCATCAATTTTATCTTTTGGTATAAGCTTCGAAATCAAATATGCAAGGTTAACAAACCCTCTTTTTGCTCTTTTACTCTCTACTATTTTCAATGCAAATTTTACGGAAGGCCTATTTTTATCTATCTTATCTCTAAACCAAAGATTTTCTACATGTTCAAAGCCTGCACCAAGCCCGGTGCTTCTTGAGAGGAATGGATTGTTTGAAAAGAGTGCAGTGCTGTAGCCTAGGATTGAAAGATATTTTGCAAGCGTAAGTTCATTTTCCTTTATGTAGACTGACCTTTTTAGAAATGGATCTGTGTTTTCATCGCTATACTTTAATGGGTCTTTTGTAAGTGTTTTTATCTCTCTTACTCTTTTATTTAGAAAGAGCGATACGTGTGTTGGCACTGTATATGTGCCGGGAGCAACAGCATGTTCATAGAATACTCCATCTCTTGCCCATCTGTCTATATTACTTAGCCTAAGCTTGCCACTATATATGCTTAGCATATCTGCGCGGAGGGTGTCAAGCATTATAAAAATTATATTTGGCCTTTTATCCACTTAACCACTAAAGTTTAGGTTTGCTAATTATTTAAATATAAGATAAAAATAAAAATTAAACCTAATTTTAAGGTTTTGGGCTAAAAGAGGTTAAGGTAAGAAAACATAATAGGCAGTATTATTGTTGCATCACCATCTATGGTTACATACTTTGCCTTTTCCTTCACCTTGCCCCAAGAAACTGCCTCTGTGAGTCTTGCACCAGAAAGACTGCCATCATACTGTGTTGCAGTTGTTATATAAACAGCATAGTCAAGTCCGCCTTTAAACTGATTCCACCATATTACGTGGTGCTTGCTTATACCACCGCCAATCATAAGTGCTCCTGTTGTTTTATTGTCAAATGATATATTACTTAGCTCTAGCTCATCTTTTATTAAGTTAAGCTTAAACTTATGATCCTGTGCAAATATTGTCAGCTGTGTGCCAAATGCACCATCTAATATACCAGGGCAATAAATCTTGACATTATTGAGATACGCTTGCCTTATTATAGAGTGTTCATCTTTTATCCTCTTGCCAAATTCGTAGATAAGCTCGCTAGCACTATACTCTTCTTTATAATCCTTTGAATTGTAGATATCATTCATTATCTCTGTAAAGTATTTCTCAACAGCAAGTCCATACTGGTCTCTTTCTATGAATATATTTCCAAGCCTGTATATATTTAGCCTGTGAAGCCAGGCATCGTCTACATCAAAGCTACCTAAGCTATATTTGCCACCATAAGCCTTTGCAAGGTCGTGATCAAGAGTACCGCCGGTAGTTACTATAGCGTCAAAATACTTGACAGCATCAGCGATCATGCCCCTTAAACCCGTAGCAATTATATCTGCAGGAAAAGAAAGGAAGTTAAACGAGTCTTTGTCATCTATCATCTCTTTTAGTATTTTTATACCATTTACCATATGCTGTGCGGAGAAGCCCCCAATATGATCCATGCTGTCTACAAGCTCCCTAACTTTCATATCTTTTTTAAGTCTAATATCCTTTACGCCTTCCCTTAGCAAATCTTTCTTTTCCATAAAAACCACCTATAAGATTATTGAACAAAACAATAAATATCATTCTTTTACAGAATATGTCTAGTCGAGCGAGAAGTCCATCTGCAAGGGCGGGCTCGCTCGCCGGATAGGAATTAGCTTTATATCTCTTTTTGTATAAGTAATATTATAGGCGACTAGTATGGATCTTACCAATGTTTCCCCTGATGATGAGGAGCTTCTTAAATTTATCGAATCAGCTAGACCAAAGATATACGTTGTCGGTGCAGGAGGAAGCGGTTCTAATACTATAACAAGGATGGCTGAATTAAACATAGAAGGTGCAACCCTCGTTGCTGCTAATACAGATGCACCTCATCTTGCAAGGACCAAAGCAACAAGAAAAATTTTGCTTGGAAAGAAGACAACAAGAGGGCTTGGTGCAGGAAGTGACCCAAAGCTTGGTGAAGAGGCAGCGCAAGAAAGTCGTGATGAGATAAGGCATGTTTTGAGTGATGGTCAGCTTGTCTTTATAACTTGTGGTCTTGGCGGAGGAACAGGTACTGGTGCTGCCCCTGTGATTGCTCACGAGGTAAAGGAAATGGGTGCACTGAGCGTTGCAATAGTAACTTTACCTTTTTCTAGCGAGGGCAAGCTCAGGATGAGAAATGCGCTAGAGGGTCTTTCAAAACTTAAAAAGGTTACAGATACAACAATAGTAATACCAAATGACAAGCTTCTTACAGTTGCTCCAGATTTGCCATTAAATATGGCTTTTAGGGTAAGTGATGAAATTCTTGCTAACGCTACAAAAGGAATTGTAGAGATGGTTACAAAGCCCGGAATGGTAAACCTTGATTTTGCTGATCTGAGAAGTGTTCTTAAAGATTCAGGCTACGCTGTTATAGGGGTTGGTGAAGCCACCGCAACTCAATCAAAGGATAGAGCAATAATAGCAATAGAGAATACGCTGAGAAGCCCTCTACTCGATGTAGATCTTTCAACAGCAAAGAGGGCCCTTGTAAATATTATAGGTGGAGAAGATCTTACTCTTAGAGAAGCAGAGACAATATTCCAAGAAGTTGCGAGCAGGATAAGTGATGAAGCAATGCTCAAGTGGGGTGCGAGAATAGAACCAACGATGCAAAAAAGTGCGATAAAGGTGATGGTAGTCCTTGGTGGTGTGGAGTTTGCGGATTATTCTGAAGTTGGAATTAAAAAGAAGCTTGCTGAGCAAGAGGAGGAAATTGATTTAGATGAGATCTTTGATAGCAAGGAGGAAAACAAAGGTAAGTAAAGTATAAAAATAAATATAGGGCAATAATAATAGATTTTATGGAATATCAAGCTAGCAAGCCGTCAATGCTGAGTAGGCTTAAGCATTTTTATGAAAATTCAAAGCATGTACTTAGCATAAGCTACAAACCTAGCATGAGCGATTTCAAAAAAACAGCTAAGATAGTTTTATATGGCACTCTAGCTATAGGAATACTTGGCTATATAATCTCGCTTATTGTTAGCTTAATAATCTAAGGCTTTGAGTCTATGCATGAAGAGTTCGAGCTTGATTTTACAAAGAGTGCACAGGAGAATGCAAGTGATTACTTCGAAGCTTCAAAGCAGGCAAGGAAGAAAAAGGCTGGGGCGGAGCAAGCTATAAAAGAGCTTGAAAACAAGCTAAAGAGCGAGGAAGAAGAAAGAAAAGAAAGGAAGATATCAAAGATAAGCAAAAAGGAATGGTTTGAGAAGTTCTACTGGTTCTTTACGAGCAACAAGATGCTAGCGATAGGCGGAAGGGATGCGATGCAAAATGAGCTAATAAATTCTAAGTATTTCGATGAAAAAGATCTCTTCTTTCATGCCGACATATTTGGCGCATCTGTAGTTATACTAAAGAATGGCGTAGAAGCAAACAGGGATATAAAGGAGGAGGTTGCACAATTTGCAGCATCATTCTCAAGGGCGTGGGGCTCTGGTATGGCTTATGCTGATGTTTATTCATTGAAAAGAGAGCAGGTTAGCAAATCAACAAATAAAGGCTACTTAGCTACAGGAAGCTTTGCGATGAGTGGCGAGAGAGAGTGGTTTAAAGCGATGCCCCTTATACTTTATGCTTTTACAGAAATCAAAGAGGATTCAAAAAAGTTTGAAGTAATACCTAGCTTAACCTATGATAAGATAAAACCAGAAAAAGCGGTTGAGCTCAGGCCAGGAAATATAAAGAAATCAGAAGCTGCGAAAAAACTTGCAAAGCTTCTAGAATTTGATGATATTGACTATATACTTCAGCACATACCTTCTGGAAGCTTTAGCATAAAGGTATAAGATGATCGAATGTCAAAAATAAAGTTTAGATATCTTCCACATACCGCAGATATAAGGTTTGTTTCATATGGTGATACATTTAAAGAAGCCTTTGAAAATGCAGCGCGTGCTCTGCTCAATATAATGTTGGATACAAAAAGAATAAGCAGAGAAAATAGTAAAGTTGGAAGTATAATTATAAAGGAGTCTGCAAGAACAAAAGAAAACTTAGTATGGTATGTGCTCCAGGATATACTTTCAAAGATTGATGAAAAAAGCCTAAAGGCTTTTGATTTTAAAATAACCAAGCTAGAAGAGGCGAAGCCTAAGCTTTCAGGCAAGCTTTTCTTCAAGGATACAGATAAAGATTATTCTCTTTTGGAGGTTAAGGCAATAACTCCGCACGACCTTAAGGTAGAAAAAGCAAAGAAGTGGCGCATACATGTTTTAGTTGATGTTTGAATATGGGCCCGCGGAGATTTGAACTCCGGACCTCCCGATTGCCAAGCTTCTATCAGTCGGGCGCTCCAACCAGGCTAAGCTACGAGCCCTGCTTAAATTATTTGCAAGCTCATTTTTATATTATTTCTCTTTCAACTATGTGCTTCTATTATCTTTTTAAACTTTTCAAAATCCTCCAGCATTTTCTTTTTTATTTCTGGAAACCTCAGTGCTGCTGCCGGATGGTATGTCATAAAGTAAGTAATACCTTCTTTTTTCACCGCTTTCCCATGATTCTCATCAATATTCTCAACCCCTAACGTTGCTTTTGAAGCTACGCTTCCAAGCAGTATAATAAACTTTGGCTTTATAATATTGATTTGCCTTTCAAGAAATGGCTTGCAAAGCTCTATCTCTTTAGCTGTCGGAATTCTATTAGCTGGCGGGAAGAACTGCACAACGCTTGTTATATAAATCTCGCTTCTTTTGATCTTGCTTTTCTTTAAAATTTCATCAAGCAGCTTTCCACTTCTTCCCACAAAAGGTCTTTGCTGCCTATCTTCCTCATTTCCGGGTGCTTGCCCTATTAGCATAATCTTCGCATTAAGCGGCCCTTCTCCAGGCACAAACCTTTTGCTTAAGCTCCAGCCCTTTAAATCGCTGAGCTTTCTATACTCTTTATTCAATTGTTCCATTGCTTCGTAGCGTTGTATATAATCATTCGCTGCAGAGAGAAGAGCTTTCATATCATTGTAGTTGACCTCTTTCATTGCCTCTTCAAATGTAAGCCATTTATAGCCCTTATGCTCCCATGAAATCCTTACTTTACTATTTTCACCAACCTTCGCTATAAATACTGTAACTGTTTTAAGAATTTTTTCTTTGTTTTCGTAGAAAAAGTATTTGTTTACATACTTAAAATAAGGAATAAAGTTTACATCTAGCCCAGACTCTTCTTTTATCTCGCGCTTTGCAGCACTGTAGCTATCCTCACCTTTTTCTATATGCCCCTTTGGTATATCTAGCTCTTCCTTTGGAGAAATCAAAAAGAGGAATTTTACTTTACCTTCTTCTATTTTATATATGATTGCACCTGCTGAAAACTCAAACCTCATTAAAACTACCTAAATATTTTTTCGTTTATACAGTATGCACTTTCTAACTCATTTATTTTAGTTGCATTATAGAAGATCGGATTAAGAATATTGTAGAGGTAAGTAAACTTTGAATAGCCGCATTTTAGGTTAAGTGATCCAGCAACTTCTGGCATTATAAAGTATTCGCTTTCTACGTAATATTCATCATCAAATACATATGGCAATTCTTCGAAGCCCATATAATATATTGTATTGTTTGAATAAACTTGATACAAGTAAATGTTTATACCATTTTTATTCATAAACGTAGCGCTTCCTAGTACGCTCATATTTGAAAGCAACTCTTTCTCTGCTTTCATATTTGGTGCCGTTATAAGCATCGCTATTGGGTTTGTCTTATTAAAAGTCTGGTTAACAAAGAGCAGTATATCAGATGTATTTGAAAATAGGTAAGAAATAGTGGTAAAGCCTGTCGTATTTACATTACTTGATACAAAATTTTCAAAAGCACTTCCATTCAATGTTGCGTTTGCGTGCATTAGTGCTGGCGAAACCTGTATTGAATTCGCATAATTGGTTGTTAATAAGAAGTACAAAAGTGCATATATTATCGGAAGTATTAGTGGCAATAAGGCATACCTGGGCTTTCTTCTATATATTCTCTTTTTAGAGGGTTTCGGAATCTTTAGCTTGAAGAGCGGTGCGGCTAAAATTATGGCTATAATTGTTATATAAAATATAAGCACGCCAGCAAAGCTATGTGCAAATGATGTGCTTTGATTTGGTCCTAGCCATAGCCATATAAGCCCGATAGTTGCCATTCTTATAAAATTGAGGACAAGCAATAAGATAAAGCCTGATAAAATCCATAACATTTTAGCATGCAATTCGCCATCCAGCAAATATGCAATTGGTATAAGAAACATAATAATTCCTATAAGTGCCCCTATACCCGCACAGCTCTCTCCTATTCCAATAGAATAGCCATTACCACTTATGCTTATTGGTGGCGTAAAAACAACGCTTTTCTCAAAAGCATGCATTACAATATATACTATATATGCATTCATCTCAGCAAAGTTTTGATTGGTAAAGAATATGGGTGTTAAAAGCATCGGCGATGCAAAAAGTGTGAATATCATTAGAGCCTTAAATTTGCTTATATTCTCAAATCCAAAAATAGTTATTGCTATGCTTGCTATAGCAAGAGGAAAAATGAGCATGTCTAACCTATAGCTCATAAACAAAAATGAGAAGGTATAGCGCAAATATGTAATCGCAAATAAGAATGAAATAAACAGAATAAATCCTATCAACAAGTCTAGTCTCTTCGCTTTTGGCTTAATCTTATTTTTAAAAATGAAAATGGAAAACAAAGGCAGCATAATAATAGGCACTATTATGTAGGTTGATGGGTCAGTATCAAGTATGCTGCTTGGGGTAGCAAAGAATGAGTTTGCAAGCATTATTACAATAGAGAGAACAAACACAGCAATATAAATTTTTTCCATAACTATCGTCCTCAGTCGATATAGGCTTCATCACCTTTCAGCAGTTACTCTATTCTTCACAGGACAAAGTAAATTGCAATCCTATATATATAAATCTAACTGAATCGTGGAAAAATCAGAAAATACTATATATTAGATGAAGAGCATTTAAAGAGATTTAACAAGTGTGCAATAAAATGTCTTATACTTTATTCACGCACTTCAGATCGTGAAGGGTCTCTAAGCCTTCTTCTAATATCTCCCTTTATTTCCTCCTCTGTTCCCCCGTAGAATACCTTTATTTGGCTCATTGCGCGCTCAATTGCCTCTATTATTTCATCCTTGAAACGTTGATATCCTGTTTCAAATTCGTCATCCAAATCCTTCTGAGATACTTCTTTTATCTCACCATCGTTTTTTACTAGCCAAATACTTACACCATTACCTATAGTCAGCGAGCCAGTTTGTGATATAAGCTTTATAGTTATATAAGCAAGCATTGCGGCCATCCATACATCAAAGCGTTTTTCCATTCTCTTCACATACTCTATGTACTCTTGTGCCACTAAATTTAAAGGGCCAAATATAAAAATCGTGTCACCAACGTGTGTTATCCTTTGCTCTTGTATAATATCGATTTCGGCTTCTTCGACTAGTTTATTGTTTTCATCTAACTCGGAAGCTGTATCTAACTCGACAACTTCAGGATGACCGTTTATCATGCCCACTAGCAGGCACGAGCAATCAAGGCCTATTTTTCCTATTTTCTTTTTTAAGGCACCTAGTGCCTTAAATAGATCTTTATCCAAATTTTTAGAATTTTCCTTTAGCAATGCAACAAGCTGCCCTGTATTTCCCGTGTCTCCTGAAAGACCCATAATTGTGTTTTTTCCTATTAATACTATTTTTTCATCTTTGAAACTCAAATTTATATTCCCCCCAAGAGTATACGTAACTTGCCTGTCTGCAGCCAAAACTATTCCATCATCCGCCTTTATCGCCAGAATAACGGTCATTATTATACCCCCATTTTAGTTTCTAATAAAATAAAGAATTTATACCTATCGTTGTTGTCTAATAATAAGCTCTTTACATTTTATTTCTTTCGTCGAAAGAGAAAAAAGTAACCACTGCAATGGAGATTTAATCTATCATCGAAGAAAAGATTTTAACTTCTCAGGTCATACGCTTGAAATTGGCTTTCGCTATCTGCTTGTTCAAAAACATGCAAGCAATGCTTTGCCGTCGTTGCACCTTTTAATTCGTTGTTTAGATAGCTATGCATATTTGTCAATATGCCTGTGTTTTAACTCTTTTAGACCTGACAGTAAAAGTCGTTGAATTTTTTTGTGATCAAGCCAGGAGAGGGAGTCGAACCCCCCTTTGCCGCTCTGCAGGCGGCCGCATAGCCGATCTGCCATCCTGGCAAAACAATTTTACTTTTCTTTAACTCTGCTCGCGGGAAGCCTCTTTCGCAAGATAGGGGATGAGAGCGGGCAACAATTATAAATATAAAAACAAACATAATAAAAGTATTGTGTTATTGACCAACATGCTTATAGAAAAGAATGAAAGAATAAGGAATAAAGGTCGTGAGACCAGAAATAAAAGAAAAACGCAGACTGCAAAGTCTTTTGAGATAAAACTTGACAAAAGTAAAATATCAAAGGAAAGAATGGATAATTTAGAAAGGTTGTTTCTTGAGGGCAAATGGTTTACCAACTACATAATATCTAAAGGCATAACAGATTTGGTGCCATACAGAGATTACAAAGTAAACAAAGTAAATGTAAAAGTAAATGACAAATTTGAAGAGAGGGAACTAAAGTTGTTGTCGTCGCAGATGAAGCAATACATTATAAAGAGGCTACAGAACAATGTAAAGGCATTGCATGAACTTGGCAAAAAAGGCAAGAAAGTAGGAAAGATGAAATACATAAAATCACTGCACTCCATTTTTCTAATGCAATACGGCAATACCTATACGTTAGACATGAAGAAAAGAACGCTGCACATACAAGGGCTTGGCGACTTCAAGGTTGTTGGCTTAGAGCAAATACCAAATGCATGTGACATAACAACAGCAAACCTTATAGAGAGAAACGGCGACTACTTCTTGCATGTAACAGTGTATGTGCCTAGGGAAGAGGAAGTGCATAACAAAAAGATAATAGGCATAGACCTTGGCGTTAAAGACCAAATTACATTTTCAAACGGAATAAAGGTAAAGTACAATGTTGAAAT
>Ga0080003_1000624_pt1 | contig 22289 bp, 19 predicted proteins | sample JossMetagenome_FD_69206 | JGI IMG/M metagenome (GOLD analysis project Ga0080003, IMG submission 69206) | Hot spring microbial communities from Joseph's Coat, Yellowstone National Park, USA - JC2_E (SPADES assembly) (version 2) | ecosystem: Environmental > Aquatic > Thermal springs > Hot (42-90C)...
TATGAGGAATTGAAACAATCATCAACGCTATTCATATTGACAAGCTTAACGCCGTTTTTACGCTACCTATGAGGAATTGAAACTAATTTGTATGGCTTCGTCCTCTTTTAGGCCTTTTCGTTTTTACGCTACCTATGAGGAATTGAAACACTCCTTTCTCTTTGAAGTACACACAGCCCTTCCACGTTTTTACGCTACCTATGAGGAATTGAAACTCTCTTCGAAATTTCTAGAAGGCTTTTCCCATTTTTTCAGTTTTTACGCTACCTATGAGGAATTGAAACTATACAAAACATTCCAATCACCTCCACTGAATCCGGTTTTTACGCTACCTATGAAGAATTGAAACCAGATATGGGAGCCAAGAATTGAAGTTGAAGAGGTTTTTCTGGTTTTTACGCTACCTATGAGGAATTGAAACTAAACAGTTTACAATGGCTGTAGCGGTGATTTTCAGCACAGGTAAGTATAATTACACTGCTGAATGAGACAAAAGCGAAAATGGGCAAAATTAGCGGGTGTAGATTTCTCTTAAATGTTCTGGCAGTAAATCTGCAGGGTAGGTTTTATCAGCTATTTTATCAAGATGCCACCACCAGTGGAAAGGGGGGTATTTTTCTGGGTCATCAGTGTCTGGAGGGTCTGCTCCATCTTTTAATACGCATTCGATTAAGGAGATATCTGCTTCTTTCACATCTTGCCTATCTTCAAGTTTTCTTATATAAATAGACTCCCTTATTGCTAAAGGTACATCTGCTGTTGGATACCACCTTGCATCAAAAGCTGGTGGTTCACATTCGGATACCCAATCTTTGATTAACCTTTCATCGCTATAAGATTCGAAGTAATCCATCTCTTTCAAAGCTTTTCCACCTTTTTTCATCAAATGGGTAAAAGTTTTTTATCCACAAACTATCATCGCTTGATAAAACCAATTTGCCGTCCTTTATAAAATGATACCAAGTCTGTCCATTTTTTCTTTCCACATAAACCGCATCAGGGTTCTTTATTACATTATAAACCCCATTTTTGTATTTCTCAATATTTTTGTATCCAAGCTCTTTTCCGTGTCTTTCAAAATGTTTTTCTAAATGTTTTTACGCTACCTATGAGGAATTGAAACACCGTATTTTGTATAATGTCCCTGAAAAAAAGACCGAATTTTAATGAATTTTTATTCCTATGTGGTAGAATCTAAAAACAAGACGAAAGAGGGATAGGCAGTGAGTAGAAAAAGATGCAACTGCACAAAAACTAGGTGAAGCCATTGTTGAAAGGGATTGGCTTTTTTAGAAAACTAAAAAGCTTGGACTTATCGACTAAAAAAGAAATGGTCAGCAAAGGTGAAGGTGCCCAAGCTACAACACTATCAAGGAGGCAAAAAAAGGAATAGATGAATACATCAACATTTACAATAGTGAAAGACTCCATTCTAGCTTAGACTATCAAACCCCAGATGAAGTATATTACAATGGAGACAGTGATAAAGTCTATAACGCTAGAAAAGTATTGGAAGTTGCATAAATGTTTGGAATAAGAAAAAACTTGATTTTGGTATTGACAAAAGGGGACAGTATATTATATTAGACTATGCGATGATTTAATGGATGTGCTGATTTATCATTTAAAATTTAGTTAAAGTTGGATAAATGTTTGCCATTAGTGAATGTGGTGTTTTTTTTATGCAGATGCTGAATGTCTATGGCCGATTAACAACTAAAAAAGTAGATGTGTATAAAATGATCAAGAGAGAGCTGAATAAAATTCCGCTGTCTATATCTGGATTAGCTCTTGGTACAGCTGGAGCTGGGAATTTAATTGCCAGCTATGGGGAAATATATAAGTACACCTTAGGATCGCTGTCAGCATTTATTCTTTTATGCCTACTCTTAAAACTGGGAACAAATTATAAGGAGTTTTTTAGAGACTTAAATAAACCTTTAGTACTCGATACAGTTGTTTTTATACCGATGTCAATAATGATTTTGCTAACTTATGTACATATTTACTCAAAAACAACCACATTTGTTATCTGGATTTTAGCTATATTAATAATTTTTGCTTTAATGTTTTACCATGCTAAACTTTATTTGTTTTCTAATTTCAGCATAAGTAATGTGTTTCCAAGTACTATAGTTGTTTATGTAGGAATATGTTTGTCTAGTGTTACGTCACCAGTTTTCGGGGCGGAAAGATTGGGTCAATTTATTTTTTGGTTTGCTTTCGTTTCATTCGTGGTAATAACACCTGTAATTGCTTACAGAGTGTTCGTTAGAAGCATTGACGATGCAATAAAACCAACAATGGCTATCCTTATTGCTCCTGGATGCATGACTCTAACAGGATATTTAAGTTCATTTAAGAATCCTAAGGTTTTTTTTGTTAGCGCGCTTCTTATTTTAAGCTTTATGATTTACATTATTGTTTTATTGTATTTGCTGAAATTTGTACACCTACATCCTGTTAAGGTATTAAAAGAAGATCTTTACACAAGATATTCCGCCTTGACCTTTCCTCTTGTAATTAGCGCAATATCTTTAAATAAATGTATGCATTACTATTCGTCGCTAAATATGACGCTTAATATACCTTTAGAGGCATTAAAAAACATCACTGTTGGTTCAACGGCTATAGCAATTTTAGTGGTTATTTATGTAGTAATTCTATATGTATTGGGCATGTATAAAATGTACGCTAAATAGATTGATTCATTTTACACATTCACTGTAATATTTGTATCTGCTGTTATAAATTGGGCCACAGATGGCCAACAAAAGCCAACAAAATTAAATAACTTTGGAGGTTTTATTTGTGTGGTTCTTTTTAAAATAACAAGTTTATAAAAATTTAAATAAAGTCCAAGTTTTGATATTTTACCCTCTCAACGTGAATAATAATTCATTAATGTTCTAAATGCTTATGTCATTGAAATAATTGGGAAATTTAGAAATCAAAAAATCGGAAGTTATTTTTTGTTACTTTTGTACTCCTGTTTAACACCTCTACGGTATAAAATCCAAACAGATAATGCAATATCTATACCCTTTCTCCAATTTTGTATATTCGCTTTATATGTATTTTACGAATATTAAAGCATAAGCTAAAAAGACAAGTGGGGTTTTATAAGCAGGTATACCGTGAGATATATTGTAGAAATGGTAAAATCACTTTTTAAAATTGTATCGTTTTTTGCAATAAAATCTGTATAATATTTACTATAAAACACCTATGAGTCTTTACAAGCTATATAGGGGGGTGGTGTAAATGAAGAGTAAAAAATTAGAAATTTTTAATGTAACAAATGGCTATAGCTTATACCTTATTTTAGTAGGGACTATGTTATTCTTTTGTTTTTTTGTTTATACACATGCCTATGCAAAGACAAATAAAGGAGGTATTATGAAAGTTACAAGCTCTGCATTTAAAGACAATGCAATGATTCCTTCAAAGTACACCTGCGATGGTATGGATATAAATCCACCGCTTATTGTTGAAGATGTTCCTGAAAAGACAAAATCACTTGTGCTAATTGTAGATGATCCAGATGCTCCAGGTGGCACATGGACCCACTGGGTGGTTTTTAATATACCCTGTAGCGGCAAGAAACTTGAAATTAAGGAAAATTCCATTCCAGGTATTCAGGGGTGGAATGACTTTAGAAAAGTAAATTACGGAGGGCCATGCCCGCCTTTTGGAACTCACAGGTATTTTTTTAAGATCTATGCTCTAGATATTATGTTAAATTTAAACAAGGCAGCAACAAAGCAAGAAGTTGAAAATGCTATGAGAGGACATATACTTGCTAGTGCGGAATTGGTTGGACTATATAAAAGAAAGTGAGAATTATAAAATAGAGAAAGTAAAAGTTTGTGAAGTCACTATTTCGCTATAGTAAAATTGCGTCTTTTTGTAAACTTAAGAGATTCCCATTTTTTATACTTTTGTATAGCTTTAGCTATTTTTTTGTTTTCAAAGAATATGGTTTTGGAAATTCGTAAATACAAGTAAAATAAGGATTTAAAAACCATCGATGTGGTGTTTTTAGCTTAGTTTTTGATTTTTTTTGATTGGCATGCGTTGCAAGTGCCATAAATTAAAACATTTACACTTACTACGCTGCCTTTGTCAAAATTATCTAAAAGGCAGTTAACATTTATGTCTAAATCTTCTATTTTTTTACATTCTGTGCATATAAAGTGAGCGTGGGAGTTGGTTGATAGCTCGTATTTAGTTTTAGCCCCGCCAATTTTAATCTCGTTTAAAATATCATTTTCTACCATAGTAGAAATATTTTTGTAAATTGTTGCAAGCGATATGTATGGATAATCCATTGTGATTTTTGCATATAACTCGTCTATATCTAAATGGCCAAACTGCCTAATAAGTGAGAGTATCAAAAGCCTCTGAGGTGTTACTTTTAGGTTCTTTTTAACAAGTATATTTTCTAAAAACTCGTAATTTCCTACATTGGTTATCATAAACCTAAATATAGTCAATTTTTAAAAAATTGCAAATAATAATTTTTTTTCTTGAGAAATTTTTATTTTTTGATAATATCTATTAAAATTACTTTGGAGGTGTTGTTATGAGTTTAGTTCTTCAAAAAATGCCAGAATTTAAAATGGATGCTTACGATGCACAAAGTGGCCACTACAAAAAGGTGTCAAGTCAGGATTATGCAGGTAAATGGACAATTATTTGTTTCTACCCTGCAGATTTTACATTTGTTTGCCCAACAGAGCTTGCCGCAATGAATGCAAAGTACGATGTAATACACGATGAATTAGGTTGCGAGATACTAGCAATATCAACAGATACAAAATTTTCACACAAACGCTTTGTAGAAACAGAGCCACTATTAAAAGACTTGAAACTAACAATTGGCGCAGACCCAACAGGCGATGTTTCAAGGAAATTTGATGTAATGATAGAAGGCGCTGGTATTGCACTGCGAGGCAGATTTTTGATAAACCCAGACGGTGTAATTGTAGCCCAAGAGGTTCAAGCACCACCTGTAGGCAGAAATGTAAATGAATTTATTAGACAAATTCAAGCCCATCAGCATTCATATAAGACAGGTGAGGTTTGCCCGGCTAACTGGAGACCAGGCAAAAAGACCTTACCTGTCAATACAGACGAAGAGAAAATGACAGGCCGTGTCGGTGACTATGTAACGGTTGAAGAGCTTCTCTCCTAATTTGCATATAGAAAATCGCCTCAAGGCTTAATCTTGGGGCGATAAATTTAGTTTTTGTTTGGTTTGCTCCCAAATATTTTTTACAGCTAAAGCAGCTTTGCAATCGTAATCAATTAATGGTTTTGCATTTCTTGTAGCTTCTTCAACAGTTTTGTCAAAAGGAATCGTGCCCATTACTTCTAAATTTTCACTTTTAGCATACTCGAAAATAGCATCTGTTTGTGTTTGGTTGATGTCAAACTTGTTTATAACTATTGCCTGCGGTATTTTAAAGTGCTTTATAGTTTTTACAATGCGCTCTAAATCGTGGAGTCCGCTTTTTGTAGGCTCACTTACAACAATCACATACTTAGCCCCTACAATAGATGATGTAGCAGGGCAACCTATGCCAGGCGCCCCATCAATTATAATTAATGGGGTTTTTTTAGCGTAGGCAACCTCAAGCGATAGCTTCCTAACCTCAGATATTAAACCGCCTGAGGTTTCTTCACCCGGGTTTAACAGTGCATGTGCCATACTGCCTGTTTCGCAGATAGATTCAAAGTATTTGCCATTTAGTGCGCTTTTTAGGCTTATAGCACCTTCTGGGCATGCAATAACACATGCGTTGCAACCTTCGCATGCGTAGTCTTTAATTACATAAGTGTCATTAACAAAATCTATCGCTTCAAAACGGCACACACTTTTGCATATACCGCAATTAGTACATTTGTCGTAGTCAACAAACGCTTTTTTAGAGCCAAAATACTCTATAGTCCTAACAATTTTAGGCTTTAGTATGATATGAAGGTTTGGAGCATCTACATCACAGTCTACCATTAAGGCATTTTCAGCTAAATAGGCAAAACTTGCGCTTAGAGTGGTTTTGCCCGTGCCCCCCTTGCCGCTTACAATTGCTAGCTGTTTTACAATCATTTAGTTATCTCCATAATTTTATTGTATAACCCCAAAAAAGCATTTTCATACTCAACAATCGTTTTTGAAAACAACTCGCCTTTTGAATAACTTTGGGCTATTTTTTTATCGTATGGGATTTTTAATAACACCGGGATTTGTTTTTCTTCCAAGTAAGTTTCTAACTCTAAAAAATTAGCCTCGTATCTATTAATAACAACACCAATTTTCAAACCAAACTGCTTAGTAAGCTCCACAGCAAGCTTCAAATCATGCAAACCAAACGGCGTAGGCTCAGTTACTAAAACACAAAAGTCAGCCATTTGTATTGCCTCAACTGTAGGGCAAGATACACCCGGTGGGCAATCCAAAATGTTTATTTTATCTTTTTCAATGTATTTTTTTGCTTGTCTTATTACTCTTACCGGTGAGGGCTCGCCTATGTTCATCTCGCTTTTTACAAAATCAATTGCGTCATCTTTTGTCTTACCTATTGAAATTACACCAATATTTTTTGGGATCTCTTGTATTGCGCTGTACTTACATGCAATCAAACACGCCCCGCACGCATGACACAAGTGGGCAAATACAATAACAGACTGTTTTGATACTACAATAGCGCTAAACTGGCAAGCTTTTGCGCAGTCGCCACAATGCGTGCACTTTGCATTATCTACTTTGGGAATATAAACATCTACATCGGCTTTTTCGCTAAAATCTACATCAAAAAATAAATGTGCGTTTGGCTCTTCTGCATCTAAATCAATTAGCTTTGTGGTGAAACCATTTTTTCCCAACACATAGGCAAGGTTTGTAGAAACTGTCGTTTTGCCTGTGCCGCCTTTGCCCGATAAAACTGCAATAATCATAGTTTTTTTAGCTGGTTTGCTTTTAGCTTTTCTATGGCTTGATTTGCGCTTATACCTACTGCCTCATATACTTCAATACCGGCTGCTTTGATAGCTTTTATGGCATTCTCACCCGGTATAGCTGATAATATACAACAACAAGCATTATCAATAGCAATTTGAACCGCTTTAGGTCCAGCACCATGCGAAAGATCTTCACTGTTTTCTATTACATCTAAGCGCTGTGTTTTATCGTCGTAAATTAAAAAGTAGGCAGCTCTAGCAAACCTATCGTCTATTTCACTATCCAAAGTAGGACCTTTTGTAGCTAACATTACTTTCATTTTGACCTCCTCTTGAAATTCAATTATAAATGAACATATGACCATTGTCAATGGTTTTTCTTGAAATTTATAGGAACAAATACAAAGCTCATTAAAATAACTAGCGCCAATGCAATGTAGAGTATATCAAAAAATTCATTTGGTAAGTTCCAAAAAAGTATTTTATTAATGAAACCTGCTATAAAAGGTGTATTTTGATGGTGCATTTTAGCAAAGCTTAATAGTTTATACTCAATGTATGTCAAAGGACACTCTATGTGAAAAATCGACTCAAATGCCACTATCATTATCATTGTTAAATGAATAATTCTATATGTTGCATTTTTTACAAAACGCCACTTTAAAAATTTACCAACATACACGACTACTAACCCAACAATAATTGTTAGCGCATATAAAAAATGAATAACTATTACAACATCAGCAAGCAGTGCATAAATATCCATACACATAAATTTAGGCTTTTTTTTAAAAAAACACAGTATTTGGAAACACTTAAAAAAAATTTTTGATAGACTTTAATTTTTTAAAATTCATCCGATTCAGTATATAGAAGCTCAAAAAAAACGAAAAGGAGGTTTACAATGAGTCTTCAAATTAACACAAACATAGCGGCAATGCAGGCTATCAACTCACTAAACAATACCAGCACGAAGTTAACAAACTCTCTAAACAGCTTATCAACAGGCTTGAGACTAACGAGTGCGGCAGTTGATCCATCAGGTATGACTATTGCTGACTCTTTGAATTTTCAAGCAACAAACTTAGGTCAAGCTATATCAAACGGCAACGACACAGTAAACTTGATAAACATAGCAGATCAAGCTTTGCAGCAATCTATAAATCTTGTCACAAACATCGCACAACAGGCAACGGAAGCGGCAAACGCCACACAGGACAGCGCTTCACGACAGGCTCTGCAGAGCAATATCAACGGTTTACTTGAGGAGATTAACAACATTGCAGCTACTACATCCTACAAGGGCATTAATTTGCTTGATGGTAGTTTTGTAAATAAGATTGTCCAAATTGGCGCTTATCAGAATCAAACGATTGGCATCGGTATACAAAACACAGCGGCAAACGCCATAGGATGGGTAGCAAACAAACAGTTTACACAAACACCAACACCTGGTGTTAATCAAAACTCTTACTCACTAATGACTAAAGGTGTAGTTGGAAATTCAACTGGTACTACAACAGCAAATCTAGCAAACTCCGGCTTGACTACTTCTTTAAACAATTATGTTGCAATCAAAAATGGCGATGTAACAATTAACAACGTAAACATAAATATATTTGGAACAAGCCAAACACAGCAGTTAGATGCAGGAAATTGGGCAAAAGCAATTAATGCCGTAAGTGCTCAAACAGGTGTTAGCGCATCTGCACAAACAGTAGTCACTGGCAGTGCTGCCATCCAAGCAGGTACTATATCTGCGGGTGGATTATATATTAACGGTGTTAATATCGGTCAGGTTACGGTAGGTGTGGGAGATTCAGGTGGTAATTTAGTTAACGCAATTAACCAATACACAAGCCAAACAGGTGTAGTGGCAAGTGTAAACAACAAGGGCCAGCTTGTTCTAACAAACACCACAGGTGGAAATATTGCAGTCCAAGCAACATCTAACACAATGGCTATGTTGCACATCAAAGACAGCACAACAAGTATAGGAACTACTAGTGCAGCAACTGCTTTAGCTAATGCACAAAGTTTCTATATTAACGGTGCACATATTACTTTAGCTGCATTTACTGCTGGAACCAACGGTGCTGCTGCAAGCGCAGCTAACCTAATCAATCAACAACTTCAAGCAGCAGGTGTAACAGGCGTTACGGCTGTTGCATCATCTACTGGTACAACTTCTACTATTAGAATTACAGCCAACAACGGTAGCGACTTAAATATAGTAAATGCAACCGGTACAACCGCACACCTCTTATCGGCTTTAGGCTTAACTTCAATAGGTGGTGCTGCAGGTGGGTACCTTGCAAACAATTCCTACCACGGCACAATTACACTAACTTCTGATAACGCATTTACAGTAGGTGGAGCACAAAATGGTAAATTTGATGTCTATGCAGGACTAGAGGCTGGCACATATAGCCCAAATGTAAACCTCTCTAATGTAGATGTTACAACTCAAGATAGTGCAGGCCTTGCTATTACAATTGCAAATTCTGCGCTCAGGGCGTTAGATAAGATTAGGGCAAATTTAGGTTCTATTGAAAACCAAATTAACGCAACCGTGCAAAACATTCAAGTTGCTCAAGTCAATGTAACTCAAGCTAAATCAGCTATTACAGATGTAAACTTTGGAACAGAAACATCAAAATTTGCTACACTACAAGTTCTAGCACAAGCTGGCACATATGCCCTTGCTCAAGCAAACGCAACACAGCAGTTAGTACTCAGGTTAATGCAGTAAGGCTTATATTGGCAAAGACTCTTTTTAAAGGGTCTTTGCTTTTTTATTTTAGCAACTTTCACGCTGTTTCTAATTTTTGTAATCAAAAAATTTTTTGGTTGTTTAGATAATTTTCAAGCGTTACAAGGTCTCTATATTCGTTAAATTGTCTGTCAAATCGTAACCCATGCGGTATTATCTTATCCATAGTTTCTAAATCTTCTTTGCTTGTATATGGTGGGTACATTGTAGTGCGTATAATTAAATCACGTTTAAAGTGTTTTAATATTTCAAGTGATTCTTTCAACCTTTCACAATCACCGCCAAAGGTTTTGTATTTATCGCAGGTTGCTTTTAAATCAAGCGCTATCATATCCACTGTGTTTAGAGTAGTTTCTAAAACATTTGGGAAGTGCCCGTTAGTGTCAAGTTTAACCAGAAAGCCCATTTGTTTTATTTGAGATAAAAACTCTGCTAAGTCGTGCTGCAATGTAGGTTCTCCGCCTGTTACAACAACCGCTTCTATCTTACCAATGCGGGATTTTAAAAAAGATAATACCTCTTGTTCATTTAACGGGTTGCCTTTAAAAAACACCAATTCGGGGTTGTGGCAGTAGGGACAGCGCAGGTTGCAAAAAGGGCAAAACAGCACAGCTGCTATCTTGCCCGGATAATCAATAAAACTGACCTTTTGTAATGCGGCTATTTGCATAAGCTGTATTCTAACCTTTGTTTAAACTCTTCCTGCTTACCTTTGTTCCAATTCTGTACGGGTCTGTAGTAGCCAACAACTCTAGAGTAAACCTCTGTAGGCTCACCGCAGGTTGGGCATGTAAAATGCTCTCCTGCAATGTAGCCGTGTGTTTTACAGATTGAAAATGTAGGCGTTATTGTCATATACGGTATTGGGTAGTTTTCAAAGGCTTTTTTGATAAATGTTTTCATTGCTTTTTCATCGGGTTTTTCCTGTAAAAAGATATGAACAACTGTACCAGATGTGTATAAAACCTGCAGTGGTGTTTGGTGTTCTAAAACTTCAAAAGGATCGTCTGTGTAGTTTACAGGCAGGAATGTAGAGTTAGTGTAGTATGGTTCATTATCGCCAGATGTTATAATATCTGGGTAAAGTTGTCTGTCTTTGTATGCAAGCCTGTATGAAGTGCCTTCTGCGGGTGTAGCCTCAAGGTTGTATAGGTTGCCTGTTTCTTCTTGGTAGGCTTTTAGAGTTTCTCTTATAAACTCTAAAACTTGGATAGCAAACTCTCTGCCTGTTTGCGTTTCTATACCTTGATTCATAAAGTTTAAAAGGGATTCATGCATGCCTATTATGCCAATTGTAGAAAAGTGGTTGTTGAAATGGCCTAAGTAGCTTAAAGTATAAGGCATAAGGCCATTTTTTAAGTTTCGCTCTACAACTTTTCTTTTTATCTCAAGCGATTCTTTTGCTATATCCATTATTGATTTTAGCCTATCAAAATACTCTTGTTTTGTTTTTGATAAATAGCCAATGCGGGGTAAGTTTATCGTTACAACGCCAATTGAGCCTGTTTTGTCAGATGCTCCAAACAAACCGCCGCCTCTGTTTTTTAACTCTCTTAAATCTAGCTGAAGCCTGCAGCACATACTCCTAACATCGCCGGGGTTTAGACTGCTTGATACAAAATTCTGAAAGTAGGGTAGTCCGTATTTAGCGGTTGCTTTAAGCAGTAGGGATACATTTGGAGAGTCCCAATCAAAGTTTTTTGTGATATTGTATGTGGGTATAGGAAAAGAAAATATCCTTCCTTGTGCATCGCCTTCAAGCATTGTTTCTAAAAAAGCTTTGTTTATCATATCCATTTCTTTTTGGTAATCAGCGTATGTGGTGTCTAACACTTCACCACCTACGATTGCAGGTTTGTCTTTTAAATCGTCTGGAACAGTCCAATCAAATGTGAAGTTGATAAACGGTGCTTGAGAGCCCCACCTGCTTGGTACATTCATAGCAAATACCATCTGCTGAATGAGCTGCTTAACTTCGTCATAGCTTAAGTTATCTGATCGCACAAAAGGGGCTAAAAGCGTATCAACGGAGTTAAATGCTTGAGCACCTGCAAATTCCATCTGCATAACGCCTAAGAAATTTACCATCTGACCTGTTAGCGCAGATAAATGCTTTGCGGGCTTTGCGTTAATCTTTCCTTCTACTCCGCCAAAGCCTCTTGAGATTAAATCTAGCAAAGACCAGCCAGCACAGTAGGCTATAATGCCGTGGGATAAATCGTGTATATGGATAGCCCCGCTTGTGTGAGCGCTAGAGACTTCTTTAGGATAGATATTATTCAATACATAATTTGCAAGCACACTTCCAGCTAAATGCAAGTATAAACCGGGATAGCTGAATGTAGTGTTTGAGTTTTCTTTTATGCGCCAGTCGGTTTGTTCTACATACTCACTTACAGTTTTTTCCACATCAAAGATAGCTTTTTGTGTATCTCTTGCAATAAATCTCTTTTCTCTGTAGAGAATATAAGCTTTGGCTGTTTTTACAAAACCTGCTTTGATGAGTTCTTCTTCAACGCAGTCTTGAATGTCTTCAATGTTAATCTCTTTTTGCCCGTTAAACTTTCTTTTTAAATTGAAAAGCACATTTGTTGTTATAAAGCTTGAGTAGTCGTCTTCTTTTGTAGCTAAAAATGCTTTTTTTACAGCGTTTTCAATTTTTGTTCTATCAAATGCTGCCTTTAAGCCGTCCCTTTTGATTACTAAAATACCGCTAAAGTAACTCTCAAAGTTAATATCCACCACTTTTTTGCTTTCCATAAACCCTCCTATTTAAAAATTGTAATTGTTTCCAAATCTTTCGCGCAAAATTTTTGCAACTGCTACCATATTTTTCAAAGACGGTACAATTTCTTCATATTTTCTTGTTTTTAAACCACAATCTGGGTTAATCCAAAAAAGGTTTTTGTCAATATACAAAAATGCCCTTTCAACGATTTCTAACATTTCTCCAACAGTTGGCACACGGGGTGAATGGATATCATAAATACCAAGCCCAATAGCATTTGTGTATCTAAACTTTTCAAATGCTGAAATTATACCACCCTTACTACGCGAAGCTTCTATCGATATACAATCTGCATCCAGATCACTAATAGATTCTATTATGTCATTAAAGTCACTGTAACACATATGTGTATGTATTTGTGTGTTTTTGCTAACATCTGACACAACAAACCTAAAAATCTTGCTTGCAAATTCTAAATAATCCTTTTGTTTTGCTTTTTTTAAAGGCAATCCTTCCCTAAACGCAGGCTCATCAATTTGAATGATTTTTATATTAGCATCCTCTAAATCCTTAACTTCGTCTTTTAGCGTTTGAGCAATTTGATAAGCTATAACTTCTTTTGGAACATCTGGTCTTACAAATGACCAATTAAACATTGTAATTGGTCCTGTTAATATACCTTTAACGGGTTTTTTTGTAAGACTTTGAGCATATACAATCTCTTTTATGGTCATCTTTTCCTGTCTTTTTACATAATCATACACTATTGGGGGTCTTATTGCGCGAGAACCGTAAGAAATTACCCAACCATGTTTAGTGCACAAATAACCATCTAATTTTTGCGCAAAAAACTCAACCATATCGCTTCTTTCAAATTCACCATGTACAAGTACATCTAAGCCTAATTCTTCTTGAAGGTTAATAGCATATTTTATCTGTTCTTCTATATACGCATCATAGTCTTGCTTGCTAATTTTGCCAGCTAAATACTGAGCTCTCTTGCTTCTAAGTTCTTTTGTTTGGGGAAAACTACCTATCGTAGTGGTTGGAAATTTTGGTAAACCCAATGTTTTTATCTGCTCAAAGTACCTTTCCTGAAAAGTATGTGTCCTTTTGGGGTCTAAAGATTTAATTTTTGATAAAATTTCATCATAGTTTTGTTGTGTTTTTTCATCTTTAGTTTTGTAATCTAATTTAACATTCATCATATCTGCAAAAAGCTTTAAATATTGCAATTTTTCTTTTGCAAACAAAAGGTTTTTTGAAATGTTTAAATCAAAATTCTCCAACTCTAAACTTGTAGGCAAATGCATAAGTGGCTGAGCGTTTGATATAACAACTTCCTCTAATGATGTTTTTTTGGTAATTAAGTTCACTATTTCCATTGCATTTAATAAATCGTCCTTAAATGGGTGTCTGCCTGATATAATGCCAATTTGAATGTTTTTATCCTTTGGCAAACCAAACTTTAAAACATTGTCTATATTTTCTTTAAAAGTAAAATCAAGCCCAAATCCATTAACATTAAGATTGTGCGTAATCTCCTTAAAGTACGATAAACTCTCGTAATACGAATTAACTGTAATATTTAAATCAATATCTTTTTTTACAATTTCATATGCATCAAAAATGTCTTTCAAAAATACCTTGTCGTAATCTAACACAAAACACGGTTCATCTAAAACAACACTGTTTGCGCCATTTTCTTGCAAACTTTTTAACACGCGGTTATACTGTTTTGCAACAGATAGTATTAAATTCCTAAATTCTCTAGAATCTAATGTCTTAACCCATTTTGAGCCATCATTAATTTTTCCTAAACTAATAAAAGTAAAAGGACCTATAATTACGGGTCTTGTATAAAAACCCAATTGTTTAGCTTCAAGAAAATTTTTAAGCACAATATTGTCTTTTAAGAAAAAGGTACCGCTAAACTCAGGTACCATGTAGTGATAATTAGTATCAAACCATTTCGTCATCTCTTGAGCCTGAGCATATTTATCCCCTCTTGCAAGCGCAAAATACAAATCAAACTCATCACTAATATGCGAAAATCGCTCTGGTATACAACCAAACATTACGCTCAAATCCAACATAAAATCATAATAAGTAAAATCATTGCTTGGAATAAAATCAATTTTACTTTGCGCATAAGTATTTAAACGGTACTTTTGAATATCTTGCATCTTTAGAACTAGGTCTTTATTTGAAATCTTTCTTTCCCAAAATGATTCAAGCGCCTCTTTATACTCGCGTTTTAAACCAATCCGCGGAAAATAACTTGCCGTAGTTTTTACCATACTCACTCCTTATTATTAAATTCTTTTAGTAGTTCAATAAAGTCTTCTGCATCTGCAAATTTCTTATACACAGACGCAAACCTTACATAGCTCACCTGGTCAAGTTTTTTGAGTGCGTCCATTACAAGGTTGCCAATTTCTTTCGAGCTTATTTCGTATAATTCTTTTGCCTTTATGTAGTCTTCTATATCATTTGCAATTTTTTGTGCATCATCGTAGGTTAATGGTCGCTTGTTTATGGCTTTTACAATCCCTTTTATAACCTTTTCTTTTTCAAAAAGCTCTTTTGCACCGTTATTTTTTATCACCACAATGGGAATGTTTTCAATGCGTTCATATGTGTTAAACCTGCTACCGCATTCGTCGCATACCCTTCTGCGCTTTATCACTTTACCATCTTCTATAACACGGCTGTCTATGACCCGTGTATCAGCTGCTTTACAAAACGGACAACGCATAAAATACCCCTAGATTTTGTGTTAAATTTTTTCTAACAACAATATATTGTGTATAAAAATTTAAAAAAGTCAAGAGCTTTTATATTTTATGATTATTTTGGGATATAATGATAAAAAATAAAATTACTCTAAGTTAAAATCGCTAAGCAATTTATCAAATAATTTGTCTTTAATGTTTTGTGGCAATGGTTTAAACTCTGCAATGTCAGCTTCAGAATACAAAGTATTCCCATCTTTATCATGATATGAGATAAACTTTAAAATAAACTCAACTTGCGTTTTATTTGTATAGTCGATACGGTAGAGCATTTTTGCGCTTTGAGTTTTTTTTATTGTTTCATAATCTATTACTGCTAAGGCGTCTGTTTTTTTGTTTAATAATTCTTTTATTTCGCTTTCTAAACCCTCTTTACTAAATTTTTTTTCCAACCAGATATTTTTAATGCCTTCGCTAATTGTACCAGCTCCTTCTTTGTCTACATAGTAAGTATTTCCAACACCATCAGTATCAATCAATTCCCATTCTACAACCGGACAAATCATGACATCACCTCTTTTTTCTTTTTAAGTTAATGCCTTTTTTTGAAAAGTCAAATGACGAGTAATTTAATTTCATGCTAAATTAATTAAATTTTCTAATACTAATTAAAAAATTCCTTTAAAATAACAAATATTTGACTTATAAGATGAGCTCTTGGTATAATATTTTTACCATATACTCAAAAAAAGGGGGTACAATGAAAATTAAACGATTACTTGTAGCTAACCGTGGTGAAATTGCTATCAGAATCTTTAGGGCCGCAACAGAGTTAAATATCGAAACAATAGGCATTTACTCTTATGAAGACCGCTACTCATTACATCGCTATAAATGCGACGAATCATACCTTATTGGTGAAGGAAAAAGTCCTGTTGATGCGTATTTGTCAATAGAAGAAATTATTGATTTAGCAAAATCAAAACGCATTGACGCAATTCATCCAGGATACGGTTTTTTGAGCGAAAACCCCTTATTTGCAAAAAAATGCGAAGAGGCAGGCATTATCTTTATAGGACCTCACTCTAGCGCGATAGAAATCTTTGGCGATAAATTAAGAGCAAAGAAACTGGCTCAAAATTTATCGATACCAACCATACCTGGCAGCAAAGACTGTATTACAAATATAAACGAACTTAAAGAATTTGCAAACCAATTTGGATACCCAATACTAATAAAAGCCACAAAAGGTGGTGGTGGCAGAGGTATTAGGGTAGTAGAAAACCCAAGCGATTTAGAATCAGAATATTTAATGGCAAAATCTGAGAGTCTCAAAGCTTTCGGCAGTGATGAAATTATAGTAGAGAAGTTAGTCAAAAACCCAAAACACATAGAAGTGCAGATTTTAGGCGATAAATTTGGAAATTATATACACTTGTTTGAGAGGGATTGCTCCATCCAACGCAGACACCAAAAAGTGGTAGAAATTGCACCTTCATTAAACATACCTCAAGATATCTTGCAATCAATTTATGCAGACTCCATAAAATTTGCCAAAGAAACAAAATTATACAATGCTGCTACATTTGAGTATTTGGTAGATGAAGAAAAACAGCACTATTACTTCCTAGAAGTAAACCCAAGACTTCAGGTAGAACATACAGTAACTGAGATGATAACAGGCATTGATATTGTTCAATCTCAAATAAAAATTGCAAGTGGGCAATTACTTTTGGATTTTATAGGCACACAGGACAATATTGCAAAAAGAGGTTATGCTTTTCAGTGCCGTATTACTACAGAAGACCCTCAAAACAACTTTTTTCCAGATACAGGAAAGATTGAGGCCTATAGATCGCCAGCAGGCTATGGCATAAGGCTTGATGCAGCAAGCGCATACACAGGCGCACTAATTACACCTTTTTACGATTCACTCCTTGTTAAAATTACGGCTTTTGGCTTAACATTTGAAGAAGCTGCCAAAAAAATGCACAGAGCGCTAAGGGAATTTAGAATTCGCGGTATAAAAAATAACTTAAGGTTTTTAGAAAACCTCGTTTCAAACAAAGACTTTTTAAAAGGTGACTTTAATGTTCATTTTTTGGAAACCCACCCAGAAATATTCAATTTTGAAAAACCAAGGGATAGAATAAGTAAATTGCTGAGATTATTGGGAAACAATATAGTCAATAAGCCAAATGGTGAAGCAAAAAATGTGGTGTTTCCTGCAATTATTAAACCCAAAGTTCAAAACACTAAACTCGAAGGGTTAAGGGATATTTTACTAAGACAAGGACCAAAATCTTTTATTCAAAAAATAAAAGAATCAAATGAAGTGTTGTTTACAGATACCACATTTAGAGATGCCCACCAATCACTACTTGCAACAAGGATGCGAACGAAAGATATGCTCGAAATATCAGACTTCGTTGCAAGTAAAATGAACAATTTATTTTCTATTGAGATGTGGGGAGGCGCAACATTTGATGTTTGCTATAGATTTTTGAAGGAAGATCCATGGGAAAGGTTAGATATGTTGCGCCAAAAAATTCCAAATATACCGTTTCAAATGCTACTTAGGGGCGCAAATGCTGTAGGCTACACCAACTACCCAGACAATGTTGTCAAAGCATTTATTAAAGAAGCGGTAGATAGCGGTATAGATGTGTTTAGAATATTTGATTGTTTCAACTGGACTGACCAGATGGCTATTGCTATGGAAGAGGTAAAAAAATTAGATAGGGTATGCGAGGCTGCAATTTCTTACACAGATGATGTATTATCGCCAAAAAATAACAAATACACATTATCCTACTATGTAAATTTAGCTAAAAAATTAGAAAAAATGGGTGCCGATATCATTGCAATAAAAGATATGGCTGGACTATTAAAGCCATACGCAGCCAAAACTCTATTTAAAGCATTAACCGAAGAAGTAGGTGTTCCTTTGCATTTTCACACCCACAATACATCAGGAAACGCAGAAAGCTCCGTCTACAGCGCAATTGAGGCTGGTGTAAAAATAGTAGATGCCGCAGTGAGTTCTATGAGTGGTCTAACAAGCCAACCATCACTAAACTCCATTGTTGCTGCTCTAAAAAACACGCCACATCAGTCTAGCTTAAACCAGGAAGATTTAGACACTCTAGCCAATTATTTTGAAAAAGTCAGGCCATATTACTTTATGTTTGAAAGTGGTCTTAAATCACCTACAGCGGAAGTATATGAACACGAAATACCAGGCGGTCAGTACAGCAACTTAAAACCACAAGTCACAAGCTTAGGACTGCTTGATAAGTGGGACGATATAAAAAAAATGTACAAACAGGTCAATGATGCTTTGGGAAACCTTATTAAAGTTACACCATCTTCAAAAGTAGTGGGCGATTTAGCATTATTTTTAGTAAGAAACAATTTAACTATAGAAGATTTTAAAAACAACGCAGACAAACTATCACTGCCGCAAAGTGTTGTAGATTTCTTTAAAGGTTATTTGGGTCAACCTTACGGAGGTTTTGATAAAGAACTTCAACAAAAAGTCCTAAAAGGCGAAACACCGCTTACTGTAAGATCAGGTGAAATTTTGCCAGAATATAACTTTACTAAAGCTAAAGAAGAACTCAAAAGTATAGTTGGCTCAGATGTTGAGTTTAGAGAAGTTGTATCTTATGCTCTTTATGGTAAGGTCATTGAAGATTATTTTAACTTTAATAAAGAGTATGGGGATGTGTGGGTACTATCTACTAAGGACTTTTTCTTCCCGTTAAATATAGGCGAAGAAACAGTAATAGATCTCGAAGAAGGAAAAACCATTTTTGTAAAACTAATAGCTATTGGCGAGGCAGATTCTAAAGGCCAAAGAACGCTTACATTTGAAGTAAACGGAGAATCTAGGTTTGTTACAGTAAAAGACTTAAGTCTGCAAGCATCCTTAAAACAAAATCTCAAAGGCGATAAATCAAACCCAAGCCACATAATTGCAACAATGCCTGGGAAAATCTCAAAGATATTTGTAAAAGAAGGTGATTTTGTGAATAAAAACCAGCCTGTATGCATTACAGAAGCTATGAAAATGGAAACAAAAATCGTGAGCCTAAAAGAAGGAAAAGTAAAAAATATACTGCTAAAAGAAGGTGATTCAATAGAAGAACAAGATTTAATTATTGAGTTAGAATAAATTAATAATATATCATTTCTGTGTAAGTTATAAGTAACATCACAATAGTATTAGTATATATTATGGTGGTGTTATGAGCATTAACGAACAACTCTTTTTAGCAATTAACAATTTATCGTTGTTAAATATCGGTATTTTAAATGCATTTTGCATATTTGTTGCGCTTTATTCACCTTATCTGTACGCAACTTTACTGGTAGCTGTTTATCTTTTAAATCACAAAAAACAAGCGTTAAATGCGTTTTATATTGCATTAATTGGCCTGTTTATAAATTATACAATAGGGCTTTTTTATTACCATCCAAGACCCTTCGTTGAAGGTCTTGGCAATCTTTTAATCCAGCACGCAAAAGATTCCTCTTTTCCCAGCGATCATGCAACGCTTGCGTTTGCAGTATCGTTTGGCTTTTGGTACTCAAAAGAAAAACTACTATCAATAGCAAGTTTTGTTTTTGCTTTAATCACAGGTTTTGCAAGGGTTTTTGTGGGCGTGCATTTCCCATTTGATATTATTGGCTCTTTCTTTGTGGAAATTGTGGCTTTGGTTTTATTTAATGCTTTTTGGACTTATTTTGAAGTATTAAGTAGATTTTTAATTAAACTACAAGTTAAAATATTTATGGCACTTGTGCTAAAGGTATGATAAAAGAATATACGCAAAAAAACTACATTGCCCGTATAAGTTACTTATTAGAGCACCTACGATTGATTTTTGGAAAAATTCTTTTATTCTTAAATCACAAATTCAATGCCGCTAATTTGTTTGCTAACTTTACTTCCTACTTAACAGATATCTACCCAAATGGGGGACGCAACTTTGTTAATGCGGCAGTTAAATATCTTTTTGCGAATAGCATTTTGTTAAATATGCAACTAAAAAAATATCAACACATAAGCCAAAAATCTCCATTAAACAAAGTGTTAATTATTTCTGATTTAAATATTGGTGATGCAGTCAATATCCAAACAGCTGCGCTTTTTTTAAAAAATATTGGCGCAAATCACATAGACTATGCAATCAATAAAACAGCTTATCCACTTATAAAACATAACCCAAATATTAAAAATGTCTTTGCTATATTCAGTAGGGCAAATTTTGTAAGCGCAGACGAAATAAATTACCTAAATAACACTATAAACCAAAATAATTATGATTTAATCTTAAATTTTTGCCCTTTTTTAAACAAACAGTCTATAAAAGGTAAAAATTTTATAAATTATATTGGCCTTTCTGTATATGTAGCAAATACCTATTTTAACCAAAACACAATAGCACACATTACATATACTATTTACAACTATCTAAACAAAATATTTAACACTAATATAGCTTTTCAAAAAAACTACCTATATTTATCATCGTATTCTGTTCAAGAAGCAAAAAAAATACACGACAAAATACCCAAAAACCATAAAACAATTTTTTTTAATATAGATGCAACATCTATATATACGCTTGTGCCTATTGAGTTGCAACTTCGTATATTAGAGCAATTAAGCGACCTTAAAAATGTTTCTATTATCTTGGGTGCTTCATTTTCTCAAAAAAATCTGCAAGAAGAAATCTACAATTTGCTCAAAAATAAAGAACATATTATATTACTCAATAAAACGCTGCCTATAGATACCTTTGCAGCCTTGATAGATTTTTGTGAATGTTTTGTTAGCTCAGACACTGGCGGCTTACACATAGCTTCATCGTATAAATTGGATGAATCTTATAGCCCATTAAGAAACAAAACGGCCATTTTTTCTATCTTTGGTGCAACTCCTGCTAGAATTTATGCATATGACTCACAAAAAAATAATTTTTTAAAATCATCACAAAATACTCTCTCAAAGGTATATATCTCTAATAGTCCGTGCAAAAATATCACTTGCATAAACAAAGCAGCAAAAAAATGTAAAAATGTGCGCTGTTTTAATGGTATAAATTATGAAGATATCATTTCGGATATAAAAACATATTTGGGTTTAAATGCATGATTTAAAATTCATATTATCCTTGATTGTCATATATATAATGGGATATTTTACTGCTATACCCGTTGGGGCTACGCAAATAGAGATTGCCAAACGCTCATTTTCTAACCTAACAAGAGCTGCTTTGATGATTGTGCTTGGCTCTGCTATGTCTGATACGATGTATGGTTTTATAGCTTTTTTTGGTATAGCGCCTTTTTTGAAAAGTAAACTTGTGATGTCAATTTTTTGGCTTGGTGCAAGTGCAATTTTATTTATACTTGGCATATACACACTGGTAAACTATAAAAAAACATTTTCTGTTTCGGCTCAAAGCGATATAATTAAAAACTTAAAAGTTTCTTTTGTTACGGGTTTCTCTTTGGCTGTTACAAACCCAATGATGATTTTTTGGTGGCTTGCAGTATATCAAATACAAAAAGATGTAGGACTCATTGTAAATTTTGATACAACAGAAAAAGTATTTTTTTTGCTTGCAGGCGGTTTAGGTATTGCTAGCTACCTAATAACATTAACTTTCATACTAAAATGGGCTAAAAAATTTTTGTCTGAAAAAATTGAAAAGCGAATTAATATTGGTTTAGGTATCGCTTTGCTTGTTTTTGGCCTGTATTTTTTAGTTAGATCACTTCGTGTTTTGATTTAAAACACAAGTTAACATAATCCTTTTATTAAACTACAAAAACTAAAAAGCAAGTAGGGGGCTTAAAAGCCCCCTAAAAAGACTATTTTCAAGTCTTAAACTTCCCAACAACGCTTAACAAACCATCAGATACTGTCTTTAGGTTTTGGGCATTAGCTGAGATAGTCTCTACTGCCTTTGCATTTTCTTCTTGAGCTTTGCTGATTTCTTTTACCTGCATCTCAAGCTCTGAGACTGTAGAAGAAAGCTCTTGTGTAGCTGCAGACAAAGAGTTTACCTGGTCAGAA
>Ga0080003_1000625_pt1 | contig 22260 bp, 30 predicted proteins | sample JossMetagenome_FD_69206 | JGI IMG/M metagenome (GOLD analysis project Ga0080003, IMG submission 69206) | Hot spring microbial communities from Joseph's Coat, Yellowstone National Park, USA - JC2_E (SPADES assembly) (version 2) | ecosystem: Environmental > Aquatic > Thermal springs > Hot (42-90C)...
CAACATTTCTAACTCAGTCTATTGCCACATGCATCTTTATCCACCCGTTCCTCTTCATATTCCACTTGGAAGACAACCAGTCTCCCCTATCTGGGATCTTGAAGCCTGATGAGTCTATTATAACAGTCATTCCTTCCTTTGAACTCCTGTTTATCTCATCCATGATGCCGTAGACAGGAATACTTGTGATTCTATGGAATATGAAAACATAACTTAATGGACGGAACTTCCCAGTGAGTTCAGAGAGCTTCCTCACAAATGATTCAAGCTCCCTGAAAGGTATTGCAAAGAGACCTTATTTTTGAAAGGAAGAGGAAGAACTCCTCTGGATACCCATAGGGCCTTCCCACTTTCCCTTCATTCTCCCTCTCAAGATCATTCTTCCATGTATTCAAAAAGGATGTAAACATGAGCACATTAATCCTTTGAACGAGGGAGGGGTTGTACTTTCTCCAAATCATTTTATCTTTCCTTTCTATGCAATCACGGAGGTGTTTGTCATAGATCATCAAATACCTCTACTAAAGTTCCGGCTTAATGTTTTCTGACCGATTAACAATTGCTTAACACACTAATATTAAGAGCAATGTACAAATATATAACGAAATTATCGAAGTCATGAAATTAAAATTTAATGATAAAGAACTTGAATTTATTAGGGCAAATGAATCTCATGCTGAAAAATTCTATGATTATATTCTAACTTTAGAAGGCGATAATGAAAATTTCATTGTAAATAGGTATGTAAACATAAACTTGGGCAATATAAGAAACATAAAATGGGAAGAGAATCCTATGTTCCTGGCATTATATAACGAGGAAGTGTTGGGTTCAGTTCAATTAGTGATTGGAAAGTATTTTGGACCAAATCGGCAAGCTCATGTAGGGGAGATTTCATATTCCATATCGAGAGAGTTTAGAGGTAGTGGACTTATATATTTGCTAATATATTTTGCAATAAAAAGTACAAAAGTAACAATTTTAACGGCATGGGTGGATACTAGAAATGTTAAATCACAGAAATTGCTTGAACGCATCGGTTTTAAAAGATTAGGAGTAATACCCAATTTCATGTTTTCTCCAAAAGAAGGCTTATACGCTGATATGATTCTATATTTCGGCAATTTGGATATTGTAATAGATAAAACAAGGGAGGGTGCTGTCAGACACGGTTTAATAGAAAAAGAATCATTGGACTGAATTTCAATTAAGTGAATTTTTCCAAAATTACTAACTCTTTTAGATTAATAATTGCTTAACACACTAATAGTAAGGGAAATATTTTTATCAACATAAGGTTCGCAGTATATTCATTTTCAATCAGGATTTTTATGGTGGCGACTACTCCTCTCTAAAGATCGAAGTTTTACTGCTTCCCTCAAGCTCCTAACTTTTCAATAATAATCCAATATTTGCTCTGGAAAAAATGGAATAGCGGTAAATACCTCTTCTTTATTATGGTAATATGAGAGAAATTATTGAAGTTGATGGTCTTCCAAAGGCCGGGCCATATTCCCTTGCTGTAAGATATGAAAATATTGTTTTCCTGTCCGGACAAACTGGCGATGGTAGTGTATTTGCTGAACAATTCAAAAATGCTATGAATAAGGTCTCTAAAATTCTTTCAGAAGCTGGGAGCGGACTTGAAAATGTTCTTAAAGTTACCGTATACCTAGCAAATAGTTCTAACTTCTCTGAAATGAATTCCCTATATGGTGAATATTTTAAATCCAACTTTCCGGCTAGAACAACCGTCATTGTTTCTTTCCCCAATAATAAAATAATGGTAGAAATAGATGTAATAGCTTACATTGAAAGAAAATGAGTTATGTTGCTTCGCATCAAAGTAAAGATGGGGAATAAACCCATCGAAGAGAAGGATGGATACTTAATTGTGTACACCAGTGAACCCAGAGAGGGGAACAGAGCCAATATAGATTTAATCAAGCAACTGTCCAGATACTATAATAAGAATTTCAGAGATGTAAGAATAATAAGGGGGGAGAAATCAAGGAATAAAACAATAGAGATTCTTTGAATATTCATTTCTCAAAGACCATTATATATTCGTGCTTGAATACGTAATAACCCCCTACTAGCGCCCTGTATCTCCAGAGATTGTCCTGTCCTTTTTTGCTCCTGGTAAAATCAAAATTTTTTACTACAATACTTTTCAATCTAAAACCTGACTTAAGAAAAGCTTCCATGGTTTTGAAACCCAAAGGAAAGAGTTCGCCTCTCTCGTACTTGTCGCCTATTACAAGAGCAGCATATCCATTTTTTTTCAGGATAGAGAATAAAATTGAAGATAATCTTTCCATCTTGAACAAAAATTCCCCTGTTGTAGGTACGTTAGACAGGTCTTCCTCATTATCAGAAAATTTTATAATATCATGGTATGGTGGATGAACAATAGCGAGATCGAATTCCTTTATCCCCAGCCTTTCCATAATGGATTTATAATCCATATTCAAAGAATTCCCGTTTATTATTTCGCTATGGAATTCTAAAGTGTTAATATTCTTTGCAATATAATCTATAGATCTCTTCACTACTTCATTATTAATTTCAATTCCAACCGCGTTTCTCTTAAGTCGCATTGCTTCTATTAGAGTGGTGCCGCTCCCAGCGAATGGGTCAAGAACCCAGTCACCTTGTCTTGAATAACGTAGCATAATTTGCCTCGGTATTTGAGGGATGAAATTACCCCAATACCATCCAAGATGTCCTCCTCCCCTTTCCCTCTTAGGAAATATCCAGAGACTGTCAGTAATGATCTCATTATAATCCTGCCATCTGTTAAGGTTTATATCGTTTACACCATTCGTTTTAACTTCACTGATTGATTTTCTTGCCGACCTGAGGTAGTATCTCTTTCTTTCATATGTTTTGGAAGATTCTATCTTATCTATTATATTTCTTAAATGTTCTAAGTGGTTATTATATTCACTATATCCATTATTTGATTCATTCTGTAAATCAGACTGAATATAATTTTTCAGGAATGCAATTTTCTGGTTAAAATGCTCATCATCAGAATCTAGAATTGAATTTATCAAATCTATAAGATTTGAATTTTTTCTGATAATTTTTTTCTCCACGATAGTTTATAACAGATTAATTAAAAAATTATCCTAATTAGAATTCATTCTGAGATTAAGGGAAATATTTTCTAGGAGTTTTATATGTTCATTCAATGGAACGACCAAGCTGGGATGAATATTTTATGAGAATGGCTTTTATGGCCGCTACAAGATCTACCTGCACAAGGAGGAAAGTGGGGGCCATAATTGTTAAAGATAGAAGAATAATATCAACAGGCTATAATGGTCCGCCAACTGGATCCCTTCATTGCGACCAGACTGGATGTCTTCGTGAACAGCTCCAGATACCTTCCGGGGAAAGACACGAACTTTGTAGGGGTCTGCACGCTGAACAGAATGCTATAATACAGGCAGCATCAAATGGTACAGCCATTTCAGGAGGCATTATATACGTCACAACTCATCCATGTGTGGTATGCAGTAAAATGTTGATCAACGCTGGAATAAAGGAAATAATTTTCGCTGAAGGTTATCCAGATGAATTATCAGAATTGATGCTAATAGAGAGCAATATGAAAACAAGAAAATATGATGTATCTGAGAATTTCAAGAACCTGCTTTTCGATGGAAATTTTGACCTGATAAGAGAGGGGGAGGATTGAGACATTTCAAAATTTTCATTAACAAAGTAGTATTTTTGAATTTATGAAAGCTACAGAGAAATTTGTTAATATAGATGGGAAGAAAGTTCATTTCTATGAAAGCAAAATAGAAAATGCTAAGGATACGCTTATACTTCTTCACGGTAAGTCCTTTAAGGCTGAAACATGGATATCAATAAACGCAGATTCCAGAATTAATGATATGGGAGTAAATTTTATTGCAGTTGATTACCCAGGATGGGGGCTTTCTGAAGAAAACAATAAATTCTGGCCGCCAACAGATAAATATGAAAATGCCTTTTTATTCATAGAAAAATTTTCAAATGAACTTAATCTTTTGAAATTTTCCTTGCTCGGTGCATCATTTTCCGGCCCTTTCATAGTCGCTTACGCTTATAGGAATCCTATCAGGGTAAATAAACTCCTTTTTATAGGAACAGTATGGTCGGATGATTTATCGGAATATGTGAAAAAAATTGATAAACCCTCGCTCATCATCTATGGCTCCAACGATTCCGTTATACCCTCTGAAGCATCACATAAATACAGGGACTCGTTGAAAAATAATAAATTTTATATCGTCAGCGGAGCAAGGCATGCCCTATACTTGGATAAACCTGATGAATTTTTCAAACTTGTTGGAGAATTTCTCTAAATTTAAAAAATTATAATTTTTTTAATAAAGATCAAAATGTATCTATCTTATCCTTAATCTGAAGGTAAGCTTCCTCTATCCTCTTGATTTGCTGTTCACTAAGTCTCCATCCTGCTGACTGGAGATTTATGGTTGCCTGATCTCTGTTTTTAGCTCCCGGGATTGGGATAACATTTTCATGGGCTATTAGCCAGTTAAGCGCTATCTGTACAACAGAATGCCCTGTTTCATAAGAAATTTCCCTGAGTATATTGAGAAGAGGTGTAACTACGTGAATGTTATCTTCACTGAATAGCTTATTTGATTTCCTAACATCCGATGTATCAAAATTGGCATGATCATATTTTGATGTTAGCAAACCTTGAGCCAGAGGAGAATAGGCTATTACCCCTATATTCTCTTTAGTCAAGTAAGGAAGCATCTCATCCTCAATCTCCCTCTGTACTATATTATAACGCACTTGATTCGATATAATATCCATATTTGAGAGATATGATCTTGCCTCCTCAATCTGACATATGCTAAAATTTGAAAGGCCTATATACCTGATTTTTCCGTTATTGGCCAATTTTTCAAGGGTTTTCATTGTATCCCTGAGAGGAGTGTAAATATCAGGCCAGTGAATCTGGTAAAGATCAACATAATTTGTGTTCAATCTCTTCAAACTTCCCTCCAGTGCTTTTACCACATAATCTGGTTTTAAGTGGGCTCCTGAGACTTTTGTTGCTATAACTATATCATCCCTGTAATCCTTGACGACTTCCCCAATTAATTTTTCAGAATGTCCATCACCATAAACTTCAGCGGTATCTATAAAATTTATACCGAGCTCTATAGATGTTGTAAGTGCATTTTTTACATCATTATCAGATATTTTCCCCCATCCTTTCGCTCCGGCCTGCCATGCCCCCAGACCGATTGCGGAGACTTTTAGATCGGATTTCCCTATAGTTTTATATTCCATAACGTTAAAGAATACCTTTTATAATTATTTTTTCTATTCAAATAGAACATGAAGATAGTTAGGGATCAATATGTATTTTCTCAGGACTTCATTCCGGAAAGGATTATGCTCAGGGATGATGAGATAAATAAGCTTAATTATCTTCTATTTGGTAACAATATTTCAGCTACGGTAGTCCTGAAGGGTAATCCTGGAACAGGAAAAACACTGATTGCGAAATATCTGATGAAATCAATCCCCTCCTACGAATCCAGATACATAAATTGCTATACTTTACAGAATGAAAAGAGTATAATTGCAGAAATAGTGGGTAGGACGGAGATGAAGGCGGATATCCTCAACACTAACATTGATAAAGCCTTAAAAATGATGCTTTCAGCATTCAAAACTGAAAAAAATTTTATAATACTCGATGAAGCACATTCCTTAAGAAAGAGAGATAATTCCTTTTTATATTATCTATCGAGGAGCCAGGAACTTGGCGGCCCTCCCATAAAACTCCTCCTTGTGACAATAGAAGATCCAGAAATATTTCTTGACAGGAGCATACTTTCAGGGATTGGAAAATTCAACAGGATAACACTCAAGGAATACAGTGCTGAAGAACTCTATCAGATTATTATAGATAGAGCAAATGCAGCATTTTATGAAGGAACGTACGAGAATGATGCAATCAAAACGGTTGCAGAATTATCGGAGGAAAATGGAAGTGCAAGGATAGCAATTGAACTTTTAAACAATTCCGTTCTTTTGGCAGAAAGTATGGGTGAAATTCTTACATCAGAGATAGTTCTGAAGGCTTTTCGTGAGTTCTCCCCACCGATAGATGAATCATCCCTGATGAGCCTTGATTTATCCGAACTCAAAATACTTGATAACCTGATAACATTGAGTGCAGAATCAAGATTCAGGGTAGCCGATGTAAGAGCGGCAATGCATGAAGATAAAGACTCCAGAGTTTACAAGTTTCTTTCCCGTCTGGAAGATATAGGCTTGGTAAAAAAAAGCAAACTGAGTGCAGGATATAAAAAGGGAGTACAGAATGAGTACGTATTCAAGATTCCTCAGGAAATATTGGAACAGAAGATTAAAATGATGCGGTATAACACAAAAATTTAAGTTATACGTTGCCATTGCAAAAAGCTTAAATATTGTCATATCAATGTCTTAATTATGTCAGACAATTTTAAAATAATAGGTATAGGAGGTGCAGGCATCAATAGCATACCACCTTCGTTTTCGGATAAGTCATTCAAGATCAGTTCTGAAAATTTTCATGGATTTCCAGCACTGAAAACAGATCTTATGAATCTTAACAGAACTGAGAGGACCCTGATCATTTCATCACCGGCGGGTTTATTTTCTTCTTATGTCCTACCAGAAATACTCAGAACATTGAATGAGAGGGGTGAAACATTGATTTTCCTCTCAATAGAACCTTTCAGCAGTGAATCTAAGGAGAGAAGGGCCAGGGCAAACGAAACCTTAAGGAATATAAAGAAATACTTGAAAACTCTTGTAAGGATAGAGAATGATAACTTCGTTTCATCTATGGAGAATTCAAGTTGGGCAGAATTGCTAGATAAGGTCAACTCCCACATTTCAACCCTTGTGGAAGGACTCATAAGAATGGATTATGGAATACCTGAGACACGCGAAATCGGGCTATATCATTCTGAGGGCGTTACTGTAGAAGAACTGGAGAAGAATTTAATTTTCAGCAATTCTAAACCCTCGGAAGGAATGATTGGAACCGCCGATGTAAGAAATCTTGACGATCTCAAAAGAATCAGGGATAATCTGCCAGTGGAAATATTGTCTTACAGAGTGTCAAATAAACTTTCTATCTCAGGCGTTTTGCTTTATTCCCATGCGAATAGCATTTACAGTCGAGTGAGCCCATCAGAACACGGAATTCGTATTCATTGATAAGAGCTCGAGACATCAGCCTTCTGAACATCAGCGTAGTTTTTGGAATCCTGTGTCCAGGATACCCATTTTTTTCAAGATTTTCCCTGAATTTATCAACGAGAAGATCCATCTTTTTTCTGTCTATAACTTCCTTCTTTCCGGTATTTTTAACATTTTTCACACTATAAAGTATGATTGCAGCAGCGTGGGAAATGTTCATAATAGGATATTCTTCGGAAGCCTGTATATGCACGAAATAGTCACATTTAGATAGTTCTTCATTTGTCAGTCCTATATCCTCTCTCCCAAAAACTATCCCTATGGTTCCCTTAACTTTAGAGACTTTTCTTGCAAATTCCTCCGGTTCCATGTGATTTCTTACAACACCCTTTATAGAATCCGTCTTTACTCCTGATGTTCCAACAACATATTTCAGTCCTTCAGTTGCTTCATTCAGGTCATTTACAAAAACGGCATTTTTAAGTATCTCCTGTCCTTTCATTGCTCTAAAAATATCCTCGCTGGGAATCCTTGTTGTATGCGTAACATAGAGTTCACTGAATCCAAAATTCTTCATGATTCTTGCAAGTGATCCGAGATTTCCTGGATTCTTAGGTTCTACAAATATTACTCTGAAGTCTGGCACAATGCTAAATTATTCATTAGATAAACCTTTTTATGTTGTCTTTATTTTGGCGTTCAATGGATATTGAAGAGTATCTTTTTTCATTATCAAGATTCGGAGTTAAGCTTGGACTGGAACCTACAAGAGAGTTTGCTTCCATCCTAGGCAATCCTCAGGATTCCTTCAAGAGTGTTCATATTACGGGATCAAATGGTAAGGGGTCGACTTCTACTTTCATTTACAGGATTTTGAAAAATAAATTCAGGACGGGCTTATATACATCTCCGCACCTTAGAAATTTCACTGAAAGAATAATTATCGATGATGGAGAAATTGACTGGGGTTATATCAGAAATTTTATAAACTCCCACGATACAAGGATAAATATCAGGGGAAATGATGTCCAGCTAACTTTCTTTGAATATACCACATGCATGGCCTTTCAATATTTCAAGGACAATGATGTGGAATATGCATCTGTTGAGGTAGGACTCGGTGGCAGACTTGATTCAACTAATATAATAACCCCGGAATTATCGGTAATAACCAGCATATCACTTGAACATGCTGATAAATTGGGGGGGAACATTGAAGATATTGCAAAAGAAAAGGCCGGAATCATAAAAAAAGGTAGACCAGTAATAGTCGGAATAATGCCAGAAACTCCAAAGAAAGTTATCAAGAAAATAGCAGAATCTAGAAATTCAAAGGTTTACGATCTTGAAAATTATTCAATAAAAAATGTTAATTTTACACTGGATGGGACAAGTTATAATTTCAAGGGAGATAAAGGAAATTATGATGTGAAATTGAAATCACTCGGGAAACACCAGGTTACCAACTCTGCAATGGCTCTTCTTGCTTATGAAAATCTGAATGTTCCAATAACCATAGATGAAGCTTTAAAATCCCTAGCAGAAAAGGATATTCCCGGAAGATTTGAAATCAGGAGGCGAGATCCTCTATTAATCCTAGATGGAGCCCATAATTCAGAGGCAATGAGAAATCTTACTGAAAATATACGCCTTTACGGAATAAAAAATCCACTTGTTGTACTTGGTATCCTTAGAGATAAGAATAGCTATAACATACTGCAGAATTTATCTGAAATCACTGATCATGTTGTAGTTACCGAGCCTAATGAGAAAGAAAGGAAGAAATATTCCGAAGAATTGAAAAATGAAGCATCGCTATTTTTCAAAGATATTACTGTTTTATCTAATCCTGAAGATGCGGTAGATTATGCAATCAGATCTGGCCAATCATCGGTTATAACAGGTTCTCTTTATCTCGTGGGAGAGGCTGAAAAAATACTAGATAGGAAGTTGCCATGAATCCATTTCCACTGGAATATGAGGGCAATATATCGGATAACGTTTGTACAATCATGCTATCTTATAATTATATTCCACTCGAAATGGAGGGGGCTTAAATGTACGGATCCCTATAAACGTTTTGGTAAAATACCTGATAAGAAACTGTTTTAATTAAGAGAGGTTTAGATTTATGTTAATGATGCAGAAAGAAGTACACAATCTGTTCGAAAAATTCCAGGTCAGTTCAAATATAATTAAAGGAGAGAGGCAGGCCTTAGATCCAGGATTTATTCCAGATAGGCTACCACATAGAGAGAAGGAAGCTGAACAGATTGCGGGAATCCTAGCTCCAGCCCTAGATGGAAAGAGACCCTCCAATATAATAATATTCGGAAAGCCTGGTGTTGGAAAAACAAGCGTGGTTCGATTCGTTGAGAGGGAGGCTTCCAGGATAATAGATACAAGATTCAATCTTAAAATGAAGATAGTTGATATAAACTGCGGTGTTGTAGACAGTTCATATGGTGTTCTCCTTTCAATCGGGAATGCACTGCTTGGAGATTGGGAGGATAAACTACCATTTACTGGATGGCCTCTGGATAAACTTTTCAACGTGGTTAATGAGAGGATAACTAATTTTGGAGGTATTGTCATAGTTGTGATGGATGAAATTGACAGGCTTGTCAGGAAGAGTGGGGATTCTGTTATATACCAGCTACTGAGAATAAATGAGACATCATCCAAGGGTAAGATTTCAATTGTCGGGATAAGCAATGACCTTAGGTTCACTGATTATCTTGATCCAAGGGTTAAGAGTAGATTGATTGAGGAAACTATAGTGTTTCACCCTTATAATGCAACACAAATCTATGATATATTAAGGGATCGTTCACTATTCTCTGGAATACTTGAATCAATTGAAGATTCATCAATAAGGCTCTGTGCAGCAATTGCTGCTCAGGACCAGGGAGATGCAAGGCGGGCCATAGACCTTCTTAGGATCTCTGTTGAAATTGCAGAGATGAAGCAGTTCAGCAAGATCACAGATGATATTATTTACGAAGCCAAACAGAAGCTTGAAAGAGACATAGTGAGTGAAACTATTTCAACACTACCTCTCCACAGTAAATTAACTCTTTTATCTGCCGTTCTGATGGACGACATAAAGAAGGGGAGCAAGACCACTATGGGAGAAGTCTATGATCTTTATTCTAAAGCAGCCCAGAGAATTGGAGTATCTAGTCTCACTCCCAGAAGGATTGCAGATATTGTCGGAGAGCTGTCTAACCTCGGAATACTTGAATCGCAGGTTCAAAGCTTCGGCAGATATGGAAGGACGACTATGATTTCTGTAAATTATGATCCTGGAAGAATAAAGGAAATACTCATGAATGATGAGATGATAGGTATTCTGCAAGATGTAAAGCCATCGCAGAAATCGCTTACTGAATCTTAAATTTATATTCTTATAAACGATAGGGGAGGGTGCATATCAAAGCTGTTCTTATTGTTGGAATGCCAGGATCCGGAAAGGATGAGTTCGCTTCTGTAGCAAGGGATCTTGGTATTCAGGTCATAAACATGGGGGACATAGTCAGAGAATTTACATCCAGGATGGGGTATAATATTTCTGAAAGCGGGATTGTTGCATCCCGTGAAAGAGAAATTAATGGAAAAGATATCTGGGCTGTAAGAACAATGGAAAGGATATCGGGTAGCCTCGTGGTTATAGAAGGAATACGAAATATGGAAGAAATAGAAAGATTTAAAAAAGATTTGAGCGTTGGTCTTGTTGTAGGAATAAGTTCAGGAAGGGGTAAAAGATTTGAACGCCTTCTAAAGAGGGGAAGGGGTGATGACCCAAAAAATCTCGAAGAGTTCGAGAAAAGGGAGAATAGAGAACTTTCGTGGGGGATCGGTCAGGTCCTTGCTACCGCTGACGCCTATATATGTAATGATGGCCCCATAGAGGAATTCAGATCAAAGGTGAGCGAATTCCTCAGGGAGCACATAAATCGATAAAATTTCTGAATATATTAATACCATATTGAGTATGTTCGACCTCAGGATGGAATTGAAGGGCATATCTCTTCAGATTTTCACTGAAAAAATATTGAATTTTGCAGGTTTCTGATGATGCACCTAGCTCGAAATGTGTCGGTACTTCTTTTACCTCATCATTGTGGCTTTCCCAAGCATAGAATTCATCAGGAAGACCTTTAAGGAGTGATCCCTCCTTGCTTACGGATATTCTTACCTGCCCGAATTCAGGATGTTCTGCTGGCCCGACCTTCGCACCATAAAACATGCCCATGAATTGAGCTCCGGCACATATTCCGAGTATGGGTATGCTCATTTTTGCGAGATACTGTGCAGTGTTACCTAACTTAAAGGTTTCATAAGCTATAGATGCTGCACCACCTGACAGAACAAGGCCATCCGCGTCAAGAAGCTCCTCGATCTCAGAATCGTTTCTTTTTATTTCTGCGTTCACACCAAGGTCCCTCAGCACCCTCCATTCCCTATGAGTCCACTGTCCTCCGTTATCTAAAACGTATATCTTCATGCTGATCTCTCATGGCTCATTCCATTTTTTGTAGTAAGAATTTCTACAAATTCATTCAGATGCTCTGCCAGTATCGGATTATCTGTAAAACCGCAGGCAGATAAATCTGGAGCTGCTATTATTGCCTTTGAACCATCCGCAACCAGGTCAGTGGCTATGAGACTATTGTTTCTGTAAATTCTTGTTCCAGGAGGTGCCCTCTGATTGTCAGGCGCTACTATATTTACAGTGACATTTCTGGATAAAGCTGATTCTATCTCCTTGCCTAGTTCCTGTCTAATTTCCCGCAGTTTTGGTGTAGAAATTGTAGCATATTTCTCGGCTGAATTCAGGACCTCTTTCATCTTTTCTATTACCCTCTCCTTTCCATATATTGTAAAAATAAGCTGTGGTTCTCCCTTTTCTGTAAGAATATCACTCAGCTCCGTCAACTTTTCGAAAAGTACATCCACATTCTCTGAAAACATTTTCCTTACTTCATATATATTCCTGGCCTTGAAAACCTTAGGCCTTCCCTCCATTGATGTTATCAGACCCCTTTCTTCAAGCTTTTCCAGAATCTTATACGTGGATGTTCTCGGGATTTTAGCCGTCATTGCTATATTGTCAGGTGTACTTGTCCCAAGCATCACCAGTGCTAGAAATGCCCTTAATTCATATTCTGTCATAGCGAATTTTTCAAAATATTTTGAAATATCCGCCAACTCTTTTTCAAAATCTTCCATAACATAGTATAAACAAGCCTTTAATATTTTTTTTCACTACAAGAATAATGAAATGTTCATTTTGCGATAAGGATGCAGTTGCCTATATAAGATATAACGGTACGCATCTATGTAAGGATCATTTTAACAGATTCTTTGAAAAGAGAGTAAGACTCGAATTCAGGGAGGAAATAATGATCAAAAGACCTGTATCACTTGGAGTAGCTGTATCGGGTGGAAAGGATAGTTCTGTAGCTCTATATGAAACACATAAAATTTTTGGAAAGAGGAGAGATGTTAAAATAATTGCAATCACCATAGACGAAGGTATAAATTCTTATAGACCTAAGACACTGATTTCTGCAATCAATCTTGCAAATAAACTCGGAGTGGAACACCATATTGTTAAACTGGAAGAAAGATACGGGATCACCATGGATTCTGTAGCTCAGGAAGGGAAACTTTCCCCCTGCAGTTACTGCGGTGTCTTCAGGAGAAGACTGTTGAATGATATTTCATTGAATATGAAGATAGACTACCTGATAACCGGCCTGAACCTTGATGACACTGCACAGTCAATAATAATGAACTTTGCCAGAGGTGATATAGAAAGGCTTGGTAGGATGGGACCACATTTCAGGATAAAGGAGGGATTGATTCCAAGGCTACAACCTCTGAGAAGAATACCGGAAAAGGAAATATTGCTATTTGCTATATTGAATGGCATAGATTTTTCACATGATGTCTGTCCTTATGCTGATTCTGCAATAAGAAATGAGTTCAGGGAATCAATAGACAAATGGGAAGAAAGAACACCGGGTACAAAATTTGCAATACTAAATTCCTATGATAAAATAAGAGAAATACTGGATACAAATATCACAGATGATATTCATGTCAACAGATGCAGGATATGCGGAGCTCCCTCTGCAGGTGATATTTGCAAGAGCTGTGCTATGGAGATGGAGTTGAAAAGATGAATCTTTATCCTGGAATTATAACATTCATGATTTCAATTGCCTTTTTTTATCTCTTGAGATATACAGGCAACAGAAGGGTTATTCTTTCCTCCAAAATAATTGAAAGGAATCTTAAGGTCACAAATATGGAAGGATGCTTCACAGGTTCCGTTGTTTATCTTATAACAATACTTGTCCTCATAATAGGGCCTGTCTCGTACGATATATTCAAAGTCACTCAAATGGAATACATCATCCTGAATTTCATCGCCGGACTGATTTTTGTTTACCTCTATTCACCTTTTGCACCTATTACTGGATTCGCAACAATGACCATTTATGAAAGAAGTGGAACACAATATTGCATGGTGGGTGAAATTCTTGGAAGGAAGTATAGGGTTACAAGTATATCCAGAGAAAATGGCATTGAAGTAACATTCAAAAGGGGGAGGGGAGAGTGCAGACTGTTCAGCTCTGCGCTCCATCATGATTAATGGCCATTAATTTCGAAAAAATGTTGAGAGCTAATGACATATACTTTTCATCCATTATATAAGTAATATCGTTATAGAATGAAGCTACCTGATAAACATTTATTCCATTTACAGCTATTATGGAAGAAACATATGCTACATAGCCCCTTAGATTTTCTATTTCCAGTGGCGATACTATTACAAGCTCCCCCAGATTGTCCCTCTGAGAAATTATTTCATGATCTTGAAATTTGGTTATTATTTCATCAACGTTGTTCTTGTCGGTTATTATTACTATTCCCTGGTTTCCCTGAACAATCCTGATTCTTCCACCCCTTTCATATATGTCTCTGTAAGCTTCCGACATCTTGATGAAGTTGGAAGGAGAATTCCTTATGGTGACATTGCTTATAGAATAATATGCTTCAATTCTCGATTTAAGCAATGCTTTTTTATATTCAGACTCAAGGGAAGGATTAGATTCTGGATACCTCTTAAGTGCTGCAAGTACCGCATTGAATTTTTGCGTATTCAGTTCTTTCATTACAACCCTTGCGAGGGATGAATAATTTACAATTCCTCCCTGTAGTGCATTAAGTGTGCATGGATTTGAAGAAAGATACTCACTAACCCTTTTGCTGATTCTTTCCATATTATATTGATATTTAACTTGGATAAAATAATTGATATTCCTGAAAGTATTCATTTTATACGGGACATCAATAGATGTCGGAGGTTGTTGAATGAAGAAATTTACATTTACTTATAAAGTTCCCTGGGTTGATACAGATGCCTTGGGGATAGTTCATTTTTCTAATTATTTCAGATTATGTGAAAGAACCGAGCAGGAACTTTTCAATTCTCTTAACCTGGAAGGGGAGGAAATATTCCTTCCGAGAGTGCATGCTAAATGTGACTACAAATATCCGCTTAAATTCAACCAGAATGTAAAGGTAGTTATGCAGATAGCGGAAATAGGCAGAAGACATATAACTCTTGACTATGAAATATGGAATGATGAAGAAAACATGTTATCTGCACACTGCACCATTGTGGTTGTCCCGGTAGACCGAAATATGAAACCAGCAGGTTTGAATAATAATATTTTAGAAAAATTAGGTGAATATGTCAATGATCAGAAAAAGTGACCTATCCCTCCTATATTCTTGTATATTAGATATATAGCTACTATTATTATAACAAGAGCGTAAATTATCCTCAGCTTCTTCTTTGGCATAGATGTGGAAAATCTTGTTCCTATATATCCACCGAATATCCCTCCGGAGAGATAGAGAAGTGTTATTATCATGTTTACCTCTCCATAATGCAGATATGTGAGACCACTTACAACCCCGAAGGTACCGACTGCCATAAGGGATGTCCCAACAGCATTTGTAATACCGAGACCACCGGCAAACATCAGCGCAGGAACAATCAGGAATCCTCCCCCTATTCCAAAGAAACCTGAAAGAAAGCCTACACCGAGTCCTGCCATTATAAGAATTGGAAAGTTAATCTTGCATCCTTCAGTTGGAGTTGCATTATCACTCTTTTTCTGTCTTAACATAGAGTATGCAACAATTATCATCAATATACCAAAAAGGAATAGGAGTGAGGTCCCATTAACTATATGACCAACATATGCACCAAGGAATGATCCTGCAACCCCCGGGATTGTGAAAACTACACCCTTCTTTATCTTTATATTCTTCTTCCTGAAATGCATGTAACTGTTGATGTATGCATTCAGACCAACCGCCATTGCGGTGGTGCCTATAACAAGATGCTGAACAAAATTCAATGATGATGCAGTTTTTGCATCATATATGAGACCAACAAAGTAAAGGAGAAGAGGAACAGCTAGTATTGAACCACCTCCTCCTATAAGGCCCAGAGTTAAGCCTACAATAAATCCCGAAATAACAGAGAGGAAATATTGCAATAATGTTAGATCTATCATCTGTTGAGAAGTGAATTATCTTATAAATTTCTTATTTACTTCCCTCTTCTTCTCTCAAAAACTGCCTTCCCTTTTCACTTAAAACATAATAGGTATGATGGGGTGTTGTTACAACCCTCTTTTTGAGCCTTGCCTCCTTCCTTTTTAGCATGCCTGAATTCCTCTTTTCAATATATCCTTCAGAGAACAGTTTTTTAAGTATTTCACATACATCTCTTTTGTTCATTTCGAGGTCTCTTCCGATTGATTTGGCATAGTCGGCACCATATTTCCTGAAATGCCTGAGAATTCTCATTTTTAGATCATCGGTTAGCTCAATTTCCCTGGAGAGATTTCTCATCAAAATATTAGTGTAATATGAATTAAAAAATTTTCCTATGGGATTTGATGGTCAAATCTATCAAATAATTTTATAAATTATCACACCATATGCAGTTATGGAATCCAGTGATGAGAGGAAAGTGATGATACTTCATAATTTCAGGAAGGATGAATATTTAAAAATTGTAAAAGCTCTTGAAGAGGCTGGGATAGGAAAGAAAACTATAGTGGCAGTTACAACACCGACCACCATGGAATGGAATGTGGGATATCTTATAAAAGAATTATTGCTTGAGGATGAAGAGATTAAAAAAAATAAAAATTAGAATTTCTTGAATGAACTTGCGGAAGCTCCACATACAGGACATTTTTCCGGTGGTTTACCCGTGGTGGTATATCCACAAACACTGCATATGTAAATATCTGCTATTTCTATGTCCTTATTTTTCTTTACACTTTCAAGCGCATCCCTGTACATTTTTTCGTGAATTTTCTCAGCTTCAAGCGCGTATTTCGTTGATGTTTCAGCACCCTTTTCATTCTGGAATTTTGCAACTTCATTGAAGACTGGATACATCTCATTAACCTCGTAAGATTCTCCTTCTATTGCGTCTTCAAGATTCTGATCTGTACTCTTTATCATTCCAAGATTTCTAAAATGGTTAGTTGCATGAACTTGCTCAGCATAAGATATTGCTCTGAATAGTCTGGAAATGTTCTTGTATCCATTCTTTTCTGCAACATCCGAATATATAAGATATTTCATATGCGCCTGACTTTCGCCGCAAAATGCATCGTTTAAATTCTTCTGTGTCATTTTTCTCATAATTACCAATACAAAATAATTACTTGATTTTAATATTTTCCTTTAGTATAATTAAAATTTTTAATGTAGTTGGAAGCGTCCTATTTTTTCCAGAATCATGAGAAGGCTTTTTGAATATGGGGATTCATCTGTAAGATCATTCATTGTTATTCTGCTGTAATGACCATTTGCATGAATGATCTTTCCTCTACCGAGATAAAATGCAACATGACCCTTGAAAAATACGAGATCCCCCTTTTCGGCATTTTCAAAATTATTTACATTTATGGATGCATCCCTCTGCTGGTCGGAATTCCTCGGAATTTCATACCCTGAATATCTGTAGAGCCTCTGCGTAAAACCAGAACAATCAAACCCAAAATCTGATGTGCCCCCCCATAGGTATGGTATACCCATAAATTTGCTTGTAAGATCTACCGGATTGAATTTCTTGTTTATATCAACAAGCAGATTTTGCGGGATTTTAAATCTCTCAATATCCTCATCATTAACATATGCCCCGAAAGGTAAAGCCATTATCTTATTTCTATACTGTTTATTGAGCTTGTATTTCCTGGTTGAATATTCACCCAGGAGGGCTGTTTTTACAAATCCTTCTACATCATTTTTTCTTATAATATGTGAAAATTCCCCCAAATCCTCAAGAATTTCTACCGTTTCACCATAGATAAGCTGTGAATCCAGTTCAGAATTTGATCTTGGCTCTTTTCTTATATCTGCAACGCTGGTTATCACCATCATCATGATTTACGAATCTGAATGTTGAAAAAAAAGGTTTGCCATAAAATCTGAAAAATAATTTACCTCAAAAAAAAATTAATATTCCTTCACATTGTCAAACGATAATAATGAAAATTGAAAGGATTGAGATTTTTAAGGGAACAGTTTATTATAAGGCTCCGTTCAAAATATCTCTGGGTTCTTCCGAACAGAGCGATGAAGTTGTCGTTAAAATTTATGGAGAAAATGGGTCGTATGGAATAGGAGAAGGATCCCCTGCTTCCCACATTATTGGCGAGACACAAGAAACAGCAATAGCAGCAAGCAAAGTTATAGCTTCATCATTGATAGGTGAGGATACTGATAATATGGGATTATTATTCGACAAAATAGATCACTCATTGCTTAGAAATACCTCCGCGAAGGCTGCTTTTGATATTGCCATTTATGATTTGATTTCCAGGGAACATAACATTTCTCTGTCAAAATTTCTTGGAAAGTACAGGGAAAGAATAGAAACTGATGTAACTATAGGCATAATGGATAATGCTTCTGCGGTTAAAAAGGCTGAATTTCTTAAAAAAATTGGCGTTAAAAGGATAAAGATGAAGGTAGGAGAAGAAATTGGTAGTGATTTAAGAAGGGTTGAAGAAGTTATCAATACTGTAGGCAATGGAATAAAGATATTTATAGATGCAAATCAGGCCTGGAAACCCAAAGAAGCAGTATCTAACATAAGGAGATTTGAAGCATTGGGAATAGATCTCGTGGAACAACCTGTTATTGCGTATGATATAGACGGCCTTGCATTCGTCCGGAAGAATACGTCATCGAAAATTATGGCCGATGAATCTGTTCACTCCCCTGAAGATGCTATAAAGATAGTGAAGAGTGAAGCAGCGGATATGATTAATATAAAACTTATGAAGAGCGGTGGGATACACAATGCAATTAAAATTGCCAGTATAAGTGAGGCGGCGGGATTGCCTAACATGGTTGGATGTATGATGGAAGGTTCAATAGCAATTGCTGCAGGAATTCATTTTTCACTAAGCACAAAAAATGTAATATTCGTGGATCTTGATTCTGATATAGATATGAAGAATACTCTCACCTCAGGCATGATTCTTCCTATGGAGAACGGATTCAGGATGGGTGATAATTCGCCAGGACTTGGAAATCTGACCCTCAACAGTGAGGAAATTTCACTCGTTGATACGATAAAGGAAGGGGGTAGACAGAAAGCATTCTAAAACCATATATTTATATTTTTTATTAACCCTTATGGATTATCTTGATTATTTTGACATTGTTGATGGAAAGTTACTATTTTCAGGCGGAGATTTATTAGAAATATCTAAAATATATGGTACTCCCCTGATAGTATATTCAAGGAGCATCATTGAAAAAAATGTTAGAGAATTCAGGACCGCATTCCACATAGAAAATTTCTCACTCCACTACGCAATGAAGGCAAATTATAATCCAGCAATTCTTTCCATATTAAGGGAGAATGGAGTTGGGATAGATGCGGCCAATCTTAACGAGGTTCTTCTGGCTCTACAGACCGGTTTCAGTAGAGACAAGATATTAGCGTCTCCTAATAACCTTTCTGAAGATGAACTTAAGAAGATCAGAGATACAGGCGTGACAATTAATTTTGATGATATTTCCCAATTTAAGATGGTAGCTGCAGATCCTCCAGAAACAGTTTCATTCAGGATAAATCCAGGAATAGGTAAGGGGGAATTTGAAGGGACGACAACCGGTGGCAAGGGGAGCAAATTTGGTATGCCGCCTGAAGCTGCATTAAGTGCATACGAAACAGCTATTGAAAACGATGTGCATAAATTCGGTATACACATGATGACCGGTTCCAATGTATTGGAGCCTGAATTTTTCCGGGAATCAACCAGAACTTTTTTTTCCATAGCATATAAAATATCCCAGAAATTGGGTATTTCTTTTGAGTTTATTGATATAGGTGGAGGATTCGGAGTTCCTTATAGAGATGATGAAAAACCTATGGATTTGAATAAAACTGCCAACTACATAAAGGAGAATATGAAGAATTACAAGGATTTATTCACTGAAAATACAAAATTGATAGCTGAACCGGGAAGGTATATTGTTGCAAATTCAGCAGTACTGGTCTCCAAAATTACGTGTAAAAAGAATTATGATAAAAATATAATCGGCACTGACACAGGAATGAATATTCTGTTAAGACCTGCGCTTTATGGAGCAGTACATCCAATTATCCCAATTGTAAAGTTTTTTAATAAAAAAGAGGAAAAAGGAGATGTCGTTGGCCCCATTTGTGAAAATACTGATAAGATAGGTAAAGATATTCTAATTCAGAAACTTGAGCCCGGTGATTTTATCGCCATTCTTAATGCAGGAGCCTATGTAACTTCCATGTCTTCCAATTATAATCTTCAGCCAAGAGCAACGGAAATACTTCTAGACAACGGCAGGGAATATATTATAAGAAAAAGGGATGATTTACCGGATATGCTGATCAATTTCATAGTGCCGGATCACCTGAAAGGAATACGAGTGAATTAATTATGAATATCAATTCAAAGAAGGAAAATATAAGAAAAGAAAATAAGAATAAAACTTGCATGATTTCATATGGAAAAGATACTATATGTATAGACCCATCACTTCACATTTTTCATATACTCGGTAAAAAACATACAATAATCATTCTATCATATATAGGGGGTAATGAGCATGGAAAGAGTTTCAATGAAATATTCATGGGAATATCTAATTCCAGTACCACCATCATATCATCCAGATTGAAAGAACTTGAAAGAAACAAACTGATTAAACGGGAAACATCTGACGGAAAGATAATATATAGACTTACAGACGTGGGAGAAATGATCAGAGAATCAATAATACCATTAATGAGAACAATTGAAAGAAATGCTACATTATTTAAGTAATTATGATAAAAAGTCTTCATTTTATTAATTTACTCATAACCTTCTTTTTTATAGTTAAAATTGTTTTGGAATAAGGTGATTAACTGGGATACCGAGTCAAATCCGCTTCCATTAATACTGCCAGAGCCATTTACGCATTGAACTGGTTTGATATAGCCCCTGGTTTAACATATATTGCAAAATCACTCAATTTAAGGATTCTAGATCTTGGAGTTATGACTACCAGTTTCTATGCAGGCCTTGCAGCCTTCCAGATGGTTGGTGGTGTTCTAGCTTCAAGATATGGCCCGAAGATTGTTGCATTCGTAGGAATAATTATATTAGGAATTGCTGGTATTTTTTCGGGTTTGTCATCAAGTATTTATGATTTAATTCTTTTCAGGTTTATTGCAGGAGCAGGTTCTGCATTATTCTTCTCACCAGGGCTCAGCCTACTCAGGCATATCTCTCCCCCAGAATCTTTTGGATTCCAGGTAGGGATTTACAACGGAGCCTTTAATCTAGGTGGAGGCATAGGTGCATTCGGATGGGTGTTTGTTGATTACGCAGTTGGATGGAGACTCTCCCTTATAATCGGGGGATCTTTAGCAGTTATCATTGCGATAGAAAACTTTATTGTTCTAAGGGATTTAAAGGAGCCTAAAGTAGGTACTTCGGGCCTGGGAAAAAGATTATCATTGATCTTAAGAAACAAATATCTGTGGATAATTTCAATTGGTACAATAACTGTAATATTTTCAGAGACCATAATTGGTCAATTCATTATTTATTTCAGTGAAAATAGTCTTAAACTTAGCCCTAGTGATGCGGGATTTATTGATGGCCTTTTCCTTATCATAGGCTTCATTGGTGGAGTTCTTGGTGGACACATATTTTCTAATACAAAACACAGGATGTCCTATTCCTATTTTATTCTGGGAATAACAGGTTTCATGTTCATGCTTATTCCATTCGCAAGATCCTTTATTTTCTTAGCAGGAATCATAACCATACTCGGTTTGGTTACTGTTTCAGGATTCTCTATTCTTTATACAATTGCAGCAGAAATAATTGAAGATAAAGCAATGGTATCATTCTCGCTGTCATTCGTTAATTTTATTCAACTCGTTATAGGGTCTCTTTCTCCCTTCCTTTTTGCAGATATAGCATATCATTTTAATTATACATTTGCCTGGGTTATTCTCGGTTTAGTGGGACTTTTAATGATACCTCTTTTGATAATGTCCAGAAATTATTTCAGACCCCTTTCTCTTTAATTCAAAAACCAATTTCATTTGTCTAAGATTTCAATTAATAAGGCAAAATAAACTTATACTTTAATGGTGCAAAGAAGAAATCTCCGCATCACCTGTGTATAATTCTTTTGTAACCCTGGACTGACCGTTCACCCATTTCTTCTATCTTAGCACTATATACATCTTTACATGAATGGATTCATAGTGTCACGAATTATGTGTAAGGGAATCTTTGTTCAAAAGATTTACTTCTCTTGTTCCAGGATTCCCTTACACCTATGTTGTTAGCGGAAGTATGGTAGTTTCGTTATTTGGCCTATTTTGCAGTTGTCTACCTTATACACCTATTCGAGGCTTCCCCT